>ERZ772912.934-NODE-934-length-12377-cov-3.964129_pt1 | contig 12377 bp, 10 predicted proteins | sample MGYA00512119_ERZ772912 | MGnify/ENA primary metagenome ERZ772912 (study PRJEB29015, sample SAMEA2738048) | human oral metagenome | biome: human oral; feature: human-associated habitat; material: saliva | place: China | collected 2230 ...
TTGCATGAACTTTCGAACAAAGGTATGAATAAATCTGAAATAGATAATTTGATTTTTTCAGTTTTAAAATTAGGAAATAAAGATTTACAAGATATTTATAAAATTTGTCAAAAGTACAATCGTCCGATGCCTTCACAAATAAAATTGATTTATGATAATGTACAGAATAAAGTCAAGGGAAAGTATTCCTATGATTTGTTTTATTCCAACTCAGATACATTAACAGCAGATGATATTTTTGAACAATGGTACAACGAAGTGAAGAGAGAGCTTGAAGGGAATCATGACATTTGAAGATAAATTTATGGATGTTCAGGCTAGTATGATTTCGTTAGCGCTGGAATATGTCCAAAATCAAGCAGAAAAAGTATATATTTATTGCATCTCTGAAGAAGCATTGCACTCATATAAAGTTTTTTATAAGATTAATGGCATTGTAATCGAAATGGATAAAGTTAATGAAGTTGCGACAAATAAAATAGATGATTCCGATAATAGGGCATTCGCTTTATTGGAATACGGAGCTGAAGATATACAGAAATTGCTTGATGTGTGCCAAGAATATGACCGCGAACACCCAACTGAGATGTGGTTGATTTATGATGCTCAGAAAAACAGTCTTGATAGTCGCTATAGTTATGAAGGGCGTTATGACAAGGATGAGGAATTGATTCCACGTCTAGAGTTTGAAAAATGGTTTGAGGAAGTAAAAGAAAATCAGCTATAGTATTTATGGGAAGGCTATTAATTTACAGTTCTATACTTTTTATAACTGACTAGTATTTTGGTATTATAGTCATTCTGATGAACCTTGGTAAAGAATACCTAAGTATGACAATAGATATTATTATGATTACTGGAGTTTTGACACCTTCTCAACTTGTAAGATCAAAGGAATCTACGACGAATGTTTGAAAGACCTATTGTATTTCCCATATGATCTTCTAGTCCAAGAAAACTAAGAAAACTGGGGGAATCCAGTTTTTATCAAACAGGTAATCTTCTTTTTCTTCACGTTAACAAGGACATCCACAGCATGGATGAGGTCTTCAAGCAAAGATGGATTATATCGGAGGTTGAAAGCAGAAAAGTATGATAGAAAGCTTATTTATATGGTAGAATTTTTAGTTTAAATATGCGTTGAATAGGTTTTAATAACTTATCTCGTCAAAATAATTTTTGTTAAAAATACTTGTATCTATTATTTAATATAATACTTGCGTAAGTATTGGAATAATGTTAAAATAATAATGTAAAAAATAAAATAAAAACATAGAGGTAGAAATATGTCAGACCAAATTCGTGTATCCACCGAAACCCTTCAATCACGTGCGCGTGAATATGGAAAAGCTGCTAATGATATCAGAGTTATTTTGAATAATCTTCAGCGTTTACAAAATACTTTACGTACAGAGTGGGAAGGTGCAGCCTTCGAAGGTTTTGAAAGACAATTCCTTGAGTTGAAACCAAAAGTTGAAAACTTTGCGGACTTGATGCAACAAATCAATACACAACTTGATAAGACTGCTGAAGCAATGAAACAAAATGACCAAGCTTTATCTAAAAACTTCGGCATTCAAAACGGTTGAGGTTAAAGTTGAGGATTTATCCTCAACTTTTTTACTATGTTTACCTAAGGAGAAAATGTGAATAAGAAAGTTTTATTTAGTCTAGGGGCATTATTGTTATTTATTACAATAATAGTATCCTTCTTTGCCATTGTAAAACCAACACCTATCAGCCAGGCAAACTCAGAATCTTCGGTGCAACAAGCTCCTATTAAAGTTGCTGTTGTAAATGAAGATGCAGGAAAAGTATACAATGGACAACAAATTAACATTGCTAATACTCTAGTAAATTCGTTTATTTCAAAAAATAATTACAAGGTGGAAGTGGTTTCCCGCTCAATTGCTGAAAGTGGTTTGAAGAATGATACTTATCAGTTGATGATAGTCTTTCCAAGTAAATTTTCAGAAGAATCTTTAGCTATTGAGTCAACTTCACCGGTTCAAGCAACGTTTCAATATCAAATCCAATCAAGTGACCAACTAACTGTTAAACAAGCAGAACAAGCAGTAGTAGCTTTTAAAGAACTTTTTAATAAGGACTTAATTAATATTTATTTCACTAGTATTATTGGAAATTTGAAGACAGCGCAAGGACAGGTTGCTGATGTCGTTACAAATGAACAAGAATCACTATCAACTTTTAACAATAAGTTAGTAGGTCCACTTGCTCAATATAGTCAACAATTTAATGGATTAGGCTCATCACCAAATAATTTATTATCAGTTTATTCATCCTTTAATAAAGATTTATTAAATACAAATGATGCTTTTAAATCAATTGTTTCTGTTGATAAAACATATGAGGGAACAATAGAACAAATCAAAGCGCAACAGGAAAAATGGCAACAGTCTTTGGATACTAGAGAGAAAACTTTGTCAAACTATGATAAAGACTTTTCTAAATTATCTGTTAAGGAACAATTATCTAAACTAGACAGTATAAATACCCATATCAATAATAATTTATCTGAGCCTGCTATTTGGAAAGAAACTTCGGATAAAGTTGTTTCCTATAATAAAGATATTGATTCTCTTCTTGAGATTCTAAAGAATAATAATAAAGATATCGATGACACTTTGTCGCATTATGATACAAAAATTAAAGACGCAGTAGAATCTTCTCTGACTAAAAATTCTTCGACAGCAGATGAGGCTAGTAAAACACTTGGTGGTTATATCAAAACGTTGAACACTAGCATGCAAGATCAAATCACAAGCAAATGGCCTGGTGTATATTATGATGACGCAGCTATTGATAATCTTTCTTTGTCTAGTTCTGATAAACAACATTTGAAAAATATTAGTGCTTTTATGCAGTGGTATAGTAAGAAGACGGGGAAAGAGTTGCCTACTTTGAAAGCTACAACTCTTGAAAATGAAGAATTTTCTCGCCTAAAGGATGAAATTAAAACCAAGAGTACAACAAAACGAGAGATATCTTTACCATCATTTGAAGGAAAAATTTCAAAATTAACATTAACAGTACCAAGTGGTTACTACCTAAAAGAATCAAACTATGGATTTTCCGACCTTGGAGGGGGGAACTATCAGATAAATATAACCAGTGAAGTTTCTGCTGGTACAGTTGTTTCTTATACGCTAGCTATCAAGAATGAAAATGACATCAATGTACTTTCTCCCGTGTTTGTTAAGTATCAGCTAGATACGACAGAAGATGTGAAGGTTATAAAAGAAGATGCACCGTATTTAGAGGAAACAAAAGAGAAGGAGACAACAGAGAAAGAAATAGTTCCTTCAGCACCAGCTACTTCAGATACTCCTGTAACTTCTACTACCGATTCAGGTTCAAGTGCTGCTAAACCTGAAGAGAAGAAGTCAAAAGATGTTCTCACTATAACGAAGACTATCACGACTACAAAGACAAATCAGACAGAAAAGAAAGTTTTGAATCGTCACTATGAAATGCAAGATGTTATTTCGAACTGGGAGTATAGTCCTACAAAACTAACACAAGCTATTTATAAAGATGTGGATGGTTATTTACAGTTGTCAGGTCTTGTTACTGCATATTATGGTTTAGATTTATCTAAAAATACGTATTCAGAACATATGTTTATCCCAGCAGAAGGTTCTCTTGCAGCGTTAGTAAATAATGATGATCTTAAAACAATTGTGACAAGTTTGATAAAAACTGCTACTGTGGAAGCATTGAAATCTGATTTAAAAGTTTCTGATGAAAAGATGAATGAGATTCAGTCTCGATCAGCAAATGCTAAGAAGTTGACATCAAATATTGAACAACTGAGAACAACAACAAGCGATTTAACGTCTCAGTTGAGTAAGTTAATTGAACAGGCTTCAGAGGTAAATAAAACTATTGAATCAAAACCAAACTTTGTTGAAACAGAAAAAGTAGATAATACAAATATGGTTACAGTTAGTATGGATATGAACAGTGACCTGATTAAGTTAATGTCAGCTAGTCAAACTTTGATGACAAATACACAAGCAAATCAAGCTGTTTCTCAGACAATTGAATCGACAATTTCTCAGTTGGTAAAAGATATCAATAATTTGGAAAAAGATGGAGAATCATTAAGTACTCGCGTTTCTGAGTTGAAAAATATTATGTCTAGTGAGTATGGCTCAAATGAAGAATTTCTTAAAAACTTTTCTACTGTTTTGAGCAATACAAGAACAGGTAATACTAAAAATGATGCAGTATATGAATACTTATCTAATCCTGTAGATGCTTCAAAAGTTGGCAATGTAGTATCAGCTGCAACTAAATCACAGTCACAGTCTAGTCGTCAAGATGAGAGATCAGGTCTTCTGATTATTTTGATTAGCTATCTGGTTAGCTTAGTTATTGCTTATCTCTTCCAACATGCAGACAAAGTGGAATTGCAAAGAATCATGAATTTGAAAGATCGTTTATCGTGGAGAAATTCTTCTGGACCGATGCTTTTCCTAAGCCTTATTTCTGTGATTGCAGGCCTTATAATTGCAATTATTGCTGGAGTTAAACTTGGTTTTTCTATCCCGCAATTGAGTGCCTTTGTACTAATTCTTTCCATAATAAGTCTGATGATGACATATGGTCTTAATATTCTTATTGATAGGCTTAGAAGTTTAGGATTTTTAATAAGCGTTAGTCTGATATTAATTTATATCATTACCGCAACCCAACTCTTTGATGAATATTATGTGAATTCAACTCCTATTTTGGGAACTCTTTCGCCTTTGACTTATCTTGAAGGTGTTGTGAAACTGTTTGTTAATCAGCAAAGTGGAGTTGTTCCTTCAATGATTGTAATCGTAGTTCTAACGATTGCTTTGGGACTTTGGAATAGTTTCTTGTATCGACAAGTTAAGGACAATAACTAACATGAAAAAAACTATCGTCTTTATCTTTCTATTGTTTTTATTTTTTACGAGTGGGAGTGTAGCTTTTGCAAATGATGGCTCTTTGCAAATAGATACGTCTTTAGATAAAAATCCTAAGAAAACAGAAATACAATATTTTGAGCAAGAGAGTAATTTAACGAAGTTATTTCAACCTGACACATACAAAGCTATTGATGCTGCAAAGAAAAATGATAGAGAAAAGTATCAATCATTTCAAACAACCTTATTTATCACTAAAGTAGAAGTCGGAAATATCGTTGATGAGTATCAATCTGCCTTATTTTCTGGTCAAATTCAAATGAACCGTAGTGATAAGAAGAATGTGTCACTTAATAACGTAAAAGCTCCTATTTCTTGGACTACAATTTTATTGTTTATACTAGGAATGATTATCACAATTTATTCTCTTTTATATAAAAAATTACATAAATTTAAACAATAAAATTATGTAGAAAAATATTTTGAGGAGATACAATCGTATCTCCTTTTTTATATGCGAAAAGTTCTTTTATAATCATGTTTCACATGATATAATAATTATAATGGCATAGTTTTAAGTTTAGGAGGTTTTTATGGAAGAGTACATTAATATTAGTCTTGATTGTAGTCCTTTTTTATCTAAAATTTTAGATTTAAGAGTCCCTGTTGAATTAACCATAAAAGAATTAATACAAATTGTTTTAGAAACTTATGGCGCAGAGGTTAAGGTATTTAATCCAAGTGTAAGAAATCAGCAGTCTGGGGATATACTTGCTAGTACTAGCAGTTTAGCTTTAGTGAAAGACGGCGTATTATTAAAATTAGAGAGAATATAATTAGGGGAGTTAGTATGGAAGTGCAAAAACTTGAATTGGTAGTTGGCGATATCAAAGGTAATCGTGAAATAGCGTATGCTTTATTAGTAGCAGAACAACCTTATTTTGTTAATCAAAATGTAATCGAAGAAGAAGGTAAATTAACGATTGAAAGTCTATTGACAGATGAATATTATTCCTGGGATAAGCTTATTACCATGATTGACGAAGAAAAGTTACGTCATTTAATAAATATTGGTCAATTGTTTCATGCGTTGCAGGATTCTATTTACACTTATAATTTATCTCCTAATAATTTAGTGTTTTCTCGAAATGGGAATCCTTTATTTGTTTTCCGTGGTGTTAAAGGACAAGTGCCACCATATGATGTTGTAAGTTTAGATGAGTTTACTGTTAACTTTAAGGCTATGATCGTATCTTTGCTTGATAAAAAAACAAGTTATGAGAAATTGATAGAGGGACAGTCACCATTTTACAAGGGGAAACTATTCTGTGAAACTATTATGAAAGCAGAAAACTTAGATGAAATTATATCTTTGTTAGAAGAAAAATACCTAGAAGAAAGAGAACAAAATAAAGAAAAATTTTCACGGGTTCCTAATAAACTAGTATCTAGATTAAAGTTAACTACCTTAATCACATCTCTTATTGGTTTTTTCTCATTGGTTGGAGTACTTTATTTTCTATTTTTTGCTATGCCTAGCCAACAAATGATATCAGATTTGCGTCTTGCTTTTGTTCATCAAGATTATTCAGCGGTCGTATCAACCGTAAAAAATACAGATTCTAAATCGCTTAGCCAAGATGACTCCTATATGGTAGCCTATTCAGTGATTAAGACTGAACCTTTAACGGAGGCGCAAAAGACAGAGTTATCAAAAATATCAACTCAATCAAATACAGACTATTTGCGTTATTGGGTGTTAATTGGCCAGTCAAAAATTGATGAAGCAATGGATATTGCAAGTTACTTAGATGACCCCCAATTATTGATGTATGGTCTTACTAAAAAGATTGATGAAGTCCAGAGAAACCCTAATCTAACATCAGAACAACGTACTGAGCAGTTAAATAATTATAAGGGTAAATTGGAAGAATTGAAGAAGAATTACCTAACACCAGAAGTTAGCAAATCGAATGTGGCTTCAACAGAATCAAGATAGGAGTGGTGTATGAATTATTTATTTTTTGAGGACAATGTCTATCCACTCTATGCAGGAAATACCTATCAAATGGGTTCTTCAGTTGATTCTAATATTTATCTTCCTTGTCTTGAGAATATAATGTTGGATGTCAAGGAAACTGGAGTTGAATTATTAGGAAAAACTTATACTTATGGAAGTCATCAAATTTCCATAGATGAGAAGATAACTGTTTCTTTACTTGTGGTTGGGGATACAGAGTACTATCTTCTTCCTGAGAGAATTCTTTATTTATCAGATAAGAAAGAAGCAAGCATTCGCTTAGTTGATTTTCCTACAGAAATCATTTTGACTTTTGATGGGATAAATAAGACAATTTATAGTGTTAGTCCATATTATATTAACGGTGAAAGAAAAACAGGAAAACATAACATTCAAGATCTGGATCAAATTGTGTTTGAACAAGGTGTCGGTTTATCGATTCAAAAACAAATTTTATCTATCCATTCATTGTTTTCTATTGAGACATCTTTATTGCCCTTTTCTGAAGTATCGACAGAAGATCGCTCAAAGGAATTTCATCGTTCTCCACGGATTATTCTAAGAGAACCCGAGGATAAAGTAACGATTGCTTCGGCGCCAACAGATGATGAAGGTAACAAACAATCGTTACTAAGATTGATTATTACTCCTTTAGCAATGATCGTTTTTACATTACTAACGGTTTACTTTACACGTAGTGGTGGAATGATGTTTATGATGATGGGGATGTCTGTCATTACTATTGGGACTTCCATTCATACTTATTTTTCTGATAAGAAATCACATAAAGAACTTCAGGAACAGAAGATTACAGAGTATATGAAATATTTGGAAACCAAATATTCACAATTAGCTGATTTACGAGATGAACAAGTTGAAGCTCTTGTTTATCATTTTCCTGATATGTCTCAGATTTTAGAAATGGTAGAAAAAACTGACCGACGTATTTATGAAAAAACACTCTATCACTTTGATTTTTTATCTTATCGTTTAGGTTTAGGGGAAATTGATTCTAGTTTTTCTATTCAGTATTCAAATACTGAGTTAACTAAGTACAATGCAGCTGCTAACCAGAAAATTCAAGAACTTCTGTCATACTATCGTGTGACCAAGCCGGTACCTATTACTCATACATTAACAAATCCTACGGGATATATAGGAACACGACAAATAGTAATTGAGCAAGTTCAACAAATGATGATGCAATTGGCGACTTTCCAAAGCTACCATGATTTACAGTTTATCCCAATTTTTCGAGAGGAAGAGTTGGAGATATGGAATTGGAGTCGATGGTTACCTCATACAAAAATAAAAGCACTAAATAGCCGTGGTTTTGTATACAATCAACGAACTCGCGACCAAATATTAACGTCTCTCTATCAAATTATTAAAGATAGAAAGTTGGATAGTGAGCAGGATAAAGGAAAAGAAAAGCAATATAGTCCTCATTATATTCTCTTTATTACAGATTTAAGTCTGATGTTGGATCACAATATTATGGAGTATATAAATGAAGACTTATCTTATCTAGGAATTCATTATGTTTTCGTAGAAGAAGTACTTGAAAGTCTACCAGAACATGTTAAGACGGTTATTGACTATCGAGGAGATAAAAAAGCTACATTATTGCTTCAGGATGGGAATTATACAAATAAAGAAATTACACCTCTTCCATCCGTAAGCTTATCTGAGAAGGAAAATTTTGCTAGAAACCTTGCTGGTATTCATCATATTCAGACGTTACGTAATTCTATTCCAAATAGCATTACCTTCCTTGAAATGTATGGGGTCAATAAGGTTGAGGAACTAGAACTTTTAAAACGATGGCAAGAAAATGAAACTTTCCAAACAATGGCAGTTCCTTTAGGGGTGCGAGGTAGGGATGATATTCTTTATCTAAATATTCATGAGAAAGCGCATGGACCTCACGGTTTAATTGCTGGTACTACGGGTTCAGGGAAGTCTGAACTTATTCAGTCTTATATTCTTTCTTTGGCTGTGAACTATCACCCATATGAAGTTGCCTTTCTCTTAATCGACTATAAGGGTGGGGGGATGGCGAATCTCTTTGCAGACCTCCCTCATGTCGTTGGTACTATTACGAACTTGGATGGAAACCAGGCTAATCGAGCTTTGGTATCTATCAAAGCTGAACTTAAGAAACGTCAGCGTATTTTTGCAGAGAATGATGTGAATCATATCAATCAGTATATGAAACTCTTCAAAGAAGGGAAGGTTAAAGAACCATTACCTCACTTATTAATCATTAGTGATGAGTTTGCTGAATTGAAGGCAAATCAACCTGATTTCATGGATGAATTGGTATCTACTGCTCGTATTGGTCGTTCATTGGGAGTTAAATTAATTTTAGCAACTCAGAAACCAAGTGGAGTTGTCAATGATCAAATTTGGTCGAACTCTAAGTTTAAGATAGCTCTTAAGGTACAAGATGCTGCAGACTCTAGAGAAGTAATCAAAACACCTGATGCCGCAGAAATCACACAGACAGGTAGAGCCTATCTTCAAGTCGGGAACAATGAAATTTATGAGCTGTTCCAGAGTGCATGGTCGGGTGCAGATTATAATCCAGAAGGTCGAAACCATGTTCAAAAAAATACAACTGTATATGAGATTACAAGTAATGGTCAGTATAATGCCATTAATAAAGACTTGAGTGGTTTAGTCAATAAAAAAGAAGCAAAGGCTATTCCAACAGAATTAGATGCCATTGTAGAAAATGCTCGCGAAGTATTTGATAGTCTTGATATAAATCAAGTAGCAAGTCCTTGGTTGCCACCACTTGAAGAAAAAATATATACTAAAGATATACAATCAACTAACTTCAAAGATTATTGGGGTCATTCAGAAAATCTACAACCGATTTTAGTTGGATATCAAGATATTCCTGAAAGACAGGAACAATCGCCACTTTATTTCAATATGGAACAAAGAGGACATATTTTATTAGTTTCTAGTCCAGGATTCGGGAAGTCAACTTTTCTTCAGAACTTTGCGATGGATGTCATTCGTAAGCATACACCGGAACAAGTTCACTTTTATCTCTATGACTTTGGTACCAGTGGGTTAATCTCTATTTCTGATTTTCCTCATATTGCAGATTATTTTACACTTGATGAAACTGAGAAAATCATGAAATCTTTACGATTCTTAAATAGAGAGATAAAAAATCGTAAACGTGCTCTTTCTCAAGCAAAAGCTACAAACCTTACGCAGTACAATCAGTTATCTGATGAGTCTTTCCCAACGATTTTCATCGAGATAGATGGATTTGATAGCGTTATGGATGCAGATTTTGTAGATGCCTTTTATGATACTTTAAATGTCATTGCTCGCGATGGTGCCTCTCTAGGAATCTATCTAGTTGTGACACTTTCTCGTCTCAATGCCATGCGTCTACAGTTACAATCTAACTTTAAGACCAAGATTTCTCTATTCTTGTTTGACAATAGTGATTTGTCAGGAGTAGTAGGACGATCTAATATTCCGCTCGATGAAATCAAAGGTCGTGCCATAGCTAAATTTGACGACATCGTCCAATTCCAAGTGCTGTTGCCATACAGTAGTGAATATTATACAGATTACATAAAAGAAGTTCGTACAGAACAAGAAACTATGGTTGCAGCATACGATGGACCACTTCCTTCAGGTATCCCAATGTTGCCAGAAAAGGTAACCAAAGAGGTAATGTCAGATATCCTAGAAAACAGTCAAGACTTTATCTTGGGGCTTGAAAGAGAAGCTGTTGTTCCAGCATCATTTAGCTTTGACCGATCTATTCTTATTGCTTCAGATAGTCCTGCCTTTGTAACAAACTACTACAAATTATTAGAGTATCATCTGAAACGTTTGTCAGACAAGTATAATACGGTTATTCTAGATTCTAGTCAACGTATTAGTAGTCAATTCTTTGCTGGTATCCAGCGTTTTGATAGTTCTTTGGAGGTTGCTGATGTGATGAAGACGATACTGGAAGACTTTAGGAAACGCGTTGCGTCTCCAGACCAGGATTATCCAAAATGGTTGATTTTGATACCAGACATTGCTGCGACAGCTATGGTAGCAGGGATGAATGAAGTAGACTTCAAAGAGCTCCTTACAGAAGGTCCTCGCTATGGAGTAACCTTGGTGTTTGCTGGTGCTTATCAGGATCTAGTAACAAATCGATACGATAATTTTGTCAAACTAGCTAATCAGTTAGTAGAACAGGTCTTTCTTGGTGTACGTATTAGCGATCAAGACCATACTCGCTATCCTTATATCATGAATGAGCCTGCGCTTAAACCTAACCAAGGGCACATTCTGTACCCAGATCGTTATGAATTTGTTCAACTATTAGAAATTTAGAAAGGGATACAATGAAAGAAACGACTATGTTGCCACTCGGCAGTATCATTATTTTAAAGGGGAATACAAAGAAAATGATGATTATCTCACGAGTGATTGCTGTTCCTGTTAAGGGAAATATTTATCGCTTTGACTACGGTGCTTGCCTATATCCTGAAGGAGTCGTAGGCGAAAATTTGATTTACTTCAATCATGAAGATATTTTTAAGATTGTTCAAGAGGGATATACTAATGATGAGAATGAACTCATGTTAGAAAATATTGCGGCTGTGATAGATGAAACGGATATTCCTAAAGGAAATGTGGCTGAATTGAACGAAGTAAATGAATTAGGAGGCTAAGAGATGGGAGAAATTGATTACAATCAAATTTATTCTCTTCAAAACCAAGTGAATGCCCACTACTCTAGTATCTCATCCGCTCAATCCCGAATCACCTCCATCGATGAACAATTGGAACGTCTTCGCACTGCCAAGAAGTCTGTAGTGGAAATTCAAATTAAGGTTCGCGATACTAAAAAAAAGATTATTAAGAAAAATTATCAGCCTACTTGGCAAGGCAAACAAAAAGATGCCTTTACCAAGCAGTGGGAGACTTTCTCAAGTGACTACTGGAGTTTCCAAACGGAGATGGATACCTTCTATGATGCCATCTGTGATGAAATCACTAGATTAGAGAACAAAAAGAACGAAGAAAATGGCATTATTGGTTGGTGCCAAAGTCAGATTAATAATTTGGGAAATTTCATCGATAAGCTACTACATACGAAGGAGGGCTATTAATATGTTTGGAACCATTCAATTATCCGATGTTCTATTTGGTTCGCATGTTAGTAGCATGTCCAAAGCTAAGGAGAGTCTGGCAGGAGTTGGAAAACCAACTTTCAATACGACAGGTGAGTCGAAAGCACTGGATTTATACCAGGAACAATTCAACGAACTCTACCAACTGGTGAAGTCCTACACGGCTCTATTGGGAACGGATCTCGCTTTGATGACGGCTACAGGGAAAGAGATGTACAGAACTGATAGTGTCTTGGGTCAAAACATGTTTCCTGGTTTGCAGTAGGGAGGTAT
>ERZ772912.936-NODE-936-length-12368-cov-8.010314_pt1 | contig 12368 bp, 10 predicted proteins | sample MGYA00512119_ERZ772912 | MGnify/ENA primary metagenome ERZ772912 (study PRJEB29015, sample SAMEA2738048) | human oral metagenome | biome: human oral; feature: human-associated habitat; material: saliva | place: China | collected 2230 ...
AGCGGGCTGCCGGGCCGACACCGGGATCGACGGCGGGACGCCACCATGACAGGAGCGAAAGGCGGGCAACCGGGGTGCTGGACCTCTCTTCCCTCACGCTTCACATGCCGGCGTCCCTGACCGACACCTTCCGGCTGCTGGACCTGTGCGGGGTCCTGCTCAACGGGATCCTGGGCGGGCTCATCGCCCGGCGCAAGAACTTCGACCTGGTGGGCTTCGTCGTCCTGGCCATGCTCACGGCCACCGCCGGCGGCATCCTGCGCGACGTCATGATCCAGGCCGGCCCGCCCTTCGCCCTGACCGACCCCTACTACCTCTACACGGCCTGCCTGGGGGCGACGGTGGCCTGGTTCGTGCCGCTGACCTCGCGGCCCACCCGGCGCCTGCTCGTGGTGGCCGACGCCGTCATCCTGGGCTGCTGGGCCGCCACCGGGGCCTCGAAGGCCCTCACCCACGGGCTCGGCGTCATGCCGGCGCTCCTGCTGGGCTGCCTGACCGCCATCGGCGGCTCCATGATCCGCGACGTCGCGGTGGGGGAGACCCCGGCCGTCTTCGGGGGCAACAAGCTCTACGCGATCCCGGCGCTCATCGCCGCCGGCACCCAGGTCGTGGCCGTCAAGGCGGGGGTGGCCGACGCGCACGCCATGCTGGTGTCCACCGTGGTCGGTGCGGGCCTGTGCGTGCTCGCCTACTGGCGCTCCTGGCAGCTGCCGGTCATCTCCGATAGGGAACGGCGCCGGGCCGGACGGCGCGAGGTCAACGGCGCGCTCGTGGGCTGGCGCCGGGGGCTGATGATGGGGCCGCTCAAGGCCCCCTCCTGGCGCGGCCGCGGCGGGCGGACGGCGCAGGAGGACGCCTCCTGCCAGCAGCCCGAGCAGGGCTAGGCAGGACTAGGGGCGATCTGCGGTGTCAGCCGGGCCGTTAGTCGGGCTCAGCCGGCCTCGAGGCGGCCTCGAGCCGACCTCAGGAACTCTCGCCGACCGGGCGCACGCTGGCCTGACCGGCGTCGACGGGCTGGGACTGGGCACTGCCCTTGCTCGAGGGCGCTCCGAAGAGCCGCTCCTTGACGGCGTCGGCGACCTTCTCAGTGACGGCCTCGCCCTGGGTGCGCACGGCCTGCTTGACGTGGCTGGAGGCGGCGTCGACCCGGGTGCGCACGAAGGGCTGCTCGGCGACCTTGGAGGCCGCGGTCTTGATGCGCTCGTACTGGGCGCGCCCCGCGCGGGTCCCGAGCACGTATCCCGCGCCGAGTCCGAGGATGAAGGGGATCTTGCCGGCCATATCGTCTCCTGAGCTTGAAGGAAGCACTGCTGGGTGCGCCATCACCATACCGGCCGGGGGCCGGGGCGACTGACGTGAAGGGGGTGCGGGGGCCGCGTGATCGCCCACAGCGTCACGCGCGGGGGCGCTGCGGGGCCGGGGCGGTTCTCGCCCCTGGAATCACACGGTCTTCTCCGAGGATTCGTCGGCGGAGGGAATCGAGCCCGCCGCGGGCTCCTGGACGCTGGTGCCGTGGACGCTCGGCTGGGAGGCGATCAGGCCGTCCGGCGTGACGGTGGTGATGTAGGAGCGGCCGCCCAGGATGACGCCGAGCGTCACCAGCAGACCGGTGCCCATGAGAGTGGCCACCTGCAGCACGTTGAGGTCGGCCAGGATCGCGTGGCGGCGCAGCGAGGCCGCCGTCGAGGCAGCGGAGCTGGTGGGGCCGTTCGGGCCGGTGGGGCCGGTGGGCTCTGCCGGGCCGGTGGAGTCTGTGGAGAAGGGGGACATGTGGTTCCTCCTGGTCGCTGGGGATGGGAACGGGGGCTTCTGCCCCGGTGAACCCAGGTAACCGCCCGGGCCTGTCGTCCGTGTAGGGCGGGCCTGTGCCGTCCCTGTGAGCCGGGCAGGCTGCGGGCCGATCCGCATGCTGGCGGGGATCGACGTCGGTGGAGGGGACTGCGTGAGACATGCCGCATGGGGACGCCGGCCGAGAATCGGCCCGCTCTCAGCGGTGGCCGCCGTGAGGTCGTCAGCGGCGCGGCGCGGCCTCCAGCAGCTCGCGGGGCAGGCGCCGGGCCAGCTCATAGCCGTCGGCGCCCACGACGACGGGCACGTCGGCCTCGGCCAGGGTCCGGGCCTCGGGCCCGATGCCCATGGGGTGGGCGGTCAGCCCTCCGGCGAGCACCTGCTGGGTGGCGGTCAGGCGGCGGATGGCGACGGCGGCGATCCGGTCGGCGTGGTGGCGGGCGGCCTCGCCGTAGATGTGGGGGTCGTGCTGGCCGTCGTCGCCGAAGAGGATCCAGGTGATCTGGGGCAGGTCGATCATGAGCCGGCGCAGCTCGGTGCGCTTGTGCTCGATGCCCGAGCGGAACCAGCCGGTGTTGGTCGGCCCCCAGTCGGTCATGAGCGCGGGCCCCGAGGGGAAGCCGTGGCGGGAGAAGAAGGAGCGCAGGGTGGGGACCACGTTCCAGGCGCCGGTGGACAGGTACATCATCGGGGTGCCCGGGTGGGCGGCCTGGATGCGCGAGTAGAGCTCGGCCATCCCGGGGACGGGCTCGCGCGCCGAGGAGTACTTGACGAGCTGGTTCCAGGCGGCCACGAGCACGCGGGGGACGTGCGTGACCATGGCGGTGTCGTCGATGTCGGAGATGATGCCCAGGCGTGGGCCCTCGGGGATGATGAGGACCTTGGCGGTGACCGCGTGCGCCCCCATCGCCTCGATCCTGGCCTCGTGCCAGCCGGGCTCCAGGCCGTGGTCGCGCACGACGACGTCGATGTAGCCGCTGCGGTCGGCCCGGGTGCGCACGCTGGCCCGGCCCACGTGGACCGTCACCGGCAGGAAGGCCACCGGCACCTCGATGAACAGGCGCCAGCCGCGCTGGGCGTCGAGCAGTCCGGTCATGGCAAAACTGCGGGCCTGGGCGGCGCTGATGGGAAGGGCGTCGGGCAGGGAACGGAACAGGGGCCCCTCGGCGGGGGCGTCCTGGGGGCGCATCACCATGCGGGCCAGGACCCGAGCCATGGGGGCGGGCCGGGTGGACGTGGCGGGTTGGGAGGAGTCGGAGGAGGCTCTGCGGGACCCTGAGGAGGGGCGGCGGGCTCCGGCCGTCCTGCGCTGGACCGCCGTGTCCTGGTGCTGCTCCTGGTGCTGCGGCGCCGTAGGGCCGGGCTGAGCCGGGGCGCTGGTGCCGTATCCGTCGTAGGGAATGACGCGGGGCCGCCACCCCTGACGCTTGAGGACCGGGACGGTGTCGCGATGGAACCGGTCCTCGACGGCGCGGGCGATGTCGGAGAGGGGCACCCCTGGATCCTAGACGACGCGCCGATTCCTGGGGGCCGATGCGAAGGGCTTCTGGGCCGGTTGGGACAGCGGCCGTGCGCGAGTGAGCCCGCCCCTCAGAGGAACTGCTCCCGCGTGGGGCCTGGAGGTCGTGATTCGACATCGGCTCCATCTCGGGCCTTCTCAGGGTTGACCTACTCCACGAGGGTCGGGATCTACTGGTCAAGGGTTGTGCGTACTGCACGAAGGCCCCACCTACCACCAGTACCCCCTACCCTCCTCCAGTAGATCCCCACCCTCGTGCATTGCGACCAGACGACGCCGGTCCCCGCCTCAGCGACTGCGTGCAGCCCGGCCCGCGCCTCGGTGGGGCCGATCCCGCGCGTTCGTAGGGTAGGTCGCGCGTTCGTATCCTCTACCCCTCGAACACGAGACCCAAGGTACGACCGCGAGCGCCTTGCAGCGTCTGTCAGCGCCTCTCAGCGGTGCAGGGCCTTGAGCCGCCGGCCGCTCACCCACCACAGGACGGCCCCGCAGCCAAGGGCCCACCAGGTGTAGCTCGAGCCGACGGCCTTGGCCCAGGTGGGCCAGTTCTGCTCCACGTGGTTCTGCTCGGGGAACCACCACTGCATTGCCAGGACGAAGACGAGGAACCCGGCGGCGCCGGCCACGCCGAGCGCGGTCGAGCGCCAACGCCAGGTCGCCGCCGCCACCGACATGAGCACGGGCAGGCACCACACCCAGTGGTGCGACCAGGAGATGGGGGAGATGAGCAGGCCGAGCACCATGACCACGCTGATCTGGAGGGACAGGATCAGGCCGTCGTCCTGCCCGGGACCTCCGGCCGCGCCGCCGGCTCCCCGCAGCCGGTCCAGCCGGCGGCACAGGAACCAGGCCGCCACCACGGCGAGCAGGGAGCATGCCGCCCAGGTGAGGTTCCAGGTGGACTCCGGCAGGCCCCGGGCGATCGCCCCCTTGAGGTTCTGATTGCCCGAGTAGTCGGCGAAACCGGCGCGCCCCGGATCCCACATGGCCGAGGTGAAGAACTCCCAGGACTCGGCGGGGGCAGCCAGGGCGGCCAGGAGCGTCAGCCCGACGGCGCTGCCCGCCATGGTGGCCGCCGCCCGCCACTCCCGGCGCGCCAGGAGCACCAGGATCGCGACCGCCGGCGTCAGCTTGATCGCGGCGGCCAGGCCGCTGAGGGCCCCGCGCCAGCGCGAGCACTCGGGAACCAGGAACAGGTCCACGGCCACCAGCGCCATGAGAATGGCGTTGACCTGCGCGTACTCCATGGTCTTGGGGAAGGGCTCCAGGGCGATGACCCCGATGAGCGCCAGCCACGGCGCCAGGCTGTGCGCCATCCGGGGCGCGACAGCCAGCCGCCTGAGAACCGCGTAGGCGGTCACGGCGGCGCACAGCGGCGTGGCCACGATCAGCAGCACGGTGGCCGACTGGTACGACATCCAGGTCAGGGGCGCGATCACCCAGGCCGCCAGGGGCGTGTAGGTGAAGGGCCACAGGTGCTGGCCCGGGTTGGCGTACCAGCTGTAGAGGTCCCCGCCGTCGAGCCACTGACGGACGGCCTCGTAGTAGACGAAGGAGTCCAGCTTGAACAGCCACTCGCCACGGTCATCCACCAGGGACCAGTAGGCGGGTACCAGGAGAACCAGCCATCCCAGAATGGTGACGACGGGCGCGGAGGCCACGGCGCGCGCAGCCGCCACCAGCCGCGGGGGTCGGGTGGCGGATGTCCCGCTTAGACGGTTCGGGCGTTCCTCGGGGCCGGAGCCCGACGGGGAGGGAAGGGGGACGCTTTGTGGATTTCCTGCGGTGGGCATCGTGCTGAGTGTAGAAGAGCCAGCGGGGATGCCGGGAATTGAGCCGACCGCTCAGGCGGCTCAGTGACCGCCCAGAGAGCCGCTGGTCCGTGCCCGTCTGAGCGCGGGCAGCCCCAGGACACCAACCACGACGGCGCCCCAGGCGAAGGCGGCCACCGCCAGGTACCCGGCGCGCGAGCCACCGGCGTCGGTGGCCTGCCCCGCCAGCAGGGACCCGATCGAGACCCCGATGTTGAGGGCCGTGCTCACCCAGGCCAGGCCCTCGGTCAGCTGGGAGGGGGCCACCGTCACCTGCACGATGTTGTTGCCGCTGGTCAGGGTGGGGGCGATGGCCAGCCCCGTCAGGAGCGCCAGGACGGACAGCACCACCAGGCTCGGTGCGAAACCGAAGGTCGAGGCCCCCACGGCAAGCCCCACCAGCCCGGCCATGAGCTGCTTCCACAACGGCCACCCCCACGTGCGTGAGCCGTAGAGGAGGGCTGCGCCGAAGGAGCCCACACCCCACACCGCCAGGACCAGGCCCGAGGCCGACTTGTGCCCGGCCTCGGTGGCGAAGGCGACCGCGGCGACGTCGTTGGCCCCGAACAGGGCCCCCAGGATGAGGAAGACGATGGCGATGGACACCATGGCGCCGTAGCGCATCACCGGTGGGTGCGCCGCGGCCTGATCCGACTGCTCGGCGGCCTCGGTGGTGCTTCGGGGCCGAGTCGGGTGCGGCGCGGGCTCAGTGGCGCGCTGGCTGAGGAACCACAGCCCCCCGAACAGCTGCATCACCACGCAGCACACCCAGCCCGAGGTCACCGGCAGGAACGGCGTCGTGCACAGGGCCGTGGCCAGCACCGGCCCGAGAATGAAGGCCACCTCGTCCAGGGCCGCCTCCAGGGAGAAGGCCGCGTGAACCTCCTCAGGGCGGGTGAGCATCGCCGTCCAGCGCGCCCGCACCAGTGAGCCCATGGAACCGGCCAGGCCGCCGGCCAGGGCCGACAGGGCGGCCAGGATCCCCAGGTGCGCGTGCACGGCGGCGGCGCCGGCCAGCCCCACCAGGCTCAAGGACGACACGAGCACCGCGGGCAGCATGACCCGCGACTGGCCGTAGCGGTCGACGCAGCGGGCCAGGATCGGCGCCCCGATGGCCATGGCCACGAAGTTCGCGGCGCTGACCAGGCCCGCGGCCGTGTAGGAGCCGTAGAGCTCCTCGACCGCCAGGATCGTGGAGATCCCCACCATGGACATGGGGAAACGGGCGATGAGCCCGGCGCTCGTGAAGGAGCGGGCGCCGGGGTGAATGAGGATCATTCGGTAGGAGGTGGCCATATCGGACGTCGTGCGCTGCTGGGAGATGAGGTGAAGAGGAAGAGGAAAGGTCGGAGCCCCGGCGGGCGGGGCTCCGACCTCGGGTAAGAGCGATCAGTTGCCGCCGTGGGTGTCGACGACGCTGTCGCGGCTGAGGATGAAGCCCTTGCCGGTGACCTGGCTCCAGCACTGCATGCCTTTATCGGTTGACTTGCAGGCGAAGGTGGAGTGCTTGGCCGAGGAACCGTAACTGAGGCTGACACCCTTGGTGGTGAAGGGCGACCCGCAGCTCTTGCTGGCGTTCCCGTCGGCGCCGATCGTGACCGTCAGCGGCTTCGAGGAATCACAGGAATCGACCTTGGCGTGCTCGTTGATGACGCAGGTGAGGGTGTTGTCGTTCAGGGTGCAGCTGATGTTGCCGCTGGGGGCGTCGAAGCCGGACAGCTCCTGAGCCTCTGGGGGTGCCGGTGCCTTGAGCGCGGGCGTCGCCGAGGCGCTCGGGGTGGCCGAGGCCTTGGGGGAGGCCGACTGGGGGGCCGGGGAGGAGCCGTCCTCAGCCGCAGCCTGGCCGGAGTCGGCCGGGGCCTCGGTGCCCGAGTCGGCGGCCGAGCCCTTGTCGCTGCCCCCGGAGAGGTACCAGGTCGCCAGGAAGACCAGGACGGTGGCCACCAGGAGCGCCAGGATGAGCAGGATGCGGTTGGAGGTCAGGAAGGAGGAGGGGGGCTCGGAGTCGTCGTCCTCGGTGCCGACGCCGAAGACGCCGTCGTCGCCGGTCACCGCGGGGGCCTGCTGCGCGGGAGTCGGAATGACCGGGCTCTGCGCCTGAGAGACGTTCGCGGACTGCTGGAAGGTCTGCTGCAGGGCGGGCTGAACCGGCCGAGCCGGTGACTGGGAGGCCGTCGCCGGGGCGGGGTGGGACGTGGGGACGGAGACGGCCGGGGCACCCGCGGCCTGGAAGCCGTCAACCTGCGTGTTCGCACCGGCCGTGTTGAAGGCGCTCGGTGCGCTCTGGGCGCTCCTCGAGCTGGCGGCGGAGATCGCCGATGTCCCGGAGATCGCGGAGGCGCCGGAGACTGCGCTGCCCGGCTGGAGGGAACGGGGCAGGGTCACCTGCGTGGGCGCCTCGGAGGACCTGGCCGACGGCGTGCCCGGCTGGGCGCCGGGGGGCGAGACCACCGCCAGACGAGGCGATGACTGCGCCGACGGCGCCGACTGGGGCTGGCTGTCGCGAGAGGCCAGGGCTGCATCGACCGCGGGGTCTCCCAGGGTTCCCAGCCACTCCAGGAGGGCGGGATAGGTGCGTGGGTTGGCGGCGATGTAGGGGCGCAGGCCGGGGTAGTTCTGCGCCAGCTGGTGGAGGGTCTCCAACTCTGCATTGGGATCCTGCGCTCGCGCGACAAGCTCGTCCTTGGCCTGAGACATGCTGGGTCCTTCGAGGGTCGGGAAAACGACGTCGGTCCAGGTTGTGACCGGCACCTGGGGCCGTCGTGGGTCGGGTGTCGGGCCGCCCGTGATACCGAGTCAGGGAACGCAGTACCCTCTCGGCGGCATGTGGGTCGGTCAGCCGGCCACGCTGGAAGACTACCTGAGGACACTGCGACTCTGACTGCCTGACGGGTCACGGCCGCAGCCCGTCAGTGTCTGACAACGGCGGATTCCCGCCGGTGATGGCGTTGGAGGAGATCCGGTCGGCGGGTACCGCGGGAGCCGGCGTCGCCGGCCTCCGACTCGGTGCGAGCTCCCACATGGTGAAATCGGGGCGGTGGCGCGGTGGTTCCGGACGGGGTGCTGGGGTTTACTAGGGGAGTGCATGCGACGCAGGGGAAAGGGAGCCGATGACCGAGCACGTTCGTGCTGATGCCGATGCCATCGTGATCCGCGGTGAGGGCGGCATCAGGGCCTCGGAGGTCGTTGTCGGTGCGGCCACTGACGTGGGGCGCCTGCGGACGATCAACGAGGACGGCTACCTCGCCATCGCTCCGGCCTTCGTCGTCGTCGATGGCATGGGCGGGCACGCCGCCGGCCGTATGGCCACGCAGGTGGCCCTCGACTCCCTCTACTCGCTGGCCGGGGCCACCGTCACCGACGTCGACACGGTGGTTCGCGCGGTGGTGGCCGCGCAGGAGGCGATCATCGCCATCCCGTCCCACGCCGCCTACCTGCCCGGCGCGACGATCGCCGGCGTCATCCTGGCCTGGATGGCGGACGAGCAGGGCGTGACGCGTCCGACCTGGATCATCTTCAACATCGGGGACGCCCGGGTCTACCTGCTGCGCGACGACATGCTCTCCCAGGTCACCCGCGACCACTCCCGGGTCCAGATTCTCATCGAGACCGGTGAGCTCACCCCCGAGCAGGCGCGCCACGACCCCCGCCGCAACATCGTCACCCGGGCGCTGGGCGGAGGTATCGCCGACTCCGGCGTCCCGGACCTCTACACCGTTCCGGTGGCCGCCGGGGACCGGTTCCTCATCTGCTCCGACGGGCTCAGTGACGAGCTCGACGACGAGGCCATCGCCACGGTGCTGGCGGCTGGCTGCACGGCGCAGCGCACGGCCGAGCTCCTCGTGGCCGCCTCCCTGGAGGGCGGCGGGCATGACAACACCACCGCCGTCGTCGTGGACTCCCTTCAGGTGCCGACTCCTCCGTTGGGGGCGCGCGCGTTCCACCCCGGTGACGCGAGCAGTCAGGGGGCGCAGTGACAGTCTCCCCGGTTCCCTCTGTCTCCCTGCCACGTGAGCGGGTTCCGCTGCCCGAGGGGCTGACGCGTCTGTCGGACGGCGCTTTGCGGGTCGACGGCGTTGACGGGACCGCCGTCATCAACCCGGCTGACGGCGGTGAGCCCGGTGGCGTCTCCGTGGAGACGGGCCTGCGGGTCCTGCAGGCCCTGGGTGGCACCTACCTGCCGACGGTGGGGCCGGCCGCCCCGGTGACCCCCAGTGCGTCCTCCCCGCAGGCCGCTGCGGCCTCGCCGGGTGCGGCGCTGCGGCGCTCGGAGCTGCGGTCCATGGCGTCGGAGTCCACCGGTATCGTCCCGGCCGAGCCCAGTGACGAGACCACGCTGCTCCAACCGATCGTCCCGATCGCCCCGGTCTCCGGCTCGCCCCAGGAGGCTGCCCCGGAGCTCTTGCAGGTGCCTTCTTCCGCCCCGGCTGCCTCTCCTGACGAGGCTGAGGCTCCTGCCGAGGCCGCTTCTCCCGCCCCGGCCGCCTCTCCCGCCGAGCCCGACAGTTCCGCGGACTCGGCTCCCGACCTGCTGGAGACGGGGGTCTGGGAGGACCCCGACGACCCCTTCGAGCCCCCGGAGCAGCCGCACGCGGAGACCCCTGAGGCCGCTGAGGCTGCGCAGGCCACTGAGGCCGCCGTGGAGGACCTGGACGTCGGCGATGTGAGCCCGTTCCCGGACTACCCCGAGCCGGAGCCCGGCTCCGGGCGTCGGCGGCGCGGCGCCCACCGGGCCCCCACCGCCCCCTCGGCGAGCTCGGGCGGCAGTCCGACGGCCAACACCCCCACCGCACCGGACAACTCCAAGAGCAAGCAGCCCCAGCCCGTCCGGGAGCCCCAGCCCTTGGAGGCCCTGCCCAACACGGAGGTCGTCTCCGCCTCCGAGGCGGCGCTGATCGCGGCGCCCCCTGTACGGGCCTCGATCTGCCCCCAGGGGCACGCCAGTCCTCCCGAGCTCCGGGAGTGCCTGATCTGCTCCCAGCCCCTGACGGGAGTGTTCTCCTATGTGCGCCGGCCGGCTCTGGCCACGCTGACCCTGTCGACCGGCGCCGCCGTCGAGGTCGCCGGCGACGTCGTCATCGGACGCGCCCCCCAGGTGCAGGCCGGGGGCGATCCGCACATCGTGGCCCTGGTCCCGGTGGCCAGCCCGCAGCACATGGTCTCGCGCTCCCACCTCATGCTCACGACCTCGGGGTGGAGCGTCCTGGCTCAGGACCTGGGCTCGTCCAACGGCACCGTCCTGGCCCGCCCCGGTGCGACGCCGGTCCTGCTGGGGTCGGGAATGCCGACGCCGGTCTTCATGGGCGATCTCATGGATGTCGGCGACGGGGTGACGCTCCGTATCGATCCGCCGTCGTGGCTGAGGTTCCGTCGTGGCTGAGGTCACTGTCCGAGTGGTCGTGCTTCGCAGGTGCGGATCCGGGTTCTCGGCGAGACTGGACCCGGGTGCCGATCATGCACCGGGACTGTGGAAGGAGAATTCATGAGCGACCTGACATGGACGGAGATGCCGGAGGTCAGTCCTGAGCAGCCCGACGAGCTCGTCCTGGACTTCTCCGGAGAGATTTACCGGGTCGCCCCGGCCGACACCTTCGTCATCGGTCGAGGCGGAGACCTCGATATTGACGACAACCCCTACCTCCACCGCCGCTTCCTGGTCTTCGCCCACTCCGAGAACCTCTGGTGGATCGCCAACGAGGGGTCGCGGTTGTCGGCCACCCTGACCGACGGCGAGGGGCTGGTCCAGTCCCGGCTGGCCCCCGGCGCCCGCATGCCGCTGGTCTTCCCCCGGGTCATCCTCACCTTCTCCGCCGGTCCGACCACCTACGAGATCAACCTCATCACCTCCGGGGAGGACCGTTTCTCCGGGATCGACGGCGTGCGTCAGTCCTCCGGCCAGACCACCATCGGGGTGACTCCGATGACCCGCTCCCAGCTGCTGCTCGTCCTGGCGCTGTCCGAGCCGGTGCTCAAACGGGCCGGGACCGGGGCCGCCGAGATCCCCTCCTCCGCGGCGGCCGCGGCGCGCCTGGGCTGGCCGCTGACCAAGTTCAACCGCAAGCTCGACAACGTCTGCGAGAAGCTCGACCGGGTGGGGGTGCGCGGGCTGCGCGGCGGCCGGGTGGCCGGAGCCGCCTCCAACCGGCGTACCGCCCTGGTGGAGCACGCCGTGTCCACCCTCATGGTCACCGCCGAGGACCTCTACATGCTTGACGAGGAGCTGGCCGCCAACCATGCCCCCGCAGACCAGACGGCTGAGCGCTCGGTGAGCACCGCCCCGGTGGCCCAGAGCTCGCCGTCGGCGTCGGGGCGATGACGTGACGCGAGCAGTGAGGAGTCACCGGGGCGACGCGGACTCGCCTCGAGCGAAGGCGGATGTCGCGGGCAAGGAGTTCCCCAACCGGGCGCTCCTCGACGAGGTCCTGGCGAACGATCCCGAGGAGGGCGAATTTCTCGAGGACCGGCTCGTCGAGGACTCCTCGCAGGGGAGGCTCTCGGACGGCAACCGCCCCCGTCCTGCCAGGCGGCTTCACGCTCGACGGTGGGTGGCGGTCCTGGTGGTGCTCGTCGTCATCCTGAGCGCCGGGGCTGTCGGGGCGGAGTACCTCGTGCGCGGGCAGGTCGACTCCGCCGTGCGCTCGGCCCTGCCGGGGCTCAGTCCGGACGCCCGGATCGCCACCAGGGGAATCGTTCTGAGTCAGGTCGTCGGCGGCTCACTGGACAGTCTGAGCGTGGACTCCCCGAGCCTGACGATCACCTCCAAGGGGCAGAGCAACGCCTCGGTCACGCTCAGCGACGTCGACGTCGATCTGAGCCACATCAGCCTGCACAAGCCCTATCAGACCGACACGGTGGCGGCGTCGGGCACCGTCAGCTGGCAGCAGGTGGCCACGCTCGCCGCCGCATCGCACCCCAAGCTCAAGGGCATCACCCTTCAGGCCAAGCGCACCGGGACGAGCGCCCAGGATCCGGGGGTCATCCAGGCCTCGATGTCCGTACTCGGTCTGAGTGGTGAGGCCGAGATCGCCCCGTCGCTGGGTGCCGACGGCAGCCTGATCCTGACCATCACTTCCACCCGGATGAGCGGGAACACCCTCGGCGTCGACGTCGGCACGGGGCAGGACAGCATGCTCAGCTATGTCGGGCTGGACTCCCCGCAGATCACGATCCCCGCGAAGTCCCTGCCGCCGGGGCTGCGCCCGACCAGCGCCATCGTCACCAACGACGGGCTCCGGCTGAGCCTGACCGGG
>ERZ772912.943-NODE-943-length-12299-cov-7.403381_pt1 | contig 12299 bp, 10 predicted proteins | sample MGYA00512119_ERZ772912 | MGnify/ENA primary metagenome ERZ772912 (study PRJEB29015, sample SAMEA2738048) | human oral metagenome | biome: human oral; feature: human-associated habitat; material: saliva | place: China | collected 2230 ...
CAGCTCATCGCTGGGTACTCATCGGGTGCCCATCAGCTTCCAACCCGCTTCCATTATCTCGGCGTTGATGGCGCGCGGCCATCATTGGGTGGTGATCATCTCCTCCACATCTTCCCAGACGGCGTCCGTCACGGCGCCTGTTCGGAAGGCACGCGCGAGGGCTCGTCGGGTTCGGGCGCGTTGCACGCACCCCTGGTCGGGGTGGATCCACGCGCCTCGGCCTGGAAGAGTCGCCGTCCGGTCGAGGTGAATCTGTCCGTCCGGCGAGCGCACGATTCGCACGAGGGCGTCTCGGTGCGCGCGAGTCCCGCATCCGATGCAGGTGCGCCGGGGCCCTGTGGTGGGCTCGGGCGGCACGGGATACGACACAATCCCCTAGCTTAGTCGAGCTAGGGGATTGTTCGTCTCAGTTTCTATGAGCGACTTGTCACGTCGTCGGGGGTGGAGACGCGCGAGGCGGTCGCGTCGTCGCCGGTTTCCGTGTCGGCGTGGATGTCGATGTGGTAGTTCGTCAGGCGCGCGGCGAGGCGGGCGTTTTGTCCTTCCTTGCCGATGGCGAGGGAGAGCTGGAAGTCGGGCACGATCGCGGTGGCCGTGCGGTTGTCGACGGAGTGGACGACCACGCGGGTGACGCGCGCCGGGGACAGCGAGTTGGCGACGAAGCGCGCCGGATCGTCGGAGTAGTCGACGATGTCGATCTTCTCTCCGCCCAGTTCGGCCATGACGGAACGCACACGCGCGCCCATGGGGCCGATGCAGGCGCCCTTGGCGTTGATGCCGTCGCGGGTGGCGGCCACGGCGATCTTCGTGCGGTGGCCGGCTTCGCGGGCGATGGCCTTGATCTTGACGAGGCCCTGCTGGATTTCGGGGACCTCGCGCTGGAAGAGTCCGGCGACCAGGTTGGGGTGGGTGCGCGACAAGGTGATGCGAGGACCGCGCTCGGTGCGCTCGACGCCCACGATGTAGGCGCGGATGCGGTCGCCGTGGCGGTAGGACTCGCCGGGAACCTTTTCGCCGTCGGGCAGGACGGCCTCGAAGTCGTCGGAAACCTGGACCATTGTGGGGCGGCCGGGGCGCGGTGCCTGGACGGTGCCGGTGATGATCTGGCCTTCGCGGCCGGCGAAGTCACCGAAGACGCGCTGGTCGTCGGCGTCGCGCAGGCGCTGCATGATGACGGAGCGCGCCGTGGACTGGGCGATGCGGCCGAAGTTCTTGGGCGTGTCATCGAATTCACCGATGGGGTTGCCGTCTTCGTCCTCATCCATCGCCATGACGGTGACGCGACCGGTCTTCTTGTCGATTTCGATGCGGGCCTGGGAGATCGCTCCGGGCAGGTTGTGGTATGCCTTGAGCAGGGCCTCTTCGATGGCGTCGACGAGGGTTTCGAGGCTGACGCCCTTCTCGTTTTCCACCATCCGCAGAGCGGTCATATCGATTTCCATGGTCTCCTACTTCCCCGTTTCACAGTCGACGCGGGTGCGCGCCTTCCTCATGTCCTGATAGTCCATGGTAGTCGATTCATCGTCTTTGGTGGTCGTTGCGCTAGTCTCCCCCGCTGTCGGCGCAGATCCGAGAGTCGTGCGCGCGCCGAGAGGGGACGAGGCCGGGGCGGGGCGGGCGGCCACGGCTTCGGGCACGCGCCCGGTTCCCCAGGGAGACAGGTCTGCGTCCCTGCGCTGCTAGAAACCGAATCAGGGGCCTTGCTCGAAGGAGCACCATCCCATCAGACAGTCATCGCTGGGGCCGCCGCGCATGGCGCCACGCCAGACATCCGGGTGATCGCATATCAAATGAGTCACACAAATGTGCCCGACTGCATGGCGCAGCCGGGCACATCACGATGAGAAGAGGACCTACTCCCCAGCCCCGAAGTCGACGCGAGCGCGCGCCTTCCTCATGTCCTGATAGGCGACGGCGGTTTCCTCACCGTCAACGTCGATCACCGCGCCGGTCTCGTCCGCGGAGACGACGCGGCCGGAGACGTAGCCTCCCGCTCGCAGCTTGATGCGCACGAGACGGCCGACCTGACGCAGCCAGTGACCAACCTTGGTGAGCTCACGCTCAGCTCCGGGAGTAGAGACTTCGAGCAGGTATTCGCCGTCGATGGGGTCGGCGGCGTCAAGAGCCTTCGACACGGCGCGAGACACGTCCGCGAGGGTGTCCGAATCGACGCCGTCACCTCCGATCGGGGCGTCGACGATGACGCGCAGGAGGGGCATCGCGTCGGAGCGCGTGCGGGTCACCGAATCCAGTTCCAGGCCCGAGGCTGCGACCACGGGTGCCAGCAGTTCCTCAAGTGATGTGTCCGTCGTGGACGATCCCATAGGCGCCTATCTTTCTTTTCTTGAACGCGGGTCAGTTACCTATCCTACCCGGGGGTGTGCGATGATGCGGGTGTGCGTTTCGCAAATCTGACTATGACTACACGCCGCTTACCGAGCCTCGTCGCTGCCGCAGCGGTGGCCATCGCGCTGTCCGCATGCTCCGGGCAGGTGCAGCCGACCCTGTCGGGCTTTGCTGCCGCGCGCGACCAGGCTGCTCGTACGGAGGCAGCGGCGTCCGCGCGTGCTACCCAGCTCGCCGAGAATGCCACCGAGTGTGCGGCCTGTTCGACCGCCCTGCGTTCAGTCGCCTCGGCGTCGGACACCCGCCTACAAGCCCTCGGCGGACTGTGGGATCCGTGGGGCGGGCCCGCACCCGAGGGGAAGTCCTCACCCCCGGCCGTGTCCGAGGCCCCCACGGAGCTCGCCGCTTTCGTCTCGTGGCTAGCCCGCACGGCCACCCGCGACCTGGCGATCGCGGCCGATCCGAAGCTGACAAGCAGTGAGGATGCCCGCATCCTCGCGGCCTCGGCTCTGGGCCGCTACTCGAGCGCCGTCAGCGTGGCCAGCGCCTACGGCATCAACCTGAATGCGGGCGCAACGCAAGCCGCCGCCATCAACGATCACGTCAATGCCTCCTCCCTGGATGGCGTCCAGACCTGGTCGATCGACGCATTCTCTGATTCGACGATTTCCACGACCTTCGCGCCCTCGGGCACGGACGTGGCGTCCTCACAGGAGCTGTCCGCAGCCGTGGCCCTGTGGGATTGCACGGCCTCCACGCTCCCCAAGGCACATGCCAGCGCGGACACCCTGAGCGTCGACGACACCTACAGCGTCTCGGGCGAACTGTTGACGCGTGCGCAGATTGCGCTGCAGGCGGGCGCAGCCGACACGCGCACGCCTCGCTGCGAGCTGCCCTACCTGGACGCGGCGACGCTGTCTACGAACCTGCTGGCCGCCGATACGGCTATGCTCGCCTCCGACTCCGAGGCCGTGCGCTCCGCCGGCCTGAGCGCGGCGCTCGTGGACATCGAGCAGTGGGCCCCTCACACGACCCTGCCCGCCCTCATCGGCACGAAATAACGCAGCCCGCGCTCCTGCGCCCGGCTGAAGAGACAACAGGGCCGCTCCCCCACCGGGGAGCGGCCCTGATTCTACGTGTGCGTAGCGTACCCGTTCATAGGCGAGCTGCGATATCGTCGCCGATCTGCGAGGTGGAACGCACCAGAGGCGCACCGGAGGCAGCGGCCTGCGCGCGCGCCGCCATGTCCGCATCGATGGCGGCACGCACGCGCGCAGCCTCATCCGCGAATCCCATGAAGTCAAGCATGAGCGCCACCGACGAGATCGTGGCGGTCGGGTCGGCCTTGCCCTGGCCGGCGATGTCGGGGGCCGAGCCGTGCACGGGTTCGAACATCGAGGGGTACTCGCGCGAGGGGTTCAGGTTGCCCGACGCGCTCAGTCCAATGCCGCCGGTGACGGCCCCGGCCTCGTCGGTGAGGATGTCACCAAAGAGGTTGTCCGTGACGATGACGTCGAAGCGCGCGGGGTCGGTGACCATGTAGATGGTGGCGGCGTCGATGTGGCAGTAGTCGATGGCCACGTCGGGGAATTCCTCCCCCACCTCGTCGACGATGCGGCGCCACATGTGCCCGGCGTTGACCAGGACGTTATGCTTGTGGACGAGCGTGAGATGCTTCTTGCGCGAGGCTGCGGCCTCGAAGGCGTAGCGCACGACGCGCTCGACGCCGTATGCGGTGTTGACGCTGACCTCGGTGGCGATCTCGTGCGGTGTTCCCACGCGCACGGCCCCGCCGTTGCCGCAGTACAGGCCCTCGGTCCCCTCGCGCACGACGACGAAGTCGATGTCGCCGGGGTTGGCCAGGGGGCTGGGCACGCCTTCGTAGTATTTGGAGGGGCGCAGGTTCACGTAGTGGTCGAGGGCGAATCGCAGCTTGAGGAGGAGGCCGCGCTCGAGGATGCCGGAGGGGACGGAGGGATCGCCGACCGCGCCGAGGAGGATGACGTCGTGGCGCTTGATCGCCTCGAGGTCCTCGTCGGTGAGGGTGTCGCCGGTGGCGTGCCAGCGCGCCGCCCCCAGGTCAAAGTGGGTCGTGGAGTAGTCGATGCCTCGGTCGGTCAGGACGCGGTCAAGAACCTTGAGGCCCTCGGGGACGATTTCCTTGCCGATGCCGTCGCCGGGGATTACTGCGATGTTCAGTGTCATGACTCCATCTTCCCCCGACCGCGCGCGCCGGGTCGCTGTCGTTCCAACCCGTGGTCCGTTTGCGCCGTGACGTGCCCCATAGACGAGGCCGAGGCTGGGAGGGCGCCACGCTCCCCCCAGCCTCGGCCGATGCACGGTGTCGGATCAGACCCACGCGCCCGACGACGCGAAGTAGTACCAGCGTCCGGCGATACTCTGCCAGCCGGTGACCATCTGGCCGTCGGTACCAAAGTAGTACCAGGTGTAGCCGATCTGCTGCCAGCCGGTGAGCATAGCGCCGGAGGGTGCCAGGTAGTACCAGGCCCCCACGTTCTGCCAGCCGGTGAGCATGGCTCCAGAGGTCGAGAAAAGGTACCAGTCGGAGCCGATCTGAGCCCAGCCGGTCGCCATCGTTCCCGTGGCGGGGTCGAGGTAGTACCAGGTGGGGCCCGAGGCGAGCCAGCCGCTCACGCGGGCGCCGTAGGCGTTGTAGTAACTCCAGGCGCCATCGACCTTGTCCCAGCCGGTGACCATGTAGCCGTCGGCGCCGAAGCGGTAGGTGGCATCCCCAATGGTGATGGTCTGGTTGGCCGCGTAGCTGGAGTCTTCCAGCTGCCACTTCCAGCCCGTGCCGGTGTTGACCCAGTGCGCGGGGGTGACCGCGGGGGCGGGCTCAGGGGTGGGCTGCGGTTCCGGCGTGGGCTGCGGCTCCGGCGTGGGCTGCGGCTGTGGGGTCGGGTCCGGGGTGGGCTGCGGCTGCGGGGTCGGGTCCGGGGTGGGGGCGGGCTCCTCGCCCGGGTCGGTCAGGCCGAGGTAGGCAGCGTCCAGGCGCATGAACTCGATGTTCTTGTAGCCGCCGGACTCATACAGCAGGCCCCAGGTGCCATCCCCGAGGGGGTGGAGCGTGGAGTAAGCCATCTCGCCGCTCTCGAAGACCGTGCCCGCGTTCCAGGTGAAGCCGTCGTCGTAGGAAACGCGGATGGTGCCGTTGGCGCGGGCACTGGAGGAGTCGGCGTTGGAGAAGAGCAGGATGCGGGCGCGCGCGGAGCCCTCGGGGGCATCCGGGTAGGCACGGATGATGGAGGCGTTGTTACGCGGGTCGGTCAGGTCCCAGTTGTGGCGGAAGGGACCCCACGTCTGGCCGCCGTCGTAGGAGATGGCTTCGAGGCGCTGGCCCGCGGTGCCCTGCGTGCGCGAGTTGAGCAGGAGGCGTCCGTCGGAGAGCTCGACGACCTTGTTTTCGTCCGCGCTGCCCTCGGTGGGGGCGCCGGGCTTCCAGGTAACGCCGTGGTCGTCGGAGTAGACGGAGACGGCCATGAGGGAGGTAGAGCCAGAGTTGGCGACGGCGTACTGCTGGATGAGGCGCCCGGCGTGGGCGCCGTAGCGCAGCTGGATGCCCTCGCCGGAGGAGGCGAAGCGAGTGAACCACTCGCCGGTGTGTCCGGCGGTGACCTGGTCGGTGATCGTGCGGGGGTTGACCCAGGTTTCACCATTGTCATGGGATTCGACGACGTGGGCGTGCAGGATGTTGCGCGCGGCGGGGTCGGTGCCCAGCTGCGACTGGAAGAGGCCCGCGTCGTAGGACTTCACGGAGAACAGGAAGATGGTCCCAGTGGTGCGGTCGACGACGAAGGAGGGGTCGGAGTAGCCGACCTTCGCCGCGCCGGGTGTGCCGGCGAGGGCGGTCATAATCGGGGTCCAGGACTTGCCGCCGTCCTTGGAGAGGCGGTAGACGATGGAGTTGGCCTGGGGAGCGTCCTGGCAGGTGTCGGGGCGACCGTCCCACGCGGCGATGATCCAGCCGTTGGTGGCGGTGGTCAGCGCGGGGATGCGGTGGCAGCTGAAGCCGGCGAGGCCGGGGGACGCGAGGCGGACCTTGTCTCCGATGGCGTAGTCAGTCGGGGTTTCGAGCGGGTCGGGCGCGGCCGGGCGCGCGCCCGCGGCGACGGTGATGGCGTCGGCGGCGGAGACGATGTTACCGGCGATGACGTCGGTGCCGTTGCGGTCGCGCGTCGCCGCCCAGGTCGCGGACGGAGCGAAGGAACCGGCCGCGACGTCCTCGGCGGTCACGGTGTGCGTGGCGCTCGTGCAGGACTTCGTGGTGTGCGCGGCGAGGTTGTGCCAGCGGCAGTTGGGGGCGCCGGTCGTGAGGACGCCGGACAGGTTGGAGTCGACCGGGAAGACGGTGAGCGCGCTGTCCGTGTTGTTGGTGTAGGTGAAGGTCACGGTCACGACGTCGCCGACGTACAGGGTGTCCCCGCCGTCGTCGGTGCGCGTGGCGGTGACGCTGATGGGGGCCGAGCCTTCGTCGGTTGCCGAGGCCGTGGCGACGGCTGCGTCGCCGGTGTCACTGGAGGGAGCGGCCAGGGAGGGAGACGCGAGGGTCGCGCACAGTAGCGCGGCTCCCGTGGCTGCCGCGAGGGCTCGCCCGTAGTGGCGGAGGGTCATCGTTGGTCCTTCCGGGGAGGGGTGTCAATGCGCGGCGGTTGAGTCGGAACTCACCCGCCGCAAGATTCATCATACAAATTTAGATGCTGACAAACCACTTATACGAGAAACATCGCCCCACCTGTCGAGCCAATTTACTCGGAAACCATGCCGATGAGGGCCCTCGTGCCACTCGATCATCCCCTGGCCCTCCCCTCGAAAACCAACCGATGGTAAGCCTCCTCGAGGCGAGCCACGCAGGCGCGAATGTCATACCGCTCACCGACACACCGATATCGGCGCGCCTCGCGCTGCCGTCCAACAGGCCCTCGATCGATCCAGACGTCAACCGCGCGGGCGAGCGCACGAGCATCCCCGGCCTCGAACACACTGTCCTCACTGAGGGCGAATTGACTGGTCGCCGTCAGCGGCCCCCGAGCAATGATGGGCACGACGCCATGGCGGAGCACCTCCAGGGCGCTGAGCCCCTCAACCTCGATGCGCGCCGCATGCACATACAGGTCGCAGCTCGACGCTTCACGCGCGAGCTCGTCCGCACTCATAAAGGCGAAACGGACCGGATGAGCGATCACCCCGCGCCGCAGGAGACGCCGAGCCGAGGCGCGCAGGGAATGCTCGGTCGGACCGCGTCCAGCGAAAGTCAGCTGGATCGAGCGCGCGCGAGCGCTATGACGCAGGGCCCGCAAGATCGTTGCCTGGTCTTTTTCGCGCGAGAACCTGCCAACCACGAGGACGCGAACGACAGACGACTCCCCCACCTCGCGCCCACCACCACTCATCTCCTCGCCGAGAGGCACGCCGTTCGACAGGAGCAGCAGGGGCGCTCGCACACACAGCTTCGACACTCGTTCATACACGGAGCGCGAGGGACACTGAACGAGGTCACTGCGATTGAAGATCGCGCGCTTCCACAGCTCAAGGATCGCCCGATTGAGCGGCAAGGCCCGATCCAAGCAGACCGAAGCCGTCAGGTTTTCGGGATGAATGTGATACGTCGCGACGACGGGCACGCCCCGCCTGCGCGCATAGCGCGCGACGACCTCCTGCAGGTAGAAGGGCTCCTCGAGATGGACAACATCCGCCCAGGCGAGCGCTCGCTCTATCTCGCGGCGCTTCGCGCGAGCGAAGGCATAGCCCTGTGAGGCAATGAGCGGATCAACGAGGGGGATGCGCAGGGGCGGCAGCACATACTCGGGCATTCCAACACCGCAGTCGTCACCATCGCGAGGCAGCGCCGAGAGGACACGCACGTGATGCCCCTGCTCACGCAGAAGCGCGATCGTCCGCCGCGCGGAGGCGGCCAAGCCATTCCCACGCGTGTACAGATCGTTGATGACGAAGAGGATTTTCAGCGGCTGCTCCATCGTCCCTCCCGAGCGATCACACCACCATTCTATGCCGACCTACTGGTCAGCGCGGAGCCTTTCAACACATCACCCCAACAAGCCCGCACGTAAGCAATCACCATCAGTTGCCCACTACGTAGTTACTGATAAACTTCGTTTGTCACTATATATCCCATAGGAAGGAAATGATGCGCCCCTCCCGTCGAACCCTGACGCGCGTCGCGTCGGCCGCCGTCGCTTCCCTCGTGATCGTTGCACCGATCTCCACCGTCTCCAACGCGGACGCCCTCTCCCCCGCAGCCCTTCCCTGGACGAACGGCGCCGACGAAGCAGCGGCAAACTAACTCGCGCGCAAAACTGCCGAGCCCACCCGCGCCTGTCAGCACAAAAGAGCCCCGGCCTCGTCCCATGTTGGGAACGAGGCCGGGGCTTGAAGCTATCCGAAACGGAGCTCGAGATCAGCGCGCGGCGCTGCCCTCGGTGTAGTCCTCGTCGGAGTCGGTCCAGCCGAAGGCCTTGCGCAGCTTCTGGCCGGTCTTCTCGATCGGGTGGGCCTCTTCCTCGGCGCGCAGCGCCTTGAACTCGAGAGCGCCGTTATCCTGGTCCGCAATGAACTTGCGGGCGAAGGTGCCGTCCTGAATGTCGGCCAGGACAGCCTTCATGGCCTCCTTGGAGGACTCGCCAATGACGCGCGGGCCGGAGACGTAGTCGCCGTACTCGGCGGTGTCGGAGCAGGACCAGCGCTGCTTGGAGATGCCGCCCTCGTTGATGAGGTCGACGATGAGCTTCATCTCGTGGCAGACCTCGAAGTAGGCCATCTCGGGCTGGTAGCCGGCCTCGACCAGGGTCTCGAAGCCGTACTGGATGAGCTTGGAGACGCCGCCGCACAGGACCGACTGCTCACCGAAGAGGTCGGTCTCGGTCTCCTCGCGGAAGGTGGTCTTGATGGCGCCGGCGCGGGTACCGCCGATGGCCTTGGCGTAGGACAGGACGAGGTCCCAGGCGGTGCCGGAGGCGTCCTGCTCCACGCAGACGAGCACGGGCACGCCTCGGCCGGACTCGAACTCGCGGCGCACGGTGTGACCGGGCCCCTTGGGAGCCACCATGACGACGTCAATGTCCGCCGACGGCTTGATGTAGCCGAAGTGGATGTTGAAGCCGTGGGAGAACAGGAGGGCGGAGCCGGCCTTGATGTTCGGCTCGATCTCCTCGCGGTAGAGGGTGGCCTGCACCTGGTCGGGGGCCAGGACGGTGACGACGTCGGCCCAGGCCACGGCCTCGGCGATCGGCTTGACGGGCAGGCCCGCCTCCTCGGCCTTAGCCACAGAGGAGGAGCCCTCACGCAGGCCGACAACGACCTCCACGCCGGAGTCGCGCAGGTTCAGAGCGTGAGCGTGCCCCTGGGAACCGTAGCCGATGACGGCGACCTTCTTGGACTGGATGACGGACAGGTCGGCGTCGTCGTCGTAGAACTTCTCAGCTGCCATGATTGCTTCTCACTTCTCCTTGAGTTGATCGGTGATGGATCGTGGGCCGCGCGTGATCGCCACGGCACCGGACTGGACAATCTCTTTGACACCGTACGGCTGGAGAGCCGTCAGTAGAGCCTTGACCTTGGATTCTGAGCCGATGGTCTCAATGACCACCGACGTGGGGGCGACGTCCACGACGTGGGCGCGGAACAGGTCGACGACCTGGAGCACCGCCGTGCGATTGGCGTCATCGGCGTGCACCTTGATGAGGTAGAGCTCGCGCTCGACCGAGGTGTCGGGGTCGAGCTCGACGATCTTGAGGACGTTGACCAGCTTGTTGAGCTGCTTGGTGACCTGTTCCATGGCCAGTCCCTCGGCGTCGGCGATCACCGTGATGCGCGAGATGTCCTCGTGCTCGGTGGGCCCCACGGCCAGGGAGTGGATGTTGAAGCCCCGGCGCGTGAACAGCGCCGAGACCCGGGTCAGGACGCCGGGCTTGTTCTCCACCAGGACGGACAGGGTGTGCTTCTCGCTCACGGCGCTCACTCCTCTTCCCACACCGGGCTCATGCCGCGGGCGTGCTGGATCTCGTCGTTGGACACCCCGGCCGCGACCATGGGCCACACCTGGGCGTCCGCGGAGACGATGAAGTCGACGACGACGGGGCGGTCGTTGATGGCGTTGGCCTGGGCGATGACGTCGTCCAGGTCCTCCAGGCGCTCACACCGCAGCCCCACGGCCCCGTATGCCTCGGCCATCTTGACGAAGTCGGGAATCCGCTTCGTTCCGGCCCCGGTATGCAGGTCGGTGTTGGAGTAGCGCTGCCCGTAGAACAGCGTCTGCCACTGCCGCACCATCCCCAGCGAGGAGTTGTTGATGATGGCGACCTTGATGGGGATGTTGTTGAGGGTGCAGGTGGCCAGCTCCTGGTTGGTCATCTGGAAGCATCCGTCCCCGTCGATGAGCCACACCGGCCGGTCGGGGCAGGCCTCCTTGGCGCCCATGGCGGCGGGCAGGCCATAGCCCATGGTGCCGGCGCCGGCCGAGTTGAGCCAGGTGTGCGGACGGCGGAAGGTGAGGTAGTGCGCCGCCCACATCTGGTGCTGTCCCACGCCCGTGACCCAGATGGTGTCCTCGGAGGCCGCCCGATCAAGATGGGTGATGACCTCCTGGGGCTGAAGCAGTCCGTCGTCGGTGTCGGTCCAGCCCGTGGGGTAGGTGGCCTGGATGCGCTCGATCTCACGGCGCCACGGGGCGATGTCCACCCGCCCCTCGGCGGCGACGTGGTCGCGGAACTCAGCGCTCAGCGCGGGAACGACGTCGGCCAGGTCCCCGACGATCGGGACGTCGGCGGTGCGGATCTTGGAGATCTCGGCGGGGTCGACGTCGACGTGGATCACCGAGGCCTTGGTGGCGAAGGTGTCCGGCTTGCCGGTGACCCGGTCATCGAAGCGGGCTCCCAGGCAGACGATGACGTCGGCCCGCTGCAGGGCCCCGACGGCGGCCACAGTGCCGTGCATTCCGGGCATCCCCAGGTTGAGCGGGTGCTCGCTGGGCATGACGTCCAGGGCGGTCAGGGTGGTGACGAAGGGCGCTCCGATGAGCTCGATGAGCTCGGTGAGCTCCTCGGTGGGAACCTGCGCCCGGTTCAGGCCACCGCCCAGGTAGAGGACGGGTCGCTCGGCAGCGGAGATCACCTCGGCGGCCTGGGCCAGGCGCCGCTGGTTGGGCTTACCCGGCAGGCGGTAGCCGGGGAGGTCACGGGCCGGGGGCCACACGAACTCGGTGGGCCCCTCCTGGGCATCCTTGGAGATGTCGATGAGGACCGGGCCGGGGCGTCCGGTGGAGGCGATGTGGAAGGCCTCGGCCACGCACGGGACGATGTCCTCGGCGCGAGTGATGAGGAAGGAGTGCTTGACGAAGGGCATCGTGGCCCCGACGATGTCGGCCTCCTGGAAGGCGTCCGTCCCGATTCCGCGGCTTCCGACCTGCCCGGTGATGGCCAGCATGGGCACGGAGTCCATGTGGGCGTCACCGATGGGGGTGATGAGGTTGGTGGCTCCAGGGCCGGAGGTGGCGACGCACACCCCGGGGCGACCGGTGACCATGGCGTATCCCTCGGCGGCATGACCAGCGCCCTGCTCGTGGCGCACCAGGACGTGGCGGATCTTCGTTGAGGCGAGCAGGGGGTCGTAGAAGGGCAGGATGGCGCCGCCCGGCATCCCGAAGATGTCTGTGACGCCTAGCTCCTCCAGCGCGCGCACCAGAGCCTGGGCGCCTGTCATGACCTGGTGGTCCTGACGTGCGGGAGCGTCTTCGCGTGTCATCGCTCGCTCTCCTTCTCCGTGCCTACCGTCCGGCGACCTGCCGGGTAATGAACGTTAGATCAGTCTCTGCGCAGAGTCATAATGAGACGGTGACGATCTCACATCGTGGAATCACGGACCCGGTGGCATGGGGGATCCCCACGCACGAGGCGCGATCCGCTCCCCCGGTGAATCAC
>ERZ772912.944-NODE-944-length-12299-cov-4.456305_pt1 | contig 12299 bp, 10 predicted proteins | sample MGYA00512119_ERZ772912 | MGnify/ENA primary metagenome ERZ772912 (study PRJEB29015, sample SAMEA2738048) | human oral metagenome | biome: human oral; feature: human-associated habitat; material: saliva | place: China | collected 2230 ...
CAGGACAGGACAGGACAGGACAGGACAGGACGGGACAGGACGGGACAGGACGGGACAGGACGGGACAGGGCCTTGGGGGCGGCCGTCTCCTTTTCGACGGTGGCGTCGTTGTGGATACGATAAAGAAGTTTTCATGATGAACGACGCCGGTAGCGATCATATAAGATCGCATGATGATGACCCCGAGTTCTCCAGACCGTGGGAACCGCGAAGGCGAGGCTCCAGCCGGGCACACCGAGTCCGCCCCCGTTCGACAGCGCCCTGCATCCTCCCGTTCCATCCCGGGCATGCGACTTGATGCGGCCTGCCTGATCCATGCGCTGAGTCCGCTGCTGTGGATTCCCCAGGCCGCGCTGCTGGCGCTGGGCGTCGCTCGCCTGCAGTCGGGTGCGGGCCTATCCGGTGTGATGTGGCCTGCAGCCGGCATCGTCGTGGCCGGCCTGCTGCGCGCCTGGCTGGATGCCTGGAGCAGCACCCGGATGTTCGAGTCGGCGCGTTCCCACCTGAGTCTCTGGCGGGAAAGGGCCATCACCTCTCTGTCTGCGCGTTCACCGCTGGATCGTTCCCGCCTGCATGCCGGCACGGCAGCCAGCGTGCTGGCCGAACAGGCCGAAGCCATCCTGCCGTGGCTGACACGCTACCACGGCGCCATGTGGCGCGTGCGCCTGATGCCCCTGGTGATCCTGCTGCCCGTGGCGTGGTACAGCTGGGCCGCTGCGGCCGTGCTGATCACGGCAGCCCCACTCATTCCGCTGTTCATGGTGCTGGTGGGCTGGCGCGCCCGGGCGGCCAGCGAGGCGCAATGGCTGCAGATGAGCAGCATGAACGCCTTCCTGCTGGATCGGCTGCGGGGGCTGCCCACGCTGCGTGCACTGGGCAGCGTGCAGGCCACAGCCCGCCGGTTGCGGGCCAGTGCCGAGGACCTGCGCCTGCGCACGATGAAGGTGCTGCGCATCGCCTTCCTGTCTTCGGCGGTGCTGGAGCTGTTCTCGGCGCTGGGCGTGGCCATGGTGGCAGCCTACGTGGGCTTTCACGTGCTGGGCTATCTGGAATTCGGCGCCTGGGGCGGTCGGCTCACGCTGGGCGAAGGGCTTTTCATCCTGCTGCTGGCGCCCGCGTTCTTCGAACCGCTGCGCGAACTGGCGGCAGTCTGGCATGACCGGGCCGCCGGCGTGGCCGCCATGGACGCCCTGGAGCGCCTGAACGGGAACGGTCTGCCCCTGCTGGATGAGGCCCCTGTCGCACGGCCTGGCGCCGGAGAGCCGGCTGCGGCCCCCCTTCCTCCCCTTCCGTCTGCCCGCCATGATCGACCTGCCCCGGATGCGGTGAAGCCGGCATCGGTAAAAGCGGCATCGGTGAAACCAGCATTGGTGGATCCTGCATCAACCCCGTGTCCGGCCCCCGGCGTGCGGCTCACGGACCTGGGCTTCGCCTTTCCCGGCGAAAAACCGGTGTTTCAGGGTTTCTCGCTGGCGGTGTGCCCCGGCGAGCACGTGGCCCTGGTGGGCGGTAGCGGCACGGGCAAGACGGTCCTGATGTCGCTGCTGGCCGGCCTGCTGGTCCCCACGAGCGGGCGCATCGAGATCGACGGCCAGACCCTGGCCCCGGATGCGGTTGGGGCGCTGCGTGAACGCATGGCCTGGATGGGGCAGCGCGCCCACGTGTTTGCCGCCCCCGTGCGAGACAACATCGCGCTCGGCCGCCCGAGCGTCGATGATGAACGGGTGCGCCAGGCCATCACCCAGGCCCGACTCGACACGGTGGCCCAGGCCCATCCGGGCATCTCGCTGGGCGAGGGTGGAACGGGCCTGTCGGGGGGCGAGGCTGCGCGCCTTGCGCTGGCGCGCCTGATGGCCGCGCCTGAAGCCGACCTGCTGCTGGCCGACGAGCCCACGGCCCACTTGGACAGCGAAACCGCCGATCAGGTCGCCGAGTCCTTGGTGACGCTGGCCCGGGGCCGCACGCTGATCGTGGCCACCCATGATCCCCGACTGGCCGCGCGCATGGACCGCATCGTGCAGTTGCCCTCCCCGGCTCCGGAGACCGCGGCATGACAGGAAAGGACGACCCGCTGACCGGAAAGGACACCCCGTTGAGGGACGGCGTGCCCCGTCGCTCTGCCCTGCCCGCCCTGAAGGCGATGTGCGAGGGCGCGTCGACACGCATGAAATGGGGTGCGGTGCTGGCCGCCGTGACGGTGCTGGCCGGCATGGGCCTGCTGGGCCTGTCGGGATGGTTCATCACGGCAACCGCCATTGCCGGGCTGCAGCCCGCCACCGCGCTGGCCTTCGATGTCTTCGCACCATCTGCCGGCATCCGGCTGCTGGCGCTGGGCCGCACCGTGTCCCGCTATGGCGAGCGGCTTGTCACCCATGACGCCACCCTGGCGGCGCTGGCGCAACTGCGTGAACGCCTCTTCCGCGGCTGGGCAGAGACGGCCAGCATCCAGGACCTGCTGCGCCGTCCGGCACGGGCGCTGTTCCGGCTGACCACGGACCTGGATGCGCTGGACGCCTTCTATCTTCGCCTGCTGGTGCCGGCCGCCGCAGCGCTGGGTGCGACGCTGCTGGCCACGGTGGTGGTCGGCATGATGTCGCCCTGGCTTGGCCTCGCGCTGGGTGGCTGGATGCTGATCATCGGCCTGGCCGTGATCATCGTGCTGGCCCGTCGCTCGCGGCGCCCCGCCACACGGCGGGCCCTGCTCACGGAAAGACTGCGCGCCCAGGCCGTGGACCTGGTGTCGGGCCAGACGGAACTGCTCATGGCCGGCCGGCTTGCCGCCCAGCGCGACACTCTGCGCCGCACGGACGAACGTCTGGCGCACAGCGACCGTCGTCTGCAGCGACTGGACGCGAAAGCAGCTGCCATCCACAGCGTGGCCGGCAGCCTCACGCTGGCCCTGGTCCTGCTGGGCGTGGGCCTGCTGGCCGAACAGGGGCAGATCGGCACGCCGGAAGCAGCCCTGGCGCTACTGATTGCGCTGACGGCCATGGAACCCTTTGCGGCGCTGCGTCGGGGAGCACTCGAATCGGGGCGCGCCTGGCTGGCGGCGCGTCGGCTTTCTCCCCACTGCACGCCGACCGTTCAGCCCCCCGCCCCACGCCCCGACACGGGCTGTGCGATCATCGTGGATGACGTATCGGTCCGTCATCCGGACAGCCCTGTGGATGCACTGACCGCACTGTCGCTGAAGCTGGCCGCGGGCGAACGGGTCGCCGTGGTCGGCCCCAGCGGCGCAGGCAAGTCGACACTGATGGCGCTGATCGCCGGAGAGCGCCATCCGCACACCGGGCGCGTCCTGACGCAGCCCGGCGCCTGGCTGAACCAGCGTCCGGACCTGTTCCAGGACAGCCTGCGCGACAACCTGCGCCTGGCCGACCCGGACGCTGATGACGCCGCTCTGTGGCAGGCCCTGGAAGCAGCCGGACTGGCCGAGGCCATACGGCGTCTGCAGGCCGGGCTGGACACGCGACTGGGCGAAGGCGGCCTGGGGCTGTCGGCCGGCCAGGCCCGCCGCCTGGCACTGGCCCGACTGCTGCTTCAGAAGCGCCCCCTGTGGCTGCTGGATGAGCCGACCGAGGGACTGGATGCCGCCACGGCCGCCGATGTGCTGGCCCGACTGGACACGCTGGGCCAAGGGCGTGCCTGGCTGATGGCCGCCCATCTGCGCCGCGAAGCGGCACTGGCCGATCGCCTGCTGGTGCTGCGCAACGGCAGGCTTGAAGGTGAATTCCGACGTGGCAGCAAGGGCTTCGAGACCGCGCTGGCTGCGCTGAGACCCGATTGATACATTATCCCGAAACCGAGAAGAGGAACCCCCAACATGGATGTCGACATCGTCAGCCTATCAAGGCTGCAATTTGCGCTGACAGCGCTCTACCACTTCCTGTTCGTCCCGCTCACGCTGGGTCTGTCCATCCTTCTCGCCATCATGGAAACGGTCTACGTGATGACGGGACGTTCCATCTGGCGTGACATGACCCGGTTCTGGGGCACGCTCTTCGGCATCAACTTTGCCATGGGCGTGGCCACCGGCATCGTGATGGAGTTCCAGTTCGGCATGAACTGGAGCTACTACAGCCACTATGTCGGCGACATCTTCGGAGCGCCGCTGGCCCTGGAGGGGCTGATGGCCTTCTTCATGGAAGCGACCCTGGTCGGCCTCTTCTTCTTCGGCTGGGATCGGCTGTCCAAGGTCAAGCACCTGCTGGTCACCTGGGCGGTGGCCCTCGGCTCGAACTTCTCGGCGCTCTGGATCCTGATCGCCAACGGCTGGATGCAGAACCCGGTGGGCGCAGAGTTCAACCCGCAGACCATGCGGATGGAGATGAAGGACTTCTTTGCCGTCCTCACCAACCCCGTGGCGCAGGCCAAGTTCGTGCACACGGTTTCGGCGGGTTATGTCGCAGCCGCCATCTTCGTGCTGGGCATCTCGGCCTGGTACGTGCTCAAGGGCCGGCACCTGCAGCTGGCCAAGCGCTCGATGACGGTGGCGGCATCGTTCGGTCTGGCCGCCTCGCTGTCGGTGGCGGTACTGGGTGACGAAAGCGGCTACCTCACGACGGAACACCAGAAGATGAAACTGGCGGCCATCGAGGCCATCTGGGATACCGAGCCGGCCCCTGCCCCGTTCACGGCCTTCGGTTTTCCTGACCAGGAAGCCCGCGAGACGCACTATGCCGTGCACGTGCCCTGGGTCATGGGCCTGATCGGCACGCGCTCGCTCACCACGGAAATCCCCGGCATCAAGGATCTGGTCCAACGCGCCGAGCACCACATCCGCGACGGTCTGAAGGCCTATGACGCCCTGCAGAAGATCCGCGCCGCCAAGGGCAACCTCGACGCCAACGCGCCAGAGCGCACCATCTTCGAGGAACACGGCCATGCGCTGGGCTATGCACTGCTGCTCAAGCGCTATGTGGACGATCCCCGTCAGGCCACGCCCGAGCAGATCAGCCGCGCGGCCTGGGACACGGTGCCGCAGGTGGCCCCGCTGTTCTTCTCGTTCCGTGCCATGGTCGGCGTGGGCCTGTTCCTGATCCTGCTGACTGCCACGTTCTTCTGGCTGTCGGCACGCCGCCGGCTGGATGCCTACCCGTGGCTGCTGCGGATTGCCGTGTTCGCCATCCCGCTGCCCTGGATCGCCATCGAAAGCGGCTGGCTCGTGGCCGAGCTGGGACGCCAGCCCTGGGTCATCGAAGGGGTGCTGCCCACGGCCGTGGCCGTCTCGAACCTGGGCGCCTCCACCGTGCTCTTCACGATTGCCGGCTTCGTGGCGATCTACACCGTCCTGCTGATCATCGAGATGAAGCTGATGTTCAAGGCCATCCGCAAGGGTCCGGAAGTCCATCCGGCCCCGCATGAAACTCAGCCCGGTGAAGCCAGCGCCCTGGCTTCCGCACAGTGATACTGCAAGGAAAAGGAACATGATCCTCCACGAACTCGTCTCCTACGAAGTGCTGCGCGTGATCTGGTGGGCACTGATGGGTGTGCTGCTGATCGGCTATGCGGTGACCGACGGCTTTGACCTGGGCATCGGCACGCTGCTGCCCTTCGTCGCGCGCACCGATATCGAGCGCCGCACCGTCATCAACACCATCGGCCCCATCTGGGAAGGCAACCAGGTCTGGCTGATCCTGGGCGGCGGCGCCATCTTCGCCGCCTGGCCGCAGCTGTACGCGGTGTCGTTCTCGGGCTTCTACCTGGCCATGTTCGCCATCCTGTTCGCATTCATCCTGCGACCGGTGGCCTTCAAGTTCCGCAGCAAGCGCGAAGACCCCGCCTGGCGCAGCCGCTGGGATGCCGTCCTGTTCATGGCCGGGCTTCTGCCCTCGATCATCTTCGGGGTGGCCGTGGGCAACGTGCTGCAGGGCGTGCCCTTCCACATCGGGGAAGACATGCAGATCTTCTATGAAGGCACCTTCCTTGGTCTGCTCAACCCCTTCGGCCTGCTGTGCGGACTGGTGTCGCTGGCCATGCTGGTGATGCACGGTGCGTCCTGGCTGCAGCTCAAGACCTCGGGCATCGTGGCCGAGCGCGCACGGCGCTTCGGCATCATGGCCGCCATCCTGACCGTGGTGCTGTACGCGGTGGCGGGCGTCGTTCTGGCCCATCTGGTGAACGGCTACGTCATCACCAGCAACCTGCCCACCGATGGGGTCTCGAACCCGCTGCTCAAGACCGTGAGCACGCAGGCCGACGCTTGGTTCGCCAACTACGCGGCCCACCCGCTGCTGTGGGCGGTTCCGGCTGTGGGCCTGGCAGGTCCGCTGCTGGCGGCGCTGTGCCTGGCCGGTCGCCGGCCGCTGGCCGCCCTGCTGACCGGGGGCCTGGGCATTGCCAGCATCATCGGCAGTGTGGGGGCATCGATGTTCCCGTTCATCCTCCCGTCGTCCAGCATGCCTGCGGCGAGCCTGACGGTGTGGGACTCGTCCTCGAGCCACCTCACGCTGTTCATCATGCTCATTTCCGCGGCCATCTTCATGCCCATCATCCTGACCTACACGAGCTGGGTCTTCACGGTGCTGCGCGGCAAGGTGGACGCTGACGACATCCGGAAGGGCAAGGGTCATGCGTACTGATCCCTGCTGCCTCACTCTCCCCTGCACCGTTCACCGATAAGGACACCGACCATGTGGTATTTCGCCTGGATCCTGGGCCTGCCCCTGGCAGCCGCCTTTGCCGTGCTCAACGCAATGTGGTTCGAGCTGATGGAAGATGACGCCATTCGGCGTGACCGACTGGAGCCGCACGAGAAGCGGTGACGGCACCCGGTCCCGGCGCGGCCCTGAAAAGGACGAGCTGCGCCGGGACCCTTCGTTTGCGGGCAGGACATGCACAGCCCGCACACGACGGCGGCGACACGTGATGCCGCTCTTCATGCGCGCGTTGCCAAAAAACGGGGGGAGATGAGATGGGCGCCAAGCGCTGAAATGCGCGGGCTGCCGCGGCCGGGAACCGACCGGGATGTCGACGGCTGCGGACCTTGGGGTGCTGGCCATGGGCCTGTACGCCATGACCACCGACCCGGTGATGCCGCCGATGATGGAATGTGGAGCGGGCGACGAGCCTCGAACTCGCGACCTCAGGCTTGGGAAGCCGGCGCTCTACCAACTGAGCTACGCCCGCATGGCGCGCATTGTACGATGATTTCTGTCCGCCTGCCCAGCTGCACCGTGGCAAGCCGGCCGCGCCCTCCCCCGGTACATCCGACAGGCGGCTGTGGGCGACATCGTCCCCATCCGAGAAGCGTGGCGGGACAGAAGGCTGCGTGTCGTCAGATTTGCAACACTCCCCCGACGGTGGTCGGGCCGCCGGGCGGCGCCTGACGGGATCCGCATCGTCCTCCTTATCATGGAGGGTCTTGCGCACGTTGCGGGCGCATGCCGGCGACCTTCTCGCTGAACCGTGCGGGTCTTCCGCGCGACGCTCCCCGGTGCCCCTGTCGCGGGGTACCGCGCAGGCCGCGGCCTTGCGGCTTCCCATCGGCTGTGCCGCTTCTTCATCGCCCCAGGCGCGCGCGCTCCCTTTCCCGGATTCTGCTTTCACCGTCATGGATTCTCCTGCTGCTGCGCCCCAGGCGCCGGCAAATGCCCCTTCTGCCTTTCCCCTGAAGCCCATCCTGTGGTTGCTGGGCTCGATGACGTCGCTGGCGCTGGGCACCTCGCTGGCCAAGCAGATCTTCCCCATTGTGGGCGCGCAGGGCACCACGGCACTGCGGCTGCTGTTCTCGGCCCTGGTGCTGATCCTGTTCGGACGCCCGTGGCGGCACCGCATGCCACGCCATGACTGGTGGGTGGTGGCGCGTTACGGCATGACGCTGGGCATGATGAACATGCTCTTCTACCTGGCGCTGGAAACGATTCCGTTCGGCATTGCGGTGGCCATCGAGTTCTGCGGACCGCTGTCGGTGGCGCTGTTTGCATCGCGCCGGCCCATCGACTTCGTCTGGATCGGCTGCACGGTGGCGGGTCTGCTGATGCTGCTGCCCATCTGGCATGGTGGCGGCGATGCAGCTGCGGCCCAGGCCGTGATCGAAGGCGCGGCCGGTGCCCAGGCCATGGTCGAAGGCGCACAGGGCGTGGTACCTGGCGTGGCCTCGGCCAGTCTGGATCCGCTGGGCATGCTGTACGCGGCCGGAGCAGCGGTGTGCTGGGCGGGCTACATCATCTTTGGCAAGAAGACGCAGCACCTGCACGCCGGCACGACGGTGGCGCTGGGGGTCAGCATCGGCGCGCTGATGATGTTCCCCATCGGCGTGGTGCATGCCGGCACAGCGCTGTTTGAGCCGAAGGTGCTGCTGATCGGACTGGGGGCGGCCGTCGTGTCCAGCGCCATTCCGATGTTCCTGGAGATGAAGGCGCTGCGTGGGCTGCAGGCTGGTACCTATGGGGTGATGACGAGTCTGGAGCCGGCGCTGACTTCCCTGGTGGCCATGCTGGTGCTGGGCGAGCTGCTGACGCTGACGCAGTGGTGCGCCATCGCGCTGACGGTGACAGCTGCCATGGGCAGTGCGCTGACCTCGCAGCGTGGCGGATAGAATGCGGAAAAGACTGCATCCCTCCCCCACGCATGAAATCCTTCTTCCATTGGTTCGAGAGCCGGATCGACCCGTATCCGGATGAAACACGACTGATCGCCGAACGAAGCCTGTGGCGCTTCGTGCTCTCTTCGCTTCAGGGCGTGCGGCGCTGGCTGGTGCTGCTGTTCCTGACGGTGGCGGGCATCGGCGTGCTGGAGGCGCTGCTGTTCCAGTGGATGGGCTTCGTGGTGGACTGGATCGGCCACTACACGCCCGAGACGCTGTGGGCCGAGAAAGGCGGCACGCTGACGATCATGGGTGTGGTGCTGGTGCTGAGCCCGATGCTGGTGCTGCTGTCATCATCGCTGCGCTTCCAGTCGCTGCAGGGCGTGCTGCCGATGCGGCTGCGCTGGCGCTTTCACCGGCTGATGCTGGCCCAGAGCCTGAGCTTCTATCAGGACGAGTTCGCGGGCCGCGTGTCGGCCAAGGTGATGCAGACGGCGCTGGCGGTGCGCGAGGTGGTGATGACCTTCGCCGACATGGCCACCTACATCGTCGTCTATTTCCTGACGAGCTCGGTGGTGCTGTGGAAGTTCGATGCCTGGCTGCTGCTGCCGTTCGTGACGTGGATCGTGCTGTTTGCCGCCACGATGGTCTGGACGGTACCCAAGCTGGGCAAGCTGGCGGCAGCGCAGGCCGATGCCCGCGCGCTGATGACCGGCCGCATCACGGATGCCTACAGCAACATCGCCACGGTCAAGCTCTTCTCACACAGTGACCGCGAATCCCGCTACGCGCGTTCGGCCATGGAGGACTTCATGGTCACGGTGCATGCCCAGATGCGCTGGGTGACGACGCTGGAAGTCGTGTCGCAGACGGTGAACATGCTGCTGACGGGCGGCTCGGCCGCCATCGGCCTGTGGCTCTGGCACCATGGCAAGGCCAGTCCGGGCGCGGTGGCTGCTGCCACGGCCATGGCGCTGCGCATCAACGGGCTGTCGCAATGGATCATGTGGCAGTCGGCCTCGCTCTTCGAGAACATCGGCACCATCCGCGACGGCATCAACACGCTGACCCGACCGCACACGGTGCTGGACAAGCCGGCCGCGGTGCCGCTGGTGGTGAAGCAGGGTGGCATCCGCTTCGAGCATGTGTACTTCTCGTACAGCGAGAACACCCGGCGCGAGCATCGGCCGGTGCTGGAGGACTTCTGCCTGGACATCCGCCCCGGCGAAAAGATCGGGCTGGTGGGGCGCTCGGGCGCGGGCAAGTCCACCATCGTGAACCTGCTGCTGCGCTTCTATGACGTGCAGAAAGGGGCCATCACCATCGACGGCCAGAACATTGCCGACGTGACGCAGAACTCGCTGCGGGCGCAGATCGGCATGGTGACGCAGGACACGTCGCTGCTGCACCGCACGGTGCGCGACAACATCCTGTATGGCCGTCCGGATGCCACCGACGAAGAGATGCTGGACGCCGCCCGGCGTGCGCAGGCCGACGCCTTCATCGCAGCGCTGGAGGATCCGCAGGGGCACACGGGCTTTGACGTGCAGGTGGGCGAACGTGGCGTGAAGCTCTCGGGCGGACAGCGCCAGCGCATTGCCATTGCCCGGGTGATGCTGAAGAACGCGCCGATCCTGCTGCTGGACGAAGCCACCAGTGCGCTGGACTCCGAGGTGGAAGTGGCCATTCAGGACAGCCTGAACGAGCTGATGAAGGGCAAGACGGTGATCGCCATTGCGCACCGGCTCTCGACGATCGCGGCCATGGACCGGCTGGTGGTGCTGGACAAGGGGCGCATCGTGGAAGAAGGCACGCACGCCGAGCTGCTGGCCCGCGAAGGGCTGTATGCACGGCTGTGGGCGCACCAGAGCGGCGGTTTCCTGGCCGAGCAGGTGCCCAACGAGTGAGGTGATGAACCGAAAGGCGGGATGCAGCCGCCGGACGGCGGGTGGTATCCCTTCCGGGCCCCCTGAAAGCCGAAGCCCCCAACGTCTCGCTCTACAATACGCGCCCCGTTTCAACCCCCGTATTTCATGAGCGAACACGCCAACCACGCGACCGGCCATGGCCACGCCACGCCGGCGCATTCCGACGCCCAACCTTCTCCGGCCACGCAGGCCATCAACGTGCGGCTGCGGCCGCTGCCGGGGCTGATCTTTGCCAGTCGCTGGCTGCAGCTGCCGCTGTACCTGGGCCTGATCGTGGCCCAGGCGGTCTACGTGCAGCACTTCCTGATGGAGCTGTGGCACCTGGTGGAAGCCGCCTTCGGCAACCAGCACGCGCTGCAGGCGCTGGTCGAAAGCATCGGCTACCGCTCGGACAAGCCGGTGACCTCGCTGGACGAGACGGTGATCATGCTGGTGGTGCTGGCGCTGATCGACGTGGTGATGATCTCGAACCTGCTGATCATGGTGATCGTGGGCGGCTTCGAGACCTTCGTGAGCCGGATGGACCTGCAGGGCCACCCCGACCAGCCGGAATGGCTGAGCCACGTCAACGCCTCGGTGCTGAAGGTGAAGCTGGCAATGTCGATCATCGGCATCAGCTCCATCCACCTGCTGAAGACCTTCATCAACGCCGACAACTACACCGACCGCACGCTGATCGCGCAGACGGCCATTCACCTGACCTTCCTGCTGTCGGCCATGGCCATTGCCTATACCGACAAGCTGATGTCGGGCGCGTACAAGCAGGACAAGCACTGACCGGCACGGCACCGGACGGTGCTGGCCCAACGGCCCGACAGGTTTCCCATGGCCTGTCGGGCCGTTTGCTTTCTCGGGCTGCGGGGCCCCGCCGGCAGGTCGCAGCCAGCCCGTTTCCGCCCTGCCCGCTGGCGTTTCCTGGCGGGCTGTCCCTGATTGCGGCATACTGCGGCCGGTTGACCGGCAACGTGCTGCAGACGCAGCCATCCTGCAGATGATCGAGATTATCCTGAACGGCAGTGCCCATCCCGTGGCCCCGGACAGCAGCCTGGCCGATCTGGTTCAGGCCCTGGGCTATGCGGGCAAGCGCATCGCCATCGAGCGCAACGGCGAGATCGTGCCGAAGTCGCAATACGCCCAGACCCGCCTGGCAGCAGGCGACCGGCTGGAGATCGTGGTGGCGGTGGGCGGCGGCTGAGACCCGGCATCCGTCCGTGTTCCGCCTCGCCCTGAGGCATGCCCGCTGCAGGCCGTCCGTCCGGCCTTCGTTCATTCTTTCAGCATTCAGGAGGCTGTCATGACTTCCGTCGCCGATCCCCTGGTCATCGGTTCCCGCACCTTTTCATCGCGGCTGCTGGTGGGTACCGGCAAGTATGTCGATTTCCAGCAGACGCGCGAGGCCATCGACGCCAGTGGCGCCGAGATCGTCACCGTGGCCATCCGCCGCACCAACATCGGCCAGCATGCCGGGCAGCCCAGCCTGCTGGATGCGGTACCGCCCGATCGCTTCACCATCCTGCCCAACACGGCGGGCTGCTACACGGCCGAAGATGCGGTGCGCACGCTGCGGCTGGCCCGCGAGCTGCTGGACGGCCACACGCTGGTGAAGCTGGAAGTGCTGGGCAACGAGCAGAACCTGTTCCCGAACATGCCCGAGACGCTAGCGGCAGCGCGCACGCTGGTCAAGGAAGGCTTCGAGGTGATGGTGTACTGCAGCGACGACCCCATCCAGGCGAAGATGCTGGAAGACATCGGCTGCGTGGCGATCATGCCGCTGGCCTCGCTGATCGGCTCGGGCATGGGCATTCTGAACCCGTGGAACCTGAAGCTCATTCTGGAGCAGGCGA
>ERZ772912.945-NODE-945-length-12296-cov-4.361327_pt1 | contig 12296 bp, 7 predicted proteins | sample MGYA00512119_ERZ772912 | MGnify/ENA primary metagenome ERZ772912 (study PRJEB29015, sample SAMEA2738048) | human oral metagenome | biome: human oral; feature: human-associated habitat; material: saliva | place: China | collected 2230 ...
GCCGGGGCTGCAGCAGACGCGGCAGAGGCCGCGCCGTTGCTGCCACGGCATCCGCCCCTTCCAGAGCGCCTCCCAGAAGGAGGCCTGCCGATGTGCGTCCCTGGGCAGGCGTGCGCACCTGCCCGATCCCGCCGCCCTGCGACGGGATCCCTCGGTTCAGAAGTGCCATGGTGCTTTTGCCTGTGCTTACCAGACGAAGTACAGCCGCCCCTGACGGGCCCGCTTGACCAGCGAGGCAATCTCGCGCGTCATGATGCGCTGGCCCGGGGCCAGCAGGAGCAGCGCCATGGTGCGACGCTCGTTCAGCCACACCACCTTGGCGTAGTCCACCCGGCCGCTGCGACTGATCAGCTCCAGCCACCGCCCAGGCTGCATGGCCGCGGCGAAGCGCTCGACCGGCAGGTTGAAACGGCGCGGCGCGTTGGGCAGGTCATCCATGCGGGTGCTGCGGATGAGGGCCTGAAGCTTCTCGCGGGCAGCCGCCGCACTGATCGGGTCATGCGCCGTGAGGGTCCGCGGCACCGTGGTGGAGGTTGCCGGCGGCATGCCCTGGTGGGCCGGCTGTGCAGCAGGCGCCGGCATGGAGGGCACGGAAGCCGGCTGCGACGGGCGCAGGATGGTCGTGTACGGCTGCGAGGAATAGTCCTCGACCGGTGTGGGGCGCGGTGCCTGACGCCACGCATCAGGCGCTGCCTTGTCGAAGGCAGGCCGGGGGGCATAGTGGTGCCGGGCGGTTTCGGCCTGCCGGGCATCCAGCACTGCCCCACGCTCCTGGCCGCCAGCCGACGCTGCCCCCGCGTTGGCGGACGCCTGAACCGTGCCAGCAGCCTGGGCGTGCGCCTGGGAAGCGTCCATCGCGCCTGAAGCCAGCGCCACCTCAGGCGTGGGAGATTCGGCCTCGCGTGCAATGAGGGTGACCGCCGAGCCTTCTTCGCCCTGCATGCGGCGCAGGTGGATGATGAAGATCTCGTCGAAGAAGGTGCGGAAGCTCTCGGGCCGTGCGCCCACTTCGCGGATGCCGATGGTGAGCATGTTCAGCATCGGCGGGATGCTCTGCACCAGCTCGGCACGGGCATGGGGATCAGCGCCTTCCTGGCCCAGCGTCCAGAGCAGATCGTCCACCACCTTCAGGGCCAGACGATAGGACTGGCTGTCGGTGCCGTCGCGCAGCACGGCCGTGCGCAGGTGGCGCAGCCACACGTCGTACAGGAAGGTGCGCACCGAGGCCGGCACCCGGCTGCTGCCCAGGCGATGGTCCAGCAAGCGGCGGATGTCCTCGGAGACGGTCTTCTCGCGGGCCGCCGACGGACGATGGGCAAAGTCGCGCCGATTGCGCTGGCGCCGCTGCTGGCGGGTGGAGCAGCGACGGCTGCGCGACAGGCTGGAAAGAAGGCGACGCATGCCGTCCGTGGCGCGCTGGTACTCGTGGTCGACCTGGGCCGTGAGCACCTGGCTGCGGATGTGGAAGGCATGGGCCACGATCTCGACCGCGCGCACGATGGTCTGCAGGCGCTGGTAGAGCGGCTTGTCGGGCCGCATCTCGTCCGGATAGCTGACGGCAATGGCGGCCAGCTGTTCGATGAGGCGGCGCACCGAGCGGGAGTCGTCGCTGAGGTAGCCGGCATCGAGGCTGGCCAGCGTGATGGCGGGCACCTGCAGGCGCCAGAGCAGGATGCGTGCACCTTCGGGCAGGCGCTTGTCAGCGGTGGCGTAGTCGAACAGCGTACCCACCAGATCGATGACGGCCAGCACGGCGGTGTCGCCCCCGGCCGCGATGATCTGCTGGCGGATCTTCTGGAAGAAGCGGGTACGGGCCTCCTGGCTGAACGGGACCACCTGATGCTGTTGCGCAAACGCGACGGCATCGCGCTCGATCTCCTCGACTTGCGGGAGGCGCGTTGCGTTGCGGTGGGCAGCCAGGCGGGGATGCCTGGTCGACAGGGGATTGGCGGCCATGACGGCAGAAGCGCGAATGTCGTTCAGTACCTGGTGAGAGGCGTGTTTGACGAAGCTGTTTCTGAGATCTTCGGTTGGAAAGATACCAGTATAGGGTTCGGCGTGTTGGGTTTGAGTCGAAACAAGGGCGCCTTCCCGATGCTCCCCACCCTTTTGCCCCCCCATGGACAGCTGCAGACTGGCGGCCTGTTGTGCTGCCAGCACACCGCTGCGGCGCAGCTCGGCATCGCAATCAGCCAGCAGCCGGGCCAGCGGGAAGACGGCCTGCGACAGGATGATGGGCCGCAGGTGCAGCGAGATGGGCTGCAGGTGGGTGAAGGGTTCCAGCGCGAGGATGAAGGCCATGGCCAGCGCGCGGGCTCCCAGCGGGTGCTGGTCGTCACGCAGCTGAGTCTGTGCCAGGCTCTCCAGGCGGCGCAGATAATACAGGTAGGAGCCCCCGAATGCCGAACGCATGCCGTTGGCCAGCTCGCGCGCCAGGATCTGTTCCAGCAGGCCGACGTCGCTGGCAGGCTCGGGCACGCCCAGGTCGGTGATGGTGGACGGCAGCGAGGACTCTTCAGCCAGACCGTTCAGGTCCAGACCCACGAAGTTCTCGAGTGCGATCTCGGCCCGAACGGCGGCTTCTTCCCGCAACCGTCGTGCAGTGTCGGTCAGCTTGGCCGCGACGTTGGTGTCCAGCCCGTCGGCTGCGTGCGCCAGCAGCGCGTCGGCAATGTCGGGCAGGAGCTTGAAGACCACGGTACCGAAGCGATCTGCCATGGTTTCATGCAGTCGCGGATACAGGGATGGATCGATGCTGGAGGACACGAGCTTGCCTCTGGAAACAGGATACTGCCGTCAAAAGGAGGAGGACCGACGTGGCACTGCCGTGGAGCACGGGGCCGAATCGGTGGCCTGGCCATGCATGGACAGGCACATGCCGGTCGCGTAATCAACGGGCATCTTATGAGCGGCAGGGAAAGGCAGCTGTGACGAAAGTAACGCTGGTTTTTCGTGTCTGACCGACACGGACGGAGGAAATCAGCCGACAGGCGGCATCGTGGCTGGATCGGGCAGACAGAAGACTCACGCCCCGCTCATCCGGTCTGTCGAGCAGGTTGTTCGCGTTCCTGTCGATTTGTCATCAGATCAATGTCTGATTTTTCGACGCCGGGCGTGACGACGACGCGTTGAGGCGAGGTCGGCCTCCCTCAGTCCGATCCGACGTCGGCCGATGTTGCCATCCCGGGCGCTCGCAGTGCCGGCAGCACCCGCGCGGCATTGGCGGTGGTGAGTTCTGCCACGGCCTGCAATGACAGCCCGCGCAGTTCTGCCAGCACCTGGGCGATGCGTGCCAGCTCGGCCGGCTGGTTGCGCCCCGGATGGACCCAGGCGGGCGAGATGTCGGGCGCATCGGTCTCCAGCACCAGGCTTTCGGCCGGCAGGCTGGCGGCCAGGCGGCGGATGTTGCGGGCACGGTCGAAGGTCATGGCCCCGCCGAAGCCGATGGCCATGCCCAGACCGATGAGATGCTGGGCCTGCTGCGGGCTACCGTTGAAGGCATGGGCAATGCCGCTGGGGGGGCGGAAGCGCCGCAGCTGCTTGGTGACGGCATCGACCGAGCGACGGGTATGCAGGATGACGGGCAATCCGAACTCGGCTGCCAGCCGTACCTGCGCCTCGAACACCGCCTGCTGGCGCGCGGGATCGAGACCGGGCACGAAGTAGTCCAGCCCGATCTCGCCGATGCCGACAAAGCGCGGATGGTCCCGCACGGCCATGACACGCTGGCGCAGGTGCTCCAGGTCATCAGGGCCAGCATCATTCACGTAGAGGGGATGCAGCCCCAGGGCGAACCAGACATCGGGCTCACGCTCGGCCAGCGCCTGCACCGTGTCCCAGTTGCGCCGGAACACGGCCGGCACGACGATGGCACCCAGACCCGCCTGACGGGCCGCGGCGATGACGGCGTCGCGGTCTTCGTCGAACTCGGGCGCATCCAGGTGACAGTGGGTATCGATCAGCACCGCCCGCCTCCGTCAGACGCCCGCCTCGACCAGCATGCCGTCGCGCAGCGTCACGCGCCGGTCGGCACGGGCAGCCAGATCCAGGTCATGGGTGACGATGACCACGGCTGTGCCCAGTTGACGTGCCAGGCCATGCAGCAGGCCGAACACGCTGGCGGCGGTCTGGGCGTCGAGGTTGCCGGTGGGCTCGTCGGCCAGCACGCAGCAAGGCCTTGTGACCAGCGCGCGGGCCAGTGCCACCCGCTGGCGTTCACCGCCCGACAGCTCGCCGGGCCGATGCTCGCCCCGCTCGGCCAGGCCGACCAGCCCCAGCATCTGCCGGGCGGCCTCCTGGGCTTCGGACCGGGGCCGGCCACGGATGAGCAGCGGCATGGCCACGTTCTCGATCGCAGAGAACTCGCCCAGCAGATGGTGGAACTGGTAGACGAAGCCCAGCTTGTGATTGCGCAACTGCCCCCGGCCGGTTTCCGACAGGGTATCCAGGCGCTGGCCGGCCACGGCTACCCAGCCGGCATCGGGTTGATCCAGGCCTCCCAGCAGGTGCAGCAGCGTGCTCTTGCCCGAGCCTGAGGCCCCAACGATGGCCACCACCTCGCCGGGCGCCACGGTGAAGTCGACGTGCTTCAGGATGGTGAGCTGGCGTGCGCCCTGGTCGTAGTGCTTCCTGAGCCCCTGGCACTGCAGCACGGGTTGGGAGGCCCCGTCCGGGGCGTGGGTCGCGCCGTCATGACGGGCAGAAGCGGTTTCGGCCTGGGCGTCCGCAGGGGACATGCCGGCAGCCGTCGTGTCCGGCCGAGTGCCGGCAGAAGGTGTCGTGGAACTCATTCGTAGCGAAGAGCCTCGGCAGGACGCACGGCGGCAGCCCGCAGGCTGGGATAGATGGTGGCCAGCAGCGCCAGCACACAGGAGATCAGGGCCACCCAGCTCACGTCCTCCAGACGCAGGTCACTGGGCAGTTCGGAAATGACATAGATGCCCGGCGGCAGCAGCCGCACCCCGAGCATCTGCTCGAAGGCGCCCACTACCGGACCAAGGTTGAGCGAGACCAGCACGCCCAGCGCCACCCCGGTGAAGGTGCCCAGCAGACCCACCAGTGAGCCCTGCACCATGAAGATGGACAGGATGGAGCGCGACGAGGCGCCCAGCGTGCGCAGGATGGCAATGTCGGCCCGCTTGTCGGTCACCGTCATCACCAGCATGGACACCAGGTTGAACGCCGCCACCGCGATGATCAGCGCCAGGATGATGAACATCATGCGCTTTTCCACCTGCACGGCCGCAAACCACACCCGGTTCTCCAGCGACCAGTCACGTACCTGATAGCCGTCGCCCAGCTCGGCGCCCAGCTGCTGACCGATCTCGGGAGCCCGCTGCATGTCGTCCAGCCGCAGCCGCAGGCCCATGGCGCCACCGGTGCGGAAGAAGGTGGCGGCATCGTCCAGGTTGGCCAGGATCAACGTGCTGTCGTACTCATAGTGGCCGGACTCGAAGATGCCGCGCACGGTGAACTGCTTCATCCGCGGCACCACGCCGGCCGGGCTGACCGTGCCCTGCGGCGCAATCAGCGCCAGCCGATCGCCCTCGATCAGGCCCAGCTGGTTGGCCAGCACCCGCCCGATGACGATGCCGAAGCTGCCCGGCGTGAGCGCGGAGAGGCTGCCTTCGACCACCTGCCCCGCCATGTCGGAAACCTGCGGCTCGATGGCCGGCACGATGCCGCGCACCAGTGCACCGCGCACCGTCTGGTTGCGGGAAATGACGACCTGCCCGGACACGAAGGGTGCGGCCCCCGTGACGTGGTCGTGGCCACGCAGCTTCTCGGCCAGTGGCTGCCAGTTCAGCGGGCCGTCGACGTGATAGACCTCCACATGCGAGAGCACCGACAGCATCCGGTCGCGGACTTCCTTCTGGAAGCCGTTCATCACCGACATGACGATGATGAGTGCCGCCACGCCCAGCGCGATGCCGGCCACCGACAGCGCCGAGATGAAGGAAATGAAGCCGTTCTTCTTGCCTGCGCGCTTGCCACTGCGGGTGTAGCGCAGGCCGACGAACCATTCAAAGGGTGAAAGCAACGGGGAAACTCCGGAATGAAACGGGGGTGCCTGGAAGGCGCGGGCAGACATTCAGTCCCGCCCCGGCCTTCCAGGAGACCGGGACTGGCAGTTTGCCACAGCTGGCGCTTCCGCACCCGGGCACCACGTCCCGGCTGGGGTGCACGCACGAGGCCAGCCAGCGATGCCCCTACAATAGCGGCGTGAACGCCACACTGCCCTCCATCACCCCGGCACCGGGGGGTGTCGAAAAGACTTCCACCATTGAACACCCGCGGCTGCGCCTGCTGCCTGGCGCCCTGCTGCCCGCCCACTGGCTGGGCGGAGGCCTGCTGCACGACCGGCTGCCCGGCATCCGCCAGGCCCTGGCCGAAGGACGGTTGCGCCTGCGGACGCTGCCCTTGAGCGCACCGGCCGACAGCGACTGGGCCCATGACCGCTGGCTGCGCGAGCATCCGGCGCTGGGGGCGTCTTCGGTCCCGGCCGGTGCCGCTGCCGCCGTGCGTGCCTTCGCGACAGCGCAGGCTTCCGTCCCGACGGACCGTGCCCCGGCGGCGTCAGCAGCCCTGCAGGCATCGGCTGACACGCCATCCGCGACCGCAACGCCCGGCTGGCTGCTGCAACCCGTCACCTTCCGGCTGACCACGGACCGGATGATGCTGGACCCCACCCCACAACGGGCGGTGGATGCCGCCATGGCGGAGCGGATGATCCAGGCCATCGCCCCGTTGCTGGCCGATGAGGGGCTGGACATCGAGATGCAGACGCCGACCCGCTGGCTGCTGCACCCACGGACCAGTACCGCCGGCTGGCAGCTTTCCTGCACGCCGATCGAGGCGGTGGGCGAGTCGCACATCGACGTGCTGATGCCACAAGGGCCGGATGCGAAACGCTTTCTGCGTCTGCTGAATGAAGTGCAGATGAGCTGGAACCTGCTGACGCTGAACGAGCCGCAGGATCTGCCGGTCAACGCCATCTGGCCCAGCGGCCCGGCCCATTCCCCGGCCATCGACGCCGTGCGCGACCTGCTGGCCCGAGGTCTGGTGGTGGACGAGCGCTTTCTGATGGCCCGGCTGACGCAGGACCTGTCCGCCTGGCTGGACGCCCTGCCCGCACTGGATGCCTGGTTTGCCGACGACCCGGCCGGCTTTGCGTGCCTGCTGGCCGGAGAGCACGACCTGCACTGGCTGCATGCCCCGAACGTGCCCGACGAGACCCTGCACCTGGCGGGTCTGATGCCTCAGCCAGGCGCCACAGGAAGGTCCACGGCAGGCCGTGGCGCAGCAAGCCCCGATCACGGCATGGCACGCTCCACGCCCCATGCGACCTCGGAACGCCCAAGACGCACGGCAGCGCCCGTTGCCGAAGGCGAACGGCCCAGCTGGCTGGCTCGTCTGGGCAGCCGCCTGCGGGCATGGCGTGGCCATCCACATGATCCCCGGGGAGACTCCGGCAGCCGGAACGGCACCGCTTCGCAAGGTACGCCCTCTGCCGATTCCCTGGACTCCCTCTTCCGCGACGAGGCCCCATGACGCCCCAGTCTTCCGCTTCCACCATTCGGCTGCACACCCGCCCGGTCGACCTGCGCGCCCGTCAGACGCTGCTGCAGGCCGGTGTCGATCCGCTGCTGGCCCGGTTGCTGGCCGCCCGAGGCATCCGCCATCCGGACGAGATCCGGCTGGACCTGGCCGGCCTGTTGCCCCCCGACACGATGCGGGGCCTGCCTGAGGCCGTGGCCCGGCTGTCGCGCGCCATCGACGACCAGGAGCCGATCCTGGTGGTGGGCGACTACGACTGCGACGGCGCCACGGCCATCGCCATCGCGGTGCAAGGCCTGCGGATGATGGGCGCCACCATCGACTACCTGGTGCCCAACCGCTTCGAGAACGGCTATGGCCTCACCCCGGAAGTGGTGGATGCCGCGCTGGTGCACCCGCGTCTGGGCCGGCCGGCCCTGCTGCTCACCGTCGACAACGGCATCGCTTCGGTCGCCGGTGTCGAACATGCCAACAGCCTCGGCCTGCCCGTCATCGTCACCGACCACCACCTGCCGGCCGAGACGCTGCCGGCCGCGCTGGCCATCGTCAACCCCAACCAGCCCGGCTGCCCCTTCCCGGACAAGAACCTGGCCGGTGTGGGCGTCATGCTCTATGTGCTGATCGCGCTGCGCAGTCACCGCCGCCAACTGGGCCGCTTTGACGGGCCGCCGCCATCGCTGTCGCCGCTCATGGACCTGGCGGCGCTGGGCACCGTGGCCGACGTGGTGCCGCTCTCGCACAACAACCGCGTCATCGTCAACGCGGGGCTGGCGCGCATTCGCGCCGGCAGGGCCCGCCCCGGCATCGCCGCCCTGCTGCAAGTGGCCCGCCGCAGCGCCCACACGCTGGCTGCCACCGACCTGGGTTTTGCCATCGGCCCACGCATCAATGCCGCCGGCCGACTGGCCGACATGTCGATCGGCGTGGAATGCCTGCTGGCCACCGATCTGGCCCGCGCCACCCAGCTGGCCACCGAGCTGGACCAGATCAACCAGCAGCGACGCGACCTGGAAAGCAACATGCGCGAAGAGGCGCTGGCGCTGATCGGTGAACCTGCCGCTGACGCCCGCACGCTGGTCATCCACGACGACAACTGGCACCACGGCGTCATCGGCCTCGTGGCCTCGCGCATCAAGGAGCGCTACCACCGGCCCACCATTGCGCTGGCCCCTGACCAGGACGGCATGCTGCGCGGCTCGGGCCGCTCGATCGCGGGCGTGCATCTGCGCGACGTGCTCGACCTGGTGGACAAGCGTCACCCGGGCATGCTGGTGAAGTTCGGTGGCCACGCCATGGCGGCGGGCCTGACGCTGCCGGCCGACCGGCTGGACGACTTTCGCCAGGCCCTGGAAGACGCCGTGCGCACCCTGGCCCGGGACGACTGCTTCGAGCGCGACGTGACCACCGACGGCGCCCTGCCTGCCGACGCGATCCACATCGGCACGCTGGATCTGCTGGATACCCAGGTCTGGGGACAGGGCTTTCCGCCACCGCTCTTTTCCGGACGTTTCAATATCCGGACCCAGCGGCTCATCAACAACCGCCACCTGAAGCTGGAACTGAGCCCGACCGACGATCCCGGCGTGCGCATGTCGGCCATCTTCTTCGGCCGCACCGAAGCGCTGCCGCCCGAAGCGCTGCTGTCCTACCGGATCCAGCGCGACGACTACCGCGGACGTGATGCCGTGTCCCTGCAGATCGACCAGGTCCTGCTGGACGATGCCACCGGCCTCCCGACGCCGCCCGCCTGACCACCAGTCAGCGAAATCCGGCCACTGGCCGTTCATGGCGGCTTCGACCTCATGCCGCATCCGCCCTGCGACCCGTGTCGCAGCCCCAGTCAACGGCACCGACAGCCCCATGGCCTGCCCAGGCTGTCCGAGCCCTTTTTTCGACGGATGGTTCCATGTCGAGATATTCCGTTGCCACCTATCCTGAAACCCCTCGTACCGTCGGCCGTCGTGACGGTGCCCACCAGCGCACTTCCTTCCAGGAACGGCCCGCCGCCCACGCACCGGTGAGCGTCACGGCCATGTCGCCGCTGCCGCGCCTGCGACTGGGCCGTATCGCCTCGGCCCTGCTGCTGGCCTGCTACCTGCCCATGGCCTCTGCCCAGCTGGTAGCCGACCCCGGCAAACCCGACGCCGCCCAGCAGAAGGACGTGCTGCCCTACGCCATCGACCGCGACGGCCCCGGCGCCCCCACCGTGAGCGCCGTGGACGGTGACGGCTTCGTGACGCTGTCCTTCGGTCCCGGCAAGCCCCAGGATGCGCCTGGCTGGCTGGTGATCCGCCCCCGGGAAGGTCACTGGGACTGGCACGCCGTGAAGAGCCTGCGCATGCACGTCCAGAACGCCATGCCCTGGGCGCTGACACTGCTGATGCAGCTGAAGGACGAACAGGGCCAGACCCTGCAGGCCACGCTGGCGCTGCCACCCAGCGGACCGTTTGCGCTGGCCATGCCGCTTTCGGCCACCCTGCCCCTGCAGATGGGCATGCGCAGCGGCCCCGTCATCCCCTGGACCATGAAGGACGCCAACGGCGCCGAGAGCCCCCTGGGCCTGGTGGAGACCACGGCCGGCGCGCTCGACACCACGAAGATTCGCGAGATCCGCATCGGCATGCCGCCGCCCGATGCCGAACAGAAGATCCGGCTGGGCAAGGTTTTCCTGCCCCCCATCGGCACCGATGACCTGCAGGCCGGCTACACCGGCATCGTCGATGCCTACGGCCAGTACACCCGCGCCGACTGGCCGGGCAAGTACCGCCTGCCGCGCAAGCTGGCACGCGCGCTGGAAGAAGCCACCCCGCCCGATGTGAAGGCTGCCCGCCGCAAGGCCGACGGTGTGAAAGACGTTCGTGACCTGGACGGTGACGGCAAGGTCTCGAAACGCGAGCTGCGACTGGCTCGTACCGAGGAGCAGGCCGAGAAGCGGCTGACTGCACGCCAGAAAGCCAAGCGTGCAAAAGCCTGGCGCGACGCCCAGGAAGCCGCACGGGCCGACTTTGCCCTGCACGCCCGCCAGGCTGACCAGAAGCTTGCCAACGCCCTGGCAGCCCTGCAGGATGAGGACGAGGAAAATGCCGGTTCCAGCTATTCCGCCGACAAGCACCGCCCCGCCCTGGACCGCTTCGGCGGCATCACCGGCATCGAGGGCAGCAGCCACGGCAACGGCTGGTTCCGCACCGGCCACCTCACGCTAAAGGACGGCAGCCGGCGCCACATCCTCATCACCCCTGAGGGCAACCCTTTCTTCTCGTTCGGCGTCAACGCGGTACAGCGCGACAACAGCGAGACCTTCGTGGGCGGACGCGAATTCCAGTTCACCAGCCTGCCCGTGCGCGGCATGGCCGAATACCGCTTCACCCAGAAGAAGGACAGCACCGAGACCCTGCCCGCCGACAGCGGCGCCCAGCGGAACCGGCGCTTCCTGAAGGGCCAGACGCACGATTTCTACCATGCCAACCTGTATCGCCGCGACGGTGACGACTGGGCACAGCGCTGGGTCTCGCGCACCGGCAAGCGGCTGAAATCCTGGGGCTTCAACACCGTCGGCGCCTGGAGCGACGACAGCATGAGCCACGTCAAGCTGCCGTACACGCGCATCGCCCACGTGAGCGGCCCGTTTGCCCGCCTCAGCGACGGCAACGACTGGTGGCAGGGCATTCCCGATGCCTTCGACCCCGCCTTCGGCCAGGCCCTGGAAGCCACGCTGAAGAAGGAAACGGCCTCCAGCCAGGACGACCCCTATCTGATCGGCTGGTTCGTGGACAACGAACTGGGCTGGGGCAACGGCTCGGCCCCCGATCCGCTGGCCCGCTATGCACTGGCCTACTCGGCCCTGAAGATGGATGCCGCCCAGCTCCAGGCACACGCCAAGCGCGCCCTGGTGAAGCTGCTGCGCGAACGCTACAACGACGACGTACAGGAACTAGCCCGAGTCTGGCAGCAGCCGCTATCGGACTGGAAGGCCCTGGAAGCCGCCTGGTCTGCCGAGCGCCTGCCCGACGGCAGGAATCCGCACGTGGCCGCCGACCTCTCGGCCTTCCTGCGCCTGCACGCCGAGACCTACTATTCGCAGGTGGCCCAGGCCCTGAAGAAACACGACCCGCACCACCTGTACCTGGGCAGCCGCTTCGCCGGCCGCACGCCGGAATCCATGGCCGCATGCGCCCGTTGGTGCGACGTGGTGAGCTTCAATCTCTACATCCCGTCACTGCGCGAAGGCTTCGAAGCCGAGGAATTCGCCCGCATCGACAAGCCGGCGCTGCTCACCGAGTTCCATTTCGGCTCCAGTGACCGGGGACCGTTCTGGCCCGGGGTGATGGTGGTGAACACTGAGGCTGAACGCGGCCCGGCCTATCGGAAGATGCTGGAGTCGGTGCTGGCCAACCGGCAGTTCGTGGGCGCGCACTGGTTCCAGTATCTGGATCAGCCGGTGACGGGCCGGTGGCTGGATGGCGAGAATGGCCACCTGGGGCTGGTGGGCATCACGGATGTGCCGTGGCACGATTTCGTGCTGTCAGTGGCGCGGACGAACCGGGATGTGCTGGGGCAGCTGCGGCGGGAGGCGGCGTCCGTCTCTACGTCGGGCAAGTCCAGCGACTGAACAGGAAGGGGAGTGCCTGTCGGAAGACGGCTTCGTTGAAAGCCTGTGCCTGATGGAAGACGGCTTCGATGAGGGGCGCCCCGTGACCGGGTACCCTCCTCGGCTCATGCTGTCCGCTTCGCTTCCAGAA
>ERZ772912.948-NODE-948-length-12285-cov-9.246607_pt1 | contig 12285 bp, 12 predicted proteins | sample MGYA00512119_ERZ772912 | MGnify/ENA primary metagenome ERZ772912 (study PRJEB29015, sample SAMEA2738048) | human oral metagenome | biome: human oral; feature: human-associated habitat; material: saliva | place: China | collected 2230 ...
GCGGCGAGGACGCGGAGTTGTTCGTCGGTGGGGCTTCCCGGCGTGGGGGTGTTCGCTCTGGTAGGGTCGGGGTGTGCTGTGAGGAGTCGGCGTCTGGCGCGAGTGAGGGCTTAGGGGCTGGTCGCTTCTCTCAGGGACGAGGCCGTGGCAGGTGTCGTCATTGTCTGTCCTTCCACTCAACAACCTTGCGGTTACTCTACAAGTGTGAAGTGTGGTGGTGGGACGACACGCCGGTGACTGCGGCGATCTCCGGGACAGCGTCGGCCCCGCAGGCCTTCCGCGGCGATGTGAGCAGTCGCAACGAAAAGTCTGGTAATCTGGCCTCGTGCTTGTTGGCCTGAGGGGTGCTTTTTCGGCCACTGGCGAACCGGTACGACATTTTCCCTGGTCACAGGGGTGCGACACGCCGGGCAGTCAGAAAGCACCGAGCACCAAAAGGTGCATTAAAACCAATAAATCATTAAAGCTCCCTATTGTATGATGTTAGGGTCAGAAAGCACCTAGCGCCAAAAGGTGCATTAAGACTCGATAACGAATTTCTGTACATCCGGTAGTGGGTGCCTGTCAGAAAGCACCGAGCACCAAAAGGTGCATTAAGACGTGACCGTCACGGTGTGATCAGATGAGTAGCGTGCTTTGTCAGAAAGGACCGAGCGCCAAAAGGTGCATTAAGACTTAGCTTTGTTTAGGCCGAACACGATTTTTTCTTCGTCAGAAAGGACCGAGCGCCAAAAGGTGCATTAAGACCCTCCGAAGAGGAACGTCATGAGAACCGCGACGATGGCCGTCAGAAAGCACCGAGCACCAAAAGGTGCATTAAGACTGTCTAGGAAGCATCTTCGACTTGTAGGCCCGTATTTCAGGTCAGAAAGCACCGAGCACCAAAAGGTGCATTAAGACCTTTAACGCTAACCCTCCTCTTACCTGCTGGTTTGTCTGTCAGAAAGCACCGAGCGCCAAAAGGTGCATTAAGGGCTCTTCAGAGTTGGGTGTGGGTGGAGGCGTCTAGGCCTCCTGTGATGAGGAGCATTCGGAGTTGGTATCTGGTGGGGTTGCGGTAGCCTCTGGCGACTCGTCTGTCCAGCTCGATAATGTCCGTTGATGGCTTCCGTGGAGCCGTTGCTGGCTCCGCCTGTGTCGAAGTAGGCCAAGAAGGCGTCCTTCCACCTGCGTAGGGTCTGGCCCAGGCGAGCGATTTCGGGGATGGGACAGGCTGGTAGGCGCTGGATGAGGTGTGCGGCCAGGTGTCAGCCTTGGGCGGGTGTGGCTTGGTGGAAGACCTCGCGCACTTGCCCGGTGAAGGTAGGCGACTTCGACACTGATATGTGCTTCATCTGCCGTGAAGGCCTCACGGAGGCGTTCTTGTTGGCGTGGGGTGAGCCTGCGTGTGTGAGGCGCGCAAGAGATTGCGGACCTGGGGAAAGGGGATCGCCTGTGCGTCCGCGGTGACCCAGGGTGTCTTGCTGGACGCGGCGGCGTACCTCACCTGGGGCGTCGCCAGCGAGCTTGACGATGTGAAAGGCATCGAGGACGCTGGTGGCGTCTTGGAGTTGATCGTCGATGGCGTTCTTGCTGTCCCTGGAAGGGGTCCAGTGTCGCGATCTGGATACCGGAGCGAAAGACTTCGCCGCGCTCTTCTAGCCAGTTCTCATGCACGGTGCCAGACCTGCCTGGGACTAGGTCCTCTCAAGCGGGCCGTGGGGTGATCCTCCCCGCGTGTCAGGTCTACGATGCCGGTGAGTTCACGTGGGCCTCGTCGGCGTCGGTCTTGGTGATGCCACACGTGCTCGTCAACCCCCAGCACCCGCACGCCTACGAAGCGGGCGGGGTCATCAGATGCGGCTTGCAGATACGGCTTGATGTGGGTCCACACGGTGTTCCACGTGGTTCCTAACTGGCGGGCCAATCCTGCAATGGTGGCTCCTTCGAAGCGCAACTGTCGGATCGCCCAGCGGATCGCCCGGGCGCCCAGACGCGCCCGGGGTGCGTACATCTGCTCGTCATGTTCCAGGAATGTCACCGTCTGGCAGGCGTGTTCGCGGCATATCCAGCGCCGTATTGTGCCACCGGAACCTTGCCGGGACCCCGGCCCAGGGCGCGTCGATCACCTCCACCACCACGCGCCCGTGGCCTTGTGCGATCACCCCACAACCCGGGCAGCCAGCACAGCGATCACAGGACTCTATGTCGAGCATCAGAGCATCTGGGGTGCGAGCTACGCTCATCAGATGGAAGCCCTCCAAACCGACGAGCAGATCACACCGATCACAACGATCAAGCGACACAGAGCAGCAGCAGGTAGGGTGAGACATTGTCGAGGTCCTTTGAAGATCGCGGGGGTTGAAGTCCGCTCATCATCAAGGACCTCGACCTCTACCCGCAACCCCCGACCAACACCCGGTCACCCACACTCAACTCGGAAGAGCCAGAAAACGGGTATCGCTGGCCCGAAAGTACATTCTTAGAGGCAGCGAAACGAGGTGACGTCGAGTGGGGAGAAACCGAAAGGAATGTGCCTAAAATCAAGAAGAGGCTGGAAACGGTAACGGACACTCTGTCGAGCGTCTACTACGAAGACAACAGGGGAATGACCAAAAATCTTGAAGCCATGATGGGCTCGAGAGTATTCGAGAATCCGAAGTCCGTAAACCTTATTAGGAGATTAATCCTCTTTGTCTGCCAAGAAGATAGCTTGGTGCTCGACTTCTTCTCGGGATCTGCTACGACCGCTGACGCGGTGATGCGGTCGAACGCCGCAGACGACTTTGCACGTAGATACATCATGGTGCAGTTACCAGAAGTAATTGGCGAAAAGGCGCCAGCGTACCTGAATGGATATCGCACTATTGATCAGATCGGTCGTGAGCGTATCAAGCGAGCTGCGGTGAAGATCAGGGAGGAGACTGGCGCGGATATTGATTATGGATTCCGTTTGTATCGGTTGGAGGAACCGTCTGGCCAGGTGCTGGACCAGTTGGAGCGTTTCGACCCAGAGGATGCGGACACGCTGTTCTCTGGTGATTACGTATCTAAATTTGACCTGAACGGTACGCCTGGGCATGACACGGTGCTGGCGACGTGGCTAGTGGAAGACGGTCACGGTTTGACCACTGGCGCGCAGCAGGTTACCTTGGCTGGCTACGAGCTGGATGTGTGCGGAGATTCTGCTTATATCATCTCGCCGGGTTTGACGAGTGATGACCTGGTGGAGCTTGTTCGTCAGCTTGAGAATGGGGATCTTGCGGTTTCTCGTGTTGTGGTGTTTGGGTACTCAGTCACGTTTGGTGTGATGCACGAGTTGAAGAAGAACCTCTCGGTACTGAAATCTGGTCGTACCGTGTCTGTGATTGAGAGGCTGTAGGGCGATGCAGATCAGGCTACAGACCCTCGAGCACCAACAACGGGCGCTGACGGCGATTACCCGTGTATTCCAAGGCGTGGATTTCGATTCAGGCGGGTTGATGGAGGCAAACCCTACTTTTAGGCTTGCCGATCCGCAGCTGAGTCACAATATTTCTGAGGTGCAGAACGGCGCGGTTTCCGGTGTACCCGCTATCCCGCGTGCCTGGCGAGGCCGGGTGGATGATGGCGTACTCGGTATCGACGTGAAGATGGAGACCGGCACGGGTAAGACGCTGGTCTATACACAGATGATGTACGAACTCAACAGGCTCTATGGGTTTACCAAGTTCATCGTTGTGGTGCCGTCGACAGCGATCAAGCTGGGCACCAGGTCATTCATCACGTCCGAGTATGCGCGTAGGTACTTCGACGATACTTATGGTGGCAACATCAAGCTGCAGCTGGATGTTCTTGATCCACAAAAGCGTTCAAAAGGACGGAAGTTCTTCCCTAGCGCGGTCGCGAACTTCGTGTCGGCATCCCGGCTAACCAAGGGCCGTGTGCATGCGTTGTTGATGACTGATGGCATGTTGCGTTCGGCAGCGACGATGGGTGCTACCTATGACCAAACAGTGTTGGGTATGTCGAGCCAGCCGTATGAGGCATTGGCGGCAACTCGGCCGGTGGTGATAATTGATGAGCCGCACCGGTTCCGCCGTGAGAACAAGGCCTACCAGACGATCATCGACCAGATTCAGCCCCAAGCTGTGGTCAGGTTCGGGGCGACGTTCCCGAAGAATGACAGAACCGGCCAGATCGATTACAATAACCTGATATTCAACCTAGGTGCGGTCGAGGCATTCAATGAGCAACTCGTCAAGGGTGTGGCTGTGCAATATCCAGAGGATGGTGGTCAGGACTCCACAAGGTTGAAGCTGACGACGTTGTCGGCTCGCAAACCAAAACAGGCCACTTTCACCAACCTCGATACCTCCAAGACCTTAACAGTAGGGTTGGGTGACTCGCTGGCTGAGGCGGATGGAGCATTCGCAGGCATCACGATTGAGGCTGTGGGAAAGACGGAGAACCCGACAATCAAGTCGGGGGTGACACTGTCAAATGGTCAGATCCTGGGTAAGGGCGACACCGTGGTTGCCGGAGTGTATTCCCAGACCTATCAAGAACTAATGATTGCCCGTGCGCTAGATAATCACTTTGAGACGGAGTGGGAGAACTTTCGGCGCGCTACCCGCGTGAAAACGTTGACACTGTTTTTTATTGACTCGATCGAGTCCTACCGTGGCGAGGACGGTCCAGGCCACTTACGCGTCCGGTTCGAAGAACTGCTGGCTGCCAAGCTCAAGGAGATCATCGCCGAACACGAGGACAAGACTTCACAGATAGCCAAAGACTACGTCGCATACTTGAAGGCTTCGCTGGCCGATATGTCGGCAACAAACGGCGGTTACTTCTCTGCTGATAATGCGTCCACCGATGAGGTAATCCAGGCCGAGGTGGACCTGATTCTGCGCGATAAGCAATCGATGCTGTCATTCACGAAAGCGGATGGCTCGCCGAACACGATGCGATTCGTGTTCTCGAAGTGGACGCTGCGTGAGGGCTGGGATAACCCCAACGTCTTCCAGATCGTGAAACTACGCTCGTCGGGATCGGAAATCTCAAAACTCCAAGAGGTTGGTCGCGGGCTGCGCCTCCCCGTTGATGTCAGCGGCAGCCGATTAGCTGATGAGGACTTCCGGCTGACCTACCTCATCGATTACACCGAGGAATCATTCGCCAACAGTCTCGTGAGCGAAATCAACGCAGACACCGGTGGCCAGGCCGCCTCGGTTAAGGAACTGCTGCCGCGTGTGGCAGCCAAACTGGGCAAGGACGAAACTGAGCTGTTTATTGAACTACTCCAAAAAGGCCTGGTCGATAGCGACAAGAACATAATCGAAGGCAAGGCCGAGGAGCTCTTTGAGCTTTATCCGCAATTCGCAGAAGACAAGCTCAAGCCCGGCAAAGTTGTCACCGACAAAAAGAAAGCCCGAGTCGGAATCCGCGAGAATCGCTACTCCGAACTCAAACAACTGTGGGAAGCGGTCAACGCCAAGTACTACCTCAGACTCGACGACCTCACACCTGCCGAAATCAGTACCTGCATCGACGAGATTCTAGACGAAGGTATCTACAAGGCACAAACCGCTAGGTTCGCCCAAGACCTACTCACGACCAGCGAGGACGGGGGGCTGACGACTATCTCGTCGACGAAGGAAACCTACGCCGTTGACGGGTCGATGCCCTATGGGCAGTGGCTGAGACTGGCCTACACCCAAACCTATCTACCCATCAGCGAGATTCACGCTGGCTTGGTGCGACGCAACGCGAAGAAGAAGCTTCCCAGCGATTTCTTCAACAAGGCCACACTGGGTGAATTTGTTGCGCAGTTCCATGGCTGGATGCGGCGCGAATATGTCAAACGGTTCTCTTACACCCGGATCGACGGACCACTGGGGGCCACCGCGCTGACCGACCCTGACGGTCAACCGCTGAAGACTATTGCGCAAGGAAACGTCGGTGTCTACCGCGACAACACCTCCGAGGTGCCAGAGAAGTTCCTCTACGACGCGTTCGTCTACGACTCCCCGAAGGAACAGACCACGATCCGTGACTCTGTTCTCGACGAGGTCGTCGTCTACGGCAAGATCCCACGCCGCTCGATCCAAGTGCCGGTTTATTTTGGTGGGACGACCAGCCCGGACTTCATGTACGTACTTAAAACCGCCGACGGAAAACTGTCGCTGAGCTTCATCGTCGAAACCAAAGACGTTGACTCCAAGGCCGACCTGCGCGAGACTGAACAACTACGCATCAAAGCCGCTCGCAAGTTTTTCGAGTCGATCAGTGAAGAGAACATCAATGTCCAATTCTCTCCACAGCTCAAGCACGACGACATAGTCACCCTCATCAAGCAGGTGGTGGCCAAATGACGCCAGTAATCACGAGAGTGCAGATTCGAGGATATCGAAAGTTTCAGGACTTTACGTTTGAACCGGAGGTGGGGACCAACATTATCGTCGGCGGAAATGAGGCGGGTAAATCAACGCTCTTGGAAGCAATGATGTTAGCCATAGTAGGGCGAGTCAACGGCGTTCATGCGGCAGAGTACCTGAACCCTTATTGGTTTAACCGCACCATGGTTCACCACTTCTTCGAGAAACCGCCCAATGAACGCACTCACCGCGATGCACCAACGTTTCGCATTGACGTCCACTTGGTTGTGGAAAGCGGGGAGCTGGAAAAACTCAGGGGCGTTAATAATATGGCGAATGCAGACTCGGTTGGTCTGTCCATCTGGGCACATCCTGACCCGGAGTACACGCATGAGCTAGATGATTACTTCCAGCAAGATGACTGCCCTGAAGTTCTCCCAGTCGAGTATTACATGGTTGAATGGCTGAGCTTTGGTGGACAACCAGTGCTGCGACGCCCCAAGGAACTCGGCATCTCATTGATCGATAGTCGAACAATCCGCTCCGAGCGGAGCGTCGACTACTATACGCGACAAATCTTGGAAACCCGTCTCGACCCGAAAGACCGTAGTCGAGTTGCTGTTGATCACCGCAAGCTCCGCGCAACCCTCGGCAGCGAGGTTCTGCGCGATCTCAACGAGGAGCTCGCCGAAGAGAATCAATCAATTCCTGGAGCAGTGGTGGGGTTACAGATCGATCAGTCTCGCTCAGCGTCATGGGAAGCGACTCTCATCCCCGAAGTCGATGATGTTCCGTTGTCGATGGCTGGGCAGGGAAACCAGGTGGTGGCCAAAACCATCCTCGCTATGGGGCGAAATGCGGACACCAGTAGCCTCGTTTTCATTGAGGAACCAGAGAACCACCTCAGCCACACCCGAATGCGGCAGCTCATTTCCTACATTGAACACTCTGCTCAAAACCGGCAAGTGTTCATCACAACGCATAGCTCTTATGTCCTCAACCGACTCGGACTTGATCAAGTGACTCTGCTCAGCGACGGGATGCCTGCGCGGTTCAACACGCTGAAACAAGACACGATCCGGTACTTCCAGAAGCTCTCAGGCTTTGATACCCTCCGACTCATCCTGGCTGACACGATCGTGGTCGTAGAGGGGCCCTCCGATGAGATTGTCTTCACCAGGTTTTTCACCGACAGGTTTGGCCGCGAACCATTGGACTGTGGCGTAGACGTGATGTCTATTAATGGTCTTTCATTCGAACGATGCTTTGAACTGGCAACTCTGCTGGGCCGCTCCCTATTCGCTATCCGGGACAACGACGACCATCCCCCAGAGTACTGGCAGGAAAAAATAGGATCCTACCTGCAGGAAGGACAGAGGGTCCTGTCCATTGGCGATCCGGGTCTGGGAAGTACGTTAGAACCCCAGATTGAAAGTGCAAACGAGCCCGATTCTCTGCAGCTTGTATTCACTAAAGTAAAAGCATCTGAATTTGCTGATTGGATGCAGAAGAACAAGACGAATGCGGCCCTAGCCATCGCCACATCAGAGCACACTCTGAATCCACCGCTATATATCCAGAATGTACTGGATGCCCTCGAGAATAGAATTGGCTTAGCTCCATGATCCACCAATTCATTCACGCCTGCGCAGGTTCGGGAAAGACCCAGTACATTATAGATCACTGTAGCCAGGGGCAGCCCAATGTCCGGCGCCTAATCATTACGCTGACGCTGACCGGACAGGATGAACTCGAAGGACGTCTTCAGAAAAACATTGGCCCCTCAGTGCCAGTGCCAGAAGTAACGGGCTGGTATGCATTTCTGATAAACCACATCGTACGCCCATATCTTCCACTGCTCTTTCCCAAGCAACGAGTTACCGGATTCATGTTTGATCCTGGCGATGTACGAAAGAAGTTGCGATTTGAGAGAAAGGAAGAGCCTCGACGATACTTTAGTGAAACCGGAATGATCTATAAGGACAATCTCGAGGAGCTCGCTACCGGACTGATCGATATAGCTCACGGACTGGTAGAAAACCGTCTCCGCCTCATTTATGATGAAATCCTAATCGACGAGGTGCAGGATGTGAGCCGTAGCGGTTTAGACGTCATAGCGCGTCTCCTGCGTCAGGATTCGGTTCGATGCCTGCTTGTGGGCGATAGTCGACAGTCCCTTCTTGACAGTAGCTTGTCCTCTCGGAAGAATATGAAAGCCGACCGGCATAACCTTATTGAGTGGTATCGAGAACTTGAAAAGTCGGGATGTTTGAAAATTGAAGAGAAAGTTGAAACCTACCGGTTCAACCAGGCTATCGCGGACTTTTCAGACACTATTTTCTCAAGACGATTCGGATTCTCGTCGACCGTGTCAAGGATGAACGACAAGTCTTGCCACGATGGAGTTTTTCTGGTTGCAAAAGAAGATCTTGATCGCTACCTTACAGAGTTCAATCCAACTGTTCTGCGACATTCAAATAGCTCATGGAGGGATCAAACAGCGCATAATCCGATAACGTTTGGCAAGTCTAAAGGGCGTACCTACCAGCGGGTCATTATCCTGGCAACGCGACCAATCCAGGAATTCTGCCTCAAAGATATAGAGCTTAGTGACAAGAGCGCTTGCGCATTCTACGTAGCGGTGACCCGGGCACAGTACTCGGTAGCGATCGTCATCAACCAAAGCCGAAAGAAACTCATCGAGTCAGCACCGTTGGCCATCCCTGTATGGACTCCCCAGCACGAATTCTTAACCTTTTGACGCCATTCCATATCTTTTGACGGCTCTACTTGTGGCCGTTGAACTGGGCGCATACGCGCTACGGTAAGCATGAAAGACGTCGACTACGAGCCATTAACAGCCGCGTGGCTTGGGGTGAGGTGCCAGGATTCCGCCGTTGTCTAGAGGTTATGCGGCTCTTCATAGTTGGGTGTGGGTGGAGGCGTGTTGTGCCACCGGATCCGTGTCGAGGTCTCGACCGGGGGAGATCGATCACTTCCATCACCACGCGCCCGTGGCCTTGTGCGATCACTCCACAACCAGGGCAGTCAACCAGCTGATTGCGCGACTCAACATCGAGCACCATAGCCCCCGGGGTGCGAGCCGCGCTCATCAGATGGAAGCCCTCCAAATCGACGAGCAGATCACACCGATCACAACGATCAGGCGACGCACAGCAGCAGGTAGGGTGAGACGTTGTCGAGGTCCTTTGAAGATCGCGGGGGTTGAAGTCCGCTCATCATCAAGCACCTCGACCTCTACCTGCAACCCCTGATCACGAATTGGTCACCCACACTCAACTCTGAAGAGCCGGTTATGCGGCCAACGCATACTCACACACAGCGTTATCTTGTATCAATGTCCCTAACCAACGTTTCATTACGATGACGGTGATTGCCGAGTCCTTCTCCGCCTTCGCGCGCTCGTTGTTGGTGGCCAGGCCTTCGAGGTCTTCGGTGATCGTGCCGTCGCCCTCGTCCGCGCCTTGCTCGGCGCACACCTTGTGGTAGACCTGCTCGATGTTGATCGATGTGATGTAGTAGGAGAGCAGCACGAACTCGTTCGTGAAAATCTCGTTCTTGTACTTGTGTTCCAAGGCCTCGGGCGGGATGACGCCCAGCTGCAGCAGGCGAACTACAAACGTGCCTTACCCCGCGAAGGGCTCGATGATCGACTCCCGCGATCCCCCAAGCTCTGGCCAAACTCCGCGTGCATCGCGTCGTTGGCGCAGCGGATGATGAAGTCGACGGCCTAGACGGGCGTGGAGATGATGTCCAAGCGTTCGCTTATACACGGGAAGGCCCGCGAGAAGAAGCGATCGTAGAGCGTGCGCATAGTCTCGTGCTTGCCCGCCAGGGTGTGCGCGGCCTCGATGCGTTCTACCATTGCCTGGTAGAAGGCATCTAGATCGCGCCGCTCGTTTTCGAGCAGTGAGTGGGTGGCCAGCACGCCCAGGATTGTGTTCATCGCTTGACTCAGCGGGTTCTGCTGTAAGAACGAATAATCCTGAATTATCGCGTCAAACGGCTGTTTGGTGAGAATGTGCGGGGTAATATTTTCGCCGCCGACTCGTTGTCCATGGCGGGGTTCGGTGTCGCGCGCAGTGCGCCCACGAACTCCTGGAACGGATCCCGGCGTTCCGCGTCCTCCAGCAGGTGGGCGAACGAGTGGATGTAGCGGTCCGTGACCATTGCAATGTCTGTGGACCAGTCATCCCAGTACAGGGATGTGCCCACTTTCTTCATGATCCGGCCAAACACCGACTCTTTCCAATCTGAGGTCAGCAGTGTGAGCTGACCCTGGATACCCTGGGCCGACCCGTCCGGCGTGGCGTCAAAGGGTGGACGCAACTTCTTTGCCCCGGCCGAGTCCGCTTCTGCAGGTGGCGGACGCAGATGAGCATGCCCCTCCTTAACGTGTTGTTTGTCGGCTAGTGCTATGGGACGAGTTGTCGAAGATGGTGGCTCTCTCCAAGTTTCAAGGACAAGAATCCTGTCCGTGCCGATTGAAAACACAACATGATGACGACGAATTGGAGGTAGCTACCACCATGTTTGAGAGACCGATCGATTATCCCTGTGCTATTGCGGACCATACTGAAGAAGGTGTCAAAGCGGCACTGCGTTGGGCGCTTCAGCGTCTGGGTGCAGGGCAAGTGCTCACGCTTTGGGTTATGCAGAAGGGAATTCTCAACAAAAACAAGTTTCTGCCGGCTCTATTGAAAGATGCGGACGTGGATCTTGCGATTGCGGTAGGGAAAGATGTGTACCGTGTCAATGGTCCTGTTCTCGCGTTGTATCCCGATGCTGAAGACCTGGCATATCCAGCCGGAGCACAGGGGGTGACAGCACTAGCAGTCGTCCAGTGGTCGAGTCCTTTGGAGACCTGGGCCCAGGAAGTGAACGCTGAAATCGTTCACACGTTTGAGCCGGTTGTGGATCGCGGCCCTCTCCCTGGGTTTGAGCCTGAAGCTGAGCTCATCCCGACGATTGTTGATGCGCTCGAGCGGATAACCCAGATGATCAACCATAACAACACGATCTCTGCGGGCCGTGACAAGAGAGACGTGGTGCGGCCGCTGCTTCGTCTACATGACTCGGGGATCATTCTTCCTCCGAAGAAGATGGCTGAGTGGGCGGTTGCTCATGGATGGCGCCGAGGAAATCCCAAGGAACTGATTGAACTGGCAAAGAAGATCAACAAGGGCGTTCGTCCGCGTTGTAAGCCGTACTAAATATTTCGCGGGTATGGGGGAGTGTCTTATCCTGCGTTGTAGCAGGTTAGGCGCTGCCCCTTCTCCGCTCAGACGTGCACATATGACACGAATCACTGAACGAGTGTGCAAGGGGTTTACTGTGCGAGTGGTGGACCGCACTCAGTGGATTCAGTCCATCTCAATTCGATTAGGACTATGACGCCACACGTCTGACAAATCAGCCCACAACCAGCCCACACGCACCCCAAAAACCCGCCACGGCCTCGTCCGTCGCACTCCCCAAAAGTGAACGCCACCACTCAAAGTGCCTTAGGATGGTGGGCGCGCCGACGTACCCCAATGACGGGGACTACCCGGCACACAGCAGTACCCAACGCAGCAGCAACGCACCAACCGCCAGGCCGCAAGGCTAGCAACGCTCCGAAGCATCGTCGCAGACGAGCAGCTCCGAGGCGCAGCGGGGGAGTGGCACCGCAACCCGGCCAGCCGCACCCCCACCGCTTCTCCGCATCGCCGCCGCGCCACAACCCCAACACCGATGTTGACCACACCCAGAGGAGTTCCGATGAAGTCCCGCCTCGCAGCAACAACGCTCGTCACCGTGTCCGCATGCGCCCTCGCACTCGGCGCCTGCACGATGGACGACGCCTCCCAATCCGCATCCGGCACCAAGACCGGCGGCGGAGACGGCAACTACACGATCGCCGTCGTCCCCAAGGACGCCACCAACC
>ERZ772912.951-NODE-951-length-12256-cov-3.900418_pt1 | contig 12256 bp, 8 predicted proteins | sample MGYA00512119_ERZ772912 | MGnify/ENA primary metagenome ERZ772912 (study PRJEB29015, sample SAMEA2738048) | human oral metagenome | biome: human oral; feature: human-associated habitat; material: saliva | place: China | collected 2230 ...
GGATTCCCTGCAGGCGTCCGGACGCCTCGAAGAAGACTCGCCACGCGGCTGCACGCGCGCTATTGGCTTGAACGATCGGGGTGAGCCGTGCTCGCGTTTCCACGTATGCCTCTCTCATAGTCGTTTCGGGTGTTTCTCTCGGGATAATAGGGCATAGTGACTAAGAAAGCACCAAGAACCAGGGGATTTTATGTCTTTGACTTTTTCTGCTGTGCTGTTTGATGTTGACGGGACGATTGTTAATTCTGCGCCCGTCATCATGGGAGCATTCCGGAGCACATTGTCAGACTTTGGACTGGAGATTCCAGATGATCAGCGCCTTCGTACCTATGTTGGCCCTCCCTTGTGGTACTCGTTTGGCGACCTGGGTTATTCGGGGCAGCTGCGCGCGGATCTGGTTTCGCGTTACAGGGAACGCTACATGGACCACTATCTTGATCCTGAGCCTTTCGACGGTGTGCGTGATCTGCTGTGGGATCTGCACCATGCGGGCGTTCCCCTGGCGACGGCCACATCCAAGCAGACACCGATGGCGATCGCACAGATGGAGCATCTGGGCCTTGCGGATGCCTTCGACGTGATCGCGGGGGCGACGCCGGATCCGGGGTCATCGAAGACGACGGTCATTCACGAGGCCATAGCTCGCCTGGGCGCGATGGGTGCGGACGTGTCGCATCCCGTCATTGTTGGCGACTCTATCTGGGACGTGCACGGCGGCCACGAAGCCGGCATCCCCGTCATCGGTGTCGGTTGGGGGTATGCGACGGAGGACGGTCTGGACGACGCCGAGATTGTGTGCGAGACGGTCGAGGATCTTCGCGCGCTTCTCATGCCCGCTGGCTACTGAGGGGCGTTAGCGGAAGTCGCGCGAGCGCACCTGGATGGGCAGACGCACGGGAGCGAGCCGGAAGGCTCGAACGTTGACCGCGCCGTCACCCCACTCGAGCGTGCCACGTACGAGCAGGGCACCCGACTCGAGGCCGATGCGTCGAAATTTGTTCCAGGTACCCACGGCCACCGAGACGTTAACGAATCCGGACTCGTCTTCGAGGGACAGGAAAGTGACGCCGCCGCCGGTGTGGGGGCGCTGTCGGTGCGTGACCAGCCCAGCCACGTCGACGATCCTCCCGTCAAGGTGGGCGCCGAGTTCTGCGGCGCGCAACACGCCGGGCGACAGGTCCCCTCTCAGATAGGAGAAGGGGTGTTTCCCGGGGGTGAGTCCGGTTGTCTCGATATCGGCGCGCATCTGCTCGGTGTGCGTCAGAGGTGGCAAGTCGGGGACGTGGGTGCCTACTTCGGTACCCGGTAGGAAGGGCTGCCATTCCCCCTGCCGCGCAGTCGGCGCGGCCAGCGCCCCCGCGGCCCAGGTTCCCTCGCGTCTGCCCACGCCCAGGCATTCCAGCGCTCCAGCCATGGCAAGACACTCCATGTCCGATGCGCTCAGGTGGGCGCGGTTCGCCAGGTCCGCTTGGGAGAAAAAGCTCCCGTTTCTCTCACCCTCACGATGCGCTCGGCAGCCCGCCCCAGGCCTCGTACCGACGATAATCCGATGCGCACCACCAGCTCCTCGTCCACGTCCAGGGGGATGACCTGACGCGACGGGAGTGGGTCGGGGCGGCCCTCCCGATACTCCTGCTCCCCGGGAACGCCGGGTGCACATTGCACGCCCGTGTCCAGGAAAGAGTCGTTGACCGAGGGTCCCAGGACCGTCACTCCGTGCCTGCGCGCGTCCTGGACCAGCGTCGCCGACGAGTAGAAACCCATCGGCTGGGAGGAGAGGATCGCCGCGTAAAAATGCTCGGGCGCGTGAACCTTGAGCCACGCGGAGGCGTAGACGATGTGCGCGAAAGAAAAAGAGTGCGACTCGGGGAAACCGAAATCCGCGAAGGCTTTGAGCTGATCGAAGATGCGTTCGCGCGTGAGCGTGTCGATCCCGTGCTCTTCCATGCCCGCCATAAGTTCTCCCTTAAGGGCTTCCATGCGCTCGGGGCTACGCTTGGCACCCATCGCTCGGCGCAGCTGGTCAGCGCGTGCCCCAGACAGGCCAGCGGCGTCCGTGGCAATGCGCATGAGCTGCTCCTGAAAGAGGGGCACCCCGAGGGTTTGGCGCAGCACAGGTTCGAGGAGCGTGTGCAGGTAGGTGACCGGCTCGCGTCCCGCGCGCCGACGCAGATAGGGGTTGACCGCATGCCCCTGAATGGGGCCGGGGCGCACGAGTGCTACTTCGACGACGATGTCGTAGAAACAGCGTGGTTTGAGGCGCGGCAGCGTGTTCATCTGCGCGCGCGACTCGACCTGAAACACACCCACGGTGTCGGCGGCGCAGAGCAGGTCGTAGACACGCGGGTCTTCTTCTGGCAGAGTATGCAACCCCAGAGGCTGATCCCGGCGTCCACGCAGCGAGCGCGGTGCCCACCCGCGCAGGTGCGGATTCGCCGGTCCATCCGCTCGAATGTCGTCGGCTTGTAGTTCGTCAAAGGCGACGCGCAGCGCCGTGAGCATACCGAGGGAGAGCAAGTCAAACTTGACCAGACCAGCGTCCGCGCAATCCTCCTTATCCCACTGCAACACCGTGCGTCCCTCCATGGCAGCCCATCCCACCGGACAGATACGAGAGACCGGCTGATCGGTGAGCACCATGCCGCCCGAATGGATACCCATGTGCCGGGGCAGGCGCGACAGGGCCCGGGCGGCGTCGCCAACGAGTGCTGGCACTTCCCCCTTTCCCCGCGACCACGCCTGCGCGCTGCCCGCCGGGTATCCCAGCGCCCGCGCCGCGTCACGCATCGCCGAACGTGGTCGATAGGTGATGACGTTAGCGACCTGTGCCGCGCGGTCGCGCCCGTAGAGGTCATAGATGTGCCGGATAACCTCCTCACGCCTACAGGCCTCGATATCGACATCGATGTCGGGCGGCCCCGAGCGCGCGTCCGACAGGAAGCGCTCGAAAAGGAGGTTATGGCGCACCGCGTCCACCGCCGTGATGCCCAGGCAAAAGCACACAGCCGAGTTTGCGGCACTGCCCCGCCCCTGACACAAGATGCCGCGCTGGCAACAAAAATCGACGATTTCCTTCACGATCAGGAAGTACCCCTCGAATCCGAGGCGCTCGATAATGCCTAGCTCGCGGTCAATCGTCTCCCATGCCCGCGGGTCTTCCTCCCGCGGGCCGTAGCGCTCGCGGGCTCCCTCGTGAGCGAGATAGGCGAGCCAGCTGCCAGGAGAGTGCCCCTCTGGGACGTGGATGCGCGGAAGCCGGGGAGCGACGAGACGTAGGTCGAAGGACGCTTCCTCCGCGACCTCGCAGGAGTGCACGAGTGCCTCGGTGTGAGCGGCATGCAGACGGGCCATCTCTGCGGGTGAGCGTAGGAAGGGCCGATGTGCGCCGAGGTGAGCCACGGCCTCGTCCAACGAGGAACGCAGATGGGTCGCCGCAAGGATATCACCGAGGGCACGCTTGGACGGCGCAGACATGCGCGCACCCGTCGTGGCGAGCAGTCGAACACCCATCCCCTGTGCAAACTCGGCGAGAGTGTCTCCCGCGTCGAGGCCGTCTCCGGCTGCTGCCTGCCACTCGATGAGGAGGCGATCCACCCCTCCAACCGCCTCCGCGAGCGCACCGGCCACGCGCCGCGCCCATGTGGGACCACCGGTGTATAGGGCGCGCATGAGGGGGCCGCGCCTCCCGCCGGTCATGATGAGCAGGTCAGCGCCAGCCTCGCTCACGTCCTCGAGGGTAAAACGTGGTGTGCGCTCCCCCGTCTTCGATAGCGCGCGCTTGCTCATCATGCCGACGAGGTTTTCGTAGCTGTGGGGGGCTTGAGGCCAGGATGGGGAGACGGATCCCCGGCTCCTCCGCGCCGGGGGCGAGTCCCCAGCCACTCGCCTGAGCACCTGGAATGACCGCTCGCAGAGCGCTCGGGTCCAGGGTGATCTCGGCCCCGTAGACAATCGGCAGGCCGCAGCTGCGCGCCGCCATCGTGGTCTGCACAGTCGAGTACATGCCGTCGACGTCGAGAATAGCGAGAGCGTCCAAGCCCAAGCGCGAAGCCTGCGCGACCATATCCGCAGGCTCGTCGGTGCCCTCCAGGAAGGTGAACGCGCTGTGAGCGTGCAGCTCGGCGTATCGGGGTTCATCGATCACTCGTCCATCATATCGAACATATGTTCGATAACGCTGTGTTGACCCGCTCTGCCTCCGCACAACCGAATCTCTTCCGAGATCTACAAGCCCTATCCTGATCGCATGGATTCCATGCTCGCAGCGTCGCTTCCCTCCCCAGGCTCCCTCACCTTGGTTCGCCGCCCACTGCCAATCCTGGGGCCACGCGACGTCCTCCTGAGCGTCGAAGCCACGACCCTGTGTGGCACGGACTTGCGCATCGTCACCGGACAAAAGACGCACGGCGTCACCCCCGGCGTGATCCTCGGCCACGAGATCGCCGCGCGCGTGTGGAAGCTCGGCGCGGACCTTCGCCCAGGAATCGACGCGCCCGCACCGGGAACCCAGGTGGGCCTCGCCCCGGAAATCACCTGCGGCCATTGCGTGCCCTGCACGGCCGGACGTTCAAACGTCTGCGCGAACATGGCGCTCTTTGGAACCGGAGTGGACGGCGGGCTCGCCGACGTTATCCGCGTACCCGAACGGGCGCTGGCATGCATCACCCCCAGCGCCCGCGAGATTGCACCACCACTCCTGGCCCTGGCCGAACCCCTCTCATGCTGTCTGCGTGCCCGCACTCGCCTCTCCATCACCTCAACCTCGCGTGTCCTCATCCTGGGCACAAGCCCCATCGGCCTCATCCACTGCGCGCTCGCTGCCGCCGCGGGCGCGTCCGTCATGGCGTGCGGGCGACCCGCGCGTTTGGATCCCGCGCTCGCCCTCGGTGCGAGCACTGTGACCGCCGCGCATGGCGATGAACTCGTCGCGACGGTCCGCGAGTGGAGCGGTGGAGCTGGCGCGGACGTCGTCATCATCGCGGTGGGCGATCCCGGCCTCGTCCCCATCGCCGCCCAGTGCACCGCCATTGGCGGCTACATCTCCTGCTTCGCGGGCTTCCCCGCAGGAACGCTCGCCCAGATCGACCCGAACCTCATCCACTACCGAGAGCTCACCATCTCGGGCAGCGCGAACGCCACTCTGGAGGACTACGCGGCCGCCGTTGCCACCCTCTCAACGGGCGCGCTCGACCTGTCCCCACTCATCACCCACGAGTTCCCCCTCACCCAAGTGGACGCCGCGCTCGACGCCGTACGCTCGCGCGCCGGCCTCAAGGTCGTTGTGCGCCCCGGATGCGGCAAGCCGACCGAGTGCTAGTCAAGCAGCCCCCGCAGGTCCGCGGCACTGAGTGACGCACTGGCACCCGTCCCATTCATCACCGAGGAAATGAGCCGACGCTTACGGTCCTGCAACTCCACAACCTTCGCCTCGATCGTGTCAGCGGCAACCAGACGATAGACATTCACCTTCTTCGTCTGACCAATGCGGTGCGCGCGGTCGATCGCCTGCTCCTCAGCAGCCGGATTCCACCACGGATCCATGACGAAGACATAATCCGCCTCCGTCAGGGTCAGGCCCGACCCACCCGCCTTGAGAGAAATGAGGAACACCGGTGCCTCACCCGAACGGAAGCGCTCGATAACCTCCGTCCGGTTGCGGGTCGAGCCATCCAACTGCACAACCGACACGCCACGCCGCTCCAGCACGTGCCGAATACGCGCCAGGAACGACGTGAACTGGCTGAAAATCAGCGCACGGTGGCCCAGCGGCACGATCTCGTCGAGGCGGTCCGCCACGTACTCCACCTTCGCCGACCCCACATGTATATAGGACTCCTCCACCAGAGCCGGGTCGAGCGCGAGCTGACGCAGCCTCGTGATCGACGCCAGAACGCTCATGCGATTCGCATCCGGATCCACCAGCAAATCGAGGATTCGGGCGCGCTCGCGGGCCAGATACTGGTCGTAGATGTGGCGATGTTCCTTGCCCAGGTCGACGCGCACGACGTCGACGATCTTGTCGGGCAGATCGGTGGCCACCTGTTCCTTCGTGCGCCGCAGGATAAAGGGCGCAACGTAGGAGGTCAGGCGCGCGAGCATGTCGGGATCTCCACCCTCGATGGGCCTGCGCACCTTCTGGGTGAAGGCCTCCCACGGGGGCAGTAGCCCCGGGCAAGTCAAGGACAGGAGAGACCACAGGTCGCCCAGGGAATTCTCGATGGGGGTACCGCTCACTGCCAGACGCCAGGGGGCGTCCATGTCGCGCAGCGCACGGTATGTTGCCGTGCGGGGATTTTTGACCGCCTGCGCCTCGTCGATGACGACGCCGGACAGGGCGACCTCGCGCCACTGCTCAGCTTCGAGGCGCACCAACGTATAAGAGGTAACGACGATGTCGCAGGCCTCGGCTTCCTCGCGGATCGTCGTTCCCCGTCGCGCGGCGGTCTCAGCGACGCAGCGCACGCGCAGGCCGGGCGTGAACGTCGCGGCCTGCTCCGCCCACACGCCCACGACCGAGGTAGGAGCGACCACGAGGACCGGGCCGCTCCCCACCTCCGCCGCGCGCAGAGCCGCGATCGCGGACAGGATCTGCACGGTCTTGCCCAGGCCCATGTCGTCGGCCAGGACCCCACCCAGTCCGGCGGATAGACGCGAGGTCAGCCAGGCGTGCCCGTGCCGCTGATAGGGGCGTAGAAGCGAGGCCAGGGCAGGGATGGGGGCCAGCCCATCTTCCGAGTGCTCGCCACGCAGCGCAGCGATACGCGTGCGCCACGACGCCGAGAGCGACACTGAGTCGGCCTGCTTCTCGAAGAGCTCGTAGAGGCCCACCTGCACGGGAGTGAGGCGCAGGCCCTCGCCCTCCCACCCCGCAAGGGACCGAGCCTCGTCCAGCAGAGTAGCCAGCGCGCGGATGCGCGGGCCATCCAGACGCACCCACACGCCGCCGCGGGCCTCAACATAGTCGTCACCGCGCGCGATTGCTTCCAGGGCCTCACGTACGCTCAGCAGATGGTCGCCAACGCGCACACGCACGTTCAGATCGAACCAATCCGACTCCGTACTCTCGACGGACACGTTCACGTCCATCCCGTCTTGTGACACCTCGATGGCGCGCACGTCCTGCGCGACGTCCCACACGAGGCCGTCCACGCTCTCGCGATCAACGACGGTTGAGAGAAACTCCGGCACATGCCACGGGTCAATGCGACCCGAACCCGGCAACGGCATCCACAGGTCTGCTCCCACCGAAGTACCCCACCTGTTGACGCGATCCGCGAGGGCGGCCACCGCCTCGTCCCCCATGCTGTGGGCGAGCGGGGCACGCGAGCGCGAACGGCCCTCCTCGTACTCCGTCCACCAGCGCACGACGACGGAGTTTTCGTCGCAACGCAGCGTGCCCACAACCGCGACTTGCGGTGTCGCATCGGCGTCGAAGCTCCCATCTGAAGAACTCATGACGAAACGCCGACGCAGCGCCGTCAGCCACGTCCCTCGGAATTCCGCCACATCTGCGGCTGGAACAACCAGCGGTCGATCCAGCGGGAATCCTTCCAACGCCTTCAAACCTTCGATGCGCGCCGCGCGCATCCCCCCATCAAGCAGCAGCAACCCCGTGTCGCGGTCAATACGCGGGTGTGCGACGACCTGATCACCGTTGCGAGCGACAACCCGCATCTCAAGGCTCTCCTCGGAGGCCCTCACGTCAATATCCGCATCCCACGTCGCATGCGACAGCACGAAAGGTTCACGCCCGTCCACCGACGCAAAAAGCTCCACTCCCGCGCGCACCAGGCGCCACGCGTACGCGTGCTCGCCGAGCGAACTGAGCGTCACCTCGGTGCGTGCCTGCCACGAGCGCGACTCACGCGAGAGTCGATACCCCTCGCGCAGCAGCGACACGTGAGTCGGATCCAAACCATCCGTCACCGACTCCCACTGCGTCGCCGTCAGGTCCAGCCACGACGCCCGTTTCGCACTCCACGCCGACGAGGCACCCCTGCGCAGTGGGATCAACGACACCGCTACGCTCGGATCGTGCGCATCGATAACGAGTGCCAGCGGATCCCCGCCGCGCTCACGAGATATGCCCAGCACCTGCTCGAGGACGCGACTCCACTCGGGCACGGCCCCCCTGCTCTCGAGCGCCTCGGCGCGCGCAGCGATTAGCGCCGCCACGGCGTGCGGACAATCCGAACGCAAGGAGCAGGCGCATGCGAGTGATGGGCGAAGCGCACCGTGGGCGATCCGTACACGATATGTCAGTCCCTTGTCTTTGACGCGGGCCTCAAGATGGTCCTCGGATTGGTCCCAGAGCAGCTCTTTCACCGCTCCATTGCGTTCCAAACGCAGGCCGTTTGCCCAGGTGGCGGGGCCGACGAGGGCCATGATGTCATCGTCTGACATCGATGCGAGGATATCGCTGAACTCGTGGGTCACCATCCTTTCAGTCTACGGCACGACCGCTGGACCCGTCACCGTCAGTTGTCAAGGCCCTCTGCCATCCACTCACCCCCACTCCACACAAGAAGCGCCACCTGTCCATCCTCGAACGTGGCTCGCATGTAGGCGCGGGCGCGTTCCCCCGACCACCAGTACCCGCCCACGGGCCAAGGGCCGGCGATAGCGCGGATTCTGCAACGCCGACCGGCACGCAGCTGGTGCGAGTACTGCGAGCGTTCCGAAGGCTTATCCGAGGGAAGAAGCCGACCCGGTAGTCCCTCTCCACTGTTCTTGGTGAGGAGGTAGGCGGGGGTCGCTGTCAATGATCCGCGTTGGTCGACGCGCACGACGCCACCAGCTCCCGGCTCTGCGACCAGGAGCACGGGAATGGGAGTTTCGAAGAGGGTGGACGGCGGCTCGGCGACGGCCCCCTCCCAGGCACCCACGCGAGAGCGCAGCGGCTCCTGGTTGCCCCAGGGTGCCCTGACGATGCGGCTGCGCGGATCGTACCCGCCCTGCACGCGCGGGACCAGCAGCGCGTCCGGCCCCGCCAGTCCCTGGATCCGCACGGCGCTGCGCGACACATCTGACGTCCTGTTGCTGCGCCCCCACAGGGCCGAGGAGCCGCTTCCAGGGCACGGGTCGCAGGCCGTGAGGCGAATCGAGCGGGCCTCGCCGGAGGGTCCCTGATCGCCCGCCATCCACCCTGTGAGAGTCCACCGCACGCGCAGGGCGATGTCGGCGGGCACCGACAGGTCACACCCGCTCCACGTGCGGCTGCGCGAGCCGCCCCCGCCGTCCTCCACGTCGATACGCAGCGTGTGCGACACCAGAGCGGCACCATACAGTCGGCCAGCGAGTTCCTCGGCTGCGCGGATAACGGGGACTGTCATGGTCTGGACGCTTTCTCCCCCACCGTCGATGTCGTACTCGACCGTAATATCCGCCTGCGCGCGCTCGCTGGGCAACACGGCGGCATCGTCTCCCGAGGCCAGGATCCACAGCCGCTCACCGACGTCGCCGAAGCGTTCGAGGACGGGGCCTCGTCCGAGCTGCAGCAGATCCGCGCAGCTGGTGATGCCCAGGCTCGCCAGGAGGTCGACGGTGGCAGAAGTCCGGTCTCGCATCGATGGCGGCACGCATCCCAGAGCGCGGGACAGACCGATCCCTGACAGGAAGAATCGCGTGTCCTCAGCGGGCACAATTCGCCCCGCCCTGGCGGCCTCCACCGAGGCCAGCGGCCCGTCAGCAATACCGACGAAGCATTCGACACCCACAGCCTCTTCAATCGCATCAACGAGTAGGGAGGCTGCCTGTTCCTCGCCACCCGCCCAGCGCGCGGGGCCGCGCGCCCGACACCTGGCTAACCCCGGGCGCAGGCACTCGACACCGGCAGCGACCGTGTCGAAGGCGTCGATGACACCGCTGAAAGCGCGGGCCTCACGGTCCGGATCACGCGGTAAGCAGATCAGCTCCGGGTACAGGTAGGTCGCCTCGCGCACACTCATGCCTGCCCGCACACCGCAGCGCCGGGCGGATGCACTGGCAACCTCGATGCGCTTAGCATGAACAACCGCGCCGACACCACCCGGGGGTAGGTCGACCACGAGGCAGTTGACGGGCCAGTCGGGAATCCACAGGACCATGTAGCGCACCTAGACCACCAGCCGTATGTTTCCCGCGCCTGCCGCGTCGCGCGAGAGTCCCGGCCACGAGGAGCCGAATCAACTGCCCCCTCTCCTGCGGCCCCAGGAGCACCGGAACGAACCCACCCGTCGAATACCTCTCCTCGACGTCGAGTCGACCACGCAGGCCGACCGAGTTTTCGGCGCGACTCAAGGCCTCGCGGGCCTTACGCAGGCGTATGCGTGCGTTGGACATCCATCCTCCTTCCGAACACGTATAGAACATCTGTTCGATATGGGAAGTGTAGAACCCCGCTCACACATCTGCGTCCCGGGCGCACGTTCCCCATCCCATACGCAACAATGGAGAGGAGAGAAAAGGAGCATACATGAACATCGATACTCGCCCCCCGGCACCCGCCCCCTTCGAGGGAATCGATCTGCCCGGCTTCACCCTAACCTCGTCCACCCTTACCGACGGCGCACCGATGCCGGAGGTGGCCACCGCACGCGGAGGTTCACTCTCCCCCGACCTGGCGTGGGAGGGGTTCCCGGAGGGCACGGCAAGCTTCATGCTGACCTGCTTCGACCCGGACGCCCCGATCCCCTCGGGCTGGTGGCATTGGGCGATCCTGGATATCCCCGCATCGATGACGCACCTAGACGAGGGCGCTGGCGCCTCCGACCTGACCCTCGACGGTCCCGCATTCCACCTGCGCGGCGATGCGGGCGAGGCCTCCTACTTTGGTGCCGCGCCACCCGTCGGAGACCGCCCGCACCGCTACATTTTCACGGTGCACGCCCTCGACGTGGACACCCTGGGCCTCGATGACGACGCGACCCCCGCCATGGCCTCGTTCGCGGCGCTCGAGCACACGATTGCGCGCGCCACCCTGACCGTCACGCACCAGGCCTGAGGACATGCTGCACATCATTTTCTGGGAGCCGGAGATCCCCGGTAACACGGGTGCAGCAATCCGTCTGTCGGCCTGCACGGGGTCCATGCTGCACCTCGTGAAGCCGCTGGGCTTCGACATGGACGATGCGAAGCTGCGCCGTGCTGGGCTGGATTACCACGACCTCGCGCACGTCATGGTGCACGAATCCCTGGACGACGCGCTCGCGCAGGTTCCGGGACGCGTGTGGGCACTGACGGGACATGCGAACGCCATGTATTCGGACGTGTCCTACGCAGATGGCGACGGCCTGCTGTTTGGGCGCGAATCGGTGGGCCTATCCGAGGAGGCGATGAGTCACCCTAGCGTAGAGAAACGTATTCGCATCCACATGCGCGAGGGCGTGCGCTCACTCAACTTGGCCAATTCAGCATCGATCGTCCTGTACGAGGCGTGGCGTCAGCTGGGCTTCCCGGGCGGCGTCTAGCCGCTGGCAGACAAGAAACCGCAGACAGGAACGAGGCCCGGGTCGGATTACTCCGCCGGGCCTCGTGACGCGCGATCACCTCAGGGACGAGACTGTGGTCAGTACCCCTTCCACGGCGAACTCGAGCGCTCGACTTGTTCGGCGAGCGACACGATCCTGCGCGGATTCGAACGCCACATCCACACGACCCCAATGAGGGAGACGAGCAACGGCAGATAGTAGAAGTCCGCGCCCATGCCGGTCCACGCCGAGCGCGCAACGTTGAGTTCGTCCAGACCGAGGGAAGCGACCCACAGGATGATCGGTACAGCGATCGACAGGCCGATGGTCACCCAACCGACCTGTCGCATGCGCCTGCCATTGTGGGTCAGGGCCGTCGCGGCGACGAGGTAGTCGACGCCAGCCAGGAGTGCAACGATCTGCGGCCCCCAAGGCTTGCCCTGCCCATGGAAGAGATCGACGATAGCCGTCACAAAAATCCAGGCCCCCAGGAGCCAAAACAACGCAATGATAATGCGCCCAAGTCCCAGGGAGGGAGGGCGCTTATCGCGAGCGTCGCCGACATCAGGAGTCTCGTCTTGTTCATGCACGCTTTGATCCTACCGATAGGTCCGTTGTGTCGCACCGCGTTCCGCATGACAACGCGAGGAATGCGATGCGTGTGGCCCGATGCACCAAGGCACCCCACCGACCTGTGGGACAGCATCACACAAACGTGGGACAATGGGCCTATATGGACCGTGAGGCCCGTCATGAAAACAACCATCTGAGCGTTAAGCTCATCAACGAGGAGTTATCTACCTTGAGCG
>ERZ772912.958-NODE-958-length-12225-cov-7.330074_pt1 | contig 12225 bp, 9 predicted proteins | sample MGYA00512119_ERZ772912 | MGnify/ENA primary metagenome ERZ772912 (study PRJEB29015, sample SAMEA2738048) | human oral metagenome | biome: human oral; feature: human-associated habitat; material: saliva | place: China | collected 2230 ...
TGCAACCGGCGGTGAATTTCCTGCAAAGCCTGCTGACGAACCTTTGCTTCTGCCAGAAGCTCCGCTTTGTGCATATAGAAATCTTGGTGGTTGTCCCTGTACACACCGTGCGGGCTGGGCTTATTCTGCGAGAGCTCATCGTACCGAAAAGCCAGCTCAAAAGGGGAGCGGATGTAGGCGCAGAGAATATCAACAATGCGCTGGCCTTCCGTGTGCTTTTCTTCTGCCGATAAGGATTCATCGGCAAGGTATTCATCCGCTAACGCAATGAGTGCGTGCACCGCGCCCAGCCGTGTGTATGAGTGGACAGAGCTAAGCAGTTCGACGGCTTTCAGAAATCGCTCCTGCCGTGAAGCGTTCAATGTGCTCTTGTCGCTGGCGGTCATGGCGGGTGACTCCTTGCGTGGTGGTTGGAGGCGTGCCCCTTCACCCTACCGCAGCCGATCAGCAATACCAGGGATTTCTTGGCGCAGAATGTGAAAACTAGGCGTGTACCCGTAAACGTGTTGAGCACCCGGCGGAACCAACAAACACCGGGTGCTCAACTTTTCTCTATGGGATTATGGAGGACTCTACCCAATCCTCCGTGCGGTGTACACGTAGTATCCAATGCACGCCGCGAATTCCAGGGGAACACCAATCAGCGCCCACAACGCATCCGGTGAATTAGCCCCTGACATTATCAAGTTCACCCACAGGGGAGAGACCGCCACACACAGCACCGCGCCCACACCATTTACGGTGCGAACCAGGGCGCCGCCGCGGCGGAAGTTGAAACAAATATTGGCGGTCACATGCGCCAGTGCATACGCCAGCATGAACTGCCCAATCGGGTGGAACATCACGTGTGCCCACTGCGAATAAAGGTCTCCACCCAGCACCGCTGCAAATGTAAATACGTACGGTAATGCCAACCCAATCACGCGCGCCGTGTACAGGACTGACAGTATCTTGGGGGAGGTGGTACGGTGACCCGCCGAAACCTTGGAAGCGCTGAACGAGGCTCGCAGGTTCGCCGGGCCGTCGCTGATACGGCCACCACCGATCTGGGCTGTTCTTACCTGTGTTGCGCTATTGCTCATTGCGTGCTTCCTCAGTTAGTCGAATTTCCAGCATACTCTAAGGTTTTTTGAAAACTGTCATACTTTCGGATGATTTATCAAATCTTTATATTGCTATGACGCGGAACAACACGAAAAAGCGAATAGGTTGCCGTGTGGGACAAGCCAAAAATGGGCCTTCTTTTTCTGCCTGGTAAGCGCCAAGAAGCCTCAACTGTCTAATAATGACGCCAAAAACTGGGGGTTAACCCTCAAAACTTTGAACGTGTTTTGATGGGAAGCCCCTCCGGGAGGGCAGAAAGAGGTGTCCAATATGTGAACAATATGCTGGGTTATATGACGGTATGTTACAAACCAAACCTTCACGGGTGTGTTACATCAAAGAAGGCGGAATCTGTGCCAGTGAACCCTGTGGGTGGGTTGGCTGCCTGGCAGAACTCCGCCTCCTGCGATGGGTGCAGAATGACCCTACTCTTCCTCTTCGTCCTGCCAGAACTGTGTGTGCTCCGGGGTTGCGGCTGTCTTTGGAAAATTCTTAAACGTCAAATAGAACAGGAACCCGCTGGTAATCAGCTCGGCAAACGGCACGGTGATCGTCCACCACCCCACGAAGGTTTCCCGCAGGTTCTGTGACCACGGCATGAACTGGAGCACAATGCTCATAAACACCACGGAGAGCACAACGCCAGCCAGGTAGCGGCCCAACAGGGCAATAAATGCTGGCTGTTTTCCGCTGTTAAACCACAGCACACTCAGTATCTCAAACAGCACATACAGGAGAAGGAAAAGCCCCACCGGGGAGAGCAGATCGGGGAACGCGTCAATAGTGATAGCGCGGCGCTCAACCAATAAAAAGAAAAGCGCCAAAGGAATAACCGTGTAGAGAGTTCTGCCCACCGCCAGGTATTTCACCAGGTTTTGGGTTTTACGTTTTTTAGCTGCTGCTTTTTCCGCCGCCGTTTGAACGCCTGGCACCCTCACAATCGGAATCATATTAGTGGGTGCGGGCAGGGTTGACGGTGTGCTCTCGCTTGGATTTTGCGGCTCCATCGCAACTGGCCTCTCTACTTGTCGGGTATAAGTAAGTATACCGTTGCCAATGGGGGAAAAGCGCTAGCTGAAGGAATGCTGAGGTTTATCCGCAGCTTGCCTAATGCTGCATCCCAAGGAATATGCGAGCGCACATAAAACCGAAGTAAAGATTTTCTATGCAAATAAAACTTTATTTTATAGGGGTTAATATGGGTATATATAGAATTTTTATGCTTCAAATATTTATGAGATGGGCAGAATAAAACCGGTCATTCGTCACTGTTTTTATCCGATAACACATACTCACAGAGCATTAGAAATGGCTGCACCGTCACCCCGTGGCACCATCAGGGCCGCCCCAACCGTCAGGGCACGATCGGCTCAATAGGCGCAGAAACCTCATCACACGCCCTATTAAGGACAGCCCGCCAAACCGGTACCGTACCCAGGAACGGCTGGTACCCTGGGACACACCCGGATCCGCTTCCACATATTAGGGAAAGCCATGAACGTAGAGTACCCGAGTGAAAACGACTGCTCACGGCTACTGACTGCCGCTGCACGCGCACGGCTGCAGCTGCAGCATATGGCGGAATCACCCCTGCAATCTGCCATTATCGAAAGTTTTTTCCCCGAGGTTATGGAGCGCACACAGATTAAACGGGTAGTAGCCAGCGGCTATATAGAGTACTATTGCATTTTTGTAGACCCTTCTACGCTCTCTGATCCCCCCAGCCTGCTAAAAGCCATGAGAAAAGTGGCCCACTGCCTGGGGTCCGCCCTGACAGTCTTAGACGGTATGCGCGCTGTCCCTCCGTTTGGTGGGTCATCCCAGCGGGACAGTATTGCGCGGGCATGCGAGAAACAAACACACCGCGCGCAGCAGCTAACAGAGGACGCGCGGGCGCTTCAGCATCGAGTGGCGGGGGCAAGAACCACCGCAGCTGCCCTCGGGCGCGCAGGCACCCCGACTGCTACAGTGCCGCCGACATTCATTACGTACGCTGCTGTAGCCCAAGAGCTCGCCCGCCGCGCCCTCACCCTCAGCGAGTGGGCAGACAGAAGGCTGGATGAAGGCAAATACGGCAATGGCGCACCCGGCCAGACGGAGCAGCTGTGGCACCTTTGTCTTCAAGCTGATATGTACTCCGATGCCGCCGGGCACCTTATAGAACCAGCGCTACAGTACATAGAGGAGATGGAAAAACATCTGACTGCAGAAACATATTTCAGCTGGTATGAGTATGCGCAAAAGGTGGTACGGACAATACGCACAAACCTGACGCACCGCGACGATCCAGACATGGAAAGGACGTTAGAAAAACTCAATGCATTAGAGGCATCCTTATCTTTGAAAGGTGCCAATGCGGTGCCCGCAGCCGTACTTGTTCAGGAAGCAACCCTCCTAAGCGACGATGTATGCTACTGGATACTACCTGATGACCCATCCTACGCCCTTATCGACTATATAACGAGTTCTTGCGCTGAGGACGATTCTGACTCTTTACAAGTCAAAGAGCGAATCACCTACACGGCAAACGGATGGCTGCCCCTGCCGCCACGATATCAAGGGCGTTTAGAGTGGCTTCATCTAACCGCCTTTGACCGGCAGACACCGTACGGTCTATTTCATGATATTTGTAGATACCGGCTAGCGTTCCAACAGATACGTGAAAGCCTTCACGCTGCCTACCCGCAGATACACGCCAGCGGCCCAGACTCCCCGCAGGCCGTGCAGGCCCTCACCGAGGCAATACAAGCCCATATTTTCTGTCCGCTAGAGACCCTGCGCCATGAGCACCTCCGGTTTATGCGCAAGTACAGCTAATCCTCACCAATAAGCTCACGCGCCCAGCGGGCGAACTCTTCCACCGCCTCCTCAGAGACCCGGTGCGGCAGGTGCGCATACTCCGCAGCCGGGCCGGGGCTGGCCGGGGCCGCAAAAGCCGTGGAGTGAAGCGCCTGCCGGTGCTCCTGGAGCTCATCACGTTCATCGAACTCCAGCGCGCGGGCACCCAGCGGAAGTTTCCCACTAAACCGAACAGGAGACTGGGCGGCACCCCGGTTAGTAAAAACATTCCGGGACGACGGGTTAAAGACGCAGCCCGTAAAAGAGACAGAAGCATTCCCCCAGCCAACACTGGTGAAGAGCACACCATCGAAGAAACCCGAGGCATCAAAAATAACGGAACCGGTGCTCTCGCCATACATTGAGTTACTAAAAGACACCTCCGCCGCATATATGGAGCCAGAATAATTGACCGTACCGCCAGTAAAAGAACAGCCCGAAAAATGCGCGGCACCGTAATATTCACACCCGGTAAAACTGGTTCCCTGAGCAAAAACGGAGCCTGAAAAATCCGCATCAGCCCAGCAGACAGAATAGCTGAAATCGGCTGCAGCCGCATAGGAGCACCCATCGTGACGAACCGTATCAGCGTACCGGCCAAACCTAAAATATGCGGCGCCCTCAAAAACGGACCCGCTGAATATGGCAGGGCAGTCATACCCGGCACCACCGAACTCGGCACCCGCACAGTACACACTATTACTGAAATCAGCCACCGTACCGCAGTAGGTGGACTCATCATACAGGGCCAGCCCCTTATAGGTGCACTCCCTGAACGAGGCATCACCACCGTAGTAGGTGTCTGTAAACTCAGCCAGCGCCCCGAACGTGCACCGGTCAAACCGCGCCCCGCCCTTAAACGACGAAAAACCAAAAGAGGCATCACCATAATATGCTGCACCAGAAAAATCGGTGCACTGAGCAAAATACGCATGGCTAAAACGGGCTTCTTCCAGGAAAACGCAGTCCCTAAAAGCCATTTCTCCCGTGCAATATGACGCCTTCAACAGCACCGGGTAGAAAAATACGGCACCCGAAAAATCATAATCCAGCCCCGACCACCGGTTGCCCTCCGCCTCCTGCAGATCGGGAAGGCCCTCGGGGCACGGGGGAGTGCCGTAGTCTGACTCCTGCACGAATCGGTCATGGATAGCCTCAAGGATGCACCCGCGTACCAGCGCCTCAACCGTCAGGGCGGATTTCTCCGCCTGAAACTGCTCACGCTGCGTGCGGGACAGGCCCTCCGGGGCGTCACCAAGCAGACGCATATAGTACTGCGCCAACTCCGTGCGGCTAGAGGTGCTACCCGCCGGGAAGGGGGAGCGGATATAGGCGCAGAGCTCATGAATAATTGCTTGCGCCTCACGGGCAGGTTGATCTGCGGCGAGGCTGTCTGCTGCGGCTGGGGCGGTGAGCCATTCATCAGCCAGCTCTATGAGAGCCAGAGCCCCAGCCAGCCGAGTATCGGCATCAGCATCAGATAGCTGGGATGCGGCCTGCGCAAACCTGATCTGCCGTTCAGCGGGTATGTGCTCCTGATGCTGCCTCACAATATTTCCTCCATAACGGCTTTGGTTCCTATCATCTGCCCGGTAGCCCCGCCTCATCTGGTCTCGTCCGCCCACACAGACCCCGAAAAATTAGCAGAACCGCCGTACGTACTATGCGAAGCCGCCACCGTAGAGCGATAAACACACGCCTGAAAATCGGCGTCCTGATCATACAGACACCTCTCACGCCGAACAGGCCCCTCATAGAGGCTATGGCTGAAAATCGCCGGGCCTCGGTAAACGCAGCGGCTAAAATCCACACGGTTGTAGTACACAGAATCCCCAAAGTGCGCATCTGCCAGATAGGTGCTGCCGCTAAAATCAGCTGGCCCCACATACGTGCTGGTGAGAAAATTCGCGGCACCACGGTAGAGACACCGGCTAAAGTCCGCAGCAGCATGGCAGGTAATACCGTCAAAATCAGCCTGCGCATCGTACCTGGCACCGGTGAAAACCGTGCGACCATAGAAATCACAGTAGCTAAAAACCGCCGCACCGCGGCAGTGAATATCCCTAAAATCGGCCGAGGAATGGTACTCGTAGGCGCTAAAATCTGCGTCTTGGGCGAAAACAGAGCCGCTAACATCAACCTCTTCACAGAATGAGCATTCGCTAAAATTGAGCGGTTGCGCCCAATAACACCCCGCCAAACGAACCGGGTAGAAAAATACGGCACCCGAAAAATCAAAAACTAGCCAGGACCACGGCCCGGAGGCAGGCCCATCTCCGGCGGCACCCAGGCGGGATACCCGGGCAGACACCTCAGCAAGAATACGTTCACGAACCCGAGCCTCAGGCGATAGCTCATCCCGTATCTGCTGCATTTTTAGGTGCGCTTGTGGGTCGGTGTGGGCAGAACCAGCAAGCCGCCGGTACTCACCCACTAGTGGAAAGGGGGAGCGGATATAGGCGCAGAGCTCATGAATAATTGCTTGCGCCTCCTGGACAGGCTGGTTTGGGTTGGGGTGCTTGCTGGTGATCTGGTCTGCGGCTGGGCTGGTGAGCCATTCATCAGCCAGCTCTATGAGAGCCAGCGCCCCAGCCAGCCGAGTATCGGCATCAACGCTACTGAGCTGGCCGGTCGCCGCGGCACGCCTCTGCCCGCGCCCCACACCCACACTCTGCACGCCCGAGGGCTGGGCTGATTCGGGATACTGGGCTGCGGGTCTCATACGGTGCCTCTCTCAACAGGTCGGGCAACCCGGCAACGGGGAGCAAACATTTAGCATATGCGTGCACAAACAGCAGGCGCTCGCCCATCACCGGCACAACAGACACACACCCACATATTCACATGCGGGCGCATGCACGCGGTGCGCCTGAGGCTACACCGCTACCGGCTGCGCCTCCTCCTTCGGGGAGTTAAGGCCGCGCACCCACCGCGTGAACCCTTTATCCTCCGGGCCCACATTCGCTAGATGCTCCAGCTCAGAGACAGTCAGCACCCGCGCATTCTCGGGGTAGCCGTCCACCAGCTTAATGCTGTACTCGCTCTCGTCCGCGGTCGTAAAATCATTCGCCCGATCCGGGTTAAACACGCACCCGGCGAATGAAGGGGCCTGCTCCGAGAACCGTGCGCCCGCCACCGTCACGTCCCCAAAATATGCGGCACTGCTAAAATCCGGGTACTTCTTGTACACGCACCCGCCCAAATTCGCCTTACCGCAGTAAATCGACTCATAAAAATTCGTGTAATTCGCGTAGGTGGAGCCGCTGAACGAAACAAACCCACGGTGCAGGCACTCGTTAAAGTAGGTGTACCCCTGGTAGTCGCACGCCTCAAACACGGCCGAACCCTCATAGGTGGACTCACTAAAATCGGCGTCGCCCCGGTAGCAGCAGCGGCTCAGGTTCACATTACCCCGGTAGGTATTCCCCGAAAGGTACGCGCCCATCAGGTAGGTGCACCCGCTCAGGTTCGTCTGCCCGCCGTACACGCTATCACCCAGCACAACCGCCTTCTGGTAGGTGGAGCCGCTGAAATCGGTGTCCCGGTTAAACGTTGAACCGCCAAAATCGGCGCGCTCACGGTAGGTGGAGCTGGCAAAGTTCACGTTCTTGAAATACATGCACCCTGTCAGGCGGGCCTTACCGTGCCACACCGACTGCGAAAAATCGGTGGCACCCTCATAGATGGAGCCCGCCAAATCGGCGTTTTCACGGTACACGCACCCGCTGAAATCCGCGATATTACCCCGGTACTGGCACTCGCGCAGGCTCACATCCGCCGCATACACGCACCCGCTCAGAAGCGCCTGGTCACGGTACACGCACCCGCTCAAATCGGCGTGCAGGCCGTAGGTGGAGCCGCTCAGGCGCACCCGCCTCTCATAGGAGGCATTGGCGAACGTGACGCTGCCGCGGTAGGTTGAGCCGAAGAAATCGACATCCCCATCGTACTGAGAATCCTCAAACCGAGCCTCACCCCCGTAGGTTGAACCGGCGAAGCTCACATACCCGCGGTAGACGGAGTCGCTAAAACGCACCTGCTCACCGTACTTAGAGCCGCTAAACACGGCATCAGCGGCATACAGGGACGCCCCGAAATCCGCGTCAAAACGGTACGTGCACCCACGGAACGACACCTTCTCACCCCACGCCGACTCGCTAAAATCCACGGGGTAGAAGAACGTGGCACCCGAAAAATTGTAGGAAAGACGCGACCAGGCGCCGGTGAGCATATCGGCCTCAGCCGGGACCCGGCGGGAACCGCCCGCACCGTCCCGCAGCTGCCAGCGCACCCTGTCATGAATCTCAGAAAGGATACGCTCACGCACCTGAATCTCGGCCTCAAGCTCGGCCTGCTCTGCACGGAACCGACGCATCTGCTCCAGGTCTTCGGGGGCATCCCCCAGCAGGCGTTTCTGCTCAGCCGCCAGGGGGAACGGGGAACGCACATAGGAGCACAGCATGTCAATGACGGTCTGCGCTTTGCGGCGGCGCTGGGTTTTCGTCAGGTGCACCGCCTGCAGCCACTCATCGGCCAGCTCAATAAGCGCCAGTACGGCGCTCATGCGGGTAATGGGCTGAACATCCCCAAGCTGGCTTGCCGCCGCTGCGTACCTATCGTGCCGCAGCGCATCCTCAAGAAGACGAGAGTCGCCAAGCGACGAGCTGGGTGTATTCATGGTTTACTCCTGCGTAAAAAGATGCGTGGCTGGGTGTAGGCTTTCAGCATACCCGAGGCGTGCCGGGCAGCGCACACACTAATAACGAAAATAGATAAGTATAATGCGCAGCGAATATCTGCAGAAAACAAATAATAGACGGCCGGTACAGTAACCAGAACAAGACTTTTTACCATTTAATACGGGAGTGGTTTCTAGCCGCTGACATGCTGTATTTTAGGGTTGTTCAAACGGCCGAGTGTGGTCTGCACGGTGACTGGTGCGGGCACGCCGTTGGCCTATCAGCGAGCATATTATGCGCTTTTTGCCCCGATATTATCACGGTACGGCGGGTGTGTTCGTGGGGTGCGGCGGCGGCAGAACAGCCGCCGCGGGCCGGTGATGGGTGCGGTGACAGAGCCATCACCGAATACGTTTATTAAAAGATATGGGGAAAATATTCAAAAATATTAGGGGAAAAATGTATTTTTTATCAATGGTGAGAATACTAAAATAATTTTTTATGATATGTGCCACTGGCGGCCGGGGTGAATGTAACACTCATGTAAAGATTGTGGTATAGGACACTGGTATTACGGGTGTTTACGCGTGTAGGAGCGGCAGCGGGCAAGCATGGGTGCAGTAAAAAGCCGTTAGTGAAGTACTGCATATGGAATATGGGATCAATGGTTGGGGTTTTAGAGGCTCATTCTCTATCAAAGAGTTAACCGCCCAAAAGGCATAACTGTATACTCGGTATCAATAATTTAATGGATATTTCCCAATATCACAGGCATATTCCCAAGTCACCGTATTGATAACCTGGGTCGGGCGGTCGAGAGCACAGCTATATTCCTCTGATCTTTTCAAACCCGGGATGCTGGTAGCGCGGGTCTTGCATGGCGAAAACCCAGGCGTGCAGCTGCTTCTTGAGAACCCGCACCCGCTGGCGGGCAGCCTCAAGCACCTCCGGATCATCAACCGCCGGGTGGGTGAACGCCTGAACCTGCTGCCGGAAATAGTCGAGCCTGCGAACCTCCCAGGAGGCAAGCACCCGCGACCCCGCCGGGGGAGCGGTCACCGGCTGCGGGAAAGCATACTGCTCACCCGGGGTAAAGATACACTCCGTGAACCCCGGAATCCTGCCGCTAAAATCGGCGGCACTAAAATCCGTCGAAGCTAAAAACGCGGACTCCTCAAATATGACCTTCTTGCGAAACACCGTCCCGGTCAGCGCCACAGGCCCGGTAAACACCGCGCTGGCGCAGTACGACTTTTTACCGCATTCCGAGCCGCCAAAATTAACCGGGCCGTGGAACGCCGACCCCGACACCGACAGCCCGCGCCGGTACACGCAGCCTCCAAAATCAGCGCCACCGTAATAGGCGGAGCACGTAAAATCCGGGTGATAGCAGAACACCGAACCCGCATGGGTCACGTCCCCGTAGTACACGCTGGCATCGAACTGCGCCTGCTCACCCGGGCACTCAGTAGCCGCAGCCCGCCCGTAGTAGGTGTAGCCACTCATCGGCCACCCCAATGAGCGCTTCTGCGGCCTCCCGCCGCGCCGCAACCTGCGCATCCTGTAAGGCAGCGGCGGCGGCCGTGAACCTAGTGAGGCGGTCAGCCTCCACGGAAGCGGGCAACACCATAATGGAGCTAAGCCGCCTCAGTGAACACGCCCGCAGAATCTGCCTCAGCCTCATCCGGGGTGCCGGCGACCTCATAGCGAACCCAGCGGATCAGCTCAGAGCGGGGCTGCTCAAACTCCCGCGCATTGGTCTCACGCCCCGCCCCGGCAGCCTGCAGCCGCTCAGCAAACACCTGCCGCTCGGCGGCGGTCAGGACTCGCGCCCCCTGCGGGGCCCCGCCCGCTAAAGGCAGCGGCTGCTTACTCTTCGCCGAAACCTCAAACACGTTCTCTGCGGCGGCATTAAAAACACCGCCAGTGAACGCCGGAACCCGTGCGAAAGATGCACCCGAAAAATCGGCGGCCCCCAGCAGGTGAGCCTCCTCAAAATCGGTTTTCTTCTTAAACTTCACCCCCGAAAAGTCGGCCCCGCCGAACCATACGCAGTTATCCAGCCACGCCTGCCCCGCAAATACGCACCCGCCAAAATGCGCCGCACCCCAGTAGACGGTGAACGCCAGGTTAGCGGTGCGGCGGAACACCGAATCCCCCAGATACGCGGCACTGTGGTAGATAGAATCCTCAAACCTCGCCCCCCGAGAATAGGTGCAGTGCTCCAGGTTCGCAGTGCCGTAGAAAGTACTCTGCCAAAAATCGGCATCCCCACGGTACACGGAATCAGCCAGGTACGTGTACCCGTAATAGGTGCAGTCGCTCAGGTACGCGGCGCCCTCCCACGTGCAGGCGCTCAAATTAACGTTCCCCTCATACACGCAGCCCACCAGGCGCGCATCAGCACCCCAGACGCATTCGCTCAGGCCAGCCCCCGCACGGTACACCGAATCGCTCAGAAACGCCTCACCGTGGTACACAGAACGGTCAAACAGGGCATCGGCCCCGTAAATGGAGCGGGTAAAACGCGCCTGGTCGCGGTACGTGCACCCCCGAAAATTCGCGCCCGCGCCCCAATACGACTGGGTGAAATCCACGGGGTAGAAAAAGACAGCCCCCGAAAAATCAAACCTCAGGTGCGACCACAACCCGGCGGTGACCTTCTCCGGGTCCGGGGCCGTATTCGTGGCGGGCTGCCCGCCATCAGACGGCTCCCAGCGCACCCGGTCGTGAATCTCAGTCAGGATACGCCCACGCACCTGCGCCTCAGCCGCCAGCTCGGTTTTCTCGGCTCGGAACCGGCGCGCCTGCTGCGGGGTCAAACCCTGCGGCTGATCGCCCATAAGCCGCTCATAGTCGTGGGCGAGCTGGAACGGGGAACAAATATAGGCGCACAGGGTGGTGATAATCGTCTGCGCCTTGCGGCGCCCGTGCTCCTGAGGGTCGGTCTCATCGGTGAGCCAGTCATCAGCCAGCTCCACGAGGGCGAGCGCCCCACCCAGCCGGATAATCGCCTCAGGGCTGCCCAAAAGAGCGAGGGCAGCCGTGTACCGGTCATGCCGCTGCTGGTGGCTCACAGAAAGGTGCGCAGTTGCTCCGGGGCGAGGGCTCGACGGGGAAGGCGTAACAGGGTGCATGATGGGGTGTTCTTCCGGTGAAAGGTCTGTGTCTTGTTATGGTTCGTGCAGTTCTTGAGACGGTATCGATAAATCTATGTAGGTTGATTGCTTTAGTGTACCCCGGTTTGCTGTGCCGCATCAGTCTGCTGTGAGCCCGTGCGCCCCGGTACTCTCACCAGCAGGCCCATTGTCGGCTGCAGTACTGAGCGGGGAACGAAGATACGCGCACAACCGGTCAATCACCCCCTGAACGTGCCCGCAGCGCACGCCCACCGGCGAGCCCGCACCCACCACCACAATCTGCACCAGCGCATGAACACCCTGCCGCACAAGCCCACCACCCTCTCCCCGGTAGGGCGCAGGTGGCTCATAATAGCCGGGCTTGTATGCTAGATAACATACCCCGTGATGCGGGCGGCATGCGCCCCGAGACACGAACGAAGCAAACAGTAAGGATCGAAGATGACCGAACATATAGCATTCCT
>ERZ772912.969-NODE-969-length-12176-cov-9.976240_pt1 | contig 12176 bp, 6 predicted proteins | sample MGYA00512119_ERZ772912 | MGnify/ENA primary metagenome ERZ772912 (study PRJEB29015, sample SAMEA2738048) | human oral metagenome | biome: human oral; feature: human-associated habitat; material: saliva | place: China | collected 2230 ...
GCAGATCGGTGAGCAGCGCGCCGGTGAGCCCGTAGGCCGGGTACGTCATGCGGCTCTCCGGCTTCCCGGAGTCCTTGGTCAGCAGTAGGAACAGTTCTTCACAGGTCAGCATCGCGTTCATGGATCCAGTACAACGCGCTGTCATCGGAATGTGATCCCTCCCGGGTGCGAGATCCGGACCCGGGAGGGCTCCTCCTCACGGGGGATGCCTCCACCCACCCGTCCGACCGGGCTACGGCCGGTCGCTCACCCGGCCCTTCACCGGCCCCACGTGACCGGGTGCGAGACCGGTGTCGTTCGCGCCCAGCGTGCGATCAGCGGCCGGATGACGTCCGAAGGTGTCCTACCCCGCGTCTAACCTGGGGACATGGCTCGCGCGATTCGGCATGACGACTGGCCGGTGGAGCTCACTGATGACCAGATCATCAGTCGGGTCGGCCACCGGGCCTTTGAGCGCGGCCTGGACTACGCGCGCAAGGGGCGGGTGCGGGGCATCAGTGTCGCCGGGGACGGGGACATCATCAGCGCCCAGTCCAAGGGCTCGGGCGCGCACACCTACCAGACCATGGTCTTCCGCAAGCAGGGCGCCCGCAGCGCCCCGGCGTCCTGGGCCGGCACCTGCTCGTGCCCGGTGGGCAGCGACTGCAAGCACACGGCCGCCCTGCTCATCGCCGCGCGCACCCTGGCGCAGGCCGAGCCCGACGCCGCCGCCCCCTCCGGCGGGCCCGCCCCCTGGGAGAGCCGGCTGGCCGACCTGCTGCAGGTGGAGCGCGCCCCACGCCGTCGGATGGCCCTGGAGATCATCGACGACCCCGGCAACATGTGGGGCACCCCCGCCGGCCTGTCCATGCTGCCGCTCATCGAGGGCAAGCGCGGCTGGAACCGGCAGGGCGCCGCCTGGACCCAGATCGTCTCCGGGGGCCTGGACGACGACGTCGACCCCACCGTCATGGGCGTCCTGCGCGAGCTGGCCGGCATGGCCGGCGGCTACGGCTTCTACTACGCCGATGATCGCCTCTCCCTGACGACCGCGCCCGCCCACGTCTGGGACGTGCTGCGCCGCGGGGTGGCGGCCGGTCTGACCCTCACCACCGCTCAGCGCCGTGGCATGCCCGTCTACCTCGCCGACGGGCTGCGCGGCGGCATCCACCTCACCCGGGAGGACGATGGCGACATCGCCATCACCCCCGCCCTGGAGATCGACGACGTCGAGGAGCTGCGCCGCCTGCAGGTCCCCGGACTGCGCCTGAGCTTCTCCCTCATGCCGATCGGCGACCCGGTTCACGGCTTCTACACGTGGATGCCCGGGCGCGAGCTGCTCCTCATGCCGCTCGAGCCGCGCCCCACCGAGGCCCTCTCCCGGGTGCTGCGGGGCGACGGCGAGGCCATCACCATCCCGGCCGGGGACGTCGAGCGCTTCGAGACCGAGCATCTGGAGGCCCTCACCCGGGCGCTGCCGGTCCTGTCCGCCGACACCTCCATCCGCATGCCCCGCCCCACGACGCTGCGCGCCGCGCTCGCGGTCCACGTCGATACCGCCGAGCACCACCTGAGCACCGAGTGGTCCATCCGCTACGTCGGCGAGGACGGCGAGGTCCGGAGCAGTCACGGCCTGCCCGACCTGTCCGCGGCGGCCGAGGGCCGTGTTGAGGACAGGACCGCCGGCCGGGACATTGAGGGGGAGACCCGCCTGGCCCGCGAGGTCCTCAACCACCTGCTGCCCCTGGCCGGCCGGCACCCGGCCCTCTGGCAGCCCCTGGACCTGCGCGGCATGGCCACGGCCCGCTTCATGACCGAGACGCTGCCGGTCCTGCGCGAGCTGGAGGCCTTCGACATCGAGGTCGACGACGACGTCCCCGACTACCGCGAGGCCGACGCCGCCCCGGTCATCACCACCAGCGTCAGCGACGACGAGGACCGCCCCGACTGGTTCTCCCTGTCCGTGCGCGTCCACGTGGGTGAAGAGGAGATCCCTCTGGCGCTGCTCATGGCGGCCGTGGCCGGCGGGGAGCCTGAGGTGCTCCTGGAGTCGGGCACCTGGGTGAGCATCGACCGCCCGGAGATCGAGGCCCTGGCCCGCCTCATGGAGGAGGGCCGCGAGCTGGCCGACCCGCAGGCGCAGGGCGAGCTGCGGGTCAGTGCCCTGCACGCCGGCTACTACGAGGTCCTGGAGTCACTCGGCGTCATCGAGCGGGCCACGGCTCGCTGGAAGGAGCGGGTCGGGCGGCTGCTGGAGCGGGCGCGCGCCGCCGAGGCCGCGGCCGAGCCCTCCGGTGGACGGTCCGTCGGAGGTGACGACGCGGGCGGCGCCGGTGAGAGGGCCGGTGAAGGGGCCGGTGGGGCGCCCGTGCCCGAGGGGATGCGGGCGACGCTGCGCCCCTACCAGCTCGAGGGCTACCGGTGGCTGGACTTCCTGCGCCAGGCGGGCCTCGGCGGGGTCCTGGCCGACGACATGGGACTGGGCAAGACCGTCCAGGTGCTCGCCGCCGTCCAGCGCCTCATCGAGCAGCGCGCGGAGGCCCAAGGGAGTGAGCCGGCCGGCTCCGGCGGCCCCGGTGAGCCGGAGGGGACCGGGCCGGTGCTCGTCATCGCGCCGACCTCCGTCGTCGGCTCCTGGGTGGAGCAGGCCGAGCGCTTCTGCCCGGGGCTGCGGGTGCAGGCCGTGAGGCGGACCGCCGCCAAGCGCGAGGAGACTCTGGCGCAGATCGTGGAGGGCTGCGACGTCGTCGTCACCTCCTACACGATCGCGCGCCTGTGCGAGGAGGAGTTCATCGCCCAGGACTGGGCCTGGGTGGTGTGCGACGAGGCCCAGTTCGTCAAGAACCACACCTCGGCCACCTACAAGGCGGTGCGGCGGCTGCGGTCGCCGTCGACCATCGCGATCACGGGCACGCCGCTGGAGAACTCGCTCATGGACCTGTGGGCGCTCATGAGCATCGCGGCGCCGGGGCTACTGCCCGACCCGGAGCGCTTCGGGCAGGTCTACCGCAAGCCGATCGACCGCGGGGACACCGAGGCGCTGGGGCGGCTGCGGCGCAGGATGCGGCCCTTCCTGCTGCGGCGCACCAAGGAGCAGGTGGCCGCGGACCTGCCCGCCAAGACCGAGCAGGTCCTGTCCGTCGAGCTGGGCGCCAAGCACCGCAAGGCCTACGACCAGCGCCTGGCCCGCGAGCGGCAGCGGATCCTCGGGCTGCTGGAGGAGGACACCGCCCAGTCGCGCTTCATCGCGCTCAAGGCGCTGACCACCCTGCGGCAGATGGCGCTCGACCCGGCGCTCGTCGGTGGCGAGGACGGGATGGAGTCTGAGGCCGCCGAGAGCGCGGGTGGCGGGGAAACTGGGGAGGCTGGCGAGGCCGCCGGCGGGACGGGCGGTTCCGGCAGGAAGACGGCCCGCGGCGCGAAGGCCGCGCGGGGCAAGGCTGCTGGCGCCCCCGCCACCGCCGCTGGCCGGAGGGGGCCGGGGCGGCGGCCGAGCCCGTCGGCCAAGGTCGAGGTGCTGGTCGAGCACTTGGGGCCGATCCTCTCCGAGGGGCACCGCGCCCTCGTCTTCTCCCAGTTCACGCGCTACCTCTCCGGCGTGCGCGAGCACCTGGAGGCCACCGGTGTGCGAACCGCCTACATGGACGGCTCCACCCCCGACCGGCAGAAGGTCATCGACGCCTTCCGGGCCGGCGAGGCCGACGTCTTCCTCATCTCCCTCAAGGCCGGCGGCTTCGGGCTCACGCTCACCGAGGCCGACTACGTCTTCCTGCTGGACCCGTGGTGGAACCCGCAGGCCGAGGAGCAGGCCGTCGACCGCACCCACCGGATCGGCCAGGACAAGCCGGTCATGGTCTACCGGCTCGTCTCGGCCGACACCATCGAGGAGAAGGTCATGGCCCTCAAGGAGAAGAAGGCCGAGCTCTTCGCCCGGGTCGTCGAGGGCGCCGGGGAGGCTGAGGCCGGCGGCGAGGGTGCTGCGGGCGCCGGTGCGGGTGCCGCCGGTGGTGCGGTGGGCTCGGGCGGGCTCAGTCCGGCGGCTCTGAGCGCCGCCGAGATCCGCGAGCTCATCGAGGGCTGAGGCGCTCGACGTCGTCGGGCGCCGCCGTGGGCCGGCCGTCGCCAAGCGTCTGTGCTGTGGCCCCTACCCGGTTGTGCTCTGTGGTGGGGGTCTTATGCGCGGCCGGGGACATTTTCTTCCGGCCGGGGACATGCTGCGCGTGTGGGGACGGGATTGCTGTCGGTGGGGTCTGGTGGTGGATGCACCACTCGTGGGAGGGGTGTCTTGTGTCTGGTACTGGGGTTGGTCAGGATGTGCGTCGTGATGCGGTGGCGCGTGTGGTGGCTGGTGAGTCGGCCTCGGCGGTGGGTCGGGTTCTGGGGTACCGGCGTGGGACGGTGAGCCGGTGGTGCCAGGCGGCGGGGGTGGAGCTGGTGCGCGGCTCCAAGGGCGGCACGCTCGAGGCTGACCAGGCCAGACGCGCCAAGGTCGTTCAGGCCGTCCTGGCCGGAGCGTCCCTGACCCGGGCGGGAGCCGAGGCCGGGGTGAGTCGGGACACCGCCAGGCGGTACTGGCACGATCAGGCCATGGAGGACGCAGCAACAGCATCAGGACGCTCGTCAGGACGCTCGTCAGGACGCTCGTCAGGACGCTCGTCGGGACGCTCGTCGGGACGCTCGTCGGGACGCTCGTCGGGACGCTCGTCGGGGCGGCGGGGGTGTGAGGGCTGGTCGGCGTCGGCCTGTGCCGGGCGGGTCGGGCGCGGGCAGCGTGTCAGCGACGCCGAGCGGGTCCTGATCGCTCAGGGCCGGGCCCGTGGGGAGTCGGCCGCCGCCATCGCCCGTGCCCTGGGGCGGTGCCGTCAGACCGTCTGGCGGGAGATCGCCCGCAACACCGACCCTGACGGGGTCTACCGGGCCCCAGTGGCCTCAGCTGCGGCCCAGGAGCGCCTGGCCCGCCCCAAGACCAGGAGGCTCGACGCCGATCCCGTCCTGCGCGCCGAGGTGGTGGCCCTGCTCGAGGACGGGGCCAGCCCCCGCCAGATCAGCGCGCGCCTGCGCTGGGCCCACCCCGACAATGAGTCCATGCGCATATCCCATGAGCAGATCTACCAGGCCCTCTACGTCCAGGGCGCCGGGAGCCTGCGCCAGCAGCTGCGGGTGGACAAGGCCCTGCGCTCAGGACGCACCCGGCGCCTGCCCCGCTCACCACTGGCCGGCCTGCCCCGCAGATCCAACCGTCCCTGGATCGAGGGGGCCCAGATCAGTGTGCGCCCTCCCCAGGCCGCCGACCGGGCCGTACCGGGTCACTGGGAGGGCGACCTGGTCATCGGCGCCGGCGGGCGCAGCGCCCTGATCACCCTGGTGGAGCGCACCAGCCGCTTCGTGCTCATACACCGCCTGGGCGCCGGCCACGACTCCCAGACCGTCACCACCGCCTTGCAGACCATGGTCGCTGACCTGCCCCGAGCCGTAAGGGCCTCGATCACCTGGGACCAGGGAAGCGAGATGGCCCGGCACGCCGACTTCACCGCCGCCACCGACATCCCGGTCTACTTCGCCGACCCCCACAGCCCCTGGCAGCGCCCCACCAACGAGAACACCAACCGCCTGATCCGCGAGTACCTCCCCAAAGGCACCAGCTTCACCGATGTCACCGACACCCAGGTCCAAGCCATCCAGGACCGCCTCAACCGCCGACCCCGCATCGTCTTGAACGGACAGACCCCAACTGAGAAACTCAACGACATCATCAACGGTGCAAACACCACCTGACCCCACCGTGCGTGTCCTTCCGGGCGGGGTCATTCGACGCCGTCGGGGACAGCAATCCCGTCCCCGAACGCGTCACCTGTCCCCGGCCGCACAGAAATGTCCCCGCACGCATAGAAATGTCCTCGGCCGCAGTACGGAAAAGACTCGACACGCATTCTGTTGACACTTATGGTGGTGAACTGTCATCAGATCGACCGGGGGTGTCAGAAATGGATGATGCAGCCGCAGCTGCCTCATGGCCGCGCGTGACCTGGGAGACCCTACCCTGGCGCCCCCGGGACGGCGCTGCTCTCAGCGCTCGGCAGCGCTCTCGTCTGCCACGCACCTACGACTCGGCCGTCGTACCGCATATCGCCGACGCCGCCATCGAGCTCCCCACCGAGGTCATGGCACGTGAAGCGGCTGCGGTGTCCGCCATCACGCGCTTCGATACGACGGCGGCCTGCGCCCTGCTTCCCTTCACACCCCTGCTTCTGCGCAGCGAGTCGAGCGCGTCCTCGCGCATTGAGCGCCTGACGTCGTCGGCGCGCCGCATCGTGGAGGAGGAGACCTTCGGCAGCGACCGCAACAGTGGAAACGCCGCCCTCATCGTGGCCAACACCCGAGCGATGGAGACGGCCACCGCAGCACCCTGGCCCCTGGACCTCGGCTCCCTGCTGTCCATGCATCAGGCCCTGCTGGGGGACTCCGCCCCGACCATCGCAGGCCGTCTCCGGCAAGAGCCGGTATGGATCGGTGGCTCGGACCTGTCCCCGGCAGGCGCCATGTTCGTCCCGCCTCACCATGAACGAGTGCCGAGCGCACTGGAGGATCTGCTCTCCTTCTTGCGGCGCTCGGACCTGCCGCCCTTGACCAAGGCGGCGCTGGCGCACGCCCAGCTGGAGATGATCCATCCTTTCGCGGACGGCAACGGCCGTACCGGGCGGGCGCTGATTCACGTCATCCTGTCGGGGGAAGGACTGTCTCTCAACGCACCACTGCCGCTGTCGGCGATCCTTCTGACCGATGTGGGGACCTACTTCCGAGCCCTGGACAAGTACCGAGCAGGGGCGCCGCTGGCGGTGGTCGAGCTGTTCATCGATGCGGCGCAGCGCGCCGCGGAGCTCGGGGCCTGGGCGGGCCGGGAGCTCGACGACGTGCACAGGCAGATGCAGGATCGTGTGTCCTCCCGTGCTGGGACCCCCGACCGTGACCTCGTACGCCATCTGGTCTCCCAGCCGGTGACGGATGTTCGCGGGGCTGCCAACGCGGCAGGAGTCTCGGAGCAGGCGGCGCGGCGCGCGCTGGAGCGTCTGGAGACCGCTGGTGTCGTTCGGGGATACCAGGTCTCCCGGGGCCGCCGAGCCTGGAGGGCTCAGGACGTCCTGGACCTCATGGACGAGGTGGCCGAGGGACTCGGGCGCCGGCAGGCTCCCGCAGACGTCTGACAGGACGTCGTCACGGCGGGGACATTCCGCGCGGCCGGGTGCGTGTCCTTCCGGCCAGGGCCATCCTGCGCGTCGGGGGACAGGAATCCGGTCCCCGACGGCGTCGAATGCCCCCGGCCGCACAGAAATGTCCCCGCACGCGCGGGACCCCAGCTCAGATGCCGCGCGCGGACAGCACGCCGTCGATCGCGCGCAGCTCCTCCAGGACCTTGGGCTCGATCTCGCCCTCGACGTCGACCAGCGTCACCGCCAGCTCGCCGCGCGACTTGTTGAGCAGGTTGGCGATGTTCTGCCCGTGCTGGGCCACGATCGTGGAGACCTGGCCGACCATGTTGGGGACGTTGCGGTTGACGATGACGAGCCGGTGCGTGCCCTCCTGACGCGTCATGACGGCCTCGGGGAAGTTCACCGAGTTGTGGACCTGGCCGTCCTCGAGGAAGCCGCGCAGGGAGTCGGCGGCCATGATGGCGCAGTTGCGCTCGGCCTCCTTGGTGGAGGCGCCCAGGTGGGGCAGGGAGATGCACTTGGGGTGCTTGTGGACCTGCGTGGAGGGGAAGTCGCACACGTAGCCGCGCAGCGTGCCTTCGTCCAGGGCGGCCACGACGGCGTCGGTGTCGACGATCTCGGCGCGCGCGAAGTTGAGCAGCACCGCGGTCTCCTTCATGAGGGCCAGGCGCTGGGTGCTCACCAGTCCGCGGGTGGCGGGGATGAGGGGCACGTGAACGGTGAGGATGTCGGCGCGGCGGAAGACCTCCTCCATGGAGTCGGCCCGCTCGACCTCGGCGCTCAGGTGCCAGGCGTGCTCCACGGAGATGCCCGGGTCGAAGCCGACGACGTTGAGCCCCAGCCCCAGGGCGGCGTTGGCCACCTGCACGCCGATGGCCCCCAGGCCGATGACGCCGAGCGTGCGGCCGGGCAGCTCGAATCCGACGAACTGCTTCTTGCCGGCCTCGACGGCCTTGGCGATCTCGGCGTCGTCGCCCTCGAGGGTGTGGGCGAAGCGGGCCGCCGGGATGAGGTTGCGCGAGGCGATGAACAGGCCCGCCAGGACCAGCTCCTTGACGGCGTTGGCGTTGGCGCCGGGGGTGTTGAACACGGGCACGCCGCGCTCGGTGAGCGCCTCGACCGGGATGTTGTTCGTGCCGGCGCCGGCGCGGGCCACGGCCAGGACCGAGTCCTCGATGGGGGTGTCGTGGAGCTTGGCCGAGCGCACCAGGAGGGCGTCGGGCTCCTCCACGGAGCCGCCGACCTCGTAGAGCTCGTCGGGCAGGCGGGACAGGCCGGCCCCGGAGATGGCGTTGAGGGTGCGGATGCGGAACTTGTGGTCAACGCTGCTGGTGGTCACGGAAGTACTTTCTGCAGAGCGGTCCGGGGGAAGGTTGTGGCAGGGGCCGGCGGGCCGGCGGGCGCTCAGGCCCGGGCGGCGAAGTCGGTCATGTAGTCGATGAGGGCGCGCACGCCCTCGATCGGCATGGCGTTGTAGATGGAGGCGCGCATGCCGCCCACGGAGCGGTGCCCCTTGAGGTTGGTGAGCCCGGCGGCCTCGGCGCCGGCCAGGAAGTCGGCGTCGCGGGCGGGGTCGGCCAGGGTGAAGGGCACGTTCATCCAGGACCGCGAGCGCTCCTGAACGGGGTTGGCGTAGAAGTCGGAGGAGTCGATGTAGCCGTAGAGGAGCTCGGCCTTGGCGCGGTTGCGCTCGGCCATCGCCTCCAGGCCGCCGCCGTCCTCGATCCAGTGGCCGATGAGCCCCAGCAGGTAGATGGCGAAGGTGGGGGGCGTGTTGAGCATGGAGTCGGCGTCGGCCATCTTCTGGTAGTCCAGGACGGTGGGGGTCACCGGGCGGGCCCGCCCCAGCAGGTCCTCGCGCACGATGACGACGGCCAGGCCCGAGGGCCCCATGTTCTTCTGAGCCCCGGCGTAGATGAGGCCGTAGCGGGAGACGTCGATGGGCCGGGAGAGGATCGTGGAGGAGAAGTCGGCCACCAGCGGGACCTCGCCGGCCTCGGGCACGTAGTCGAACTCGACGCCGCCGATGGTCTCGTTGGGCGTGTAGTGCAGGTAGCGGGCCGCCTCGGGCACCGTGAAGGAGCCGGGCTCGGGGGTGGTCGTGTAGGAGGAGGCGGCCTCGTCGGCGGGCACGACGACGTCGAGCTCGTAGGCGCCGGCCTGCTTGATGGCCTTGGCGGACCACTGGCCGGTGTTGAGGTAGGCGACCGTGTCACCGGGGGCGGTCAGGTTGAGGGGGATGCCGGCGAACTGGGCGCTGGCCCCGCCCTGGAGGAAGAGCACGCGGTAGTTGTCGGGGACGGACAGGAGGCGGCGCAGGGTGGCCTCGGCGTCGGCCGCGCAGGCCACGAAGTCCGCTCCGCGGTGGGAGACCTCCAGGACGGACATTCCCGATCCGCCCCAGCTGGTGAGCTCGGAGGCGGCCTGCTCGAGGACGGGCAGGGGGAGCTGGGCAGGACCGGCGGAGAAATTGAAGACGCGCACGGAGTCATCATTGCCGCTTATACGCGCAGCGGCAATCTCGTCCCGCATAGCGACGCCCGCCGACGCCGGAACGCAGCGGAGCGGAGGCGTGCCAGGTCAGGGAATTCTCACGTCAGCCAAAAGTATGGGTGACACAGCTGCTCCACCCTGTCAACCAAGCACGTTGTCGGCGATAGCACAGGTGGACCACTCAACTGACCGCTAGGGTTACCTTCACGCCTCAGTCCCTACCGACAAGTTCTTATGATCAGCTCACAGAACGACAACACCTCCTCAGCAGGCTCCGCCGCCCCCATCGTCCGAGCCGCACAGGAATCTCCCGCCCGCGCCGACGACGCAGCCGGTGCATCCGGTGCCGCTGGCGCAGGAGCGAACCGGTACCCGCTGGGCCGGCAGATGTTCGACCGGCTCCGCAGGGGACGCAAGCCGCGCCTGGGCGCCATCCTCATGGCGCTCGTCGCCGTGGTGTCCCTGGCCACCGGGTTCCGGGCCTGCAACTGCAACCGGGCCTGGACGGAGGTCTCCGCGGCGGCCACGCCGGAGGCCAACCCGCTCAAGGGCATGATGCCCTTCGCGCCGGCGGACGCCTCCCACTCGCCGGCGCTGCAGGACAACGCCCCGCCCCACACGATGGAGTGGCTGACGCTGCCGGTCAGCGACGTCGTCGCCGGGCCCGGCTCGTACTCGTGGGACAGGCTCGATGCGCACCTCAACGCCATCGCCTCGCGCGGGCACCAGGCGGTGCTGCGCTTCTACGTCGACTACCCCGGGCGCCCCAGCGGCATCCCGGCCTACCTGCTGAGCTCCCACGCGGTGCCGACCCACGAGTACACGTTCAACGGCAACGCACCGGGCCAGTCGCTGGCGCCGGATTACAACGACCCCGAGATGATGTCGATGCTCACCGGCTTCGTCTCGGCCCTGGGCCAGCAGTACGACGGCGACCCGCGCCTGGCCTTCATCACCCACGGCCTGGTGGGCTTCTGGGGCGAGGGGCACACCTACCCGATGAACGGCAAGGTCTCCGGGGAGAACCCCTCCGGCGAGAACTGGATGCCGTCGGCGGCGAATCAGAACACGCTCATCGACACCTGGGACGGTGCCTTCCAAGTGACGCCGACGCTGGCGCGCTACCCGTCCGCGGAGACGGTCAAGCGCGGGGTCGGCTACCACGACGACTCCTTCGGCTACGCGACGATGGACACCGCCGACTGGCACTTCCTGCCGAAGCTGAAGGAGGCCAAGGCGGACCAGGCCTGGCAGCAGCACCCGATCGGCGGCGAGGTCTACCCGGGCATCCAGGAGTGCTCCGTGCGCAACCCGGGCAGCTGCATGGCCTCGGGCTCCAACGGAGGAACGGTGGACATCAACGCCTCCATCAAGGCCACGCACGCGAGCTGGCTGGTGGACAACTGGGCCTTCACCACGACCCTCAACGGCTCCGAGCGCGAGCGGACCGTGCAGGCCTCCGCCGAGACCGGCTACGACCTGGCGGTGGCGCGCTGGCGGATGCGCAACGGCAAGGTCGAGGTGCAGATCGCCAACAACGGGGTGGCGCCCTTCTACTACAACTGGAACGTGGAGGCGGTGGCCATCAACAGCTCCAACGGCATGGAGGTCGGGCGCACCACGCTCAGCGGCGACCTGCGCAAGGTCGCGGTCGGCAAGACCCAGACCTTCTCCGGGCAGCTCCCGGCGGACCCGGCCGGACAGAACACGATCCTGGTGCGCGTGGTCAACCCGCTCGACTCGGGCCAGCCGCTGCGCTTCTCCAGCGCCGGCCAGGACCAGACGCTGCCCGGCTACCTCACCCTGGGCCGCACCCCCACCAAGTAGGGCGCTGGGCCACCGAAGGGATCCCGACGGGGACCCGGCCCCCACCCGGGGCCGGGCGCCCCGACCCGGGTCCGGGCGGCCGCGCTGGGGGCCGTCATCCTCCGGTCGTCCACCGCCCATCCTCTGTACTGTGACCCCATGCATGAGGATCGGATGGTGGGCAGTCTCCTGGGGCTGGCGGTAGGCGACGCCCTGGGTACCACCGTGGAGTTCCAGCCGCGCGGCTCCTTCCCGCCCGTCACCGACATGGTGGGCGGCGGGGTGTTCGATCTCGCGCCCGGGCAGTGGACCGACGACACGTCGATGGCGCTGTGCATCGCAGCGAGCCTGACCGAGACCGGGGCCTACGATCCCCGCGACCAGCTGGCCCGGTTCGTCCGCTGGTACCGCGACGGGTACCTCAGCAGCACGGGCCGGTGCTTCGACATCGGCAACCAGACCCTCACCGCCCTGGGGGAGTTCGAGGCCACCGGCGAGCCCTACCGCACGGCGGCCGGTGGGATGAGCGCGGGCAACGGGTCGCTGATGCGCCTGGCACCGGTCGCGATGGCCTTCTGCGACGACCTCGAGACTGCGGGGCGGCTCTGCGCCGACAGCTCGCGCACCACCCATCCCGCCGTCGAGTGCGTCGAGGCGTGCGGGGCCTACGGACGCCTGATCGCAGCCGCC
>ERZ772912.971-NODE-971-length-12164-cov-6.272112_pt1 | contig 12164 bp, 18 predicted proteins | sample MGYA00512119_ERZ772912 | MGnify/ENA primary metagenome ERZ772912 (study PRJEB29015, sample SAMEA2738048) | human oral metagenome | biome: human oral; feature: human-associated habitat; material: saliva | place: China | collected 2230 ...
AATGCTTAAAAAAATGGTGATAGACCATTTCAATATCACTATCATCAGTATTTATGATACGGATACCATTTGTCGAGGAATGAAATATCAAGTCAGGAAAAGAAAATCTGACATGGGATAAGTCATCTTTTACAGAACGTTCTGTACAGTGCAATAATTCTGCTAGTTCCGAAATATGAAACCAGCGTTTGTTTTCAAATAGTAATTCTAATAATTCTAATTGTCTGTGACTTTTTTTCGATAATAAATCTCTCATGGATAGCTTTTCTCTCTTTATAATAAACTGAAGGATTGTCTTTCAATCTTCATGCAATTATACCACATGGAGTGTATTTATCCTCTTACAACGACTTTTGCTTGTCATCAAAAGACTAGTCTAATTCCTTAGAAACTCAGTAGCATCAAGATTTTCTTATTTATTTGTATCTAAAGTACATGTTTACAGTACGGTTTTTAAGACGAACTATTATGTTTCCAAGTTGAAATACTATATAATTAGTGTAATCAAAGAAATTGATTCTTTGATTTAGAAATAGAAAAGGAGGATACACTATGTTGTGGTCCATTATTGTAGGAGGTCTTATTGGTCTCATCGCAGGTGCAATCACTAAAAAAGGTGGTTCAATGGGATTGATTGCAAATATCTTTGCAGGTCTTATCGGTTCGTCTGTAGGGCAATCACTTCTAGGAAGCTGGGGACCTTCATTGGCTGGAATGGCTATTATTCCGTCAATCGTAGGTGCTGTGATTGTTGTTGCAGTCGTTTCATTTCTATTTGGTAAAAAATAAGCATTACCTAATAAGAAATTAAAAGTGATAAGCCATAATTTTGAATACTGTAGACGGGTAAAATTATGGTTTAAAGCTTTTCATTTGAAAGGATTTAATATGTCAAAATCAAAGAAAATATTGTTACTTATTTTCTGTATCTTAATCTTGACTATTTTCCTTCCTATTCTCATAGATTATCATGAAGTCAGTGATTTAGGAATCCAATTATTTAGTTGGAGAGAACTCTACGCTGAATTCCTGATTGCTAGATATGTCTTTTGGGGGACACTTGTCCTATCTGTTTTAGTTTTAATTTCAATGTTAGTGATACTCTTTTATCCTAAACAATATCTAGAGATTCAATTAGAAACTCAAGAAGATACATTAAAACTAAAAAATTCAGCTATCGAAGGCTTTGTTCGATGTTTGGTTATTGATCATCAGTTGATGAAAGAACCAACGGTCCATGTAAATAGCCGCAAAAATAAATGTTTCGTTACTGTAGAAGGGAAAATTCTTCCTTCAGACAACATCTCAAATCGATGTCTAGTCATTCAGAATGAAATAACTCATGGATTAAAGCAGTTCTTTGGTATTGAACGTGAGGTAAAACTTGAAGTTAAAGTAAAAGAATTTGAACCTCGAAAAACGACCAAAAAGACTGTTAGTCGTGTAAAGTAAGGAAGTAAAAATGGAATGGTTTAAAAAATATCAGTATCCAATTATTGCAGGTTTAGTAGGTGTCATTCTCGCTTGCTTTATCTTATCCTTTGGCTTTTTCAAAACACTCTTTGTACTAATTTGTGGAGCCTTAGGAGCATTTGCAGGATACTATGTTAAGGAAAAATATTTAAATAAATAAAGGAGTCTCGTATGTCAAACGTAGATAAAAATGTAGAAAAAAAAGATGTTGCTGTTGTTTCTCAAGATGTTAAAGGGGAACTCACTTATGAGGATAAAGTAATCCAAAAAATCATTGGTCTTTCACTTGAAAAAGTACCTGGACTTTTGGATGTGGATGGAGGATTCTTCTCTAATCTAACAGAAAAAATTATCAATACAGATAATGTCACTCATGGTGTCAATGTTGAAGTTGGGAAAGAGCAAGTTGCAGTTGACTTGAACATTGTTGTTGAATACCAAAAGAATGTCCCTGCTTTGTACAAAGAAATCAAAGATGTTGTCGTATCACAAGTTACAAAAATGACTGATCTAGAAGTTGTTGAAGTCAATGTGAATGTTGTTGATATCAAAACGAAGGAACAGCATGAAGCAGATTCAGTAAGCCTCCAAGACCGAGTAACTGACGTGGCTTCTTCAACAGGAGAATTTGCTTCAGAACAATTTGAAAAAGTGAAATCTGGTATCGGTTCAGGTGTTGCTGCTGTTCAAGAAAAAGTAGGCGAAGGTGTTGAAGCCGTTAAGGGCGAAACAAATGAAAAAGCTCGCGTACACTAATTAATCTGGTCTAAATCAATCAATTTAAAGGAGGCAGAATCATGTCAACAGAAGAAAAATTAAATCAAGCAAAAGGTTCCATTAAAGAAGGTGTCGGCAAAATGATCGGCGATGAAAAAATGGAAAAAGAAGGAGCAGCTGAAAAAGTTGTTTCTAAAGTAAAAGAAGTTGCTGAAGATGCTAAAGATGCTGTCGAAGGCGCTATTGAAGGTGTTAAAAACATGCTTCACAAAGACGAAAAATAAGGCTAAACCTTAATTGACCTTTTTATCTATAGTAGTCAAAAAGAGGACCGTAAATGTCCTCTTTTTTTGTAGATCGGATTCTAAACACGCTTCCCAATTTTCGTTAAAAGAAATTCTTAACAGGAAAAGCTCTGTTTTCAGGGCTTTTTGCTTGTTTAAAATAATAGCTCCCTTTTAAAAGAAACAAAATTGAAAAGGTTACACACTACTAGACTGGCTTATTTATCCACCACCTGAGCTTCAAATTGGGCTGGTTTCTTGTCTACATTGGTAATGGTGATCGTGTAGGGCTTGTTATTGGTGCATCAAAGACTTTTTCACCTTGGTAACTCAAAACAACTCCATCTTTTACTAAATAAATATCTGGTTGCTTGTTTGGAAGTTCTTCATCCTCCTCGTCCAAACCATGGCTTTTTATAATTTTCTGTCCCTCTACTTCATAGTAAACATCTCCATTACTCTCACTCCAAACACTAGAGTCAGTTAATTTAATTTTACTTGAATCGTTTTTCTTCAAGATGAAGATTGAATAGTATTCCAAATCTTGTGTTCTGGGATTTACTCTTAAGTTGACGGATTGACCTGGTTGAAGAGTGTATTTGCCATAGTTCAAAACGGAAAAGACAAACCAGACTAGCAGCAAACTATACAAGACTCCTATAATTATTCGTGAGCGCCTACTTTTAAACAAACGTAAAAGTAAGACAAAAGAGACAATAAAGAGCAATTCTGTAAACATTCTTGTCCCTCCTTTCTCATCATCGTTGACATCCTAAACAGAGTCTCGCATCCATTTCCCACTAGTAACATCAACCATACAAAGTCTGATACATCTTATCTAGAAAAGCTTTCAACTCTTTTCGAACAATCTTTAATAGGCGTTCTTCTTCGGCTTGAGAGACGGTCACACTTTCTTTTATATTGTTTTCATTAACTTGAAAGTAGCTACTAGAAACTAAATCAAAGTTCTTATCCAATTCATATAGTACACTAGTTATTTTACCATCTATCTCTATTCTAAAATAAGCAGTTACCCCATTCCGTCCTGGATTTGAGATATCCAAATCGATGTCTCCTTTTATTTCTATGGAGGCAATTCCTCCATCCAAGCGAATAGCTCCATCGGGAGGAACGACATAGCCCGCTTTACGGATGTCAGACGCATATTTTTCTGATGCCATCAAACGTTGAAGAACTTCAATTCTTTCATTTTTCTCAAAGGCTTCTTTCAAAGTACTAGATTGTCGGAAATGATTGTAAGCAAAATATGAAAGAATTGCTAACAGAAACAAAAACAATACAATCAACCATTTAAACTGTTTTAATTTATCTGACATTAGTCTTTCCCCTATTCAACACTCTCTTTCAAATAAGTATTATTATAAACTCTCACTAGTCTTCCTCGTCATCATAAATTGGCTCGCCATGGATTTGGATATACTCCTCGCGCTTCCTATCCAATTCTTCCCAGAGTGGCTCGTCAATGGCTTTCATAACCTTTATCTCTTCTAAACTAATATTGACCGCTTCGTCGTAGGTCAAATGCAACAGTTCTGCATGTTTCGTTTTAAATTCTTCAATACTCAGCCAAGTTTCCTTGTCATCTTCGCTGATGTGACCGTCAATAGCAGTTGCCACCTCAATTGCTAGGATATAGAGAGCTCGCTTATCAACCGTTAGAATATCCTTATGAGTCGTGATGATTCGTAGATAGTCTCCTTTTTCTCGTCCATCGCTTTCATAGGAATCTTCAAAATTTAAATTTATATTTTCACGCTTAAAAGTCGCCCAAGGGTCGTTGCCTACTCTAAAATCAGCCATTCCCCAACGCTCATCATTCGAAGAAAATTTATCCAAACTAACGCTAAAATAGAAATCATCATCACGTGCGTAAGAAAAACCAACTTCTACACCTTTGCGTTCCTTGAACCACATTTTCCAAGGATATTCCATACAGTTTTGGTATATACTAGTTTCGTAGTTACCTTTAAGATATAGTCTCACTCGTATTCCTCATCTTCATAAACACGTTCGCCATGGATAGCTATGTATTCTTCACGCTTCTTATCCAATTCTTCCCAGATGGGTTCATCAATAGCGTCAATCGTTTGAATTTCTTCCAAACTCATCTCATTTGCTTCATCAAAGGTTAGAGATAAGATATCTTGGTGCTTTTCCTTGAATTCCTCGACTGTTAGCCATGTTTTCTTATCATCTTCACTGATTTGTCCATCAATAGCAATCGCAATTTCAAGCGCCATAATATACATAGCACGCTTATCAACTGTTAAAACATCCAAATAATTAGAAGCGATTCTTAGATATTTTCCCTTTTCTCTACCGTCGCTTTCATAACTTCCTTCATAATCCAAATCAATATTTTCATACAATTGGGAATTGATTGCACTGCCACCTTTAACCTTGGCATCTTTCCAACGAGAACCACTTGCTCCCCACTTATCTAGCCGTAAAGATAGATAGAAGTCATCTTGTAGCATCTCATCATCTCCGACATTTGAGAAACTTATTTTTTGACCATTTCTTTCTTTAAACCACATCTTCCATGCGAGTTCTCTGTACCCAAATGGCACTTTTCTAGTATAGTCTCCTTTGATATATAGTCTCACTCGTCTTCCTCATCGTCATCCAACTCCACTTCTCCATGAATTCGGATATACTCCTCGCGCTTCCTATCCAATTCTTCCCAGATGGGATCATCAATAGCGTCAATCGTTTGAATTTCTTCCAAACTCATCTCATTTGCTTCCTCAAAGGTTAGAGATAAGATATCTTTGTGTTTTTCCTTGAATTCCTCGATTGTTATCCATGTTTTCTTGTCATCTTCGCTAATTTGTCCATTAAAGATTGTGGCAATCTCAATGGCCATGATATAGAACGCTCTTTTATCAAGAGTGAGCAATTCAAGATGGGTAGAAGCCAAACACAAACAGTCTCCATTTTCGCGAAAATCAGTTACATAAGCATTCTCAAATTCCAAATTTAGGTCTTCATCAATTTGTGAATAAAAACGATATTTTATCCCTTCTTGTATCGGAATATACAACCAACGTTCGTCATAATCCTGTTTATTTAGTTTTAGATGAATTGCTATATCATTCCTATCTCTGATTTGAAGAAAACCAGAATAGGAGAGAGAGATACCTTCTCCTTGATAACTTTCAAACCACATTCTCTTCGCTAGTTCTATATAATCAAACGGAATTTCTTTGGTGTAATCACCTTTGATATAGAGTCTCATTCTTCTTCCTCATCGTCATAAACACGTTCGCCATGGATTTTGATATATTCTTCTCGAAGCCTTTCTTCCTCTTCCCATAGAGGATCTCTTACCGGTACAATTGTCTTTAATTCTTCCAAACTGATGTCAACAGCTTCATCATAAGTTAGTGAAAGAACATCCTTATGATATTCCTTAAATTCTTCTACACTTAGCCAACTTTGCTTGTCGTCTTCGCTAATCTGACCATCAATGGCAGATGCTACTTCAATAGCCATAACGTATAAAGCGCGCTTGTCTACTGTTAAAACATCTGTATGAGAAGATGCGATACGTAGATAATCCCCACGTTCTCTCCACTCTGTAATGAAAGTTTTTTCAAATTCAAGTGTTATACTCTCATATTCCAAAGACAACCAAGGATTACTAGGAATTATAAAAGGAGCCTTATCCCATCTTTCGTCAACTGAAGACCATTTGTGTAACCGAACACCAAAGTAAAAATCATCCTGTAACATAGCATCATCACCAACATTGGAGAAGCTTATTTTCTTGCCATTCCGTTCCTTAAACCACATCTTCCAAACTAGTTCTCTAGTAGTAAATGTTATTTTTTTAGCATAATCACCTTTGATGTATAATCTCACTCGTCTTCCTCATCGTCATAAATTCGTTCGCCATGGATGGCTATGTACTCTTCACGTTTTCTATCTAATTCTTCCCAGATGGGATCGTCAATAGCATCAATCGTCTGAATTTCTTCCAGACTCATCTCATTGGCCTCGTCAAAGGTTAGAGATAGAATATCCTCGTGCTTTTTCTTAAATTCCTCGATCGTTAGCCATGTTTTCTTATCATCTTCGCTGATTTGACCGTTAAAGATTGTGGCAATCTCAATAGCCATGGTATAGAACGCTCTTTTATCAATAGTAAGTAGTTCAAGATGGGTAGAAGCCAGACGCAGACAGTCTCCGTTTTCTCGAAAATCTGTTACATAAGCATCTTCAAAATCTAAATTCAAACATTCATCAATTTGTGAATAAAAACGATATTTTATCCCTTCTTGAATAGGTACTACAGACCAGCGCTCATCACATTCTTGCTTATTTAGTTTGAGATGAATGGCCAAATCGCCATCTTCCACTATTCCAGAATATCCAGAATAGGAAAGAGAGAGAGCTTTTCCTCTATAAGATTCAAACCACATCCTTTTCGCCAGTTCTAAGTAATTAAACGGAATTTTTTTGGTGTAATCGCCTTTGATATATAGTCTCATAAATCTGAGATATCGCCTCCATGTGCTAGTATATATTCTTTTCGACGAGTGGCTTCTTCCTCCCAAAGAGGGTCGTCTACAACATCCATCGTTTGAATTTCTGTCAAACTTAGTTCATTTGCTTCTTCAAAAGTTAGAGATAGAATAGCCTCGTGCTTTTTCCTAAACTCCTCGACTGTTAGCCATGTCTTCTTATTATCCTCGCTAATTTGCCCGTCAATCACCTTTGCAATCTCAAGCGCCATAATGTACATAGCTCGTTTATCAACTGTCAAAACTTCTAGATGGGTGGTTAAAATACGGAGATAGTCTCCCTTTTCATTATAATCTGTAGCAAATGCATCTTCAAAATTAATTTCAATACATTCCTTAATATGTGAAAAGAGTCTTCGTACCCCTTCCTTTAGGGGGACACTAGACCATCTCTTATCGGCAGTGCCTTTCCTCAGGGATAAATTTACAGAAAAATCTTCTTGTAATGCATCATTGTCTCCTGCATTTGAGTAAGATACTTGCTTTTCTTCTGGAAACCACATTTTACCAGCTAGTTCCAAATAACCATAAGGTACTCTTTTTGTATAATCACCTTTGATATAGAGTCTCATTCGTCCTTTTCTCTACTTTCTCTACTCTCTCTATTCCCCTCCATCATATCATAATTTAATAAAAAATACATGTTAGCATGAAGGAATATCGTTTTAAATAGCCCACTGATACATACTAAAAACCCTCAGCAGTATCTGAGGGCTTGATTGATTAGCGATAACTCAAAGCTTTTTTGACTGTTTTGACCAAACCTAGATCATCTGTTTGTAAGATGAGGCTAGAATAGATTTTTCCAATGATCATGGTGCCTAGAAGCGTGAAGGCCAAGGCGATTCCGAATGAACCCCATGATTCAAGTCCACTTGCATAGCCATTGATGGTACGGAATGGCATGAAGAAAGTTGAAATGAATGGAATGTATGATCCAATCTTCAATAGAGGGACATCTCCTGCGCTACCCAAGGTAGTCACTCCAAAGAATCCAACCATCACCAACATCATCAGAGGAGAGAGGGCCTTCCCTGTATCTTCAGGACGAGCAACTGTTGACCCTAGGAAAGCTGAAAGGACAACGTACATGAAGATTCCGAGAATGATAAAGAAGAAGGTGTTCAAGGAAATGGATTGTCCAATATGTTGGGTGATAGGAGAGTTTGGAGATAAAATATCTTTCACAAGCGGAATGGAATCTCTAAAGATCCAAACGCCTCCCAAACCGACTGCATAGATACCAATATGGGTAAAAATCACTCCGAATAGACCAATCATACGAGCATAGAAATAGTGAGTTGCGCGAATGCTTGAGAAGACCACTTCCATGATCTTGGTTCCTTTTTCACTGGCTACCTCTTGAGCAGTGATACTTGAATAAAAGATCAGAATCATGTAGAGAAGAAAACCGATTCCTCCAGCTACCATGGTCTGCACCATTTTCAGTCCTTCTTTCTTCTCATCAATTTTTTCAGTCAATGAGACCTGTTGAGAAAGGGCTGTTAACTGCTCTTGGCTTAAGTCTGCTTTAGAAACATTAAGCATTTGTTGAACCTGACTCAATTTTGCCATGACGATTGATTTGAAACCTGGCTTCATGGCATCCTCACTCTGGTAGCGGGCCTCTAATTGGCCATTCTTTTCTTCAACTGTGAGGATTCCCTTGATTTCTTCCTCTTTCATGGCCTTCTTAGCTGCTGCTTCATCCTTATAGTCAAAGGTCAAGCCATCGGTGTCTTTCAATCCTTCCTTGACAGGAGCTTGATCTGTAATCAAGGCGATGTTGCTTTTAGCAGAGGTAGATGAGCCAACGAAGTAGTTTATTCCGATCGTCAATCCAATGAAGAGAAAGGGAGAAAGAACCATCAGGAAAAAGCTCCATGATTTCACTTGGCGTAAATAAGTTTCTTTGATAACAATCAGCATCTGTTTCATACTTCTACTCCTGATTCTAATTTAAAGATTTCATCAATGGTTGGGGCTTGTTGGTCAAAGGTTGCTAGATAGCGCCCCTTGGTCAACTGGTCAAAGAGGTCTGGACCTGCTGTCTCATCATCCAATACCAACTTCCAAAGACCTTGCTTGGTCATGGTCACCTTGGTCACATGAGGCAATACTTCCAACTCCTCTTTACTGAAGTCATTGGATACGAAGAGACGAGTCTTCCCGAAGCTATTGCGAACTTCTTGTACGGGACCTGAAAGAATCACAGATCCATCACGAATCATAACCAACTCATCACAGAGTTCTTCCACATTGGTCATGACGTGGTCAGAGAAGATAATGGTCGCACCGCGTTCTTTTTCTTCAAAGATGACCTGCTTGAGCACTTCTGTATTGACGGGATCCAGTCCACTAAATGGCTCATCTAAGATGATCAATTTTGGCTCATGGATCATGGTAATAATCAATTGAACCTTTTGCTGATTCCCTTTTGAAAGGCTCTTAATCTTATCGGTTAATTTCCCTTTTACTTGGAGCTTTTCCATCCAAATTGGAAGTTTCTCCTTGACCTCAGCAGTTGACATTCCTTTGAGATTAGCAAGGTAACGGACTTGCTCGTAGATAGTCAACTTAGGCATGAGGCTCCGCTCTTCTGGCAGGTAGCCGATTTCCTTATAGGTTTCTTGGCTAATCGCTTTGCCATCCAATTGGATATCACCACTGTAGTCAAGGAAGCGAAGGATACTATGGAAGATGGTGGTCTTCCCTGCTCCGTTCTTCCCGATCAAACCTAAGATGGATCCTTTTTTCGCAGTCAAGTCAATGCCGAACAAGACCTGCTTCTTGCCAAAACTCTTTTCTAAATTTCTGATTTCTAACATAGAAAACTCCTCTACTCTTTATAGTAACGTTTGGTAATCTTGTACTGAGAGACCAAGATATAGACATAAATCAGTGATACAACTACTAATGCTAACAAGATATCTGCCTGGAATGTAATGCCAACTAAGAATATCACCATTAAGGAAATCGGTAAGACATAATTGCTTAACTTGAAAACAATGTCGAAGTTTTCCTCATAGCAAATTTGTTTCTCTGCCTCATCCATCATGCTCATTATTAGTTCACGGACTTCTGCCCCACTAGCATTGCGTGGGATTGCTTTTCCATAAATCTGTTTAAACGTCTTCCGAAACTGATGTTCCAATCCAAAAGTAAGGAGAAGCAAACCGAGGAAAATAAGCGGGATGGTGTATTTCCCAAAAGCACCTGTTAGTTTTTCTTCATAGACTAGCTTTTGGCAAGAGAAGTAAATCACTAATAGATAGGGAACAATCATGACGCCTTTGAAAATCGTAGCCAAGTCATAGATTCTTCTCGTTTGACTTTCATAACGGTAGGCTTCGTCCTCATCTTCTGCCTCATCCATCATCTGATAAGACTGGCGGGATGAGATGAGGTAGGTAGACGCAATCCCGAAAATCACCAGATATAAAATGATTGACCCTATATAGAGCATATCTCGATCAAATAGCTTTTGGAATTCAATAGGATGGTCTGAACCAAAATAACCTGTCAAAAAGCCAATGATTAATCCTAAAAGGATCAAGGCCATGTTTCTCCAAAAACGAAAACGGGCTGACCTTTCTTTATACTTCTTTTTCACATTTATTCCTCTCCCTCTACTAGACTAAAAACATTCTCCACCGGTTCCTTGAAAATCTGGGCGATGGTGATAGCAATGATAACCGAAGGGGTGTATTCCCCTCGCTCCAAGAGACTGATGGACTGGCGCGAGACCCCTGCTAGCTTAGCTAGCTCGGATTGGTTGAGCCCATCACGCGCCCTCAGCTCTTTCAGTCGATTTTTTAAGATCATGGCTTTTGCCCCCTTATAGTTGAATACCTTGAATATCTTCGATGCGAACTAATTTTGTCTCCCTTTGTTGTTTATTATTCACACGAGTCAGTTTGACCCAATCTTCGTCGATATCCAAAATTTCATACTCGAACCCAACACCACTCACTGTAACAGTGGCCGTTTGGCCTTTCAATTCTTCTAAAATTCTAGACATGTCTTGATTTCCTTTCACTTGTTTTTCTAATCGTCTAATGCGTTTGTTCAACCTTTTAATCTTCTTTTCTGAGCTCGCATAAACCATAATCAGAAAAGGGATAAAAAGAATCCATATGGCTCCCATAAGAAACCTCCCCTTCTTTCAACTAAAATCATTGTAACACTTCTTTTTCTTTTTGACAAGTATATTTATCAAAAAAATAAAAATATTTGTCAAAAATAGAAAGATGGTTGACATGGATATTTTGAGTCCTTAAAGGAATTTCTTTATTTTTATAGGGTTTTAAGCTCTATATCAAGTAAATTCTGTAAAAAAAACAGCTGAGAAATTCTCAACTGTTTCAAATTTTTACGATTTACCGCACTTCTGCGTCTACTTTTTCTTCAAGGGAAGCTTGGATTTTTTCCATGTAGCGTGCGACTTCTTCGTCTGTCAAGCTATCTTCTGGATTTTGGAAGGTCAGACTGTAGGCCATAGACTTCATTCCGACACCCAGTTTTTCACCTGAGAAGACGTCAAAGAGTTTGATGTCTGTCAAGCGTTTCACGCCCGCAGCTTGGATGGCATCGACCACCTCTTGGTGGGTCACTTCTGCTTTGAGGAGAAGAGCGATATCACGGCTCACCGCTGGGAACTTGGTAATTTCCACAAATGGAGCGGCTGGTTGAAGGGCTGCTTCGATAGCTGAAAGGTTAAGTTCTGCTACATACGTCTCTGGAATATCATAAGCCTTAGCCGTTACAGGATGCACTTGACCGAGGAAACCGATCACTTGATCACCGAGTGAGATCAAGGCTGTGCGTCCTGGATGAAGGCTCTTGATCTCTTGCGTTGCGGTATAAGTCACCTCAAGACCCAAGCGAGCAAAGAGGGCTTCAAGGATTCCTTTAGCGTAGAAGAAATCAACTGGAACAGCTGCCGTTTGGAAATCTTTTTCAGCGACTAAACCTGTCAAAGCAAAGGCAAAACTATTAATTTCATTTGGCAATTCTTCTTTTGGATTTCCTGTTTGCTCGAAGACTTTTCCAATCTCGTAAAGAGCCAAGTCTTTGTTCTTACGAGCCACGTTGTAAGCAACGGTATCCAAAATACCTGAAACCATATTTTGACGGAGGACTG
>ERZ772912.972-NODE-972-length-12159-cov-3.987194_pt1 | contig 12159 bp, 5 predicted proteins | sample MGYA00512119_ERZ772912 | MGnify/ENA primary metagenome ERZ772912 (study PRJEB29015, sample SAMEA2738048) | human oral metagenome | biome: human oral; feature: human-associated habitat; material: saliva | place: China | collected 2230 ...
GGGGGCGCCAGCGCCTGCATGGTTTTGGCTGGTCATTATGGTTTTCAGCTCGCTTGGTGGTGGCTCAGCTGTGGCTAGCTGTGGTTCAGTTGCAGCTCAGCTGCGGCCACGCTTGACAGCGTGGTGTAGCACCGCGTCCACAGTGGTGCCGCGTCGCTTGAGGGCTAGGGTTTCGCGTAGCTGCTCCACTTCCTCATCCTCACTGCGTTCGACGCCGTCAGAGCGAATCCAGGACACCAGATCATCAAGCTGATCGTCGCTGTAGGCCTGTAGTGGCAAGCCCTGGGCGATCGGTGGGCGCACGTCACGCTCACGGGCAGCCTCACCGGCCCCAGCACCGTCACCGGCTCCAGCCGCATTGGTGCCGACGGCGCCCTGGCCAGCTCCTTCAGAACGCTGCCTGGCTGCACCCGCGCTGTGGGCACTGGCCGCGCTAGCGCCCTGGCCAGCGCCGCTAACGCCAGCGGCGCTAGAAGAGAGACCAGGCGGGGGAGGAACCGGGCGAGCACCAGCTACGCCGGCCGCGCCAGTCCCGGTAGCGCCAGCCCCGGCCCCGGTGGTGTGGCCACTGCGGCTGCCAAGCCCAGAGCCGGCCCCGGCAAGCCCACCAGCCCCGGCAAGCCCGCTAGCCCCATAACCAGCCGTTGCCTCGCCGTCGTCGCTAATTAGCTCCGGAACCGCCTCGCCGTCGTCGCTAACACTTTGACGCTTATCAACAATGTCGAGCACCAACTGGCAGATGCGCTCAGCCTCAGCGGAAGGATCCACAAACACGCCAGCGCTAAAGGCCCGGTACACGGTCCAGCCGCGCCGCTCCAGGCGCTCCACCCAGTAGCGCTCACGCATACGCACCGAAGGCTCATCCATATAAGCCTCGTCGTCGGTAAGCACCGCCACCAGCAGCTCGTCGGGATAGTCGGGGTGGCCCACAGCCAGTGGGATCGCCCCGGGCCCATCCGTGCCGTAACGCGGCACCACAGACAGGCCCATCTGGAAGCAGTGCAAAGCCAGATCCAGCAGCAGGCGGTCAGGGGCCTTACCGGCGTCGTCGAGAGGCAGCGGCCCCACCTGGGCGCGTTCAAGCAGCTGACGCAGCAAACGCTCCCCAGCCCCATGCAGGCGTGAGGGGTCAATATCGGCCGCACTCAGGCAAGAAACCACAGTGGTAGTGCCGCGTGAAGCACACAGCGCCGCCACCAGCCCGCCGGCGCCGTCACGAGTAGACAGCTGCCCGAAAGAGTGCACCAGGGAGCCATTGGGGGTCTTGGCGTAACCCACCGCAATAATGATGTGGTCGCGGCGCAGACGGTAAGCCTGGCTGATATCCACCACCACAAACGGCTCGGACTTGTCGGCGTTAAAGAACTCCTCCAGGGCGGGAGAGCCGTTAGTTTCGGCCGCCACCGCCGCGCGGATCGCCTCAGCGTGGCGCGAGTTGAGAGCCACCACAGCCAGAGACTGCTCCGGGCGGGTTAGGGCAGCGTCAATAATGTGATCGACGACGGCGTCCACCTCGGCACGTACCGTCTCCACCTCGTTGCGGCCCGGGGCGGGAGTGCCGCGCCCATCAACCGCAGTCAGGGTCAGGGTTTGGGCCCCCGGCGGGGAGGGGATCACGTCAATCACGTCGGCGTAACCATTAGCAGCCAGGAAGCGGGCAATCTCCGGGTCCAGGTTGTGGCGGGTGGTGGACAGCTGCACGTGCTGGAGCACCGGCGCCAAAACCCCAGCCACACCGTTATCAACCGCGTGGGAGTCACCCACCACCACCAGTTGCCGCGAGCGCGCCAAAGCCGGCACTACCTGGCTTAACGGCAGTGGGTAGGAGGCGTCAATAATCACCAAATCCACCTGGGTGGTGGGTTTAAGCACGCTGGGCACCAGCGAGGGGGGCACAATCCAAATCGGCTTGATGATTTTGGCCAGCGGGTAGGTGTCCAAAACGTCGCGCAGGGAGGCGTTGTCGCTGCGGCCCAGGGCCCGGTACAGGGCGCGAGCTTGTTCCTTGTCTGCCCCCACCTCTTGGCGCACGCGCATGGCGTAGGCCTGGGCTACCGGTGCGGCCAGGGTGTGTACCTGGTTGATGTCGGCTTGGCGCAGCTGGGAGGCCAGGTTGGCGAGGGCGGTGGTGTCTAGGCCGCCCATGTCGGGGTCTTCCGCCAGGCAGTGGGCCAGGATGGAGGACCACCAGCAGTAGGTCAGCTCTTGTTCCAGGTGCTGCTTGGGCACCTGACGCTGGGCCAGGTCTGCCACCAGGTCGGTTAGGCCGTAGTGTTCTAGCTGCTGCTCAATGCTGTTGATGCGGGGGATGTCTTTGGCGCTAGCTTCTTCAGTGTCCAGCTCGCGCAGCATCGAGTGCAGTTTCATGATGGGCATTTCCATCAGGTCCATGCCCTCAGCCGGCCCTTCCAGCAGCGGCGCCAGCTCAGAGAGCATCTGCTCGGTTTGGGCGGCGACGCGCTCCATTTCGTCTAGCCCCAGCGGTAGGCGCGGCCAGCCCCCTTCGCTGGAGTAGCGTTGCCACTGTTCTCGACGGCGCTGCACTAGTACCAGCTCAGAGTACAGGTCTTCGACTTGGCGGCCTGGGCGCACCAGGGAGCGGGCTTGCTTAATGAAACGACGCCGGTCAGAGCCGCTCATTTCTACGTGCTTGTCGCGGCGCCACTGCTTGGTGGCGGTGGCGATCACCATGTCTGCGGCGGAGCGTTCAAAAACTTCGGGCACAAATACGTCTAGGGATTCACGCACCCCGTCAAGCATGGCTAGCTGCTCATGCCACTGGCTCAGGTTCAAGGGGCGGTGTAGCTCAGTTTGGGTGATGGCGGAGCTGATCTGCTCACGCACCAGCGGCAGTAGCTCTGTGGCCAGCTCATGCACCTTAGAGACGGTGCGTTCAGCCATAATTGCACTGTTTAGCGGCACCTGCGACCAGGGGTTAGCGGGCCGATCCTTATCCAGCATCCCCAGGTCATAGGCCTGGGTGAGGATCTTGTTGGCGTTACTTAAACCCTGCATGTCAAGGTTAGCTAGGCCCGCAGAGCTGATGCGGGCGCGGGTGCACGCATAGTTATCGCCGCTAGTGAGCTCCACCAGCTCATCTAGCGCCTCATACACCGACACGTTCCAGGGGTGACGGCGCTTGTGTAGCGCATCCGCGTAGCGCTGCATCCGACGACGCAACGACACCAGGTGAGCGCGGGTGGTGGCGATAGCCTCCACATCCACCTCAGGCACCTTCACGCCCATAGCCTCACGGATAGAGGCCGAAGCGTGACGCCTAAAAGCGCCGTCGACAGTTAAATCCAAAACCAAATCAGACAGGCCCGCGTCGCGCAGCACCTGCGCCACAGCCCGCCCATCAGCCCCGGAGGCTGGAACATGCAGTACATGGCGGCCGCTAGCGGCGGCGTCGGCCAAAATAGCAGCCAAAGTTGCGGGCACATCCACCCCGGGCGGGGCATCCAAAAGCAGCTGGGCACCCGTGCCCACAGCCTCAATGGCGTAGGCCTGAGAAGTATCTAGATCCCCAATGCCACGCTCATAGTCAGGGTCTAAATCTGCGCGGATCGCCGGCGGCAAATCAACATGTAAAGCGGCGCGGGCATGATCGTCCCCCAAAGCGGCGGCAATCAGCGGGTTAGTGCGCAGCAGTGGAATAACCGCCTCAAAGTCAGCCAGCAGGCTCTGGCCCGGGTGCACAAAAGCACCCACAACCAGGCGCTCGTGATACTCAAAGCCGGGCAGATACTCGCGCCCCAAACTGGCAATCCGGGTCAAAACCGCGCGCGGCGTGAACCCACCAGGGCTGATAGCGGCGCGAGCAATAGTTTCCACATCCACCTTGCAGCCATAAGCCTTAAGGGCCTTAACCAGCACCGGGTTAACCGCGATGGAAGAATCCAAGGTCAACGCGCTCTGGGCGGTGTCAGTACTCAGTCGCACCGGACGCAGCAAAATCGGGGCGTTAACCGTGCGCACCGGGCCGTCACCCACCTGCTCACTAAACTCGGCCACACCCAACGCCAAATGCACCGCAGCCTGACCAAACTGGCGTTGCAGCTGGTGCGAGCGGGTAGCCAGGGCGTTGAAAGAACGCTGCGCCACACTCAGAGAGGCGTTTTCGCGCACCAGGTTACGCAGGCGTGTAGTACTGCCGCCGTAAAGCTGCGCCAAGCCCGTGGGGTGACCGTCAGTTAAGTCAATAACCGCCGCATCTAGGAAGCTAACATCGTCAAGGCTGGCTACTTCCCCCAGCGCGTTAAGCTCGGCCCGCCAGGACTTAATGGCAATATCTAGGGTTTCGTCCAGGCTTAAAGGGGCGACGACGTCGTCCGCGTCAGTGCCGTCCGAAAAGTCTGTGGGGTCTACCTCAAGGCCAGAATGCTTACCAGAGCCAGAAAAACCGGCAGAGCTGGCTGAACCGGCTGCGGCGGAGGCGGCGTCGGGAACTGAAGCGGGGGAGGTGGCGCTCGCGGAGTGGGAGGCGCCCGAATGCGCCGATAGGGACGCGTCAGTTTCGGTGGGTGCGCTGGTATCGCTTGAATCTGTGGCGAAGTAGCTCTCTTCCGCAGACGTGTCGGAATTGTGCCTACGATGGCGACCGAAAGAGAAGAAAGCTGGAGTCATGGCCCTAGATTAACTGGCTAAAGTTACCGCTCGGGGCAGGGCGCGCTAAAAAGTTGACTTTTGTTATGGGGCCTTAATGGGCTATAGTCGTGCGTGCCCCTCGTGTGGCGTTATCTCGTGAACTCCCCCAGGACCGGAAGGTAGCAAGGGTAAGCGGGCTCTGGCGGGTGCGCGAGGGGTTTTTGCTGCCCTTTTAGGCGTCGATCGCGGCGGACGGATTACGCTAGGCGGTAGCGCTGCAGCGCTATTGCGTCGAGCCTGCGTGCTTGGGATTAGCAAAGCGTTTAGAGTTCAGCTGTGACCACTGCTCTGTATCGCCGCTACCGCCCCGACACTTTTCAACAGGTGATTGGTCAAGAGCACGTGACTGAGCCGCTGATGGCTGCTTTGCGTGCGAACCGCGTTAACCACGCCTACCTGTTCTCTGGGCCGCGTGGCTGCGGTAAAACCACTAGTGCTCGCATTTTGGCCCGTTGTCTCAACTGTGAGCAGGGGCCGACGGATACTCCTTGCGGGGTGTGTCCCTCCTGCGTGGATTTAGCTACCGGCGGCAGTGGCTCACTGGATGTGGTGGAGATTGACGCCGCCTCCCACAACAGCGTGGAGGACGCCCGTGAGCTGCGTGAACGTGCCTCGTTTGCACCGGCTAGGGATACTTACAAGATTTTTATTCTCGACGAAGCCCATATGGTCACTAATCAGGGCTTTAACGCTTTGCTGAAGCTGGTGGAGGAGCCGCCGCCGCATGTGAAGTTCATTTTTGCCACCACCGAGCCTGAGAAGGTGATTGGCACTATTCGCTCGCGCACCCACCACTATCCTTTCCGCCTGGTGCCGCCGCCGGTGTTGGAGGACTATTTGCGCCAGCTTTGCCACAGCGAAAAGGTTGAGGTGGGTGACGGGGTGTTGCCGCTGGTGGTGCGGGCTGGTGGGGGCTCGGTGCGTGACACCTTGTCGGTGCTTGACCAGCTAATTGGTGGCTCTGACGGCAAAGTTGATTATGAGCAGGCCATTGGTTTGCTGGGGTTCACTGACACTTCTTTGCTTGATCAGTGCGTGGATGCGATTGCTGCCCGCGACGGCGCCGCCTGCTTTGAGGTGGTGCAGCGCGTGGTTTCCTCTGGTCACGATCCGCGCCGGTTTGTGGAAGATTTACTGCAGCGTTTGCGTGACCTGCTGATTTTGGCTGTGGCCGGGGATCAGGCCCAGGCGGCTTTGGGGTCACTGCCGGTGGATCAGCTGGAGCGTATGCAGGTGCAGGCGCGCGCTTTGGGGGCTGGACAGTTGTCTCGCTGTGCGGACATGTGTGCTGCCGCCTTGGGCACCATGGTGGGGGCTACTAGCCCGCGTTTGCAGCTTGAGTTGTTGATGGCCCGCCTGTTGGTGGTGGGTTTGGCCCAGCCGACGACGGCGCCGCGCTCCCTGCCTGGTGGCGGCTCTCAGGGTGTGGTTGGGGCCCAGGGGCAAGATGGCGCGGGGCGCGCGGGCCGCGCCCCGGAGGGTTCGGGCCGTGAGGCGGCGCGGGCTGCTTTGCAACGCGCAAATATGGCAATTCCAGTGCTTGCTGAGGCCCCAAGCGGGCCGGGCGTCGGGGGAGGCGTTGGCATGAATGTGCCAGTGGCGCCCAACGCCCCAGCGGCCCCTAGTGTTCAGGGCAGTGTTCCGGGCACGCCCAGCGTTCCGGCTGGTCCTAGCGCTGCCAGCGCAGCTTCCAGCGCGCCTACGGCGCGCTCTGCCGCAGGGGCTGGGCCTGCACCGGCTGGACCTGCAACTGTTGGATCCGCTGCGCAAACCCGCTCGGCTGCCCAGGCGGCAAATAGCGCGACTGCCCGCCCTGCCCAGGGCGCGGGCGTGGGGGCTGGCTCATCGTCGCCGTCGGAGCTGATCCGTAACCGTTGGGGCGAAGTGCTGGCTAAGGTTAAGGCTGCTAGCCGCGTGACCAATGCCCTGGTGGGGGCTAATGCGCAGCCGGGCAAGGTGTCGGGCGAGACTTTTACGCTGATTTTCGCCTCGCCGGGCCTGGTGCGCAGCTTTAACTCTGGGCGTCACCCGCAGGTGGTGGCCGGGGCGCTGTATGAAGCTTTAGGCTTGCGCCTGCAGGTTCAGGCAGTTAGCGACGGCGAAGCAGCAGCGGTTGCTGAGCCCGGCTCAGCCCCCTATCCACCTAGTGCAGCTAGCGCCACTCATGTAGGCGGCCGCCCAGGCCGTGGCAATGAGACGGCAGGCGGCCAGACAGCGTCTAGGCAAGCTGGTCAGGGTGCAGACTCGCGTCCTGCGCAGCGCTCGGAATCTCAGCGTGCAGACTCGCGCCCTGCACAGCGCTCCAAGCCGACTCGGCGTGAAGCTACTCCGGCGCGCGAGGCGGCCCCTTCAGCTTGGGACCAACCAGCTCCGGCCAGTTGGGATGAAGACTGGGAAGTAGTGCAAATCCCTAACTCAGGTAGTGCTGGGCCAGACGGCGCTGAGGCGCCGGTAGACCAGGCCTCTAGTGACTCACATGGTGGCGCTCCCACGGACGGCCCCGCTGGCGGCGTCCCTGCCGGGGCTCAGGCTGGTGATCCTGCTAGCATCCCCGCTGGTGGCCCCACGGATGGTCCACAAACCATGGGCGGCCCGCAAGCCGCTGGCTCCCCACAGGCCGGTGGTCAGGACGATTGGGCTGGTGGCGGCCAGTTTGATCAGGCGCAAGACAGTGTCTACTTTGGTGGCCCGGCGCAGGATGAAGGGCAAGCTAGAGGCCAGTTTGACGCCGCACCAGGCGGTGCAAGCCCTGGCCTAGCAACAGTAACCGCAGGCAGCGCCGCAATTGCAGCCACCAGTGCAGCTTCAGTCAGCTCCCACTTGGCGCCAGCTAGCCCAATAGTGCCAGCCACTCCTATGGCTTCAGCTGGTTCCAGCGCAGCCGCTGCGGCCCTGGCTGCCTCGCGCGCCAACCACCCCTCCAATGGCGCGGCCAGTGCAAACACCTGGAAAAGTACCTGGGAGGCCGCCCCGATTCCCACGCCAGACAACTACACGCCAGTGGCGCCAGAGCCTGAACTGGCCACTGTCCACCGCCTGCACCCCCTGCCTGCGCTACCCAATGGGGGAGCACAGTCAGCCCCGGCGCCAGAGGCAGCTCACAGCTGGCAACCCGATCCAGGTGCCTCCAGTCGCATGGCCCAAGCCATCGCCGCTGCAAGAGCCGCAGCTAACGCGGGCGGCGTCGTCGACGATGAAGAAGACATGCCCTCCATGGACGACGCGGACGCAGACGAATCCGGCGCTGTAGGCATAGAAGTAGTCAAACGCCTGCTGGGTGCGAAAGTAATTGAAGAAGTAACCGTACGGGCAGATGATCACTAAAGACGTATCTGGGCGTTAAAGACGCGGCGCCGCTGCGATCCATGCCTGGTGCGAGCTGCGCGCTTAACACGTGCTCAGCCACCGACCTGCGGCCCTGTCACCAGCCCATCCGCTCAACCACCAGCCCATCCGCTCAACCGTCACCGCGCGCCCAGCTACCGGCTTACGCCCCCAGTCACCGGCTCGCGCGTTCAGCCACCAGCCCACACCCCATTAGCTGCCAATAACAACCCAAGGAGACGTAAGTGCCCGCCATTTACGAAGGCGCAGTACAAGACCTGATTGATGAACTAGGCGCCTTGCCAGGGATCGGCCCCAAATCAGCCCAGCGCATCGCCTTCCACATCCTTGGCGCGGACGCCGCCGACGTAAACCGGCTGGCCCAAGCCCTAACCGCTGTAAAAGCCAAAGTACGTTTTTGTGAAACTTGCGGAAACGTTTCGGAGGAAGAGCAGTGCAATATCTGCCGTGATCCGCGCCGTGACCAGGGGCTAATCTGCGTGGTGGAAGAGCCCAAAGACGTCGTCGCCGTTGAAAGAACCCGCGAATACCGGGGCCTTTACCACGTGCTAGGCGGCGCCATCGACCCCCTCAACGGCATCGGCCCAGATGAGCTGCGGGTGCGCCAACTATTGGCCCGGCTGACCCCACAAGTGCAAGAAGTAATCATTGCCACTGACCCAAATATCGAGGGGGAGGCCACAGCAACCTACCTGGCACGTATGCTGACCAGCATGAACGTGCCCGTCTCACGTCTGGCGTCTGGTCTGCCGGTGGGCGGCGATCTGGAATATGCTGATGAAATCACGCTCGGTCGCGCTTTTGAAGGTAGGCGCCGGGTTGAGTAACGCCAAAAAGACGCTACGCGCAGGCTAAAAACAGAAAGGACCTTTATGGCCCTGGTAGTGCAAAAATACGGAGGTTCATCCGTTGCGGATTTAGCGGCAATGCGCCGCGTAGCCGCACGGGTGATTGAACGCCACAACGCAGGCGACACGGTGGTAGTAGTGGTTTCCGCCATGGGCGACACTACAGATGAACTGTTGGATATGGCCGGGGAATTAACTGACAACCCGCCCGCCCGCGAAATGGACCTGCTGCTCAGCGCCGGCGAACGTATTTCTATGAGTCTGCTGGCCCTGGCAATCAATGAGGCTGGCGTGCCCGCAACCGCTTTCACCGGCGCCCAGGCTGGGCTGCGCACCGACGGTAAATACGGCCAGGCCTCCATTGTGGGTGTGGTGCCCGAACGTGTAGCGCGCGCCGTGCGGGAAGGCAGCGTGGCGATCGTGGCCGGCTTCCAGGGCCTGGACTACGACACTGACAATGTCAACACGCTAGGTCGCGGCGGCTCAGACACCACTGCGGTGGCGCTGGCAGCCTCCCTGGGTGCGGACGTCTGCGAAATCTATACCGACGTCGACGGCCTGTTCACCGCCGACCCGCGCATTGTTCCCACCGCCCGGCGCATCACCTCCATCTCCAGTGAGGAGACTTTGGAGCTGGCCGCGCACGGCGCCAAGATCTTGCACCTACGCGCCGTGGAGTTCGCGCGGCGCTACCACGTGCCCTTGCACGTACGCTCTTCCTTCTCAGATAAGGAAGGCACCTGGATTCACACCTCCAAACAGGAAGACACCGTGGAAGCCCCTATCATCTCCGGAATTGCGCATGACCGCAGCAACGACAAGCTAACCATTGTGGGTGTGCGTGACCAGCCTGGCTTCGCTGCCCGCATCTTCTCGCTTCTGGCTGGCGCCGGGGTGCAGATTGACACGATCGTGCAGGACGTGGCCACCAGTGGCAACGGCTTCACTAATATTTCGCTAACTATCCCTGAGGGTGACGCCGCCGCCGCGCAGGAAGTGCTAGCTGGCGCCAAGGAGGAGCTGGGGATCTCTGATCTACAGTTCAACCCCAATGTGGGTACCTTGTCTTTGGTGGGTGCTGGTATGCGTTCGCACCCGTGGGTGAGCGCCAAGCTGTTTGATGCTCTGTTCCAGGCGGGTATTAACATTCACCTAATTTCTTCTTCTGAGATCCGTATTTCTGTGGTTGTCGACGACGACCGTCTAGATGACGCTGTGCGTGCTGTTCACACCGCTTTTGACTTGGATGCTGATCAGATTGAAGCCGTGGTATATGGAGGTACCGGTCGATGAGTGAGCTAAATCAGGGTTGCTGCGCGGGTCACGCTGACGGCGCTGATAAGGGCGCCGGCGCAGGTCACGCTGACGGCGCAGGCCAGGCTGGCAAGCACGGCTGCTGCTCGCATGAGGCTGCGGGTGCGGCTGGTGCGGGTGCGGCTAAGCCGGCTTTTGTGGCCGACGGCGTGAACGTTGCGGTAGTGGGCGCTACCGGCCAGGTGGGCCGGGTTATGTGTGCGATGCTGGATCAGCGCGACTTCCCGGTTAAGAGCCTGCGTCTGTTCTCTTCTGCGCGTAGCGCGGGCAGCGTGGTGACTTGGCGCGGCCAGGACATCACTGTGGAGGATGTGGCCAAGGCTGATCTGAGCGGCATTGACGTGGCGATTTTTAGTGCCGGCGCTACCGCTTCACGCGAGTACGCCCCCAAGTTTGCTGCCGCCGGGGCTGTGGTGGTGGATAACTCTTCGGCTTGGCGTAAAGACCCGCAGGTGCCGCTGGTAGTGGCCGAGGTTAACCCGCAGGCTCTGGCGCAGCGCCCCAAGGGCATTATCGCTAACCCTAACTGCACCACTATGGCCGCTATGCCTGCGCTTAAGGTGCTGCACGACGCCGCCGGGTTGCGTCGCTTGACGGTGTCTACCTACCAGGCGGTTTCGGGCTCTGGGCGCGCCGGCGTGAGCGAGTTGGCTGGTCAGGTGCGTGCGGTGGTAGGCCAGAACCTTGAGGGTTTGGCGCTAGATGGCCGCGCGGTTGAGTTCCCCCAGCCCCAGGTTTATGTGGCTCCGATTGCTTTTAACGCGGTGGCTTGGGCTGGCGGCGACGCCGGTGACGGCTCAGGTGAAACCGATGAGGAGCAGAAGCTACGTAACGAGTCACGTAAGATTTTGCAGATTCCGGATTTGGCGGCGTCATGCACTTGTGTGCGTATCCCGGTTTTTAGTGGGCACGCGCTAGCTATTAACGCTGAGTTTGAGCGTGAAATCAGTGTGGAGCAGGCTCGCCAGCTATTGGAGAACGCGCCGGGCGTCACCTACGTGGAGGTGCCCACGCCGTTGGATGGCGCGGGCCGTGACGGCACTTTTGTGGGGCGTTTGCGTGCTGACCAGGCCGCCGCACCGGGTAAGGGCCTGGCCTTCTTCGCGGTGGGCGACAACCTGCGCAAGGGCGCTGCCCTAAACGCCGTGCAGCTCGCCGAGCTAGTCGCAGCCGAGCTAACCGCCTAGCCAACCCAGCCCGCTGCGCGGTCCAAACCGGCTCAAACCGGCCAGCTGTGCGGCCGTGTGCTGGCTGGCCCGCAGCCATAACCCGGCTGGCCGCACGCAGCTGCGCTGAAACTGAACCAAACAAGCGTTGCCCGGGGCGATTTTCATCGCCCCGGGCAACTGTTGTCTTACCCTCATGTATAAGTTATTAACAACTTATCATGCAGTTTTCCCCGGAATACTGCGCTTACTTTTCTTCGGCTTCAATTCTGAGCAAAAACGCTGGTGAGAACACCCACCCTAGACGTGTTTGTGCTTGTAATATGCAGATATGGCTGATCCTCTGCTTCCGATGACGCTAGGCGTTGGTGCGTCTTTAGTTAAGGTACTTCTGCAAGCTAATGGCTACGCAACAGAAGCTAACTCTGTCGGGGTTGCAAAAGAAGTATACGGCATTCTGTCTTGGTGGAAGATCCGTGGCGGTGATGCCGATGACCAACTTGCTAAGCAGATTGCTGAAATTCTGGCAGATAAGACTCGCGGCATGTATGAGGAGTGTCGTGATAAGGGTATTGATGAGGAGCAGCTAGGGGGTGTTGTTACTGAGGTTGAGATTCTTTTCAATAAAGTCGTTGAAAATGATGAGTTACTCCTTTTAGCTGTAAACGATCCTGACAGTTTCTCTGAGGTACTTCAGGGTGATATTGGGCAGCGGCGTAAAAATATTGAATCTCGACTTGAGCCCTATTTTGATAAACTTGTTAAGGCTGCGGTTGATGAGTATGTCAAGCTTGCCCCTTGGTCACCAAAATTCCAGATCGAGGCACTTAAAGACCTTA
>ERZ772912.979-NODE-979-length-12128-cov-7.067920_pt1 | contig 12128 bp, 7 predicted proteins | sample MGYA00512119_ERZ772912 | MGnify/ENA primary metagenome ERZ772912 (study PRJEB29015, sample SAMEA2738048) | human oral metagenome | biome: human oral; feature: human-associated habitat; material: saliva | place: China | collected 2230 ...
ACATCGCGACCGCCCACGAGGACCAGAAGTTCGGCCTGTCCCTGGCCACCGGCCAGGCCTACGAGGCCGTGGCCGCGATCAAGGACGCGCCGCACCTGGACTTCCGCGGGCTGCACAGCCACATCGGCTCTCAGATTTTTGGGACCGAGGCCTTCGCCGAGGCCGCCCGCATCGTCATCGACTTCGCGGCGGTTGTGCGCGACGAGCTGAGCCTGGACGTGCCCGCCATCGACCTGGGCGGCGGCGTCGGCATCGCCTACACCGGCCAGGATCCGGTCCCCACCTCCCCGGTCGAGGTCGCCCGAGCCCTGGCTGGCGTCGTGCGCGAGCGCTGCGCCCACCACGGCCTGCCCATCCCGCACGTGTCCGTCGAACCCGGACGCTCGATCGCTGGCCCCTCGATGGTCATGCTCTACCGCGTCGGCGTCGTCAAGGACGTGTCCCTGGACGACGGGGGAGTGCGCCGCTACGTGGCCATCGACGGCGGCATGTCGGATAACATCCGTCCCGTCCTCTACGACGCTGTCTACACGGCGACGCTCGCGAACCGCGACCCGGCCCAGGCCTCGTCCGTGGCGCGCTGCCGCGTCGTCGGCAAGCACTGCGAGAGCGGCGACATCATCATCCGCGACATCGACCTGCCCGCCGACATTGCGGGCGGCGACCTGCTGGCCGTGCCCGCCGTCGGGGCCTACGGATACTCGATGGCGTCGAACTACAACATGTTGACGAAGCCCGGCGTGCTGGGCGTCGAGGGGGGAAGCGCCCGCTGGTTCATCCGCCCGCAGACGATCGATCATCTGCTGGCCCTCGACGCGGGCCTGGAGTAAGCAGAGCAGACGGGGAACGCGCTCCCCGTTTCGCTTGCCTTGTGAGCGGCCCCCGTTTCTTGGACGTCGACATTAACGTCCGAGGAATGGGAGGTCGTTCGGACCCTTTGTTGTGAGGGGGTTGCTCGATCCCTTTGTTGTGAGAGGGTCGTTCTGAGCAGTCCTGGTACCGCCGTGATCCTTCCCCAGTAATGTCGCACGTAATTCCTCCCCGACTATTTCAGAGTTTGAAATTGGCTTGTTGGAATTGCAACGTTTGTGGGGGTAATCGAATACTGACCGAATTAAATTACGTGCGACTTTTGTGGTGGAGGTGGGAGCTTGCAATCGGTGGGGGTTTGCCGGACGCGCTGCGCACATAGCAAATAAGGTAAGCCTAGGTTTTGTTGTTACTGACAAACTCTAGGATGATGGGCGCAGCTGTACATGCAGCCGAAATCCTGACAGTGACAATCGAAAGTCGAGGAATCATGCGCCGCACTGTCGCACGCATCGGCGTCGTCGCCGCGCTCGCCCTGTCCGTGGGCGTCGTGACGGCACAGACCCCGCCAGCCCGCGCCGACGAACCCGCCGCGGGCCTCATTTCCGCCACCCGCGCCAACGACGACGAGATGAACTACGCCATCAACCTGGCGCCGGGAGTCAGTGCCGAGGACTTCCAGCGCGCCCTCGCGCTGGTCCCGTCGGCCAAGGGCGCCGCCCTGGCCTCCTACCCGCAGATCGGCACCTTCTTCGCACAGAGCGCCACGCCCTCGTTCGCGCCCGACCTGGCCGCCGCGCTCAAGGACGCGGACATCCCCATTCACTCGATCGGCCCGACCCGCACCCAGGGCGTCCTCTACTACGAGCGCGTCACCCTACCCACCGGCGAGGACACCCCCGCGGGCGACAACGCTGCGAACGACAACGCTGCGGGCGACAACGCTGCTGCCCCCGGCGGCTTGGCCTTCGCGGGCGACGAGGCCGCGACCGAGGCCCAGGCCGGCGCCGAGGAGCGAATCTTCAACTGGGGTGCGCAGACCATGCATGCGCGCGAGGCCGGGGCCGTGTCCGTGGAACGCGCCCCCGTGACCGTCGCCGTCGTGGACTCGGGCGTCGAGGACACGCACCCCGACCTGGAAGGTCGCGTGGACACGCAGCGCTCCGTGAAGTGCTCGGTGAACGGCGTCGCCACGCAGGACTTCTACGGCTGGCGCGACGAGTTCTACCACGGCACGCACGTCGCGGGCATCATCGCCGCCAACCACAACGACATTGGCATCGACGGCATCGCACCCCAGGCGACCATCGTGGCGATTCAGGCCACGAACGATAACCGCCTCATCTACCCCGAGTACGTGACCTGCGCGTTCATGTGGGCGGCTGATCATGGGGTGGACATCGTCAACAACTCCTACTCGATGGACCCGTGGGTCTACTGGAGCCCGACGGACCCGGAGCAGGCGGCGGGCCTGGAGGCGGCGACGCGTTCGATTCACTACGCGCAGGGCAGGGGCCTGGCGGTCATCGCCGCCGCCGGTAACGAGGGGGTGAGCATCGACAATCCCACGATCGATAACGGTTCTCCCACAGATGCCGCCACGCCGACCAAGGGACGCAACGTCGAGGGGAGCATCCGCGTGCCCTCCATGATTGACGGCGTCGCGCAGGTCAGCGCGGTCATGCAGGCCTACAATGTTCGCCCCGGCCTGTCGCTGGCGCGCGCCGACTTCTCGAACTACGGCACGACGATTGATTTTGCGGCTCCCGGCGACCAGATTTACTCGACCGCGACGCAGCTGTTCTACCTGAGCGGGTACGCGGTCGCGGACGGCACGTCGATGGCGACCCCGCACGTGTCGGGCGTTGCCGCGCTGATTAAGTCCGTGCACCCGGAGCTGACGGGTGATCAGGTGATCGAGCTGATGAAGAAGCAGGCGGCGGGCAACTACGGTGAGCTCAACGCTCCGTGGGATGGCAAGGAGTACCGCGGTGTGGGTCTGCCGGACGCGCTGGATGCGGTCCTGAAGGATCAGCCGCGCCCCGTGGTCGGCCAGATTGAGTATTCGACGGATGGCGCTCAGTGGGCGCCGCTGGATGGCCAGGAGATCTCCGGTTCTGTGTCGGTGCGCGCGACGGTGAGTGGCGCGGTGACGTCGGCGCGTCTGCTGGTGGGTGGCCAGGAGCTCGCGACGGGCACCCCCGCGGAGGGGGTTGTGATGCTCCAGGCTGACGGCGTGGATGTCTCGTCGGTGTCGGGCCTGCACAACGTGACGGTCGAGGCCTCGGGCCGCAACTCGGACCCGCGCGCCGACGATGACGTGACCGTCTCGGCTCCGTTCAGCGTTGCCGGCGCCAGCGAGGATCCGAACGAGGCCGTGGCCGGCGAGTGGAAGTCCGATGCCGTGGGCTGGTGGTGGCGCAAGGCCGACGGCTCCTACCCCTCCTCGCAGGCGCTGCGCATTGACGGGAAGACCTACCGATTCGACGAGCGCGGCTACATGGTGACCGGCTGGGCGACGGTCGATGGCCAGTGGAGCTACTACAAGCCGTCGGGCGAGCAAGCCTTCGGCTGGGAGAACGTGGCCGGCACCTGGTACTACCTAGATCCGGCGACCGGTGCCATGGCCTCGGGCTGGCTGAACCTGGACGGCACGTGGTTCCGCCTGGACGCCTCGGGCGCGATGCGCACGGGATGGCTTAAGGAAGGTTCGTCCTGGTACTACCTGCAGCCCTCGGGCGCGATGGCGACCGGCTGGGTCAAGGACGGCGCGTACTGGTACTACCTGGATGAGGGCGGCGTCATGGTGACGGGCGACCGCGTGATCGACGGGGTTGCCTACACCTTCGATTCGTCGGGTCGTATGCGTTAGCGGCCGGTGGTGGGGCTCGGGATGGGCACTCCCGGGGCTGACAGTACCGGCCGTGGAGGGGTCGCGCAGGCGCGCGGTCCCTCCACTGTCATGCTCGAGATCGTGCAGGTGGTGCCCGATTTCAGCGCAGATAAATTGTCAGACCTGTCAAACTCTAGGAAGATGGTCCTGCGCGTGCACGTGGTCGTGCGCGCGTTAGCGACAACTGAAAGTTGAGGAACCATGCGCCGCAACGTTGCACGCATCGGGCTCATCGCCGTCCTTGCCCTGTCCATGGGCACAGCGACGGCGACCGCGCCACCAGCCCGAGCCAATGAACCCACCTCCCTCGTTTCCCCCGCACGAAGCAGCGCGGGCCTCATGAACTACGCGATTAACCTGAGTCCGGGTTCCAGTCCCGCTGACCTGGAGCGCGCCCTCGCCCAGGTTCCGGGAGCAAAGGGCGCAGCCCTGGCCTCGTATGCGCAGATCGGGACCTTTTTCGCCCAGAGTGAGTCGGCCTCGTTCGCTCCCGACTTGGCCGAGGCCTTGGCGGGCGCCGGGATCACAGTGCACTCGATTGGACCGACCCGCATGGCCCCCGTGCCCGAGGGCGAGCGCGTCGAGATGGCTGACCCAGGTGAGGATCCCGCGCCGCAGCCCGCGCCCGACCCCGCTAAATCTGGAGACACCGCGGGCCAGAGCGGCGCTCAGTCGGGCGGCCACTCCGGCGGCGTGCACAGCGCTCGTGGCCAGGCGGTAAGCGCGGCCGATGGGGCGGAAGAGGTCTCGAACTGGGGAGCCGCGGCCATGAGCGCCGCCGATGCGGCGGCCGTGCCCGTCGCGCATGCCCCCGTGACCGTCGGCGTCATCGACACGGGTATCGACGACATGCACCCCGACCTGGCTGGGCGCGTTGATCAGACCCGCTCCGTGTCGTGCGCGGCCAACGGCATTGCCTCCCAGGCGTACGGAAGCTGGCGTGACGACTACTTCCACGGCACGCACGTCGCCGGCATTATCGCTGCGAACCACAACGGCGTCGGCATCGACGGCATCGCGCCGGACTCGACTCTGGTCTCCATCAAGGCCGCGAACTCCGAGCAGCTGATCTACCCCGAGTATGTGACCTGCGGATTCATGTGGGCGGCGGGACACGGCGTCGACATCGTGAACAACTCCTACTCGATGGACCCGTGGATGTACTGGAGCCCGACCGACCCCGAGCAGGCCGCGGGCCTGGAGGCGGCGTCGCGCTCGATCGCCTACGCGCAGGGCAAGGGCCTGGCCGTCATCGCGTCGGCCGGCAATGAGGGGGCGGACAACGATCATCCGACGACCGACTCCGGCTCGCCGACGGACCTGGACACGCCCATCAAGGACCGTCCCGTCGCGGGTTCCATCCGCGTGCCCGGCCAGGTCGCGGGCGTGAGCCAGGTCAGCGCGGTCAAGCGGGTCGACCCCGAGACCAAGCCCGAGTGGACGACGCTCGCACGCGCGGACTTCTCCAACTACGGTAAGACCGTCGATTTTGCGGCCCCCGGCGAGGGCATCTACTCGACCGTGCCGCTCGCCCTGTTCCCCAGCGGCTATGCAAAGACGAGTGGCACGTCCATGGCGACGCCCCACATGACGGGCATCGCCGCGCTCATGAAGGCGACGCACCCGAGCTTCACGGGCACGCAGATCATCGATCTGATGCGCAAGCAGGCCGCCATCGACTACACGCGCCTGGATGCGCCCGCCGACGGCAAGGAATACCGGGGCTACGGCTTCATCAACGCGCTGACCACGATGCGTCGCGACCAGATGCAGCCGACCGTGAACACCCTTGAGTACCGCGTCGGCAAGGGAGAGTGGAAGAGCCTCGACGGCGCGGTCCTGCCCGCCGGCCCGGTCACCTTCTACGCGGCGGCGGCCGCCCCCATTAGCCACCTGCACATGGATGTCGCGGGCCTGACCAGCGTCGACCGCGACGGCTCGGGCACGTACAACGCGCCCGACTTAAGCGTGTCCGCCGAGAACGTGGACCTCAGCTCGCTGGTGCCCGAAGGGGTCGACTCGGTGAGCGCCCGCATCCAGGTCAGCGCCACAGGCATCAACTTCGACCGCCAGGCCGACGACGACACGAGCCGCGAGGCGAGAGTCACGGTGTCGCGCGACCCCGCCGTCGTCCCCCAGCCCGAACCCGATCCGGGCACCGGCGAGGCTCCTCTTCCCGGAACGGCCACGGCCGGAATCACCGCCCCCGCCCGCGCCACCGAGCAGCTGCCCGCCAACTACGCGGTCAACCTGCCCAAGAACACGGATAAGGCCACCTTCGAGCGCGCCGCAGCCCAGGCCTCGTTCAAGGGAGGCCTAGTCCTGGCGCGCTACCCGCAGTTCGGAACGTTCTTCGTCCAGTCGGCTTCCCCGACGTTCTCGCCCGACCTGGGAGAGGCGCTGATCAAGGAGGGCATCAGCTACGACTCGATTGGCCCGACCCGCCAGGCGCCCGTCGGCGGTAACGAGGCCGTGGTCCCCATCGACTACGCGACCCGCGTGGCCGCGGACAAGGCGATCGAGGCCGCTCCGAAGGCCGACGCCGCGCAGACGGGCGGCGCGCAGACAGGCGGCGCTCAGTCCGGCGGCGCTCAGAGCGAGGACGAGGCCGGGGTGACGCCCGACCCGCAGACCTCCAACGGGTGGCACCTCCAGGCGCTGCGCGCGCTCGAAGCCCAGGGCGTGGACGTCATGCGTGCCCCCGTGACCGTGGGCGTCATGGACCAGTCCATTGACGACACTGTTCCGGACTTGGCGGGCCAGGTGGACCATTCGAAGTCGGTGGCTTGTAACGTGAACGGCATCCCGAACCAGGATCCGGCGGCGTGGCGCTGGGACGACGCGACCCACGGGACGCACGTGGCCGGGTCGATTGCCGCGAAGCATGACGGCGTGGGCGTTGATGGTGTGAATCCGACGCTGACAATCGCCGCGATCAACGTGGCGTCGCGCAACGGCGGCTACTTCTACCCCGAGTACATCGTGTGCGGCTTCGTGTGGGCCGCGGAGCACGGTATCTCGGTGACGAATGGCTCGTACTACGTGAATCCGTGGAAGTACTGGATGCCGGGCGACCCGGAGCAGGCGGCGGGCCTGGAGGCTGTCCAGCGTGCGGCCGACTATTCGACGTCGAAGGACGTCATTAACTTGGTGGCTGCCGGCAACTGGACGACGGACCTGGACAACCCGCCCGCGACCGACGATTCGTCACCGGGCGACACGTGGGGCGCTTACGAGCGGGACGTGAAGGGCGGCGTGTACCTGCCGTCGATGATGCGCGGTACCCTCGCGGTGTCGGCGTTGCAGCTGCCCGACGGCGCGGACCCGGCCACCGGCGTGTTGGAGCCGACGTCCTGGTCGAACTGGGGTGCCTCGACGATTGATTTCGCGGCTCCCGGTGCGAAGATCTACGCGCCGCTGACGAGCTGGTACGGCAAGGCCTACGGGAACCTGTATGGCACGTCGCAGGCGGCGCCTCTGGCGGCGGCCGTGATTGCGACGCTGCGTCAGGTGCATCCGGAGATGAACGCTTCGGAGATTATTGCCTTGGCGAAGAAGCAGGCGTCCGCGCCCGAAAACTGGTCGCGCCTGGCCGCGCCCGTTGAGGGGCGCGAGTACCGGGGCGCCGGCTTGCCGAACGCGTTGGACGCGGTGCTGAAGGATCAGGCGACGCCGGTGATCGGCACGGTCGAGTACTCGACGGATGGGTCTACGTGGATGCCCTTGGCGGGTGAATCCGTCGCGGGTCGCGTCTCGGTGCGGGTCAGTGTTTCCGGTCCCGTGACGAGCGCGCGCCTGCTGCTGGGTGATCGTGAGATCGCCGCTGGGCAGGGGAGTGGGGAGTTCTCCGGTCCCGGGCTGACGCTGCAGGCTGACGGCGTGGACGTGTCGCACCCGCAGGGTGCGGGGCGTTTCGCGGGCGCCACGACGGTCACGGTCGAGGCGTTCGGCCGCAACTTTGACCCGCGGGCCGACGACGACGCGACCGTGGAGGTGCCTGTCACGGTGAGCCCCGATCACGTGGGGCCCGACGAGGCCGGGGCTGGGCGCTGGGTGTCCGGCGTGCTCGGCTGGTGGTGGCGCTACGACAACGGGACGTATCCGACGTCCACGCAGCTGCGCATTGACGGGGCGATCTACCGTTTTGATGCTCACGGGTACATGGTGACCGGATGGGTGTACGAGGGTGGCCGCTGGTTCTACTATGGGCCGTCTGGCGGTCAGGCCTCCGGGTGGGTTCACGTGGCCGGCTCGTGGTACTACCTGGATCCTTTGAGCGGTGCGATGGCGAGCGGCTGGACGAAGGTGCGCGACACCTGGTACTACCTGTCGTCGTCCGGCGCGATGCGTACCGGCTGGGTGCGTGATGGCGGCTCCTGGTTCTACCTGTCGTCTTCTGGGGCGATGGTGACCGGCTGGGTGCGTGATGGCGGTTCCTGGTTCTACCTGTCGTCTTCTGGGGCGATGGTGACGGGCAGCCGGTGGATCGACGGCACGCGCTACTCGTTCGACGCCGAGGGAAGGCTCCTCCCGTAGCTGACGGGGTGTTTCCTGTGGGCTGAATGACCTCCTCAGACTAGCAAGAGGTTTTCGAGCTACCATGGAAGTGCCTGGCCAAGTCCGACCTCCCAGCGGACTGTGGTCGAGCTCGAAGGCGGGGGCCGCGCACCGATGGTGCGCGGCCCCCGTTTACGTTGAGAACGGGCCGCCTCGGGCGGGGGCCCGTTTGCGTTGAGAACGTGCCGCTTCGGGGCGGGTGCCTTCCCGCCCGCTCGTCGCTCGCGCCGCTTCGGGGCGGGGTCTGCGATGTGGGCACCATACTGCCCCGAACCGTGACCTCACCGCCCCGAACCGTGACCTCACAGCCAGCAAACGGGGGGAATTGCAGCATTAGAGGTGCGACACGCCGGCGTCACGCCGAAGCAAGGCTCCTAATGGTGCAAAACGCCCATCATTGCCCCTGGTGTCATGCTCCCCAACTGCTGCAGGACTGCCCGGCCAGGCGCTGGCTCAATGCGCTGGCCCGTCACCTCCAGTCCAAGGCCATCCAGGCGCGTGGACGCGCTCAAATCAGGACGATCAAAGGTAGTAGTGGGCGTGTCGAGGTCTTTCAGATGGACGGTGTAGGAATCTCCATCATCGAAAGACCTCGACCCCTACACAATCACGATACGCCGAACCCCGCCCAACACCTCCTACACCCTCACATGCGAAGAGACCCTATCGGGATCGTTGTTGCCTCTCCGGCCTCGCCTCGTCACCGTTGCGTGTGGATTGGTGGATATGATCGACCTCGCGAAGACGCAGCTGACCCTCGTCGCCGTTGCGTGTGGATTGGTGTGCAGGGGACGAGCCACTGGCGCTGCACCCGTTATGTGGCGCTGCACCCGTTATGTGGCGCTGCACCCGAACAGAAGGGGTGTAATGCCTACGGTTCGGGTGCACTGCCCCTTAGAACAAGTGAAAGTGTGGTCGGTGTGTGCGGAGGTGACTGTGTCGCACGGAGTGGAGGACTGCCTCGTCGCCTTTGCGTGTGGATTGGTGGACATGATCGACCTCGCGAAGGCGCAGCTGACCCTCGTTACTGTTGCGTGTGGACTGGTGTGCAGGGGACAAGCCACTGGCGCTGCAACCGTTATGTCGCGGTGCACCCGAACAGAAGGGGTGGGCCTGTGCGCAAGCCTTTGGCTGGACGCGCATCCGGGGTGCCTGGTACTACCTGGATCCTTCCACGGGCGTGGTGCACACGGGCTGGCTCAAAGACGGCGACCACTGGTACTACCTGACGCGCTCGGGGGCCATGGTGACCGGGGCGCGCTGGATTGACGGCACGCGCTATGTGTTTGACGCCCAGGGCCGCCTCCAGGAGTAGACGCCACGAGGCTGGGGATCCTTCTCCGGTTGAGAGGTGAGGGGCCGCGCACGATGCGTCGTGCGCGGCCCCTCGCGTGTGTCTCGCATGGGCAGGGAGAGACGTCGTGGGAGTCCCGTTCCCTCGGGACCTATTTCGTACTACACTAATGTCTATACGAAACTATGGAGGTGATCGCGTGCGAGTCCGGGTTCATCCTCGCGTCCATCAACGTCATAGTGATGTTGAGGATGACGATGTTATCGCGGCCTTTGAGGGGACGTTGCGTTCGCGTGCGCGCGATACCCATCCGATTCAGTGGGTCGGAGTTGGCCTCGACCGAAAGGGGCGGCTTCTGGAATATATCGCGGTTGAGGATGAGCCTGATGGATGGCTTGTCTTCCATGCGATGCTGGTAACGCGAGCGGTGCTCGCAGAGGTTGGTTTAAGGAGGTAATGATGGCGACGTATACGTCAGCTGATGGTGCAACGTTCACTGATGAGGATCTGGAGCGTTGGGGGAACGAGGCCGAGACCGGCGTTCCTTACGATGGGAAGCATCTCGGTTCGTCTGTGGCAGGCCGCCCGATTAGTGTCGGTGTTGGTGCTAAGCCGTTCACCCTCCGCCTTGATCGTTCTCGCCGCGCGAAGCTTGCTGAGGTGGCTCAGGAGCGAGGTACGACGCCGTCGCAGCTCGTGCGCGATTTGATTGATTCGCTCGAGTAGGAGAGCGTGGTCTTAGGTCGAGCATTTGTTCGTGCAGGTTCCGCTGGTGGAGGTTCGGCGGCTTTGTTTTACAAGGAGTCAAATGAACGATCATCTCATTCATGAGAATGCTGTCAGCGATGAACAGATACAGGTGTGGGCTGATGAGGCTGAGCGTGGCTACGACCTGACCAAGCTCCCGTCCCCGCTCCCGGGCCGTCCCCTAGTAGGGAACGGCCCGGGCGTAGGCCTCACGGTGCGGTCGGACGAGGAGCCCCTCGATGCGATGATGCAATGCGCTTCCTCTGAAGGGGAATGACAGTCATCCTGACGCGATACATGCAGCGGTGCGAATAAGCGATCCGTTACCCCTTGCTCGCGGACGTGAAGCCCGCTTCCTCGGGCGTCGTGCCCAGGCGCATTGGGTGGGTTAGTGGCCTTGTTTTTCTTCCCAGGTGTCGGTGTTGTTGATGACCAGGTGGGACAGGGGGAACTTGCCGGTGGTCTCGGTGGTGGTGACGAGGCCGTTGATGGTTTGGGTGTCTCCGGTGAAGGGGTTGGTGGCTGTTCCGCTCCACGTGGTGGTCAGCGTGATCTCGCGGTCTTCGTGCGGGTATGGGCCATCGAGCATGGAACGCCAGCCTTGAGGCGGGGTGTAGTAGTGGCGGATGAGGCGTGGGTCGTTGTTGGGGTCGATGCCTTCCTCCCATGCCAATCCCGGCGATGTTGTGATCGTGTTGGGGGTTCCGTCTCCCCAGTTCCATTCGTATCTCGTGGCGGTCAGGGTGATGGTGATCTCGCGGCCGAACAGTGTGGTCGTGTGGGTTTGGGTGGGGTTGGTGACGTTGACGATGGTGGGGATGTGTTTGTTCGTGTAGGACACCCTGGGGGGAAGTTTGTGGATTCCGGCGTCGTTGGCGTGGATGGTGGCAGCAGCACTGCGCAGAATGCTCAGAGTCGAGGGAGGCTCTGACCACGTTTCGTCGGAAGGTAGGAGATCGCCACACCTCCAGACAACCGGCAAGATGTAAACGTCCGTCCTGTAGGATAGTGGGTGCTCACAATAGTCGCTCAGTGCAAAACCTGGGCGCGCATTCTGTCGCTTAGGATCACTGGTGGGCTGGTGATTGTTGTTGCTTGAATGGGGCTGATAAATGCCTCCTTTGGTGGCAGGACTGCTGTTAGTCTCTTTTTCCCAGGCCTCAGTGTCGATGTCTCGGCCATTTCCGTTCGCGTCAAAACCTGAGTTTGGTGCGAGAGCTGTCGAGGGAGGGGTACTGCATATCAGTACAATGAATAATGTCGTACAACAGGCTAGGAAAATACGAAACCTATTCTTCATCATGATCTTTGGCGCTCCCTTGTACCTCGGTCCAACGACCATCGGTCCAGGTCATGAATAAGGAGATCGTGGAGCTGTGTTCAGTGTCGTCTACAGTGATACTTTGCCCCTTACATCTTGTTCCGTAGTTGGCGTTAACTCGAAAACGGACACCTATGGTGTTAGGTGGAATCGCTCCTCCCTGTGTGGGAACCGCTTCCAGGCGGAGTACCTCTTGCACTGTTGCGGTGTTCCCAAACGACCAACCATTTGTATACATCTCTTTGGTATTGGCAATGTGGCCCGTGGCGAAATTTGATGACGGGTCAGACATATCAACGAGCGGTTGTGTGTCTCCTGAGTTCCACGCATAGACAATGAGGTCAAGGTAGTGCCTCGCCGCTGCTTCGGCACCTTTCTCGGTGTTTTCTTTGGCTTCTTCTGGTAGTTCGGGTTTGGTGTAGGTCGATGCGGCGTGTTCGGCGGGGCGCACGAGGACGCCGTCGGGGCCGATCTCGTAGCCGCCGGACATGGCGGGTTCGCTCGAT
>ERZ772912.988-NODE-988-length-12074-cov-8.883684_pt1 | contig 12074 bp, 7 predicted proteins | sample MGYA00512119_ERZ772912 | MGnify/ENA primary metagenome ERZ772912 (study PRJEB29015, sample SAMEA2738048) | human oral metagenome | biome: human oral; feature: human-associated habitat; material: saliva | place: China | collected 2230 ...
AGGGTCCGCAGCAGCTCTGCGCGCTGCCGGGGCGGGGTGGCGCTCCATGCCGGCAGCGCCTCGGAGGCCGCGTCGACGGCGCGTGCGGCATCCGCCGGAGTCGCATCCGTGCAGCGTGCGAATACGGCGTTGCTGGCGGGGTCGACGACGTCGAAGGTTCCGCCGTCGGAGGCTGCCGTCATCCGCCCGCCCAGGAGCATCCCCTCCTCGGGGCGGATCCTGTGCAGGTAGTCGGCCAGAGCCGGGTGGGCTCCGAGGGTGGTGTACGCCGCTGTGTCAGTTGCCGCGCCGGGTCGTGTGTCAGCCATGGTTGTGCTCCCTGAGTATCGACTGTCGCCTGCCACGCATCACGGGTAGAGACCGCGGGAGACGTGGGCCTCGGCGACGCGCTTGACGGCCATCGTCGTCGCGGCGGTGCGCAGCGAGAGTCCGTGCTCCCTGGAGAAGTCTGTGACCTCGTTCCAGGCCTTGTCCATCCTGGTGCGCAGGCGCTCATTGACCTCCTTCTCGGTCCACCAGTAGGACTGGTTGGCCTGTACCCACTCGAAGTAGGACACGATGACGCCACCGGCGTTGGCGAGGATATCCGGTACGACCAGGATCCCCTTGTCGGCCAGGATCGCGTCGGCCGTGGGTGTCGTCGGGCCGTTGGCGCCCTCAACGACCAGCTTGGCGTCGATCAATGGCGCGGTCTGCTCGGTGATGACCCCTTCGACCGCTGCAGGAACAACGACGTCGCAGGCGACGGCGAACAGCTCGCTCGCAGGGATCGGGTCCGCGCCGGGGAACCCGTCGACGGTGCCGGTCTCATCCACGAAGGCCTCGAGTGCGGGGATGTCGATGCCCTTGTCGTTGCGAATCGTGCTGTAGACGTCCGCCACGGCCAGAACCTTCACGCCCGCCTCGTGGAGGAAGCGGGCAGCGCCGCGACCGACTTTGCCGAAGCCCTGAACGATCGCGGTGGCCTGCGAGGGATTCACTCCGATGCTCTCCATCGCGTTGAGGACGGAGTAGACGACGCCGCGGGAGGTGGCGGCGGCCCGCCCCTGTGACCCGCCGAGGTTGACCGGCTTGCCCGTGACGGTTCCCAGAACCGTGTGCCCGGTGGCCACCGAGTAGGTGTCCATCATCCAGGCCATGGTCTGCTCGTCGGTCCCCATATCGGGAGCCGGGATGTCCTTGTCGGGGCCGATCAGGGGGATCAGCTCCGAGGTGTAGCGGCGGGTCAGTCGCTCGAGCTCTCGTTCCGAGTGGGTCCGCGGGTCCACCTGGACCCCTCCCTTCGCTCCGCCGTAGGGCAGATCGAGAAGAGAGCACTTCCATGTCATCCACATGGCCAGCGCTCGGACCTCGTCGAGGTCCACGTTGGGGGAGTAACGGATCCCTCCCTTCGCGGGGCCGCGAGAGATGTTGTGCTGGACGCGGTGGCCGATATGCAGCTCCATCGTGCCGTCGTCGCGTCGCAGTGGGATGGCGACCGTCACCTCTTTACGGGCGGTCTCAAGCATGCGGCGCATTCCGTCGTCGAAGCCGAGGAACTGGATCGCCTCGGCGAGCTGCGCCCGTGCATCGGTGAGGGGGTTAGGGGTCGAGGGCATGGAGCTACCTCCTGGGTCGGTCGGGTGGATCAGCGTGATCCGGGGCCGGTGCGGCCTTAAGACGTGGGTGGAAGAGGGGATCAGGGCTGGTCTCGGAGCGCCTGCTCGAGGATCTCCATGCCTTCGGCGAACAGCTCGTCCGGCATGGTCACCGGTGGCAGGAGGCGGATGACATTGCCGTAGGTGCCGCAGGTGAGCAGGATCAGACCGCGTGAGCGCGCGGCCTGCGCGACGGCGGCGGTCAGTGCGGCATCGGGCTTCTGCGAGTCGGGGTCGACGAGCTCGAGAGCCATCATGGCGCCCTTGCCCCGGACCTCGCCGATGCGGGGGTCCTTCGCCTTCCACTGCTCCATCAGGCGGATGCCGGTCTCGCCGATCGTGCGGGCCCGTCCCAGGAGATCGTGCTCCTCGATCATGTCCAGGGTCGCCAGGGCGGCGGCACAGGCCAGGGGGTTACCGCAGTAGGTGCCGCCAAGGGCGCCCGGTTCGGCGGAGTCCATGATCTCGGCCGAACCGGTGACCGCCGACAAGGGGGTGCCTCCGGCCAGGCCCTTGGCGGTCGTCACCAGGTCGGGAACGACTCCCTCGTGGTCGCAGGCGAACCACGCCCCGGTGCGGGCGATTCCCGACTGGATCTCATCGGCGATGAAGACCGCGCCGTTGTCATGGCACCAGCGCTGGAGCGCGGTGAGGAAGCCGGGCGCCGGCACGATGAACCCGCCTTCGCCCTGAATGGGCTCGATGATGACGGCGGCGACGGAGGATGCCCCCACCTGCTTCTCGATCTGACTGATCGTGCGCTCGGCGGCGGCCTCGCCGTCCAGTCCGTCGCGGTACGGGTAGGAGCCGGGGACCCGGTAGAGCTCAGGGGAGAAGGGGCCGAAGCCGCCCTTGTAGGGGGCGACCTTGGCCGTCAGTCCCATGGTCAGGGAGGTGCGTCCGTGGAAGGCGTGGTCGAAGCAGACCACTGCCTGGCGGCCGGTGTGCTTGCGTGCGAGCTTGATGGCGTTCTCGACGGCCTCCGCCCCGGAGTTGAACAGCGCGGTCTTCTTCGGGAAGCTGCCCGGGGTCAGGGCGTTCAGGCGTTCGGCGACCTCGACGTATCCGGCGTACCTCGTGACGGCGAAGGAGGTGTGCGTCAGGTTCTCGGCCTGCTCCTGGATTGCAGCGACGACGGGCGCCGCCGCACCGCCCACGGTTGTCACCGCGATGCCGGATCCGAAGTCGATGAGACGGTTGCCGTCCACGTCCTCCAGGACGCCTCGGTCCGTACGCCGTGCGAATGTCGGCATGGCGGCGGTCAGGGCGCGTGGGAGTGCGGTACCTGCGCGTTCGTCGAGGGCGCGGGCCTCGGGACCGGGCAGAGGAGTGGCGAGATGAATGGTCTGGGGCAGCGTTGCCATATGGACCTCACAGTGTGTCGTGACGGGCGGAGATCTGCAGCGGAACAGGGCGCTCCGGGTAGTCGTAGAAACGTGCTCGGCTATGAGTTCCGTCTCAGGTTATGCCCGCCTCTAGGTCTGAGCACCTAAGCCCAATGCACAAAATCTCGCGAATCCTGTGCGTGATGCATAGAACAGTGTTTGAATCCAGGCATGGTGTTGGTGTCGGATCTCATCGATGGAGCGGACCTGGGAGTTCGCGCGGTGCTTCTGCCCGCACCGCACGCCGCGGTCACCTGGGTCGTCGCGACCGAGCTCCTCCAACCGGCCTCCTACCTCGAGGGCGGCGAGCTCGTTCTCACCACGGGTCTCGTCATGGCCGATGCGGAGGCGGCCACGTGGCGGGAGTACGTGGCATCACTGGTCGAGGCGGGAGTCGCGGCTCTCGGACTGGGGACCGGCATCGCCTTCGACACCGTGCCCGAGGACCTGCGCGAGGCCTGCAGGGCCGGGCGTCTCAATCTCATCGAGGTCCCCCTCGAGGTCTCCTTCGCCTCCATCAGCCGCGAGGTCGGGGCCATGCTTCAGGCCACCGAGCCTGAGATCGGTGCCGAGGGGGCGGGAGACGAGGAGACCCTGGTCCTGCAACAGCTGACGCGTGCAGCCGCCAAGGACAACCAGAGCGCGATCATGCGCGCCCTGGCCTCGATCCTCCGGGGCGAGGTGTCCTTGCGGGATGCCACGGGACGCACCGTGGTCGGTCCCTTCGGGCCGGAGGCGACGGGAATCGACGACGAGGTCGCCGAGTGCATCGACAGGATCCGTCCGGGAGGGATGCGAGGAGCCGGGGCGGTCGGCCTCGGCGACATGCGGCTGGTCGTCCGCCCGGTCGGCATCACCGGCGAGCCCGAGCGCTACCTGGCGACCGTTCAGCGCGAGACGCTCACGCGCGCTCAGACCCTGGGGGTCGATCTCGCCTGGTCGTTTCTGAATCTCATCGCCGAGTCCTCCAAGGCCTTCACCGGATGGCTCCTCCAGCTCGTGGGGGCCTCCACCCGGCATCTCCTGGCGGGTGACATCGCGCAGGGGCTGGCGCTGGCGGACCAGGTTCAGGAGCTCGTCCTCACACGCCTGCCGTCTCCGGAGCGGCGATCGGTGCCCGCTACCGGTGGTGGTCATCAGTGGCGGGTTGTCTGCCTCGAGGGTGGCAGTGCTGACGTTGCCGGGCTCTCCACAGTGCTGGCCCGCCTGCTCGTCGAGAGTCGGGGGGCTCCGGTGGGGGAGCGGCTTCTGTGGCGCACGGACCGGGGCGGGACCCGCCTGATGATCCTCGGTGAGGTCGAGCGCGTTCCCTCCCTTCTTGAGGACGGCAGTGTCACGCCCTGGACGGAGCGGATGCGGATCGGCGTCAGCGGTCCTGTCGGCGTCACTGATCTGCCGCGGGGCGCACAGCAGGCGCTGTCCGTCTGCACCGGAACTCGGCAGCTCGGACAGGCGGTGCGCTGGGAGACCTCGGGACTGCCGTCGGTCACGGACCTCCTGGACGATGAGCGGGCCCAAGCCTTCGCCCGCGCTCGCCTCGGGGGCGTCGCCGATCAGCCCGAGCTGCTCGAGCTGTTGAGGATCTACCTCAGCGAGGCCGGGGCGGTGCAGCGCATCGCCGAGCGTCTGGGGGTGCATCGAAACTCCGTCCCCGCACGTCTTGCGCGCCTGAGGAGGGCACTCGGCGTCGACATCGAGGATGCCGAGCAGCGGGCGAATTTGTGGTTTGCGTTACATTTTTGGGCGGAGTGACGGCTTGTCATCTCGCACAAGGGTGACTTTTCCGCGTTTTGATGCGATTCCTTGAAGTGTGGAACGTGATGTTCGACATACCTGGTGGTGTGTGTTTACTATTACGCCGTCACCTAGGACCTTAGCCCGCGTTGTTGTCACAGGACTTGTGGTGCGTCGGGCGCCGGCGGCGATGTGGCCTGCGCCGGTCCTGCGTGAGCTTGGGCAGTAGAGGCCCGAGTCGTCTCATTTCTTTCGACTCTCGAAACTTCTCATCTCGACACCGACGTCCCGCCGAAGCCAAGAAACAGAGTGATTCACATGAGCCTTCCTCTCCTCCAGAACTTTATCAACGGAAAATTTATTCCGGCAGCCACCGATGCCACGTTCGACGTCGTGGATCCTCGAACGGAACAGGTCGTAGCTCAGTGCCCGGTCTCGGGTTCCGCCGATGTCGACGCCGCCTACGACGCCGCCCTCAAGGCCTTCGAGAGCTGGCGGCTGACAACGCCGGCGGAACGGCAGATGCTCCTGCTCCGGCTCGCCGACGCCCTGGAGGCCAACGCCGACCGTCTCGTCGAGGCTCAGCGCCGCAACACCGGTCAGCTCGCCGAGATGATCCGGGCGGAGGAAGTCGTGACAGGGGCCTCTCAGCTGCGGTTCTTCGCCGGGGCCGCCCGTCTCCAGTCGGGTGTCGCCTCGGGGGAGTACGCCGAGGGGCTGAACTCGCAGATTCGCCGCGAGCCCATCGGCGTCGTCGGGCAGATCGTCCCGTGGAACTACCCCTTCATGATGCTCATCTGGAAGGTCGGGCCCGCTCTGGCCGCAGGCAACACGGTGGTGCTCAAGCCGAGTGCCAACACGCCCGAGAGCGCCATCGTCTTCGCTGAGATCGCCAGTGAGATCCTCCCTCCCGGGGTCTTCAACCTGGTACTCGGCACCGGCGAGACCGGGCGCCTCATGAGCGCTCACCCGGTGCCCGGGCTGGTTGCGCTCACGGGATCTGTGCGCGCAGGCTCGGATCTCGCCGAGCAGGCGGCCGGCAACGTGACCCGCGTTCACCTCGAGCTGGGAGGCAAGGCCCCCGCCGTCGTCTTCGCCGATGCCGACATCGAGGCGGCTGCCGAGGGCATCGCCGCCGCAGGGACGTTCAACGCCGGGCAGGACTGCACCGCCGCCACCCGCGTCCTGGTCGAGGCCTCGGTGGCCAAGGAGTTCACCGACGCGTTGGTGCGTCACGTCGAGTCCCTGCGCACCGGTCCGATCCCCGAGGAGGAGGCGTTCTATGGTCCCCTCAACAATGCTCGCCACTTCGACTCCGTGCAGAAGATCGTTGAGGAGCGGCCCGCGCACTCCCACCTGCTGACCGGCGGCCACCGCGTCGGCGAGAGCGGCTACTACTACGCGCCCACCGTCATCTCAGGGCTCAAGCAGGACGACGCGCTCGTGCAGCAGGAGATCTTCGGGCCGGTCCTGACCGTTCAGGAGTTCTCCTCCGACGACGACGCCCTGGCCATGGCCAACGGCGTGGACTACGCCCTGTCCTCGTCCATCTGGACGACCGACCACCAGCGTGTCCTGCGATTCAGCAGGGACCTGGACTTCGGCTGCGTCTGGGTGAACTGCCACATCCCCCTCGTCGCGGAGATGCCGCACGGCGGCTTCAAACGGTCCGGCTACGGCAAGGACCTCTCCGTCTACGGCGTGGAGGACTACACACGTATCAAGCACGTCATGAGTGCCCTGTGACGCCCCGGAAGCGAACAGGAGGTCACCCCCATGCGCATTCTGACGGCCTTCACCAACTCGCTCGGCGGTCGAGACTCCTACCACCTAGGGGTGTCTCTCGCTGAAGCGTTCTCGTGCCCACTCGATCTCGTCACCGTCGTCAAGGGCGGCGGGGGACGCTACGTCCTTGACGTCACCGATCACGCCTTCCAGGACGTCGTCGCCACGCAGGTCGACGACTGGATGTCGGAGATCATGGAGGAGCATCGGCCCCGTGTGCCGGTGAGCAAGTACCTGCGGTACAGCCTCTCCTTCCCCGAGGGCATCATCGCCTCGGCCGAGGAGCTCAAGGCCGACCTGCTCGTCGCCGGCGGAGGCCGTCACGGGGTCCTGGGGCGGGTGTCCCTCGGCTCCGTGGGGCAGACGCTGCTCAACTCCTCGACTGTTCCGGTCGCCCTGTCCCCGCGCGGCATGAGGCACGCCCCTCTCGACGGGCTCTCCCGCATCACGGTCATGCTGGGTGAGTCCGGCAGGTGGAGGGGAGTGCTCAGTAAGGCCAGGACCTTCGCTGACAGAGCCGGTGTCCCGTTGCGTCTCATCACGGTGGCCACCGGCGACTCGCAGAACACCGCGGAGATCGGGGAGAGGACCGAGGCCCTGCTCGCCGAGGTACGCCTGGATCTCAAGGGGCTGGATGACCAGCGTGTCCAGATCGTCCACGCTCACAGTATGAGCGCCGCCGTGCTGGCCATGGAGTGGAACAGGAATGAGCTGGCCTTCCTGGGATCGGCGCGACTGGCCCAGAGCGGGCGCCTGTTCCTGGGGCCGGACGCCAACAAGATCCTGCGTGTCCTGCCCGTGCCTCTGGTCGCGGTCCCAGCCGACGCGGCCGACGTCGGGGGTGCAACATGAGCGCGGCTACCACGAGCTCCGGAGGCGGGCTGTCGAAGAAGGGACTGGCCGAGGGCTCTGTCGGTCTGCTCGGCGCCATCATCATCGGGGTGTCCTGCATCGCGCCCCCGTACACCCTCACCGGCGCGCTGGGGCCGACCGCCTCAGAGGTGGGCGAGCAGGTACCGGCGATCTTCCTCGTCGGGTTCATCCCGATGCTCCTGGTCGCCTTCGGGTACCGAGAGCTCAATGCGGCGATGCCCGACTCGGGCACATCCTTCACCTGGGGGACGCGTGCCTTCGGTCCGTGGATCGGGTGGATGAACGGATGGGGGCTGATTGTGGCGACCGTCGTCGTCCTGTCGAACCTTGCGGCCATCGCCGTCGACTTCTTCTATCTGTTGCTCGCACAGGTGACTCGCAACTCCGCCATTGCGGATCTCTCCGACAACGTATGGGTCAATACCCTCACCTGCCTGGTCTTCATCACGCTGGCGACCTGGATCGCGTACCGCGATATGCAGACCACCCAGAAGCTCCAGTACTGGTTGGTGGGGTTTCAGCTGACGGTGTTCCTCGGCTTCGGCGCGGTGGCCATTTACCGCTACTTCACCGGAACCGCCGTCAATCCGACACCCGTGAAGCTCGAATGGTTCAATCCCTTCGCCGTCGACTCGCTGGGGACCTTTGTGGCGGGCGTGTCCCTGTCCTTGTTCATCTACTGGGGCTGGGACGTGTCGCTGACGGTCAATGAGGAGGCCGACGACGCCAGCTCCACTCCAGGGCGCGCCGCCGTGCTCACTGTCATGACCATCGTCTCGGTGTACATGTTCGTCACGATCGGATCCATGATGTTCGCCGGTCTGGGGAAGGACGGGATAGGACTGGGCAATCCTGCGATCCAGGACAATGTCTTCTTCGCCTTGGCCAGACCGGTTCTGGGGCCGTTCGCGATCCTCCTGTCGACGGCGGTGCTGGTCTCGTCCGCGGCGTCCTTGCAGTCCACCTTCGTCTCTCCCGCCCGCACCCTCTTGTCGATGGGGTATTACGGAGCAATGCCGGAGAAGCTCGGTGAGATCTCTCCGCGCTTCCTCACCCCTGGTCGCGCAACAGTCGTCTCGGCGGTCGCCGCCTCGACCTTTTATACCCTGCTGCGATTCGTATCCACCTCCGTCCTGTGGGACACGGTTCAGACCCTGGGGGCGATGATCGCCTTCTATTACGGTCTCACCGCCTTCGCCGCGGTATGGTACTTTCGAGGGAAATGGTTCTCCTCAGTGAGGAACTTCTTCTTCACGCTGGTCTCACCGGGACTGGGAGGTCTTATCCTCTTCTTGCTGCTCGGCCTGACCCTGAAGGACTCCCTCAACCCCGAGTACGGGTCGGGATCGCAGGTCTTCGGCGTCGGTCTCGTCTTCGTCCTCACCCTCGCCCTCATTCTCCTGGGTGTGGTGCTGATGCTTGTGCAGTACGTCCGAGCACCGGCCTTCTTCCGCGGGGAGGTGATCGCACGATCCGACGCTGTCACCGAGGAGTTGAAGGTGGCAACTGTCTTAGAGGAGGACGATGGTGAAGCCTCCCAGCTCCGTGCTGCGTCGTGACCGCTGGTGAACCGGAGCGAACGCGCACACATGAAAACAGCTCCCTCCGCGCCAGGCCGGCGGAAGGAACTGAGAGGAAACACATTGTCATCGCATCGACGGACACAGCTGATCGATGCGCCGGTAATCAAACACACGATATGTGGACGCCAGGCCGGACCACGAAGGAGTGAGCAATGAGCATCAACATGGAGCGAGTCGCTGAGCTGACGGAGATCGAGTCCAGGCGCCTCAATGAACGGACCAAGGGGTCCGGCGACATGTACAACCGCGCGAGAAACAGCCTTTCCGGCGGTGTCGCCTCCTCGTACCAGCTGCGCGAGCCCTGGCCCATTTACCTCGAACGGGGGCAGGGGCCGAAGGTCTGGGATGTTGACGGCAACGAGATGTGGGACTTCCACAACGGCTTCGGATCGATGCTTCAGGGGCATGCCCACCCGGTGATCGGAGAAGCCATTCAGGAGCGGTACGGCAAGGGCACCCACTTCGCCGCCCCGACCGAGGACGCCCTGGCGGTGGCGGAGAACCTCTCGAGCAGGTGGGGGCTGCCGAAGTGGCGCTACACGAACTCGGGCTCGGAGTCCACGATGGACGCGATCCGTATTGCACGCGCCTACACCGGTCGCGACACGGTCATGAAGATCTTCGGCTCCTACCACGGGCACCACGACACCGTCATGGTCTCGATCGGCGTCGAGTACGACAAGATCGGTGACCGTGACAACCTGGCCTCGCTGCCCTACGGAGGCGGCATTCCCGACGCCACCGTCCAGATGACGGTGCCGGTTCCCTTCAACGATGCCGAGGCCATGGAGCGCCGCATCATCCGGCTGACCGATGAGGGGCGTAAGCCCGCCTGCGTCATCATGGAGCCGGCCATGATGAACCTGGGCGTCGTGCTGCCGGAACCGGGATATCTGGAGCAGGTCCGCGAGATCACCCGGCGACACGGCGTCGTCCTGATCTTCGATGAGGTCAAGACCGGCCTGTGCATCGGTCCGGGCGGCGCCACCCAGCGCTTCGGAGTGACTCCCGACCTGGTGACCATGGCCAAGGCCCTGGGTGGCGGTCTGCCCTCGGGCGCCATCGGAGGCACCGAGGAAGTCATGTCCGTGGTGGAGGACCACACCGTCTTCCAGGTCGGCACCTACAACGGCAACCCCCTGGTGATGGCCGCAGTGCGGGCCAACCTCGAGAAGGTCCTCAACCCGGAGGCATACGCCCACCTCGACCACCTCAACGATCGCATTCTCGCGGGTTGCACGGAGGTCATTGAGCGCTACAACCTTCCGGGCTACGCGGTGGGCGTCGGCGGCAAGGGGTGCGTCACCTTCTCCCCCAAGAAGGTCGTCGACTACGAGTCCTTCAAGGAGCACCAGAACGCGGAGCTGTCCGAGCTCGCGTGGCTGTTCAACATGAACCGGGGGATCTTCATGACTCCGGGCCGCGAGGAGGAGTGGACCCTGTCAGTGACCCACACGGACGAGGCGATCGACGCCTACGTCAGCTGCTTCGAGGAGCTTGCCGAGGCGATCACTTCCAAGTGACGTCAGCACTCTCTGATCTCATGGGGGCCACCGAAGACGTCGGTGGCCCCCATGAATCGTGTCCTACCCGCGGTGGCGCTCGGTGGCACTCAGTGGCGTTTCCAGGCGCGGATCCTCGTGCGGAAGGAGGTGAAGGGCGCCACCGTGTTGATGTGGATCCACTTGGCCACCGGCCAGGCCGACGGCGTCGAGGAGGCCCACGCCCGCTGCCCGGAAGTGAAGAGCTCCTCCCGGCTCAGCGATGCCACGAGGGCGACGACGTCGTCGCCCCGGTTCCGAAAGGCCTCCTGAAGCCGGGGCAGGGAGGCGTCACGCCACTGCTCGTAGAAGGCGCTGTAGAGATCGCCGAGTCGGTTCCACCGGTACCCGGGAGCGGGCGTGACCACCTCGCGTCCGGCCTGCTCATCGCGCTCCCAGCCCAGCAGCAGGTCCATCCACCCCAGCTGGTAGGCGAGCATCTGCGCCGGCGTGCGGTCCACCCCGTCCTTGAGCGTGTGGAGTTCGGAGGCGGGGACGTCGTCGAACTCGGCGATGAACAGCTCAGCGCGCTTGCGGATCTCCGCGATGAGCTCCTCACCGGAGGCGTAGTCCTTCACGGCGGTCTCCTTCTTCGTCCTCGCTGGCCCGCCGGTGGCAGTCGGAGGCGTGCGATCGTAGGTTAACCCTCGCGGTCGTGCCCTTAACCTACTGTGTTGTCTCATGACTTCTGAGAGTTTCGGATGTCATGACATCTCAAGACACCGGTTGGGTGCGTCTGCCAGATGGGAGAGAGATGGGAGAGCTGCTGCTTCGGCCTGTCGGAGCAGACTGACCCGGTCACGCTGGTGGTTGCCGGCGTCGTCTGGATGCACTGCACGAGGGTGGGGTGCTACTGGAGGAGGGTGGGGGGCACTTTGGGTAGGTGGGGCCTTCGTGCAGTAGGCACAACCCTTGGCCAGTGGATCCCGACCCTCGTGGAGCAGGCCGACTCGGGCCCACTCCAGCCAGTTCTGGGCGGGGCCGGCGTCCAACCATGACCACCGGGACCCTGCGCAGACGTCGAGCAGGGGACGGTGGGGGCGGACCCGTGACGGAGACTCCGGGCTATGCCGTAAGGACCCCGAACTCGCTCCTGCGCGGCCCGGTGTCCACAGTGCTGACATTAACGGGCCCGGCGTCAATGTTCCCAGCGGGGATCGTTGGAATCCTGCGGTTCTTTTTCGGTGTGCGGCGCCGGTGCGCCTGTGATGTCAGCACCATGGACACCCACGACCCGTCTTTCCCCGCCCCTCAGCCACCCTCGCCTCCTGGACCACCAGCCTGCCCCGGGTTCCCGCCCGAGCGAGTGTCTCAGAAGTCATGACACTCACATGTCTCAGAAGTGAGGAGACAGCACAGTTGTTAAGGCCGACGGCACAACGCTGATAACGCCGATAACGCCGACAAGGAGCGCCGGCCAGGGGTGGGATGCGCCCCTGGCTGCCGGTCAGCGTCGGGTGGCGCCTCGCCCGTCGAGGTCGACGTGGCGGGTCGGCAGCGCCGACTCACCATCGCTCAGACGCCAGGCGTCGTAGG
>ERZ772912.991-NODE-991-length-12031-cov-3.968604_pt1 | contig 12031 bp, 7 predicted proteins | sample MGYA00512119_ERZ772912 | MGnify/ENA primary metagenome ERZ772912 (study PRJEB29015, sample SAMEA2738048) | human oral metagenome | biome: human oral; feature: human-associated habitat; material: saliva | place: China | collected 2230 ...
GCTGGTGTGGTCGCCAAGATCATCGCCTGATACCAAGGATTGAAGGAAACGTAGGGGCATAGCTCAACTGGCAGAGCGTTGGTCTCCAAAACCAAAGGTTGGGGGTTCGATTCCCTCTGCCCCTGCCACTTTTCCTGATGTAGCAAGAAAGCCGGGCCGACAAGGCCCGCTTTCGTCAGAACAAGAGTCATTCATGGCAGTCGCAGACTGCATACTTCCAGGCTGGATACATGGCAGCGCAGCATAAAGTCGAAGATGTCACGTCCGGCGGCGACCGAGTCAAGCTGATCCTTGCCATTCTGGTCGTGGTGGCTGGCGTCGTCGGCTTCTACCTGTTGCGTGATCAGGCGCTGATCTTCCGGGTGCTGTCCGTCATCGGCGGTCTGGTGCTGGGTGGTCTGATTGCCTGGACGTCGACGCAGGGTCGTCGTCTGCTCGCCTTCCTGCGTGAATCCTGGCAGGAAACCCGGCGAGTCGTCTGGCCCACCAAGAAGGAGACCTGGTCGGTCACGCTGTACGTCTTCTTGTTCGTGGTCGTCATGGCCATCTTCCTGTGGCTCGTCGATTCCGGGCTGCAGTTCGTTTTGTACGATCTCGTGCTGGGCTGGAGTCGCTGATGAGCAAACGTTGGTATGTGGTGCACGCCTACTCGGGCATGGAGAAGAGCGTCGGCCGTGCCATTCGTGAGCGCGTCGAGCGTGCAGGCATGCAGGATCTCTTCGGCCAGATTCTCGTCCCCACCGAAGAAGTGGTGGAAATGAAGAATGGCCAGCGCTCCATCACCGAGCGTCGTTTCTTTCCCGGCTATGTGCTGGTCGAGATGGAAATGAACGATGACACCTGGCACCTGGTGAAGAACACCAACAAGGTCACCGGGTTTGTCGGTGGTAGCGGCAATCGGCCTGCAGCCATTTCCCAGGCTGAAGTCGACAAGATCATGAACCAGATGGCCGAGGGCGTGGAAAAGCCCCGTCCGAAGACCCTCTTCGAGATTGGCGAGATGGTTCGGGTCAAGGAAGGTCCGTTTGCCGATTTCAACGGCAACGTCGAGGAAGTCAATTACGAGAAGAGCCGCCTGACGGTGTCCGTCACCATCTTCGGTCGTGCCACGCCGGTCGAACTGGAGTTCGGGCAGGTCGAGAAGCTCTGATCCCGGAAGGTCTTTCCTTCCGCAGCAAGACAGTTTCAGGCTGCTGCCTTTCGAAAGGGGGTGGCAGCGTTTTGAGGAGCCTGTGTCAGAAAGGTTCGCCATTCTGATCACGGGCGGTCGTACTCACAGGAGTAGCCATTCATGGCCAAGAAAATCGTCGGCTTCATCAAGCTGCAGGTTCCTGCAGGCAAAGCCAACCCCTCGCCCCCGATCGGTCCGGCCCTGGGCCAGCGCGGTCTGAACATCATGGAGTTCTGCAAGGCGTTCAACGCCCAGACGCAGGGCATGGAGCCCGGTCTGCCGATCCCCGTGGTCATCACTGCCTTCGCCGACAAGAGCTTCACCTTCATCATGAAGACGCCGCCGGCGTCCATCCTGATCAAGAAAGCCGCCAAGATCGACAAGGGCTCGAAGACCCCCCACACCGACAAGGTGGGCACGCTGACCCGCGAACAGCTGGAGCAGATCGCCAAGACCAAGCAGCCTGACCTGAGCGCTGCCGACCTGGATGCCGCCGTGCGTACCATCGCCGGCTCTGCCCGCAGCATGGGCGTCAACGTGGAGGGCGTGTAAATGGCCAAGCTGAGCAAACGTGCCAAGGCGCTGAGCGCCAAGGTCGAAGCCAACAAGCTGTATCCCGCCGCTGACGCCCTGGCCCTGGTCAAGGAATGCGCAACCGCCAAGTTCGACGAGTCCGTCGACGTGGCTGTTCAGCTGGGTATCGACCCCCGCAAATCCGACCAGCTGGTGCGTGGTTCGGTGGTGCTGCCCCGTGGTACCGGCAAGCCGGTTCGCGTTGCGGTGTTCACGCAGGGTGCCAAGGTTGAAGAAGCCAAGGCCGCCGGCGCCGACATCGTGGGCATGGAAGATCTGGCCGAGAAAGTGAAGGCCGGTCAGCTGGACTTCGACGTGGTCATCGCTTCGCCGGACGCCATGCGCGTGGTCGGCTCGCTGGGCCAGATCCTGGGTCCCCGTGGCCTGATGCCGAACCCGAAGGTCGGTACCGTGACGCCGAACGTTGCTGAGGCCGTCAAGAACGCCAAGTCGGGTCAGGTTCAATACCGTACCGACAAGGCCGGTATCATCCACTCCACCATCGGCCGTGCCTCTTTCGATGTGGCCGCGCTGCAGGAGAACCTGGCTGCTCTGGTCGAGGCTCTGGTCCGTGCCAAGCCCGCCACCTCCAAGGGTCTGTACCTGCGCAAGGTTGCGGTCTCCAGCACGATGGGCGTGGGTGTCAAGGTTGACACCGCTTCCGTCACCGGCACGGGAGCCTGATCTCCTGGCCGTGAGGGCCGACTGCAGGATGTTGCCCGGCAACGAGCCGGGCTGCCAACCGGCAGTAGCCTTCAAGGCCTGATGGGATCTTGAAGTGATTCGGGGCGAAGGTTCCAGCAGGTTTTCCGTCAGTTTGCCGGTGGTATCTGTTCCTTCCCCCACCAAGCTTTGGGCCGTACCCTCGGGTACGTGTTGTCAAAGACCGTATGGGACCAAGCAAGCCGGCTTGCCGGCAAGGGCGGTCTTGAATGCAGGAGCAGGGTGGTTCGCCATCCGGTCTCCGGCGCCATACGCAGATGGCGGTCCTGAAGAATGAAGTGTTCGATTGCAGACGGCGCATTTCATGGGGTTTCACCCCTTGAGGATGCAGCGCCTGTGGCTGAAGGCTTCACACCTGATCGCCGTGTTGTCAACGATGGAAGTGCTTCGGCGCAACCATCTCATTTGTAAGGAAAGACCGTGGCTCTCAATCGTGAAGAGAAAGCGGCCGTTATCGAGGAAGTCTCTGCCCAGGTGGCAACGGCTGGCTCGATCATCCTGGCCGAGTACCGTGGTCTGACAGTCGAGAAGATTACCCAGCTGCGCAAGCAGGCACGGGAATCGGGTGTGTATCTGCGCGTGTTGAAGAACACGCTGGTGCGTCGCGCCGTCAAGGATACGCCTTACGAGAAGCTGGCTGACCAGATGGTCGGTCCGCTGATGTACGGCATTTCCGCTGATCCGGTCGCGCCCGCCAAGCTGATCGCCAGCTTCGCAAAAGCCAACGACCAGCTCGTGGTGAAGGGTGGTGCCATGCCCAATGTGGTCATGGACGTCGCCGGGGTTCAGGCCCTGGCCACCATGCCGAGCCGCGAAGAGCTGCTGGCCAAGCTGCTGGGCACGATGCAGGCACCGGTTGCTACCTTCGTTCGTACCCTCAACGAGGTTCCGACGAAGTTCGTTCGCGGTCTGGCGGCCGTGCGCGACAAGCAGGAAGCTGCCTGAGCATCCCCGCACTCACATTGACTGTCGGGCTTCATCCGACGTAACAAACGCAATCGAACTGGAGTAATTCCAAATGGCACTGAGCAAAGAAGAGATCCTCGACGCAGTCGCAGGCATGACGGTTCTGGAACTGTCCGAACTGATCAAGATGATGGAAGAGAAATTCGGCGTGTCGGCTGCTGCCGCTGCTGTCGCCGTGGCCGCTCCGGCCGCTGGTGGCGCCGCTGGTGGTGCTGCTGCCGAAGAGCAGACCGAGTTCACCGTTGTTCTGGCCGCTGCTGGCGAGAAGAAAGTCGAGGTGATCAAGGTCGTGCGTGCCGCTACCGGCCTGGGCCTGAAAGAAGCCAAGGACCTGGTCGACGGTGCTCCGAAGCCTGTGAAGGAAGGCATCTCGAAGGCCGACGCCGACGCGCTGAAGAAACAGCTGGAAGACGCTGGCGCCAAGGTCGAAGTCAAGTAATCGACTTGCCGCCGGGTATCGGCCAAGGGACCGGGGTCTGCTGTCAGGGGACCTCGGTCGTTTGCCGTGTATCTGGCAGATTTGCCTTACCGGGGAACCCCTCATCATTCTGCCGAAGGGCAGGGGTGCGGGCGTTTCCCGGCAGCCGTCTCCGAAGCGCTTTCACCCGTTCTTCGCGTTCAGCCTGTTTTTCCGGATTCCGGATTGTCGCGTTTGGAGCCTGTTGATGGGCGCGGTTTTTGCCGATGCGGCACGGTGCTTGTCGTGACCGTATCAGGCCGGGAGCGTCCAGCCCTTTCCAGACTCGCTTCAAGACCCTGTTCGTTGGCCAGCTTGCCCCTTTGGGGCATCTGAGGGCCACCGAGTCGGGTCCTGCAGCGGGTTTCTTCCACGGATACACATGCAGTACACCGCGAAACGGCGCGTTTCGCCCTGTCAGGGCCTTGTTGCGGGCTGCCCGGCCAGCCGCATGTTGCCTTCCCGCCCCGGATCCAGAATCAGAAGCTGCGGTGCCCTTCGCTGCGCGGCTTCCGTTCGCCTATCGTGACCCCGACGTCTCACGGAGAGTCCATGACCTACTCGTTCACTGAAAAGAAGCGCATCCGCAAGAGCTTTGGCCACCGGCGTGCCCGTGCCGTGCAGGAAGTGCCTTACCTGCTGGCCACGCAGCTTGAATCCTATGCCGAGTTCCTGCAGGAGGGCGTGCCCGCCGACCAACGCAAGGATGTGGGGCTACAGGCGGCATTGAAGTCGATCTTTCCGATCTCTTCGCACAACGACATGGCGCGTCTGGAGTTCGTCGGCTACACGCTGGGCCAGCCCGCCTTCGACATGAAGGAGTGCCAGCAGCGCGGCCTGAACTTCTGCGCACCGCTGCGCGCCCGCGTGCGCCTGGTCATCATGGACCGCGAGGCCAGCAAGCCCACGGTCAAGGAAGTGAAGGAGCAGGAAGTCTACATGGGCGAGATTCCGCTCATGACGCCGACCGGCTCCTTCGTCATCAATGGCACCGAGCGTGTCATCGTCTCGCAGCTGCATCGGTCGCCCGGCGTGTTCTTCGAGCACGACCGGGGCAAGACCCACAGCTCCGGCAAGCTGCTCTTCTCGGCACGGATCATCCCCTACCGTGGCTCGTGGCTGGACTTCGAGTTCGACGCCAAGGACATCCTGTACTTCCGTATCGACCGTCGCCGCAAGATGCCGGTGACGATCCTGCTGAAGGCCATCGGCATGACGCCGGAGCAGATCCTGGCCCACTTCTTTGTCTTCGATACCTTCACGCTGGAGTCGGAAGGCGCCAAGATGGAGCTGGTGCCCGAGCGTCTGAAGGGTGAGACGGCCCGTTTCGACATCACCGACCGTGAAGGCAACGTCATCGTCGCCAAGGACAAGCGGATCAATGCCAAGCACATCCGCGACATGGAAAAGGCCGGCCTGAAGCTGATCAGCGTGCCGGATGAGTTCCTGCTGGGTCGTGCCGTGGCCACCGACATCGTCGATCCCGAGACCGGCGAGATCGTCATGCGCGCCAATGACGAGCTGACCGAGGACAGCCTGGGTCGCCTGCGCGCGGCCAACATCCACGAGTTCCGCACGCTCTACACCAATGACCTGGACGCGGGCCCGTTCATCTCGCAGACCCTGCGTCTGGATGACTCCGCCGACCAGATCTCGGCCCGCATCGCCATCTACCGGATGATGCGCCCGGGTGAGCCGCCGACCGAGGACGCAGTCGAGGCACTGTTCAACCGCCTCTTCTACAACGAGGACACCTACGACCTGTCGCGCGTGGGCCGGATGAAGTTCAACAGCCGCGTCGGCCGCGAGGAGCCCACGGGCCCCATGACGCTGGAAGACGACGACATCGTGGCCGTCATCAAGCTGCTGGTGGACCTGCGCAACGGCAAGGGCGAGATCGACGACATCGACCACCTGGGCAACCGTCGCGTGCGCTGCGTGGGCGAGCTGGCCGAGAACCAGTTCCGCGCCGGTCTGGTGCGTGTCGAGCGCGCCGTGCGCGAGCGTCTGGGCCAGGCCGAGACCGAGAACCTGCTGCCGCATGACCTGATCAACAGCAAGCCGATCAGTGCCGCCATCCGCGAGTTCTTCGGTTCCAGCCAGCTGTCCCAGTTCATGGACCAGACCAACCCGCTGTCGGAGATCACCCACAAGCGTCGTGTCTCGGCGCTTGGCCCGGGTGGTCTGACGCGTGAGCGTGCCGGCTTCGAGGTGCGCGACGTGCACCCGACCCACTACGGCCGCGTCTGCCCGATCGAGACGCCTGAAGGTCCGAACATCGGTCTGATCAACTCGCTGGCGCTCTATGCCCGCCTGAATGAGTTCGGCTTCCTGGAGACCCCGTACCGCAAGGTCGAGAACCAGAAGCTCACCGACCAGATCGACTTCCTGTCGGCCATCGAAGAGGGCCGCTACGTCATCGCTCAGGCCAACGCCGAGCTGGACGAGGAAGGCCGCCTGACCGGCGAGCTGGTGTCGGTGCGCATCAACGGCGAGACCCAGCTGGTCTCGGCCGACCGCGTGGAGTACATCGACGTGGCGCCGTCGCAGATCGTGTCCGTGGCCGCCTCGCTGATTCCGTTCCTTGAGCACGACGACGCGAACCGGGCGCTGATGGGTGCCAACATGCAGCGTCAGGCCGTGCCCTGCCTGCGTCCGCAGAAACCGCTGGTCGGTACCGGCATCGAGCGCACCTGTGCGGTGGACTCGGGCACGGTCGTCACCGCGCTGCGGGGCGGCATCGTCGACTACGTCGATGCCAACCGGGTGGTGATCCGCGTCAACGACGAGGAAGCCACGGCGGGCGAAGTGGGTGTGGACATCTACAACCTCGTCAAGTACACCCGCAGCAACCAGAACACCAACATCAACCAGCGTCCGATCGTCTCCAAGGGCGACCGGCTGGCTGCCGGCGACGTGATCGCCGACGGCGCTTCGACCGACCTCGGCGAGCTGGCCCTGGGGCAGAACATGCTGATCGCGTTCATGCCCTGGAACGGCTACAACTTCGAGGACTCGGTGATGATCTCGGAGAAGGTGGTGTCCGACGACCGCTACACCTCGATCCACATCGAGGAGCTGTCGGTTCTGGCGCGTGACACCAAGCTGGGACCCGAGGAAATCACCCGCGACATCTCCAATCTGTCCGAGAGCCAGCTGGCTCGTCTGGACGAGTCCGGCATCGTCTACATCGGCGCCGAAGTCTCGGCCGGCGACACGCTGGTGGGCAAGGTCACGCCCAAGGGCGAGACCCAGCTCACCCCGGAAGAGAAGCTGCTGCGCGCGATCTTCGGCGAGAAGGCCTCCGACGTGAAGGACACCAGCCTGCGCGTGCCTTCGGGCATGAACGGCACCGTCATCGACGTGCAGGTGTTCACCCGCGAGGGCATCACCCGTGACAAGCGGGCGCAGTCGATCATCGACGACGAACTCAAGCGCTTCCGTCTGGACCTGAACGACCAGCTGCGGATCGTCGAGAACGATGCCTTCAGCCGGATCGAGCGTTTCCTGGACGGCAAGGAAGCCAATGGCGGACCCAAGAAGCTGGCCAAGGGCACTGTCGTCACCCGCGACTACCTGAAGGATCTGGACCGCTACCACTGGTTCGAGGTGCGTCTGGCCAACGAGGAAGATGCACGCTGGCTGGAAGGCATGAAGGACGCCATCGAGCAGAAGCGTCACCAGTTCGACCTGGCCTTCGAAGAGAAGCGCAAGAAGCTCACCCAGGGTGACGAGCTGCCCCCGGGCGTGCTGAAGATGGTCAAGGTCTACCTGGCCGTCAAGCGCCGCCTGCAGCCTGGTGACAAGATGGCCGGCCGCCACGGCAACAAGGGTGTGGTCTCGCGCATCGTGCCGATCGAGGACATGCCCTACATGGCCGATGGCACCCCGTGCGATATCGTGCTGAACCCGCTGGGCGTTCCGTCGCGGATGAACGTGGGCCAGATTCTGGAAACCCACCTGGGCTGGGCTGCCAAGGGCGTGGGCCTGCGCATCGGCGAGATGCTGGACCGTCACGTGAAGGTCTCCGAGCTGCGCCGTTATCTCGACAAGGTCTATAACGACCGCGGCGAGAAGGCCAACCTGTCCGAGCTGTCCGACGACGAGCTGCTGGCCATGGCCAACAACCTGCGGGACGGCGTGCCGTTTGCCACCCCGGTGTTTGACGGTGCGACCGAGGAAGAGATCCACGCTGCACTGGATCTGGCTTTCCCGTCGGATGACCCGCGGACCGAGAAACTGGGCTTCACGCCCAGCAAGACGCAGCTCATCCTGCGTGACGGCCGCACCGGCGATCCGTTCGACCGGCCGGTCACGGTGGGCTACATGCACTTCCTGAAGCTGCACCACCTGGTCGACGACAAGATGCACGCCCGCTCCACCGGCCCCTACAGCCTGGTGACCCAGCAGCCGCTGGGCGGCAAGGCGCAGTTCGGTGGCCAGCGTTTCGGCGAGATGGAGGTCTGGGCGCTGGAAGCCTATGGCGCCTCCTACACGCTGCAGGAGATGCTGACGGTCAAGTCCGACGACGTGACCGGTCGTGCGAAGGTCTACGAAAACATGGTCAAGGGCGAGCACGCCATCGACGCCGGCATGCCGGAATCCTTCAACGTGCTGGTCAAGGAAATTCGCTCGCTCGGCATCGACATCGATCTCGAACGCGCCTGAGACTGAGCTGAGGAACACAACGGAGAACCCATGAAAGCATTGCTGGATCTCTTCAAACAGGTCGAGGAGAGCGACCACTTCGATGCCATCCGCATCGGCCTGGCCTCTCCCGACAAGATTCGCTCCTGGTCCTACGGCGAAGTCAAGAAACCCGAGACCATCAACTACCGGACCTTCAAGCCCGAGCGTGACGGCCTGTTCTGCGCCAAGATCTTCGGGCCCATCAAGGACTACGAGTGCCTGTGCGGCAAGTACAAGCGCCTCAAGCATCGCGGCGTGATCTGCGAGAAGTGCGGCGTGGAAGTGACGCTGGCCAAGGTGCGCCGCGAGCGCATGGGCCACATCGAGCTGGCCAGCCCGGTGGCGCACATCTGGTTCCTGAAGTCGCTGCCGTCGCGTCTGGGCATGGTGCTGGACATGACGCTGCGCGACATCGAGCGCGTGCTGTACTTCGAGGCCTATGTCGTGGTCGAGCCCGGCATGACCCCGCTCAAGCGCAACCAGCTGCTCACCGAGGACGACTTCCTGGCCAAGACCGAGGAGTACGGTGACGAGTTCGTGGCCGCGATGGGTGCCGAGGGCGTGCGCGAGCTGCTCAAGTCCATCGATGTGGACCGCGAGGTCGATCGCCTGCGCGAGGAAATCCAGGTCACCAGCTCCGAAGCCAAGGTCAAGAAGATCGCCAAGCGCCTGAAGGTGCTGGAAGGCTTCCAGCGTTCGGGCATCCGTCCCGAGTGGATGGTCATGGAAGTGCTGCCGGTGCTGCCGCCCGAGCTGCGTCCGCTGGTGCCGCTGGACGGTGGCCGCTTTGCCACGTCCGACCTGAACGATCTGTATCGTCGCGTCATCAACCGGAACAACCGCCTCAAGCGCCTGCTGGAGCTGAAGGCCCCCGAGATCATCGTCCGCAACGAGAAGCGGATGCTGCAGGAATCGGTCGACTCGCTGCTGGACAACGGCCGCCGTGGCAAGGCCATGACGGGCGCCAACAAGCGTGCGCTGAAGTCGCTGGCCGACATGATCAAGGGCAAGGGCGGTCGCTTTCGTCAGAACCTGCTGGGCAAGCGCGTCGACTACTCGGGCCGTTCGGTCATCGTGGTGGGCCCGCAGCTCAAGCTGCACCAGTGCGGTCTGCCCAAGCTGATGGCCCTGGAGCTGTTCAAACCCTTCATCTTCAACAAGCTGGAGGCGATGTCGGCGGCCACCACCATCAAGCAGGCCAAGAAGATGGTGGACACGCAGGAACCCATCGTCTGGGACATCCTGGAAGAGGTCATCCGCGAGCATCCGGTCATGCTGAACCGGGCGCCGACGCTGCACCGTCTGGGCATCCAGGCCTTCGAGCCGGTGCTGATCGAGGGCAAGGCCATCCAGCTGCACCCGCTGGTCTGCGCCGCCTTCAACGCCGACTTCGACGGCGACCAGATGGCCGTGCACGTCCCGCTGTCGCTGGAAGCGCAGATGGAAGCCCGCGCCCTGATGCTGGCCTCCAACAACGTGCTGTTCCCGTCCAACGGCGAGCCGTCGATCGTGCCGTCGCAGGACATCGTGCTGGGTCTCTATTACGCCACCCGTGCCAAGGTCAACGGCAAGGGCGAGGGCATGTACCTGGCCGACATCAAGGAAGTGCAGCGCGCCTACGATAACGGCGAGGTCGAGCTGGGCACGAAGATCACCGTGCGTCTCCATGAGTACGAGCGCATCGGCGACAACGAGTTCCGCCCGCATTTCAAGCGCTTCGAGACCACCGTCGGTCGTGCGCTGCTGTCCGAGATCCTGCCCAAGGGCCTGCCGTTCGACCTGATGAACCGGGCGCTGAAGAAGAAGGAAATCTCGCGCCTGATCAACGCCTCGTTCCGTCGCTGCGGTCTGCGGGCCACGGTCATCCTGGCCGACCAGCTGATGCAGAACGGCTTCCGGCTGGCCACGCGCGGTGGCATCTCCATCGCCATCGACGACATGCTGGTGCCGCCGTCCAAGCCGCAGATCCTGGCCGCCGCCGAGAAGGAGGTCAAGGAGATCGAGCAGCAGTACACCTCGGGTCTGGTGACCCAGGGCGAGCGCTACAACAAGGTGGTGGACATCTGGTCCAAGGCCGGTGACCAGGTGGCCAAGGCCATGATGGACCAGCTGGCAACCGAGGACGTCGTCAACCGCGAAGGTCTGGTGCAGAAGCAGGAGTCGTTCAACGCCATCTACATGATGGCCGACTCGGGCGCTCGTGGTTCGGCCACGCAGATCCGTCAGCTGGCGGGCATGCGGGGCCTGATGGCCAAGCCGGACGGCTCGATCATCGAGACGCCGATCACGGCGAACTTCCGCGAAGGCCTGAACGTTCTGCAGTACTTCATCTCCACCCACGGCGCCCGCAAGGGCCTGGCCGACACCGCGCTGAAGACCGCCAACTCGGGTTATCTGACCCGTCGTCTGGTGGACGTGGCGCAGGATCTGGTGGTGACCGAGCACGACTGCGGCACCAGCAACGGTGTGGCCATGCGTGCACTGGTCGAGGGCGGTGAGGTCATCGAGCCGCTGCGCGACCGTGTGCTGGGTCGTGTCACCGCTGTGGACGTGATCAACCCCGAGACGCAGGAAACCGCCATTCCGGCCGGTGAACTGCTCAACGAGGACCTGGTCGAGAAGATCGAGCAGCTGGGCATCGACGAGGTGCGCGTGCGCACCCCGCTGACCTGCGACGTGCGCTATGGCCTGTGCGCCAAGTGCTACGGTCGCGACCTAGGCCGCGGCGTGCTGGTCAACACCGGCGAATCGGTCGGCATCATCGCCGCCCAGTCCATCGGTGAGCCGGGTACCCAGCTGACCATGCGGACCTTCCACATCGGTGGTGCGGCTTCGCGTGCGGCGGTCGCCAGCTCGGTGGAAACCAAGTCCAACGGTACGGCGCGTTTCACGGCCACCATGCGCTACATCACCAACGCCAAGGGCGAGCTGATCGTCATCTCGCGTTCGGGCGAGGTGATGATCACCGACGACAATGGCCGCGAGCGCGAGCGCCACAAGATCCCCTACGGTGCCACGCTGCACGTCCATGACGGTCAGGCGCTCACCGCCGGTTCGCAGCTGGCCAGCTGGGATCCGCTGACCCGCCCGATCATCAGCGAGTACGGCGGTACCGTGCGCTTCGAGAACGTCGAGGAAGGCGTGACCGTGGCCAAGCAGGTCGACGAGGTCACCGGTCTGTCCACGCAGGTGGTCATCGATGCCAAGCGGCGGGGTGCGGGTGCCAAGAACGTCCGTCCCACGATGAAGCTGATCAACGAGGCGGGCGAGGAAGTGAAGATCGCCGGCACCGATCACTCGGTGCAGATCGGCTTCCCGGTGGGCGCGCTGATCACCGTGCGCGACGGCCAGCAGGTGGCCGTCGGCGAGGTGCTGGCACGTATCCCGCAGGAATCCCAGAAGAACCGGGACATTACCGGGGGTCTGCCGCGGGTGGCCGAGCTGTTCGAAGC
>ERZ772912.992-NODE-992-length-12026-cov-8.026648_pt1 | contig 12026 bp, 12 predicted proteins | sample MGYA00512119_ERZ772912 | MGnify/ENA primary metagenome ERZ772912 (study PRJEB29015, sample SAMEA2738048) | human oral metagenome | biome: human oral; feature: human-associated habitat; material: saliva | place: China | collected 2230 ...
GCAGAGATGAATAGTCTCTTTGGTGGCATCTTCTTTATCGGGATTTTCTTGTCACTGATCTTCATGGTCGGAACGGTCATCGTCATCTACTACAAGCAAATCTCAGAAGGCTATGAAGACCGTGATCGCTTCGTCATTCTCCAACAGGTGGGGCTTGATGAACACGAGGTCAAACGGACCATCAACCGTCAAGTACGGACTGTCTTTTTCCTCCCTCTCATCTTTGCCTTTATTCACCTGGCCTTTGCCTACCATATGATCCGACTCATTCTCAAAGGGCTCGGTGTCATCAATAGTGGTCAAGTCTTCGTCGTGACCCTCAGCGTCTGCTCTGTCTTTCTCATCACCTACCTGATTGTCTTTTGGATCACCTCTCGGAGCTATCGTAAGATTGTGCAGATATAAGAAAAGAGAAGCTCGCTCATGGCGGGCTTTTTTGTACGAAAACCGACTGCGATTGTTTTTGTTTTTCAAAGGGATATACAAAAAGACTGAAACAGTCGAGTTCAGTCTTTGATCGATTTCTATTAAAGTGATGTAAGGAAAGTCAATCCCCCTAGGATGACACCTGCCGAATTCGGAATAATCAAAATCCAGTCTTTTTTAGGTTCCTTTGTCCAACCATAAATGACCCAGATCAAGCAAGAAATAGCAGCTGACAAGGGTTGGAAAGGTTGGGCCTTATGTCCCTGTAAATTGGCAATAATTTGTGGGATGTAGGCAATGAAAACGATAATCCCAATAAAGGCACCGATCGAGCCAACGATTTGGTTGATTTTTTGTTTGTTCATAAAATTTTACCTCTGTATATCAAAATAGCATAAGTAGGAAGATAATGCAATTAATTTGCATGCTACGCAAAATGAAAACGATCACATTTGCAAAAGAATTAGACAAAGTGTCAAAAAATGGCAACTAGAGAGAAAATCCACTCGAAAAGAAATCCATCTTCCTGCAAAATCACAAGATTGTGACACTTTACAGTTGGGTAACATTTGAAAAAAGACTTGAATTTTAAGAGGGTAAGGGTTAGAATAGTTCATACTTAAAAAATGAAAGGTATCATGAAAATGAACGAAAAACAAATGAAAATCCTTGGTTGGGTTGCGACCTTTATGTCTGTTATGATGTATGTCTCTTACTTCCCACAAATTATGGACAATCTCGCTGGTCACAAAGGAAACTTTGTTCAACCTTTGGTGGCAGCCATCAACTGTAGCCTTTGGGTCTACTATGGACTCTTTAAAAAAGAACGCGATATCCCACTTGCTGCAGCCAATGCTCCAGGGATCGTCTTTGGTTTGATCACTGCCATCACAGCTTTATAAGAAGAAACTAGCTCCCGCAAGGAAGCTAGTTTTTTAATACCTTACAGAAATGTAAGAAATCAGGGTAAAAATGAAAGGTTAGCTTATTGTAGATCTCTCTTCAAATCGTTACAATAGAGGTGTAAAAAGTTTTATGGATATCAATCATATAACTAGATGGAAATGGAGAATGAAAATGGCCTTATTAGATGTACAACATGTGAAAAAAATTTACAAAACCCGCTTCCAAGGAACGCAGGTCGAAGCCCTAAAAGATATCCACTTCACGGTTGAAAAAGGGGAATACGTCGCCATCATGGGGGAATCAGGATCTGGGAAATCGACCCTCCTCAATATCCTAGCCATGCTGGACCAGCCGACGGAAGGACGGGTCTACCTCAATGGCACCGACACCTCGACCATCAAGAACAAGGATGCGTCGAGCTTCCGTCGGGAAAAACTAGGCTTTGTCTTTCAAGACTTCAACCTGCTCGATACCTTGTCTGTCAAGGACAATATCCTTCTCCCTCTGGTCCTTTCTCGCAGACCGGTCAAGGAAATGATGAGTAAGGTCGATAGCGTGAGTCGGGAGTTGGGCATTCACCAACTGCTTGAAAAATACCCCTACGAAATCTCTGGTGGGCAAAAGCAAAGGGTAGCCGTAGCACGGGCCATTATTACCTCGCCTGAAATCCTCCTTGCTGATGAGCCAACAGGGGCGCTGGATTCCAAGTCTTCAGCAGCTTTACTAGATGTCTTTGAGGATATCAATAGCATGGGCCAAACTATCCTCATGGTGACCCACTCAACTGCAGCGGCAGCGAGGGCTAAGCGCGTGCTCTTTATCAAGGACGGGATCCTCTACAACCAGATCTTCAGTGGGGAAAAGACAGAGCGTCAGATGTTCCAAGAAATCTCAGATACTCTGACAGTCATGGCGGGAAAGGAGGATCGTGATGTTTAAATTAACAAGTAAATTAGCACTTTCCAACCTCAAACAAAATCGCAAGCTCTATTATCCCTTTGCCCTAGCTGTCATTTTAACGACCATGATCCTTTATAGTTTTATCGCCTTGTCATCTATCCCTCATTTAGAGGATTCTTACGGAGGGGGGGCGGCGAGAACTGTTCTTGGTTTTGGTAGTTTCGTCGTCCAGCTGGTCGTCATCATTTTGGTGGCCTATGCCAATGGCTATGTCATGAAAAATCGTTCCAAAGAACTGGGCTTGTACAGTGTTCTGGGAATGGAGAAGAAGCATCTCCTCATCATGACCTTATGGGAATTGCTCTTCTTCTATGTTCTCACAGTTGGAGTAGGACTGGGTTTGGGGCTCTTATTTGATCGCCTGATTTTTGCCTTGCTCCTAAAATGTATGGGGCTACCAGTCGTCATTCAATCAACCTTCCAGATAGGGGCTGTTCTTAACACTTTACTTGGGTTAGCCTTAGCTTTTGGCCTCATTCTCTTGTTGAATTCTTTCCGCCTCTTGCGCTACAGTTCCCTCCACCTCATGCAACAGAAAAAGGCAGGAGAGAAGAAGGGACGCTTCTTGCTGGTTCAAACTCTTTTAGGACTAGGGCTCTTAGGAATTGCGTTTTATATAGCGCTAACCGTTGAGCGTCCAGTTGCAGCGGTTCAAGGATTCTTTATTGCTGTCATCTTAGTCATTCTAGCGACTTATCTCTTATTCAACGCAGGCTCTATTACCTTCTTAAGATTTCTCAAAGGTCGGAAATCCTACTATTACAAGCCAGAGAATTTTATATCCGTCTCTAACTTAATAGCTCGGATGCGAAAAAATGCAGCGGGCCTTGCGACCATTAGTATTCTTTCCACCATGGTCTTGGTCACCTTAACCGGGTCGCTCAATATCTTTATTGGAGGACAGAACTACCTAGATACTGTTTACCCTTCTGATTACATGATTAGTGTGGGGCATATGCCTTCAGATGCTGAGACAGAACCAGTTATCAAGGATGTTCAAGCTCAAATTAAGAAAACAGCCGATGCGACAAATCTATCAGATTATCAGGTGGCACAGACAACATACTGGTCGGCTGAAATTCGAAAGATTGATGGAAGGAGCTTAGAGGTTTATGAACAGTCCTATCAAGAAGCTGGTCAGGAGATGGAGATGAAGACAGAGGGAACAGTCTACTTTTTTGATCAGGCGACTTACGAGCAACTGACGGGTCAAAAAGTTGAGCTTGGGGAAAATGAAATCCTAGCCTATGGGTATCAGTATCCAGGAAAATTAGATTCGCAATTAGAAATCAATGGGAAGACCTTCACGATTAAACAAAAACTAGACTCCAATTTTATCCAAGGAAAACTCCCTCAATCCGACCTGTTTCAACATCAAATGGGTTTGTACCTTGTCCTCCCTGACTTGAACCAACTGGGACTAAAAGTTGATAAAAATTTGGAATTCGCTATTACTGCAAAAGATAAAGAGAATCAAGATTTCATCAGTGGCTTGATCAAAGACCTTTATTCGACAGACAAAATGAGTCAATATGGTGCGACTTTCTTTGGTGGATTTGAACGATACAGCATAGAGAAGGAGTGGCGTGAAACAGCAGGGACTCTCCTCTTTATTGGGATTTTCCTATCGGTCATCTTTCTATTAGCTACAGTACTCGTCATTTACTACAAACAGATTTCAGAGGGTCATGAGGATCGGGATAATTTTGTGATCTTGCAACAAGTAGGATTGGACCAAAAGCAAACCGGCACCACCATTCGCAAACAGATTCTCACTGTCTTCTTCCTTCCTCTATTCTTCTCCTTCCTATACCTAGGAGTGGCCTACAAGATGATTGCAAAGATCGTTGCCATCTTAGGAGCGACCAATGCGGGACTGGTCCTTCAAACAACTCTTTCCATCTGCGCTGTCTTTTTCATCTCTTATGTCCTCGTCTTTCTTCTAACTTCTAGAAGTTATCGGAAGATTGTCGTGCGATAGTATGTAAGACTATTAAGGCTTGAGAAATGAAATGAAAAAGGCGACAAGTTGCTGAACAAGAAAACACCGAGGTGGTACCTCGGTGTTTTTATCGTGATTATTTCACGTGTTTTTCAAGTTCTTCTTGCGCTTTTTTATTGGATTCTTCTTTTTCCTTCAACCAATTCTTATACGCTTTTTCGTAGTCGGCCGTTGTGACGGTCTTGTCTTGAACTTTTTGGTATTTGAAGAAGGTTGGTTCCCCTTTAATACCAATTGCAGAATTTGCTGCTGAGAATGGTGTGACCTTGGTGATAGATGGAACTCCACCCTTAGAGTAGATTGGAAGAACCATAGCATTTTCTGTCAACCAAGCTTGGGCAGCAGCGTATTTTTCATAACGTGCATTGGTATCCAATTTTTCATCATTGGCAGCATCTAGCAAGGCTTTGTATTCGTTCAAACCAATTTTCTCGATGAGCGCTTGGTCTTTCTTAGGATCAAGTCCCATACCAGTCAAGGTTGAACCATCTGTTGGGTTTAAGATATCCAAGTAAGTAGATGGGTCTTGGAAGTCAGGTCCCCAACCAGTGATATCCATATCAAAGTCTTTTTGGTCTGGTGATTGGGCAAAGTAAGTAGCGTTATCAGCATCGTCTGTAGACAATTTTTGGACATCAATCACGACATTGTCTTTACCAAGGGACGCTTCGATTGAGTTCTTCATAGAGTCTGCTTGTTGGACAAGAGCATTAGAAGATTGGTCTACAACATAGTCGATATGGATTGGGAATTGAACACCTTGCGATTGCAATTCAGCCTTAGCTTTTTCAAGTTCTGCTTTGGCTTTATCTGCATTATGCAAACTATCTTGAGCATCTGCGAAGCTAACACCGTTCCACTCATCTCCTGTTGCGGCAAGTTTTTCTTCAACGAGAGTACCGAAGTCTTTCCCGTCTGCTTGCACAAATGTCGGTGGAACTAGAAGGGTACGAAGAGTTTTTGTTGCTCCGTCTTTCCCGTTAACTTGAGCGCTGTAGGAAGTTCTATCTAAAGCAAAGTTCAAAGCTTGACGGAAGTTTTTGTTTTGAAGGGCTGTCTTGGTGCTGTTCTTTTGCTCATCAGATGTCTTCTTAGTATGACCGTAGTTTTGACGGTTGACGTTGAAGTAAGCGTAGTAAACAGTAGAGTCTTGTGGGGTATAAACGATGTTATCCTTGAATTTCTTCTCAATCGTACTGTAGGTTGAGCTAGTTGGGAAGAGACGAGCAGTAGATAGGTTACCATCTGAGAAGTTACGAGCAAGATAGTCTTGGTCAGATCCATCGAAGTACGTTAATTTAACAGTATCGATGTGAACATTTTTCTTATCGTAGTATTCAGGGTTCTTTTCCAACTCGATTTGTGATTTTGAAGTGAATGACTTCAAAATATAGGCCCCGTTGTAGAGGATACCATTTGGTTTCACGCTACCGAAATCTTTCCCTGCTGATTCCAAGAATTTTTCATTGACGGGCATCATGGTCGAAGTTGTCAATTTAGAATTCCAGAAGGACTCAGGTTGAGCCAAAGTGTATTGGAGAGTATGGTCATCAACGGCTTTAACACCAACTTTAGAGAAGTCCGTATTTTTACCAGTGACATAGTCATCCAGGCCGGCTACTGAGTTTTGAACCAAGTAAAGAGCATCGGATTTTTTATCGGCTACATATTTCAGAGATGTCACGAAATCATTTGCAGTGACGTCAGCGTATTCATTTCCTTCTGAGTCATACCATTTTGCATCTTTACGGAGTTTATAAGTGTAGGTTAGTCCGTCTTTAGAAACAGACCAATCTTCCGCTAGTGCAGGGACGAGATTACCATATTGGTCATTTTCAAACAATCCATCGACCAAGTTGGTTGTGATGTCGCTCGTAGTTGAACGATTTGAAGTCAAATAGTTCAAGGAATCAGGATCTGTACCATACACGTAGTTGTAGGTTGTTCCCTTTGATGAATTAGAAGATGATCCACATGAAGCAAGGAACAGGGCTGAAGCAACCGTGACACCTGCTAGGAAAGCTAGTTTAGATTTTTTCATCACTTATCTCCTTTAATAAAGATTTTGTATTATTATACACCTTTTTTTATAAAAAGCAATTGTTTTTTGAAATTAATTGTATATTTAGTCATGATTTTCGGAATTATTGAGTTTTATCCAATATTTTCACTATTATGCTTTACAAACTAGCTTGGGTGAAGTATACTAATAGTGAAAAGACTAGTATGTAAAACAAACTAGCTAAAAGAGGCCTGTATAGAAAGGGGGAGAAGTATGAAAGAGTCGCAATTGCTAAAGGGTGTCCTGGAAGGTTGTGTTCTAGAAATTATTTCAAAGAAATCTATCTATGGCTATGAATTGATCCAGAGCCTCAAGGAAACCGGCTTTGATAAGATTGTTGCTGGGACCGTTTATCCCTTGCTTCAGAAGCTAGAGAAGCAGGGAGTCATAATAGGAGAGATGAGGCCCTCTCCGGATGGACCTGATCGTAAATATTTCTCTCTAACCAAGGAAGGAAGAGAGCGACTAGAGGAATTTTGGAACCAGTGGCAGGATCTGATCATTAAAGTAGAACGCGTAAAAAAGGAGGGGGAAGAATGATCGAAGATTATACAGAAAAAATGTCTGATGAACTGAATCGTCTAAACAAGGAGAATCAAGCCTATGTGAAAAAAATGGTGGCCTATGTCGGAGTGAAGTCCTTTTTTTATGATGATGAGCTACTGGGTGAACAGCTCTACAATATGGTTTGCGATTTAAAGGTTGCTGAGCGAGACGGAATTGGTGCGATGGACTACTACGGAAAGGATCCAAGGGAAATGATGGACCAAGTTCTCTCGGAGTTACCTAGACGCAGGCTAGGTTCTTATGTGAGATTATTCTTGATTCTTGGAACGATTTTCGTTGGCATGCGGTTTGTAATGGATTTTGCCTGGATGATGCCACTGGTGATTGCTCCCTTAACATATCTGCTAGATCTACTCATTTTCGTAGTGTTCAGTCAATTCATGATGTGGCTTTGGTCCAAACAGAGCTATGGGGAAATCAAGTGGCCTTGGGCTCTTATCATCAGTGTAATCAGTCTGACCTTGTCTCCTAGGATAGAGCGAGTATTTTCTGACCATTTGAGTCTGAATCGAAGTATCCTTTTGCCAGATGGTTGGGCGATTGTTCTGACTTTTCTGGTTCTTCTTGGATTTACGATCATGACCTATAGAAATCAGGGACGGCTCGCTGTTAGCCTACTGGTCATGGGGGTTACTTTCTTTGTAACTGGATGCTGTGTTCGCTTAGTGAATCCAGGAACAGCCAATTCATTACGCTGGCTACTCCCTCTGATAGGACTGGTCTTGTCCTTCATTGTATTTCGTCTCCAAAGAAAGGGGGAAACATCATGACATCTGCTATTTATTATGAAGAAACGCAGGCTTTGGTTCAAACCTTTAGCCAGGAGGACCAAGTTTACTTCCAAGATCTCTGGGATTATTTCAATTTCGCCGGTTTCTTATATGAGGAGAAGGCTTTAAGAGAGCAGGTCTATAATTTGGCTCTAGATTTTTCGCAAGCGAGCGGTGATGGATTGACAGCCAAGGACTATTTTGGACAAGATCCAAAGGGAATGGCAGACCAAATCATAGAGAATATGCCCAAAGAATCCACGCGGTCTGTTTTGAAGTATGGGGCGATTGTCTCGGGAATTGTGATTTTCTATCGCCTCTTAAGTGAGTTTGCCTCGCAAGCAGTCCTGGTTCTCAAGCCACTGGTCTATCTAACGGATAGTATTTTAGGTATTTTAGTCGTTGGGTTACTATTCTATCTCCTTCGTCGCCTCATTTTTGCAGAAGAGAAGTTAAAAAAAGCAATTTATGTAGCAGTCGTACTCATTCTTGGGATCTATTTCGCTAGTGAGATAGTTGGGGTCCGTTTCTTGCCAGCTTTTGCTTGGTTAACAGTGCCGAATCCATGGGATACCTTCCTCATTACAGGGGCTTGTGCAGGACTTATCTTGTGGCAGTGGAAAGAAGAGTTTGCTCGTGCCTTCATCTTTCCTATTCTGTCCTTCTTAGTAGTGGGATTTTTGCATCGCTGGACCTTGGCACAAGGAATTCAGAATTCTACCATGACTATCATTCTGCCTACGGTAATCATTGTTATAGGATTGATGATTTACTATTGGTTCACGATTCGCGCCTTGAAAAAGAACAAGACAGAAAATGGTGAATAGAGTGAAAAGGGGGAGGACGCTCCCCTTTTCTGTTGGAAACCAACGAGCAAGCATGATTTTTGTTATAATGAAAGGGACTATAAATCAAAGGAGAAGAGCATGACATTCGAAGAAATCTTAAAAAAATAGTAACATGTATTGGTATAGTCGTCATTTGTCAACATTTAAAAATTGGCAATTTTGTCACTTCTAAAAGGAGGCTTCAGAATGTTTAGCTACAGTTTCTCTTAGTTCATTCTAGGTTCATTTGAATAAGAGGAATAAGAGGAATTCCTTTGTTAGAACTGATTAGTAACTTACGCGTTCATAATGGATTTATATTTTCGAAAAGGTTGAGTAGTTTTAGAGATTTATAAGGTATGAAAAAGTTAAAATTAAGATTGAAAAATGAATAGGAGGTTATTATGAGATTCATTATTTCTTTTATCACATTTTGTGGTTTGGCTGGTGTTTGGTATTTTATAAAAAAACAACCAAATATAAAATATCGAAACATTTCAGCTTTGGTTGCTTTAATTGGTTTTATTATTTTTGGTTTATTCTTTCGAGAAGAAAAAACTCAACAAACTTCAGTAGAGCCGGTTGTTAGTTCAAGCAGTTCGTCTTCGAGTTTATCGACAACAACTCAAGCTTCCTCCTCGACTTCAGAAATTAGTTCATCAAGTGAATCAGCTTCAGCATCAAAACAATTTAATGATGAAGAGTTTCAAAAATATGCTATTCAATTTCAAGATAAATTGAATGAGTTGGTTAAAGAGACAGGGCAAGTTTATAGTGCTACAGGGAGAGGGCTTATACTGTATCTGACTGTTCCACAAGATTTTAAATATAATTCAAAAGATGCTCTTCAAGAGTTTGCGGATAAAGTGTTGCAGGTTAAGAATGAAACTTTCCCCGTTTGGCTCGTTGAAAATGGTTATTCTGCTCAAGATGTCAGTATTCATCTACACATTAAGACAGAAGATGGGACGACTATCGCGAAAGAAAAGTTTTTGGGATCAATGAAGGTTACGAAATAAATAATTAGTTTAAAAAATATAACAAATTTAGTTTGATAACGGTACAGGATATTTTAAATAACAGATGAATACGAGGGGTGTTACTATCTAAATGACAGCCTGTTTTAGTTTTATTATTCAATAAAAGATACATTTTTAGAAGAAGGAAGAAGCTCATGGGATTTTTTGATAATGTAAAACAAGAAGGCACTTTTTCAAATGCTTCTAGAGCAAATGGATTACATTATGTTGTTCTTCAAGTGACATTGAAAGAAAAGTTTTTCGGCACTGGTTCGGGGAACCTTACAGAATTAGAAGATGTAATCAATCGCCAAGCGTCTAAGGGATATAGACTTCATACAATCAGTACAGCAAACGGTGGAAGTAAAGGATTAGGTGGAGGAGATCGTATTCAAGCAACTATGGTTTTTGAGAAGATTGTATAATCCCTTTTTATACCTCATTTTTGTCAGTAATAACCTGGTTTTCAAGTGTTATTCTAACAAAAATAGGGAAAATAGAAGATAGAAATCGAAAATAAATAGAGTTCGAACAAGTTTGCTAACTTGTTGACATATGGCTCCAAATGGATTATAATTTATTTAATCTTAATGAATGGTTGCAGTAGCGACCTACCGAAAGGAGCTTCTAACGAAGCTCCTTTTGTGCATTATTTTGAGGTACAATTAATGAAACCTTTTACAAATATTGATGAACAAATAGAGTTACTAAAATCAAGAAATCTAACATTTCTAAACGAAAGTTTAGCAAGACAATCTCTAACCAATTATGGATACTATGAAATAGTGAATGGTTATAAGTATTTCACTATTGAATTAGATTCTGAAGAGGAAATCTATAAAGATGGTGAAACGTTTGAACATATGCTCGCCCTCTATGAACTTGATAAGGATATCCGAAAAGGAATTATAGAAGCGACTATGGAGATTGAATTGTCACTACGGACAGCAATCGGTTACGTTGTCGCAAAAGATATCGGAGTTGAAAAAGAGCATTATCTGGATAGAAAAAATTATAATCAAGGTAAGAAGAATAAAAGAGGTTATGAGATTGATCAGCTTATTCATAAATTAAATAAAATTTACGATGATAACTCTGAACCTTATAAACACTACAGAGAAACTCACGGACACATTCCGCCATGGATTCTTTTAAAAGGTACTACTCTAGGAAATCTGGTAACCATGTGTAAGCTACTAAAACCTGCTCAGAAAGAGCAAGTCATTTCAACTTGTCTAACAATTCCTAAAGAATTTATTACCGAGGAAGTAAAAGCGACCTTTTCAGAAATTTTATACCTAGTTTTAGCATTTAGAAACCGTGCAGTTCATAGTGGGAGACTGTTTAACTATCATTCTGAGAAATATTCAATCAGCTATAGAGATTTTTTCCACAAACGTATGGATATATCTGAAGCTGGTTATAGAAAAGGCGCAGGAAGAAACGATTTATATACCCTTTTTAACTCTCTTACATGGTTTAAGAATGAAGATGCAGCATTTCATGCTGAATTTGCTTTATTCTATTCTCTCAAGGAGCATTTTAAAAAATTCCCTGATGACGATGCTATGTTTACAATAGAATCCGGAATGCCTTCTGATTATATAAATAAAAAAATATCTAAGTATTTTGATTAGAAATATTATTTAACCAAGTATAACACCTCTATAAGTCCCATATTAACCTTATGTTCTATTCTAGTAAAATTTAACTTCCAACTGAAAAATGAAAATAAGGGAATCTCGAAATTTATAATATAATATGAATCACCATCTAAGACGCTTTTAATATAGCTTTCCTGCTGATGTTTTTAGGAAGGTATATCATGAAAATTACAGAAGTAACAAAAAGAGATGGTAGTACGCTATACCGTGCTAGTGTGTTTAGGAAATGATTAAGTTACTGAAAAAAAGATTTAAAATCAGTGTAACTGCTCTAACTAGAAAAGAAATAAAGCAGAAGATAAAACACGCGTAAGAAAAATATAAATCTAATGGTAGTACAGTAACATAACTAGTGCAGATACAAACCCATCAGGAATTATCTAATGTTGGGATAGATACGTACAAATTAACTGTGAAGCCGAAGACTTTTTATCAGTATGAATAAAATAATTGTTGTTTATAAAGAATGATTGATAAGCTAAAGAATAGCGCAGGTATAAGAGTGCTTAGTATAGAAACTAAAATCCTTAATATACTGCGATTATACAAAAATAGACAAAATCAAAGGAGAAGATCATGACATTCGAAGAAATCTTGCCGGGACTAAAGGCAAAAAAGAAATATGTCCGTACGGGTTGGGGCGGAGCAGAGAACTATGTTCAGCTTTTTGATACCATCGAGCAAAATGGGGTAGCTCTAGAAGTGACGCCTTATTTTCTCATTAACGTCTCTGGTGAAGGCGAAGGATTTTCCATGTGGAGTCCAACCCCTTGTGATGTCTTAGCGACAGATTGGGTGGAAGTCCATGACTAAACGGGTCTTG
>ERZ772912.993-NODE-993-length-12026-cov-4.713808_pt1 | contig 12026 bp, 9 predicted proteins | sample MGYA00512119_ERZ772912 | MGnify/ENA primary metagenome ERZ772912 (study PRJEB29015, sample SAMEA2738048) | human oral metagenome | biome: human oral; feature: human-associated habitat; material: saliva | place: China | collected 2230 ...
TGCGGGGCCTGTTGCATACTTATAGATAGGTAAAATACTTAACTTTGTGTGAGGGAATTTTTCTCTCTCCCGTATTTGTCATAGAACGATAAGCTATGAGTAAGCATCCCTTCCGCGGGATGGGTGTGGCGCTGGTCACGCCCTTCACCGAATCGCAAGAGGTCGACTACAAGAGTCTGGAGCGCCTCCTCGAACATCTGCTCCGTGATGGGGCTACGGACTTTATCGTCATCCACGGGACGACGGGTGAGTCGCCCTGCCTCACGCGTGAGGAGCGCCAGCGAGTCACCGACCATGTCGTCGAGCAGGTCGCAGGACGCTGCCCGCTGATGATAGGCCTTGGGGGTAATAATACCCGCGAGACGGCAGAGCGCCTTCGTGAGCTTGACCCCCGTGGTCTCTCTGGCGTCCTCTCTGTCGTACCCTACTACAACAAGCCTTCGCAGGAGGGGATGTATCGCCACTTCGCCCACCTGGCTGAGGCGAGCCCACTTCCGCTGGTGCTCTACAACGTGCCGGGGCGTGTCGGGGTGAATATGGCGCCCGATACCGCCGTGCGCTTGGCGCGAGACTTCGATAATATCATTGGGATCAAGGAGGCTTCGGGCTATCCCCAGCAGGCGGCACAGATCACCGCGTGTGAGCTGCCCGAGGACTTCGTCGTCCTCTCGGGCGATGATGCGCTCACCGTGCCCTTCATCCAGAATGGAGCTGTGGGCGTCATCTCCGTCGTGGGCAACGCCTATCCCCGCCTCTTCTCCCACCTGACGCACCTGGCTATGGAGGGGCATATCAATGAGGCCGACATGATCCAGACGGAGATGCGCGCCATCAATACCCAGCTCTTCCAGGAGGGCAATCCCGTCGGGATCAAGGCCCTGCTCTACCTTATGCGTCTCATCGACAGCAATAGCCTGCGCCTGCCCTTGGTCGCTGCGAGCCCCGAGCTCTCTGAGCGCCTTGACGCTACGCGCAAGGCTCTCGACATCTACGCCTCCCACCTCTTTGCCTAAGTGAGCCCGACGACAGAGATCTGCGACAGCTATTGGACGCTCGCCGAGCCCAGCGAAGGCGAGTACTCAGAGAAGAGAAGTAAGTTCCTCGCCTACGCCTATCCCGTCACGACCGAGGAGGAGGCGCTGGAGCGTGTGCGCGAAGTGCGTGCCCGTTATTATGATGCCCGCCATGTGTGCTGGGCTTATCGTCTGGGCCCTACAGGCGAGCCTTATCGTGCGAATGATGATGGGGAGCCCTCGGGGACGGCTGGCAAGCCCATTCATGGTATCCTCGTCTCGCTGGGGCTGACGGAGGTCATCGTCCTCGTCGTGCGCTACTTCGGTGGCGTGAAGCTTGGTACGAGTGGCCTCATCGAGGCGTATCGCGAAGCTGCCTTGGCTGCTCTCACTGACGTGCCCCGTCGTGAGTGCATCCTTACTGAGCGCATTCGCCTGACCTTCAGCTATGAGCTGATGGGACCCGTGATGCGCATCGTCAAGGAGACCGAAGCCCGCGTCGTCGTACAGGACTTCAGAGAGTCCTGCTTCCTCGAGCTTGAGCAGCGCCAGGGGTGTGTCGCCGAGCTCCGCTCCCGCCTGGAGCAACTCTACGGAGTGACCCTCCTCTCCGAAGCCCCCGACTCCACCCATTCCGAAGAATAGTATATCCTAATTAATAGATGGAAGAGAATCTACCCACTCCCGAGCCGGAGGCTATAGGCCAACTCACAGACGACGTCGCAGAGCTCAAGGCGAAGTCTGTCTCAGGCTTCGGCTGGTCAACAATCCAGCAGATCGTCGGGCGTGTGACCACCTTCGTGGTGAACCTCGCTCTGGCGCGTCTCCTGGTGCCGGAGGACTTCGGTACGCTCGCTGTACTGGGTATCTTCCTCGCTATCTCCGCCCAGCTTGCCGATATTGGCTTCGGGAGCTCGCTGACGCGCTCGGAGCGTGTCGATGATGCCGACCTCTCGACGATCTTCTACTACAACATCGGGATGAGTAGCCTACTCTACCTCATCCTCTTCATCGCAGCGCCATGGATCGCGGACTACTTCCGCAATCCTATCCTGGTTCCCGTCCTGCGTGTGATCTCGCTGAGCGTGGTCATCAACTCGCTGTGCAGTATCCAAGCGATCTTGGTCTGGAGGCAGATGGAGTTCCGCAAGGATATGCTTATTCAGCTCGCTACGGGCGTGCTGTCTGGGCTGACGGGTATCGTGATGGCCTACTTCGGCTATGGCTACTGGGCGCTGGTAGGCATGGGGCTTGCCAACTCGATCGTGCGCCTCATCGGCTACTGGTGCTCCTCTCCTTGGCGGCCTAAGCTGATCTTCAGCATGGAGAAGCTCAAGCTTCACTTTGGCTATGGCTCGCGTATGGTCGGCGCTGGGATGATCACCACGCTGTACAACAACCTGATGACGATCCTCATCGGGCGCTACTTCTCGCTGTCGACCCTCGGGCTCTATGGCAATGCCAATGCCCTATATATCGTTCCCGTCTCGGTCATCGCTGACCCCATCAACAAGGTGACCTTTCCCGTCTTTGTGCGTTTCCAGAATGACAAGGAGCGCCTGCGTGCAGGCTATCGTCGTGTGATGCGCCTCCTATTCCAGCTCTCTTGTCCGCTGATGATGGCCCTCGTCGTCTTGGCTCATCCCCTCTATCACTTCCTCTACGGGGATAAGTGGATGGCTGCGGCGCCTTATTTTCAGATCCTCTGTATCTGCGGGATTCTCTTCCCTATCAACTCGTATAACATCAATCTCCTCGAGGCTAAGGGTCGTAGTGACTTGCACCTGCGTCTGGAGATTATCCGCCGTATCATCGGAGTCGCTGCAGCCTTCATCGGCTTGCAGTTCGGTATCTATGGCCTGCTGTGGAGTACGGCGATCACGCAGGTGATCTACCTCTTTATCAATAGCCATTACTCGGGTCGCTTCATCGACTATCCCCTCGGCCAGCAGCTGGGCGAACTCTTCCCCTTTGCGCTGATGAGTGCGGCTGCCGGAGGCCTTCTTTGGGGATTAGATACCTATGCATTATCATCACTTGCCGACTTTTGGCGTTTATCTATTGGGAGTACAGTATTAGGGCTGACCTATCTCCTCTTGGTCTACCTCTTTGCCCGTGAAGACTACCTCTATGTGTGGGGTCTCGTGCGCCACTATGTGCTGCGTCGCCCCGCTACCCAGTCCTGACAATTTGTTATCTTTGTAGACATTGGTCTACAATACATTGTATCACGTCCATAATCATAGAATGAGAATTATGAAGAAGATCATCTTGGCCTCTCTGGCACTTGTGGCAGTTGCTTCGCTGAGCTCCTGCGGTGCGAAGAAGAGCGCTTATCGTAAGGCCTACGAGCAGGCTAAGCAGCGTGAGGTCGCTACTCAGAGCACCACGCCAGCCGTACAGTATGAAGCCCCTGCAGCTGCTCCTGCTGTCCCCGTGACCGTACGCAAGGAGCGTGTCACTACTTACCAGGGCGAAGATGCTACCCGTCTGAAGCGCTATAGCGTAGTCGTAGGTAGCTTCCAGAATCCTACGAATGCTCGCAACCTCAAGGATCGTATGGTCCAGGCTGGCTACAGCGCCGTCCTCGCTACCAACGACGTAGGTATGCTGCGTGTCATCGTAGCCAGCTTCGATACGCGCGAAGAAGCTGCTGCAAGCCGTGACGCTATCAAGGCTCGCTTTGCTCCTGACTTCAAGGATGCATGGCTCCTGGAAAACGATAACTAATCAGACTTTATAGCCCCCGCCCCAATCCCTGGGGCGGGGCTACCTATATCTATATGGAGATACTACAGAGCTACTCGCTACGTGAGCACAATACCTTCGGTATCGATGCCCAGGCTGACTGGTTCATCCCCTTCGCCAGCATCGAGGATCTACAGCTATTGAGCCGTGACGAGTACTTCCAAGAGTGTCGCTGTATCACTATTGGTGAGGGAAGCAACCTGCTCTTCCTCACCAATTTTCATGGGATCGTACTACACTCGGTGATCCAAAGCATTGAGCGTCTCGCTGAGACGGCCGATACGGTCGACCTCCTCGTCGGCTCGGGCGTCAAGTGGGACGACTTCGTAGCCCAGATGGCCGAAGCCGAGCTCTACGGCGTCGAGAACCTCTCCCTCATCCCTGGCGAAGTCGGTGCTGCCGCTGTGCAGAATATCGGAGCCTATGGCGCTGAGATCTGCGAGGTCATCCGCGAGGTGCATACGGTGCATCGTCGTACGGGTGAGGTGCGTCACTTCGCTGTCGAGGAGTGCAACTACAGCTATCGCCATAGCTTCTTCAAGGAGCCCGAGGCAGCAGACTACATCGTCACCCACGTCCTCCTACGCCTCTCCAAGCACCCTCATCTGAAGCTCGACTATGCTGACCTCCGTCAGCGCGTGGAGGCTCGCACGGCGACGCCTACTGCCCGCGATGTACGTGACGAGGTTATCCGCATCCGCCAAGAGAAGCTCCCCGACCCGAAGGTCTTGGGCAACGCTGGTAGCTTCTTCATGAACCCCATCATCTCGGCCGAGGCTTTTGAGCGCCTTCGTGAAGCTTATCCCGAAGCGCCACACTACGACCTCCCCGACGGACAGGTGAAGGTCCCCGCAGGCTGGCTCATCGACCGCTGTGGTCTCAAGGGCTATCGTCTCGGACATGCCGCCGTCTATGAGCGTCAGGCACTCGTCCTCGTCAATGCTGATGGCGAAGCTACGGGGCAGGACATCGCTCGCTTGGCTGAGTATGTGCAGGAGCAGGTCGCAGAGCGCTTTGGCCTACAGATCACCCCTGAGGTGAGGTACATCTCTTAGATAGCCACCCTTCACCTCGCTGCTTATTCACCTAACTACTCGCTCTACCACGCACCCTCTCTCACTCGATAGAGAAGGTATCTCTTTGCCGTGGTAGCTCTCCCTCCTACTTACATGAAGGTAATTCTTCTCGGTACGGGCACCAGCACTGGTATCCCCGAGGTAGGCTGTGGCTGCCCTGTGTGCCATAGCTCGGATGCTCGTGACCGTCGTCTGCGCACCTCTGCCCTCATCATCACCGAGGGTGGGAAGCGTATCCTCATCGACTGTGGCCCTGACTTCCACTACCAAGCCACACGTCTCGGTATCGATCGTATCGATGCTATCCTCTTGACTCACGAGCACTACGACCACACGTTCGGTCTGGATGATGTGCGTACCATCGCGTGGCGTCAGGATATCCCCATCCACGGGCAGCAGCGCGTCCTCGACTCGGTGCGTGCTCGTATGCACTACGTCTTCAGTGACCATCCCTACCCTGGGACGCCTCGCTTCACCCTCTGCCCGATAGAGGAGGGGAGTGATGCCTCCTTCGAGCTCTTCGGTGAGCGTGTCACGCCCATCTCTCTGGCGCACGGCTCACTACCTATCGTGGGCTATCGTATCGGCGAGGTGAGCTACATCACCGATATGAAGACCATCGAGCCCAGCGAATGGGCTAAGGTCAGTGGCTCACAGCTCCTCGTCATCAATGCCCTGCGCTATCAGCGTCCGCACCCCAGCCACCAGTCGGTGGAGGATGTCGAGCGCCTGCTACCTGAGCTTGCCGTTCGTCCCAAGCTGACCCTTCTCACGCACCTCTCGCACCATGCACCTTCGCATGCCCAGCTGGAGGCTATGCTCCCCGAAGATCTGCAGCCTGCTTACGACCAAGAGTATATCGTGGTCGACGAAGCGGGCCCCCGTATCCTCCCTCTCCCAGAGTATGTAGAGCCCTATAGCTACCGCGATATGGGCCGTATCGCTTATGCCGATGCGTGGGCACTGCAGAAGGAGCTCTTCGAAGCCCAGCTGAAGGCTAAGCACGAGCACCGCCCCACGGAGTCCTTCCTCCTCTTCTGTGAGCACAATCCCGTCTTCACCATGGGCCTCCATGCCGATGCGACGAATATGCTGATGAGCGAGGACTTCCTCCGTGAGAATGGCTACGACTTCTTCTCCGTCGAGCGCGGAGGTGATGTCACCTACCACGGCCCTGGACAGATCACCGGCTATCCCATCCTCGATCTGGAGCGCTTCGGTCTCGGGCTGAAGGCTTATATCGAGCTGCTGGAGCAGTCGGTCATCGAGCTTCTCGCCTTCTTCAAGATCGAGTCGGGGCTGAAGGACGGTGCTACGGGCGTGTGGCTCGATGTCGGCGATCCCCAGCGCGAGCGTAAGATCTGTGCTATCGGCGTGAAGAGCAGCCGCTACGTCACGATGCACGGCTTCGCCCTCAATGTCAATACCGACCTCGCTCCCTTCCAGCTCATCAATCCCTGTGGCTTCAAGGAAGGCAAGGTCGCCTCTATCGCTGGCGAAGTGGGCCACGAGGTGGACTTCACCGTGGCTAAGCATCTCTTAGCTTCGATCCTCCATCGTCGTCTTGCGGCCCTCCTTCCTCCGCGTTTCTAATCCCCCCAATCCCTCCCTTTTACATCCCCATCACTCACATCATATCCTATGACTACTGAGTTCAATCTCTCTACACCGCCGCTCCTTTTCTCGGCGATCTCTCTCATCCTCCTGGCTTATACGAACCGCTTCCTCTCCTATGCCTCCACAGTGCGCAACCTCAAGGAGCGCTACGAGAGCAACCCCGAAAGTGAGCCTACCTCCCTTAAGCAGATCGAGAATCTCTACCGCCGTCTCGACCTCATCCGCTGGATGCAGGTGCTCGGTGCATCGAGCCTGCTGGTCTCGCTCGTGGCTATGTTCCTCTACTACCTCGAGTGGAACCTTGCCGGTGGCGTCGTCTTCGGTGTCGGTATGGTCCTACTCGCTCTCTCGCTCTGTATCTGTATCTGGGAGATCCAGATCTCGGTGAAGGCCCTCAACCTGAGCCTCCAGTCCATCCGTCGTGAGCGCAGTGGTTCGCTCCGTCAGCGCCCCGATGATGAGACCCTCCAGCGTGAGAAGTCTCGCAGCAAGCGCAAGAAGAACCGCGACAATAAGGAGGGCAAGGAAGCTTCTTCCCAGCCCGCAGCTCCTGCTCAGCCTCAGGAGAAGCAGCCCAACCAAGGTCAGCAGGGCGGTGGTCGTCAGCCCCGTCAGGAGCGTGGCGAACGCAACGAACGCAATGACCGCGGTGAGCAGCGTCAAGAGCGTGGTGAGCGTCAAGAACGTAATGACCGCCAGGAGCGTGGCGAGCGCCGTGAGCAGAATCGCCAAGAGCGTAACAATGACCAGTCCGAGCGCCCCGCTCGCGAAGGTCGTGGCAATGGCAACAACGGCGGTAACAACAATGGTAATGGTGGCAATAACAATAACGGCAACGGAGGCAATAACAACGGCAACAACCGCCGTCAGCGCCCCGAACGTCAGGAGCGTCCCGAGCGCAACAATGAAGCTGCCCAGCAGTCTGCCCCTGAGGTAGTACCTACCGCTACGCCTTCTGCCGAAGCTCCAGCTGAGCGCCAGCCCCGTGCAGAACGCAATGATCGCCCCGAGCGTAGCCAGCAGCAGCCCGCCGAAGGTCAGCAGCGTGAGGACCGCCGTCCCCGTCAGCAGGAGCGCCAGCAGCGCCCCCAGCAGGAGGCGACGCCCGTAGCTCGTCCTGCCGAAGCCCCCGCAGCTACCCCTGCTCCAGCTCCACAGCCCGCGCCTGCACCAGCGACTACTCCCGCTCCCGTCGTGCAGGAGCAGCGCCCTGTGGCTCAGCCTGCCGAGCGTCCTGCTCGTCCTATGAGCTACGAAGAGGCTGTTGCCCGTCAGCGTGAAGCTCAGGAGTCCGTAGCGAAGCCCGCTACGCCCTCCGTGCCCCGCACCAACGAAGAGGAATAGTCCTTAGGGCTACGTCCCATACGAGGCATTCGGCTCCTTCACCCAATGTGGGGTGGAGGAGCCGAATGCGTTTATCCTCTCTGTATGAGTGTGCAATTAGCTACCTATATGGAGGGGGAAATGCAACCAGTACTGGTCGCTGATCGGACCAGTACTGGTAAGCTATAGTGACCAGTACTACTTCGCGTCGTGACCAGTACTGGTCAACTCACCGACCAGTACTGCTTCGTTTTTACAAATCGTAGGACGCTGTCCTCGCTCCTTCGTAGCCTTCCCCTTAGATATCGCTATCTTTGTCCTATAGACCAATAAGCTTTCCACAAGAAATATATGACTTGGCAGCAGATCAAAGACTCCCTGCGCGTCCAGCTTTGGATGCTTCTGAAGGGGCGTAAGTATAGCCAGCAGTATCGAGCTACGGCCGACCGCCGTCGTGCCCTGCGTGTGCATGATTCGTGGGAGACCCTCGATGAGATCCTTCGTACGGGTGCTTCGGTGAGCCGCTTTGGCGACGGGGAGCTGCAGATCATGCAGCGCTACCTCGACGAACTCGAGCGCCCTTCGTCGGCCGAAGAGGTGGATACCTTCCAGCACTACGATGCCTCCCTCGGTAAGCGCCTCTATGAGGTGTGGCAGGTGCCTTCGTCGGAGCGCCATCTGAACTGCGTGCCCTACGCCTTCAAGGACTCCTCCCCCCACCGCGGGTACAACCGTATCTTCTTCGAGCGTGAGGCTCTGATGCGCCTTCCCGCACTGGAGAAGCTTGCCCGCGAACACGACTTCTACGATACGAACTTCACCCGCTTCTATATGGGGCGCTATGATATCCGCGACTATCCTGCGTATATCGAGCGCATGAAGGCGATCTGGAAGGATCGTGACCTGCTCTTCGTCGAGGGCGAGAAGTCGCGCCTCGGTGTCGGCAATGACCTCTTCGATGGCGCACGTAGCGTGAAGCGCGTCCTCTGCCCTGCGACGGATGCATGGGGTAGCTATCCCGAGATCCTTCGTCTGGCGAAGGAGCATGGAGAGGGACGCCTCGTCCTCATTGCCCTCGGTCAGACGGCGACCGTCCTCGCCTATGACCTCTCCGAAGCAGGTCTGCAGGCCATCGACCTCGGTCACGTGGATGTGGAATATGAATGGTATCGTATGGGTGCGAAGACCAAGGTGCCCATCCCTGGGAAGTACGTCAATGAAGCGCCCGGCGGGCGTACTGTCGCCGAGCACCCTGCACAGGCCGCTTACCTCCAGCAGGTCGTAGCTCGTGTAGGCGAAGCGAAGCCCACTCCGACTGCCGCTCTGACGACTGCCGTCTATCCTATCGAGGGGCTGAGCTGCGGGCACTGCGTAGCGCGTGCTACCGAAGCCCTCCAGACTGTGGCGGGCGTTAGCTCCGTCACTATCTCGCTGGAGGCTGGCGAGGCAAGTGTCACGTATGACGCTGAGCACTGCACGCCCGAGGCCCTGCGTGTTGCGGTAGAGGCCGCTGGCTATACGCTCCGCATCGACGCGCCCAACGCATAGCAAAACGAGGGTGCCAGCTTCGGCTGGACCGAACGAATAGGCGGTACGAGTTGTTTTATCCATACCGCATCGATACATCGGTGAGGGGTACATCTGCAGACGGCAGGTGTACCCCTTGCCCGTACTAATAGTTATATTCATTCCATATGGTCAAGAGATCTTTCCCCCTCCTGGGACTTAACTGCGCAGCCTGCGCCGCTCATTCGACGAAGGCCCTGGAGAGTACGCCTGGCGTGCAGTCTGCCACCGTCAACCTCGCCTCCGCCACGACCTTTGTCGTCTATGATGAGACGCAGTGTACCCCCGAGATGCTCCGCGCAGCTGTGGCTGCCATGGGCTATGACCTGCGCATCGATGAGCCCGAGGTGGGCGAGCTGGAGGCACTTCGTCAGCGGGAAGAGCGAGCCCTACAGCGCAAAACGCTGGTGGCAGTCGTCCTCTCGCTCATCGTGATGGTGCTGATGATGTGGCCACCGATGACGCTCCCGAAGTCGCTCATCTCCGCTGTCCTCACTGCCGTGACCCTCATCTGGGCAGGCTCGGGCTTCTTCGTGCGTGGCTGGCGTCAGCTACGTGCTGGGGCGGCGGGCATGGATCTGCTGGTGATGCTCTCGACCTCGGTAGCCTTCGTCTACAGCCTCTATCATCTGGGCGAATACCTCTTCATCGCGCCAGAAGCGCACCACCTGCACCACCTTTATTTCGAAGCCGCCTCAACGACGGTCGCCTTCGTCCTCCTCGGCAAGGTGCTCGAGGCACGTGCACAGCGTCGCACGTCGTCGGCTCTGCGTCGCCTCATGGGCGGTCAGCCAAAGACCGTGCATCAGCTCCTCCCCTCGGGCGAAGTCATCACGCTGCCTGTCAGCGAGGTCGAGCCCGGTATGGAGCTACGCGCCCTGCCGCACGAACTCTTCGCCGTCGATGGCGAGGTCATCTCGGGTGAATCCTATGCTGACGAGCAGCTCATCAGTGGTGAACCCATTCCCGTGGCGAAGGTCGCTGGCTCCGAAGTCTATGCTGGTACGCTCAATGGCTCGGGGACGCTCGTCTACCGTGCTCGTGAGGTAGGTCGTGCGACGGTACTCTCCCGCATCATCCGTCTTGTGGAGGAGGCGCAGTCGTCACGCGCACCGATTCAGCAGGTCGTGGATCGAATGGCTCGAGTCTTCGTGCCTGTGATCGTGCTTATCGCCGTCTTGACCTTCGTAGCGTGGGGCTTCCTTAGTCCTGCAGATGGCTGGGAGCACGGCTTTGTCGCCGCCGTCACGGTGCTCATCATCGCCTGCCCCTGTGCTCTGGGGCTGGCTACCCCTACCGCTATCATGGTGGGTATCGGCCGTGGCGCCGAAGAAGGGCTCTTGGTGCGCAATGCCGAGGCGCTGGAGGCTGCAGGCCATGTCGATACCTTGGTCTTGGATAAGACGGGGACGATCACCGAGGGGCGTCCCGAAGTGAAGGCCATTCGCTGGTGCTTCGCCGAAGAGAATACTTCCTACGCTACCATCTTGGCTGCCCTCGAAGAGCGCTCATCACACCCCTTGGCTGGGGCTATCGTTCGTGCGCTTGGCGTATCTACGCAGGGAGTAGCCGAGCCCACGAGCTTCCGCGAAGAGGCGGGGCGTGGGCTGGAAGGTGTCGTCGATGGGGTGACCTATCGTGTCGGGCAGCGTGCCTTCGTGGAAGAGCTCTCTGGTGTACTCCGTGCCGAAGCCTTGAAGGCCTTGGAGGAAGGCGAGCGCTCGGGTGCTACGTGTAGCCTCTTTGCCCGTAGTGGGGAGGTGCTGGCCGTCATTCTTATCGCCGATACGATACGTGCCACCTCGGCCGAAGCTATCGCATCACTGCGTGCTCGTGGGCTGGAGGTCATCATGCTCACGGGTGACGGGCCGAGTGCTGCCCGTGCCGTCGGCGAAGCTGTCGGGGTAAGCCGTGTCGTAGACAGCGTGCGCCCCGAGGAGAAAGCGGCCTTCGTCGAAGGTCTGCAGAAGGAAGGGCGTCGTGTGGCGATGGTCGGCGACGGCATTAATGATGCCGCGGCCTTGGCACGTGCCGACCTCTCGATAGCGATGGGCAGTGGGAGTGATCTGGCGATGGAGACTGCGATGGTGACGCTTCGTAGCTCCGACCTCAAGGCCTTGGAGCGCTTCTTCCATCTGGCACGCACGACCCTCAGGACCATTCATCAGAACCTCTTCTGGGCGTGCATCTACAACCTCATCGCCATCCCCGTGGCGGCAGGTGTGCTCTATCCCTTCACGGGCTACCTGCTCAATCCCATGCTCGCTGGCGGGCTGATGATGCTCAGCAGCCTCAGCGTCGTCACCAACAGCCTCCTCAGCGCACGCCGCCAGCGCTAGCCCTTCTCCCTCCCCAATCTCCGTCCTCGGGCCTCCCCAAGGGAGGAGCCCGAGGACTTTCCTTTTTAAGCCGAGGGAGGCACTACTGCTGCCTCTATGGTGCTGGCTTCGCCCCTCCCACCCCGCTCACTAAGGCGGATTAAAACGGCTTTTCCGTATCTTTGTATTACCTAATAATTTGAATGTTTATGCTTAAGGAATTCCGTGTACAAGGTTATAGAGGCTTCAAGGATGAGATCGTATGGTCTTTTGTCCCTGCTGGCGACTATAGTTTTACCCCCTATGCTGTAAGTGAGACGGGTCTCATTAAGAGTGGAATCGTCTTTGGTAAGAACGGCTCAGGG
>ERZ772912.995-NODE-995-length-12019-cov-7.065196_pt1 | contig 12019 bp, 8 predicted proteins | sample MGYA00512119_ERZ772912 | MGnify/ENA primary metagenome ERZ772912 (study PRJEB29015, sample SAMEA2738048) | human oral metagenome | biome: human oral; feature: human-associated habitat; material: saliva | place: China | collected 2230 ...
GCCGATATGGCCTACTCGCTGAACAAACTGACCAAGCCAGTGGATCGCGACGAGTGGCACATGACCCCCCAGACGGTCAACGCCTACTACAACCCCACCATGAATGAGATCGTCTTCCCCGCGGCGATCCTTCAGCCTCCCTTCTTCGACCCGCAGGCCGACGACGCCGTGAACTACGCGGGCATCGGCGCCGTCATCGGTCACGAGATCGGCCACGGCTTCGACGACCAGGGCTCCACCTTCGACGGCACCGGAAAGGTCAGCGACTGGTGGACCCAGGAGGACCGGGAGGCCTTCACCGAGCGCACGAGCGCGCTCATCAGCCAGTACGACGCCTACACGCCCGAGGTCGTCGTCGCCAAGCACCGGGACGCAGGTACGGAGCAGGCGGAGATCCCGCACGTCAACGGCGCTTTGACCATCGGTGAGAACATCGGTGACCTGGGCGGCCTGGGCATCGCCCTCAAGGCTTATTCCCTGGCCCTGGCCGACGCCGGTATCCCCTCGGTGGATGAGGCTCCTGTCATCGACGGGCTCACCGGCCTGCAGCGCTTCTTCTACTCCTGGGCGCGGATCTGGCGTTCCAAGAGCCGTCCGGACTATGCCGAGCTCCTTCTGACCGTCGACCCGCACTCGCCGGAGGAGTTCCGGTGTAACGGGATCGTGCGCAATGTGGATGCCTTCTACAAGGCCTTCGCAGTGGATTCCGACGACGCCTTGTGGTTGTCACCAAACGAGCGGGTCTCTATTTGGTAAATGGCCCGGTCACTTGGATTCAAGCCCCAGGGGCCGAAATTCGTTGCCACACTTGGAAGAATCCACAACTACTCACGACTGAGGTCGATACCTCATTCGCGAGAAACCATGGAACCTCGTCCTGAGGCACGCTAAGGTGGGGGCAACGCGGTGACACCCCGACTCACCGGTTGCCACCTATCCCCCTATATCTAGGAGCACTCATGCGTCTTGGACGCCCCCTGGCCGCCGCGAGCGTGATGGCCGCCGCCATCGGCGCCTCCCTCGCCGCCTCCCCCGCCCTGGCCGGCGACTCCCTCGCCTTCAAGATCGCCGATGACCAGCAGGTCATTGTCAACCCCTCGGACACCGCCTTCCCGGTGTCGGGCTCCGGCTGCACCGGCAAGGACGCGGCTGTCGGCGTCGCCCTCCACACCTCGAAGGGCGAGATGTCCACCATCGTGAAGGCCACCCCCGACGCCGAGGGCAACTGGTCCACCACCCTGAACATCCCCGAGCTGGTCAAGTCCACCGGCGCTGAGGCCAAGACCGACGGCTCGGACGACGGCTGGTCCATCGTGGCCGGCTGCGTCTCCTACGGTGAGGAGAAGGGCCAGGACCAGCAGGGCATCGCCTTCGACGACACCGACGTGGACGGCACCTACAAGATCACCACCGACGAGAACGGCGCTCAGAAGATCACGGTGGACGTCAAGGGCTTCTCCCCCAAGGAGAAGGTCACCCTCACCCTGGTCAGCAAGACCGACTCCTCCAAGACCTACCCCGTCGGCACGCTGGAGGCTGACGCCAACGGCAACGTCACGGGCGAGCTTCCGGCCCCCTCGAACGTGGATGACGGCGAGTACACGCTGACCATCGAGGGCGACCGTTACGGCGAGGGCGGCAGCAGCACCAAGACCGTCGTCGTCAAGGACCACCGCCTCGACCTCGTGGAGAACGACGGCAACGGCATCACCGACAACGGTGGCGCCACCGCCAACCCGACCGCTCCCGCCTCCAACGGCAGCGTGAACGTCCCGGCCAGCACCGACGCCACCCCGGCGGCCTCCACCTCCGGCAAGCCCCTGGCCCAGACCGGTGCCAACGGGCTGCTCTTCGGCGGCATTGCCGCGGCCCTCGTGGCCATCGGTGGCGGCGCCCTCGTCGTGCGTCGTCGTAAGGCCTGATCGCCTCCTTCCAGTCTGACTGGAAACACCTTCCCGCCGGGGAGACAGCACTGCACGTACTGTCTCCCCGGCGGCCTCGTTCCATCCCATCATCCTCATACGGCGCGCGCGTTCGCGCCTGACGGCACAGCATCGCCCCGAAGCGGACACTGAGACCATGGACTCCACCTCCCACGACGAGCACAGCGCAGCCCCCTCGGAGGCCTCGGAGGCCTCGGACGCCACCGGGGACCCCACCGATACCTCCTCCCCCCTGCCGCAGCGACGCCGCCAGGGCCGAGGCGGCACAGGCGTCACGCGCTGGTCGGGGCGCCGCAGGATCGTCGTCGGCCTGAGCACCGCGGTCATGACGACCGCCCTGGCCCTGGGCGCGGATGTGGCGGTCCTGGCTCATCGCCCTGCACGCGTCGACATCGCCATGCCCACCACGTCCTCCCCGACGGCGGGCGAGACCTGGCTGATCCTGGGAACCGACTCACGCGCCACCGTGCCGGGAGACCAGAACCGCTACGGAACCACTCAGGAGGTGGAGGGTTCCCGCGCCGACGTCATCGCCCTGGTACGCCCCTCCCAGGAGGGAGTCACCGTCATCAACCTGCCCCGGGACCTGACCATCAACAGCAAGGGCATGGAGCTGGACCGGCTGGCCACCACCTACGTTCCAGGACCTCAGAACACGGTCAACGCCCTGTGCACCGGGCTCGGAATCCCCACCACGCATCTGGTGACCATCGACATGGCTCAGTTCGCCACCATCATCGACTCCCTGGGTGGCATTGAGGTGGACGTGCCCGAGCCGGTTCGAGACGCCTACACCGGACTGAACCTCTCCTCCGCCGGCCGCCACCGACTCAGCGGGATCGACGCCCTGGCCCTTGTCCGCTCACGGCACCCGGAGATCCTGCGCGACGGCAGATGGGTGGCCATGAGCCAGGCCGACGGCGCCCAACGCCGCAGCCAGTCCACGGCCACCGTCATGCAGGCCGTACTGTCCGCCATCGGGCAGAGGGCCAGTAACCCCATCTCGCTCCATCAGCTGGCGCACACCGTGGCCGGGAACATCACCCTGGACTCAGGTACCGGGCTCGCAGACCTGGTCTCACTGGGACGTAGCGCCTCCAAAGCCGGACGGGCCGGAACCACGACGGTCATCGACCTTCCGACGGGACCTCGGGATGAGTCGATCATCGTCTCCCCCAACCAGGAGTCGCGCGATCTGCTGGCCGGCTACGGGTACACGCCCAAAACCTGTCGGCCAGCGGGCGCCTAGTCACTCATCGGAGAGACCCCGAGGGTTTCCCGCCATATCAGCCTTTCGTCGCCCTTCTCACACGACCACCCCACATTTTCACGTGAGGGAGGACACTCCCACATGTGGCTGGTATCACCTCAGAGACCCACGCCCTCGCCCTATTCATCGTTACGGTAGATAACGAGTCGACGAAGAATCGGATCGCCGACAACCATCGTTCCCCCGTCAGACCTAGGAGGACACATGCGTCTTGGACGCCCCTTGGCCGCAGCCAGCGCGGTGGCCGCAATGACCGGAGCCTCGCTCATTGCCTCTCCCGTTCTCGCCAACAGCTCCAACAGCAACAGCCCGAGCACCCCCAGCAGCACCGCCGAGGCGACCACGCCTTCCGGCGGCCCTGCTCAGCCCAGCCCGGCTCCCAGCAAGACGAGCGAGGCTACTCCTGCCCCCAGCAAGACGAGCGAGGGTAGCAGCTTCAAGATCACCCAGGAGAAGACCTTCGTCTCGACCAGCACCAACACGTCCTTCACCGTCTCGGGAACCGGCTGCACTGGGAAGCAGGCCACCGTCGGCATCGCGCTGTATGCACCTGACGGCTCCGTTTCCGACGTCGTTAAGACCGAGGCAGCCGCAGACGGCACCTGGACCTCAGAGCTTGACCTGGCGGCGCTCATCAAGTCCATCGGCTCGACCACGGCCACCACTACTGACGGATGGACCATCGGAGCCGGCTGCATGACCTACGGCGACAAGACCGAGACGGCCCAGGTCACCAAGCAGCAGCAGACGCAGATCTACTTCGATGACACGCGTATCTCCGGCTCCTACGAGGTCTCCACCCGCACGGAGAGCCAGTCCCAGACCTTCACCTTCAACGCTCAGGGCTTCTACGCCAGCGAGAAGGTCACTGTCCTCCTCAAGAGCAAGAGCGACTCCAGCATCTGCTACACCCTTGGTGAGCTGACGGTTGACGCCAACGGTAACCTCACGGGCAACCTGCCCGCCCCCACTGACGCCCCCGACGGGGAGTACGTCCTGGTCCTGACCGGCTCCCACCACAGCGAGACGGCCACCAGCCAGACCGTCACCACGGTCTCCCAGCACACCTTCACCGTCGAGAGCACCGAGCGCTCCACCACCGAGACCGAGACCGCCGAGAACAATGGCGGCGGCAACAACGGCGGCGACAAGCAGGCCGGTGGCGACAAGACCACCGAGCAAAAGACCACCGAGAACAACGGCGGCGGCGACAAGCAGGCCGGCGGTGACAAGACCACCGAGCAGAAGACCACCGAGCGCTCAACCTCCGAGCGTCAGAGCACTGAACAGAAGACCACTGAGCAGAGCACTACTGAGCGCTCGGCTTCTGAGAACAACGGTGGGAGCGACAAGCAGGCCGGCGGTGACAAGACCACCGAGCAGAAGGCCAGCGAGCAGAAGACCACCGAGAACAGCGGTGGCGGCAACAACGGCGGAAGCAACAGCAACGCCAACGCCGGCGACAACAAGGCCGGAGCTGACAAGCAGGCCAACGCCGGCGACAACAAGGCCGGGGCCGACAAGGGCAACAACCTGAGCTCGAACGCCAAGGACTCCTCCTCGGAGAACCGGGCCGGCGGTGAGACCACCAAGGACAGCGACGAATCCCTGGCCCGTACCGGTGCCAACGGCATGCTCTTCGGCGGAATCGCCGCATTCCTGGTCGTGGCTGGAGGCGCCGCCCTGGTGCTGCGTCGCCGCAACAAGGCCTGAGCCGCATCTGACCTGATCCGCTGACGTTCCCACTTCCGTAGGAACAGCGTCGATGCCGGGGGACGACACGCCACGTGTCGTCCCCCGGCATCGACGTGCCGTACCTCAGCACTGCCGGTGTCGATCAGAAGGTGAGACAATCGCCCGGCGCGCCCCTATGGGCCGCGCATCCCTCTCAGACAGGAGTTCTTATGCCCGGTCAGAACCTGACTCGTCTTGAGGCCGCCGAGCGCAGCGCAACCGTACGGACCCAGAGCTATGACGTCGTCCTCGATCTCACGCGCGGCGAGACGGTCTTCGGATCCACCACCACGGTGCGGTTCACGGCCACACCGGGTTCCTCCACCTTCATCGACCTCGTCGCACCGACGGTCCGCTCCATCACGCTCAACGGCACCCCTCTTGACCCCGCCGAGGTCTATGCGGACTCACGTATCGCGCTGAAGGATCTGGCCGCGGACAATGAGCTGGTCGTCGTCGCCGACTGCGCCTACATGCACACCGGAGAGGGGCTGCACCGCTTCACCGACCCGGCCGACGGCGAAACCTATCTCTACAGCCAGTTCGAGGTCCCCGACTCCCGGCGGGTCTTCACCGTCTTCGAGCAGCCCGACCTCAAGGCCTCCTTCACCTTCACCGTCACCGCACCGTCGAGCTGGACGGTGCTGTCCAACTCCCCCACCCCTGAGCCGACTCCCACCGAGGCCGCCGATGGTTCAGGGGATGCCCACACCTTCGCCTTCGCCCCCACCGAGCCGATGAGCTCCTACGTCACGGCCATCGTCGCCGGGCCTTATGTCGGTGTGACCGACGAGTATGTGGCCGGCGACGGACGTACCGTGCCACTGGGGGTCTACTGCCGAAAGAGTCTGGTCGAGCACATGGACTCAGAGGAGATCCTGGACCTGACCAAGCGGGGCTTCGCCTACTACGAGGATCTGTTCGCCACCCCCTACGCCTTCACCAAGTACGACCAGATCTTCGTTCCTGAGTTCAATGCCGGGGCGATGGAGAACGCCGGTTGCGTCACTCACCGCGACGACTACATCTTCCGCTCCAGGCCCGTCGAGGCCCGAGTGGAGCGGCGCGCCGTGACGATCCTGCACGAGCTGGCCCACATGTGGTTCGGGGACATGGTCACCATGACCTGGTGGAACGACCTGTGGCTCAACGAGTCCTTCGCCGAGTACACCTCCACCCTGGCCACCGCCGAGATCACCCGCTGGAACCAGGCCTGGACGACCTTCCAGACCCTGGAGAAGGGGTGGGCCTACAACCAGGATCAGCTGTCCTCCACCCACCCCGTGGCCGCGGAGATCCACGACCTGCACGACGTCGAGGTCAACTTCGACGGCATCACCTACGCCAAGGGGGCCTCAGTCCTGGCCGCGCTCGTGGGATACGTGGGCCGGGAGAACTTCTTCGCCGGCATCCAGCGCTACCTGGCGGCACACGCCTACGCCAACGCCGAGCTGAGCGACCTGCTCCGTGAGCTGGAGGCGGTCTCGGGACGCGACCTGAGTACCTGGACCCGCCTGTGGCTCCAGGAGGCCGGTGTGACGACCCTGCGCACGCAGCTGGCCACCGACACCGACGGCCTCATCACCCAGGCGACCGTCCGCCAGGAGATCCCCGCCGACTCACCGGCCTCTCTGCGCCCGCACCGGGTGGCGATCGGCTGCTACAGCCTGACCGGCCGGGGAGCCGAGGCACGCCTGGAGCGCACCGACCGCATCGAGCTCGATGTCGACGGTGAGCTGACCGAGGTTCCTGAGCTGGTCGGCACCAAGCGGGCGGATGTCCTCGTCCTCAATGATGACGACCTCACCTACGCCAAGGTCCGCCTCGATGAGGACTCACTGTCCTTCGGCCTCGAGCACATCGAGGCCTTCACCGAGTCCCTGCCGCGCTCGATCGTCCTAGCATCGGCCTGGGACATGGTGCGCGACGGCGAGCTTGCCGCCTCCCGATTCCTTGACGCGGCCCTGCGGGCGCTGGGTGTGGAGGAGCACTCCTCGGTCATCCAGGGGCTGCTGGGACGCATCACCACCTGCCTGTCCGGTTTCCTGCCCCCGGCCGTACGCCACGACCTCGCCCCGGGCACCGCCGACCGGCTACTGGAGCTGGCGCGGGCGGCCCAGCCCGGCAGCGACAAGCAGCTCCAGCTGGTCAGAGCCCTGGCCGCTCACGCCGTCACCGATGAACAGCTCGACGTCGTCGCCGGGCTTGAGGAGGGAAGCCAGACCCTCGGCGGTCTCGACGTCGACCAGGACCTGCGCTGGGACCTGCTGATCGGCCTGGTGGCCGCCGGCCGCAGCGGAGAGGAGCAGATTCGTGCCGAGGAGGCTCGGGACCGCACAACCACGGGGCGTGAGCGCGCTGCGGAGGCCCGGGCATCGATCCCCACCCCGGAGGCGAAGCAGGACACCTGGCGGGCCCTCATCGGCGATGCCGCTATGCCCAACGAGACCCAGGTGCGCGTCCTGCGGGGCCTGACCAATGTCGAGCGCCACCCCGAGCTGCTGGCTCCCTTCGTGGGGGCATATGTGGAGGCCATCGACTCCGTGTGGTCCTCCCGCACCTTCCACATGGCCGAGAACCTGCTGACGGGCCTGTGGTCGTGCGTCACGGTGGGCCTCAAGGGCGCTGACGACCCAGCCGCCGCCCTGACGGGCTGGTTGGAGTCCCACGACCAGGCACCGGCCGCACTGCGACGGATCGTGCGCGAGAACCTCGATGACACGCTGCGCGTGGCCAGAGCGCAGGCCGCCGAGAGCCAGAGCCAGCAGTAACCGCGTCACCCTCCGGCCCGGAGCGGGCTCGAGAGGAGGCAATGGTCTGGGGCCGAGCGCATGACGCGCTCGGCCCCAGCTCGTGAGGTGCCGGCCCCGACATCCCGGCACCCGCATCGCTCAGCGCCGGGTTGACTCCGCAGACTTCTTGCCCGTGGACTTGGCGGCAGCGGCCTGCGCGGCAGCGAAGGCATCGACGTCGTCGTCCTCGCGCCCAGGGGTCTTGAAGTCGAACTTGACGATGAGGAACCTGAAGAGGAAGTAGTAGATGACGGCGTAGACCAGCCCCATGACGATGATCATGAGCGGTCCGCGGACCACACCACCGGAGAGCTCAGCGGACTTGCCGAAGTTGAGCAGGTAGTCGATCGCCCCGGCGGAGAAGGCGAAGCCGTCCTTGGCGCCCAGGAGGTTGGCGATGGCCAGGGAGGAGCCGGTCAGCACCGCGTGGACGGCGTAGATCGGGAAGGCCACGTAGGCGAAGGCGTACTCGAGGGGCTCGGTGATGCCGGTGATGAAGGCGGTCAGGGCCACCGAGATCATGAGGGCGCCGGTCGCCTTGCGCTTGGCGGGCTTGGCGGTGTGCCAGATGGCCAGTGCGGCGGCGGGCAGCGCGAACATCATGATCGGGAAGAAGCCGGTCGTGAAGCCCCCGGTCCAGGAGTTCGAGCCGTCCACACCCTGGAAGAAGCAGGTGATGTCACCGTGCGCCGTGTCCCCAGAGGCCGTCTGGCAGGAACCGAGCTGGAACCAGGGCACGGAGTTGAGCAGGTGGTGCAGGCCGAAGGGGATGAGCAGGCGGTTGACGGTACCGAAGACGAAGACCGCCAGGGCTCCGGCGATGCCCTTGGAGTTTCCGGCGTTGATGAGCCAGCCGCCGAGCTGCTCGTTGATGAGCCAGTTGAAGGCCGGGTAGAGCGCCGACATGACCAGGGCGATGACCAGCGCGGCACCGGAGGTGACGATGGGGACGAAGCGGCGTCCGCCGAAGAAGGCCAGCCAGTCGGGCAGCTTGACGCGGTAGTAGCGCTGCCAGAGCAGGGCGGCGACGACGCCGATGACGATGCCGCCCAGCACCCCGTAGTTGATGGGCGTCTGAGTGGGGATGTCACAGAGCTTGATTCCCTGGTTCCAGGGGCCGACCTGTGCGATCTTCCCCGTGGCGGGATCGAAGGAGTGCAGGCAGTCCAGGGCCTCCTTGCTCAGGGGCGCGGGCTTGCCCATGATGATGGGGGACATGGTCCAGGTGACGGCGCGGTAGACGAGGAAGCCGAACAGCGCGGCCACCCCGGTGGAGCCATCGGCCTTCTTGGCGAATCCCACGGCGACGCCAACGGCGAAGATGAGGGGCAGGTTATCGAAGACCGCCCCGCCGGCCGCACTGAAGATGTCTGCGACGGGCTGCAGCCAGGACGCCTTCGCGGCGAGCCCCTCGGCCCCCAGCATGTCCGCCTGCCCCAGACGCAGCAGCAGACCCGCTGCCGGGAGCGTGGCGATGGGCAGCATCAGAGATCTCCCCAGACGCTGGGCAAGGGCGAAGGCACCGCCCGTCTTCTTCTTGACTGACATGAGTGTTCTCCAGTTCAGGATCGCGCGGCAGCACTGCCGCGTCAGAGATATCCACCGTGACGGTGGTAGTCGGGACGGATCGACACCGAACACGTCTGGACCAGTGCCACCAGAAAAACCGATAGAACCTTCAATGTCAAGCGCGGGGCACACTCGTCGGCCATAATGATATGAAAGTCGATGCGACACAGCGGAAGCAGTGGTCGTAGCCATCCCCCTCGCCCTGGCTGCGTCCACCCACTGTCAACCAGGGGAGTCCCATGCCCAAGAACGCAGGCAAGAAGCCGGCAAAGTACGTCATCGTGCGCAATTACCTGCTGGACCTGGTCAGGAACGGGCTCGCCAACGGCAGCCCGGTGCCCTCCGAGCGCGAGCTGTGCGAGCAGTTCGAGGTCTCCCGCATGACCGTGCGCCAGGCCATCGACACCCTCGTCGTCGACGGCGTCCTGGAGCGCCACCAGGGCAAGGGAACCTTCGTGGCACCGCCCAAGCTCGACCTGCAGGTTCGGCTGACCTCCTTCACCCAGGAGATGCAACGCCGCGGGATGGAGCCCGGTGTCGTCATGCTGCAGGCCGAGACCATCGCCTCCGACGAGACCGTGGCGGAGGCGCTCGAGCTCGAGACCGGGGTCGAGGTCCACCACCTGCGTCGCCTCCTGACCGCCAACGCCATCCCCATGGCGATCGAGGAGAACTGGATTCCCGCAGCACTCCTGCCCAACCTGCTGCGCACCAGCCCGAACTTCTCGGTCTACGCCGAGCTGACCCGGGCCGACCTGGCGCCGCAGTGGGGCGAAGACATGATCGAGGCCCACGCCGCCACAGCACAGGAGGCAGCACTGCTCTCCGTCCAGGAGGGCGCCCCGACCCTGGACATCACTCGACGCACCTTCCACGAGCACTGCGCCATCGACTACTCGCGCACCCTGTTCCGAGCCGACCGTTACACCCTGTGGGTCCCGGTGGCCGCCCCCAAACCCGCCTTCCGCCCCGAACGCTCGTCGTCTTGAGGGACTGGATCCTTCGGGGCGGGCACAGGTCGGTACTGGACAACCTCAAAGCGGCCTGTACCATGGGGTACTGGTATGGACCATTAGTCCGGTACCGGCGAAGGTGCCGCACCTGACTGCACCTCCCCCACGTCCTGAAGCCTCATCTCGGCACCATCACCAAACGAGCCCGGCACACGCCCGGGCAGACCCAGGAGGAACCCATGTCTCAGGCACAGAGCATCGTCGACGCCCTCGGAGGATTCGACAACATCGTGGAGATCGAGCCCTGCATCACGCGGCTGCGCTGCGAGCTGGAGGACGGTTCCCTTGTGGACGAGGCCGCCCTGAAGGCCGCAGGAGCGCACGGGGTCGTCAAGCTCGGCGAGATCGTGCAGGTCGTGGTCGGTCCCAACGCGGACACGATCGCAGAGGACATCGAGGACCTGCGGTGAGCCTGACCGTCCAGTCGCCGGTATCCGGCGTCGTCGTCGCCCTCAGCGATGTTCCCGACCCCGTCTTCTCCGGCAAGATCGTTGGCCCCGGGGTGGCCGTCACCCCGGACGCCGCTGGCGGAGGCGAGGTCAGCGCCCTGGCACCGATCAGCGGAACCATCTCGAAGATCCACCCCCACGCCTACGTCATCACCACCGATGACGGCCGCAGCATCCTGGTCCACCTGGGACTGGACACCGTGAGCCTGGGGGGCAGCGGCTTCACTGTCCTGGCCGAAGAGGGACAGAGAGTCGAAGCGGGCAGCCCCGTCATCAACTGGTCCCCCGCCCAGATCGAATCCGGCGGGCTCAACCCTATCGTCCCGGTCATCGCCCTGGAGGGCAACGAGTCCGACCTGGAGCCCATGTCACCCGACCGCACAGTCGCTGCCGGCGAGACGCTCATGACCTGGGCGTAGACCCGAACGCGGGCCCGGTCCCACCAGGCCACGCCCGCAACAAGGTGTGGTCCCGGCCGTCAGTGTGACGGCCGGGACCACACCATCTCAACGGTTCACCCGACTCCGGCCCGCCGCTCCAGCGGACCGGAGCTAGCGGCATCAGTCCTGAGAAGCCATCTCCTCGCGCACGACACTCAGCAGACTGCCCAGGCGTGCGTTCTCGGGCAGGTCGTCCACCAACACGACCTCGCCCGCGCCGTCGGCCAGGGGGATCCGCCAGTTGGGGTACTCCTGGTCGGTGCCGGGCTGGTTCTGAGCGCGCCGCTCCCCCACGCCGTCGACCAGGGCGACGCCGACCAGGACTGAGGGGGTGCGCACCACGTAGCGGTGCAGGGCTTCGACGACCTGACGCTCGGTGGGGGCGTCCCCCAGCAGGCCGTGCTCGCGCAGGCGGGCGGTCATCCGGTCGCGCTCGATGCGCGCCTCGGTGCGCACCTGCTCGACCGGCTCGGTGAGCAGGCCCAGGCGCTCACGCAGATCGACGTGCTCGTCGGCCAGGTAGCCGGCAGTCGGAGGAAGATCGTGGGTGTTGACCGTGGACAGGGCGAGCCTGCGGTAGTCCTGGGGCTGGAGGGGCCAGCCGTCGTGCTGCTTCTCGAACCACAGGACACTGGTTCCCAGCACACCGCGGCTGGCCAGGTAGTCGCGCGCCCAGGGCTCCACGGTCCCCAGGTCCTCACCGATGACGACGGCGCCGGCCCGGTATGCCTCCAGGAGCACGACGCCGAGCATGGCCTCGTGGTCGTAACGCACGTAGGCGCCGTGGTCCGCTCCCATGCCCTCAGGGA
>ERZ772912.997-NODE-997-length-12011-cov-3.637504_pt1 | contig 12011 bp, 10 predicted proteins | sample MGYA00512119_ERZ772912 | MGnify/ENA primary metagenome ERZ772912 (study PRJEB29015, sample SAMEA2738048) | human oral metagenome | biome: human oral; feature: human-associated habitat; material: saliva | place: China | collected 2230 ...
CCAACGATCACCAGAGCAGGCGTGGCCGCCTCGTAGGGAACCATACCTACCAGCGGGGCAATGAACATCGACAGGAAGAACAGGCAGCCGGTAACCACACTGGCCAAACCAGTACGGGCACCTTCACCAACACCGGTGGCGGACTCAATATAAGAGGTGTTGGAGGAAACGCCACCCATACCACCAGCAACTGCGGCTAGAGAGTCAACTACCAGGATTTCGCGGGTCTTGGGCGGGTTGCCCTCAGAGTCCAGCAGGTCACCTTCAGCACCGACGGCGATCATGGTGCCCATGGTGTCGAAGAAGTCGGCCAGCAGCAGGGTGAACACCAGCAGCACTACCGAAACAATGCCTACCTTATCGATAGAACCCAGCAGGGAGAACTTACCTAGGGTTTCGAAGGAAGGCAGGGCGAAAGGTGAGCCGTTTAGGTGCGGCACGGTTAGGGACCAGCCGGTCTTGTTCTTTTCAGCGTCGAAAGCGCCCAGGTTGGCGACAGCTTCAACGATGACGGCTAGCACGGTGGAGGAAAGAATACCGATCAGGATGGCGCCACGAACCTTACGCACCATCAAAATCAGGGTTAGGAATAGGCCAAACATGAACACCAGCGTGGGCCAGCCCTGTAGCGAACCACCCAGGCCAAGCTCTAGCGGGGTGCCACCTTGACGTACCACCTTGGAGTCAATCAGACCAATAAGCGCAATGAAAAGGCCCAGACCAACACTGATAGCAGTCTTGAGCTGAGCGGGAACTGCGCGGAACACAGCTTCACGGAAACCGGTTAGCACTAGTAGGAGGATGACTAGACCCTCGATCACGATTAGACCCATAGCGTCGGCATAGGTCATGCCGTGCATACCAACCAGGGTGTAGGCCACCATGGCGTTGATGCCTAGACCAGCAGCCAAAGCTAGCGGGTAGTTGGCTACTACACCCATCAGGATGGTCATAACACCGGCAATAAATGCGGTACCGGAAGCGATCTGGGCGGAGGTGCCCAGCGGAGCGATTCCGTCGTGGGGAGTGCTAAGGATAAGCGGGTTGAGCACCAAAATGTAGCTCATGGAGAAGAAGGTAACCAGGCCACCACGTACTTCGCGGGCGACGGTGGAACCCCTTTGGGAGATCTTGAAGAACCGATCTAGCGGACTTAGTTGCGCATTAGTAGCGCTTGCAGTACTCACCTAGCCCATTTTGACTTTTACGTCCAGAAAAGGGCAATATCGCCATCAGAGAACTAAATCACAGAAAGTTTTGCCACCTAACCGCTTAGTAGTATGCAGTTAGCGCCTAAGCGCCCCGAACTACCTGGTGACCGGCTTAAGGAGAGGCTATGGGGATCTACGAGCAGCTTGCTGCTGAGCAGGCCGAGCGTGAGCGTGCGCAGCGTGAGCGCGCGCAGCAGATGGCCGCTATGGCTGCCCGTGAAGCCGCCATGCGTGAAGCCGCCATGCGTGCGCAGGCCCAGCAGGCTCAACTAGCACAGGCCCAGCATGCAGCCGCCCGCGCTGCTGCCACCCACGCCGCCACTCAGCGTGCTGCAGCCCAGCGTGCCACTGGCACCCAAGCCACTGGCGCCCAAGCTGGCCAGTATCCGGGGTATCAAAATTCGCACTATCAGCAGCCCCCAGCCCCTGTTTCGGGACAGAACTTTGCGCCCCAGCCAGCTCCCATCCCGACGGCACCCGGCTACAACCCCGCAGCTCTCACCGCCCCAGCACCCGGTTACCCAGTAGCTTCTGCCACCCCGGTACCCGGCCAGAACTTTGCGCCACCTGCCCCCAGTGCCCATCCCCAGTCTGCCCCCAGTGCTAGCCGCCCACGCCGCAAACTTTTCAAACGCCGCGAGCGCAAAGCTGACGCAAACCAGTTAGCAAACCGCGTCGTCGGCAATGTAGCTAATGCCGCCCAACCGGCCTTAATGGCCCCGCCTTCCCCTCCGGGCCTTCAACAAAGTGCCCCACAGCCGCCAGCTCCGGCCCCAACCTCATCAGCTCCAGCCCCGGCGCAGTCCCAGGCCCCGCTTCCGGCAGCCCCGGCAGCCGCAGCTGCAACCCCGACTGACGTTCCGGCGTCGGCTATTAAGCGCTTTAAATCCCTATCCATTAAGCGCACCCCTAAACCCAAGGCGCCTATCCCGGCGCCGGCAGATAAAAACACTGAGCACAATCTGGCGCACTATAAGTCCCTGCCCACTGTTGGCCCCGAAAATGTGGACGCGCTGCACCTAATGGCTGTGGGCACCAGCATTTGGGCCCTGGCGGCGGTGGGGCTGTCCATTTTGCTGGGCGCCACGGCTTCACGCTCGGCCGCTTTGGAAATTTGCCTGTGTGGAATTGTTATTGGGGTGATCGGTATGGCTTGGGGTGGCGTGCACGAGTATCGCAAAGCCCTAGGTCGCGGCCCGTTAAGTGAAGATAACAGCACCCCTGTCGACGACGTCGCTGCCGGCGAGGCCCTTAGCCTGCGTTACCGCGATATTTAAGCCGACTCCACCTCTACCGCACCCTCATCCACGATAGGTGCGTTGGCGGGCCAAGCTGTTTCTCGCTCAGGCACGTCAGTCTCTGAGTGAGCCCCACAGCCGTGATCCATGGAAACCACCTGGCCGTCGTCGGGAGACCAGGCGTTAGCGCACACCCCAAACAGGCGGCGCATGGGTCCATCAATACGCATCAGGAAACCGCAGCTAGAGCAGCTGGCGTGAGCGCGACGCACACCGTCAGCAGCAGGGCCGTGATCACCCTCGTACCAGCGCTGGGCGGCGGCGGCCAGGCCCTGTGGTGAAAGCACCCGGGCGCGACCCAAGTAGAGCTCATCAACAGCCACGGCGTCAGCTACGGCGTCGTCGGTGGCCTGCCAGCCAGGCTGGAGGCGCTCATCTAATTCTCGAAAGGGTAGCCGGTCACCACGGTTCACATCTGAGGGCTGCAAGCGCTGCTCCCAAGGCACCCAGGCGGGAGCTAGCAGCGCATCCTCGCCGGGGGCCAGGTCTAGCTCGCAGATGGTGGCCTGGCGGGCTCGCGAAGGGCGCGCCACAGTAACCTGCCAACGCCAGCCGCGATAGCCGGGCAGCTTGCAGTCAAACAGGTGGGTGACCATACGCTTGCCGGTGGGAATAGCCCCGCTATAGTCACCGACGCTAGCCGGGTCGGTAATGTCAGCTAGCGCCATGCGAGCTACCTCAATAACTTGCTCACTACACAGCACTTTGTCTTTGGCGGCGGCCGCAGCCTGAGTGGCGGTGGGTGCCGCCCCTAAACGTTGATCGGTCACATGGTTTAGTCTACGACGCTTTGCAGTACCCGATAGGCGCGGGCCTTGCGCAGTAACATACGTGCAGCTGCGCGACCCATGGCGCAGGTGATGGCGTCAATGCGGCGCCCCTGGGCCAGTACGTCGTCGGCTTGGCGCTTGATAGTGGCCTGATCCAGCCCGGCTTTAACCCCGTCTTCTTTAGCCCACAGGTATAGGCGCTCAGGCACAACTTCAGGGTGCCACTGCAAGCCCAGCACGCTGCCCAGACGCCAGGCCTCAATGGGGCAGTCTTTAGAGCTGGCCAGCAGTTTGGCTTGCGGGGGTAGGGTGACGACGGCGTCGTTGTGGTTTACCGGCACGGGCAGTTGGGTGCCCTCATTGGTGGCTACATCCACACGGGCACTAGCGGCGTCACCTTGGGCGAACATTTCCGCAATGGCTTCATCTTCCTGGCCTGCTTCGGTGAGGAAAACACTGGCCAGGCCACGCTCGCCCTGTCCGGGGGCGGGGCTAGCTACCTGCCCACCCAGGGCGCGGGCGGAAAGCTGAGAGCCCAGGCAGATACCAAACACCGGCATGGCGTGGGCGTGGGCCTCACGCACCAGCTGACTGAGCGGCTCCATCCAGGGGTAGTCGGCGCCGTCGTTAGCACCCATAGGGCCACCTAGAATGATGATGCCATCGCTGTTTAGCTCACTGTAAGCTGGGACCGGCTGAGCAGCTAAGTCAATAGTGTTGAGGATCGCTCCCTCAGAAGCTAGCCACTGTCCAAACCGGGCAATGCCAACCGTAGATGCGGGCTGGAAAACAGTGAGGACCGGAGTTTTATTAATCGCGTCAGTGATTGAGGAATCCTGGGACATAGTGCCTATAGAAACATGTTGGCGGCTCTAAGGGAAATACTTTCTCATGCATGGCGCGTCTGGTTCGCTCCTGACATAGACTACTGAGAGACGCAGCAGGCAGGAAAGACTATGGGAACCGCTTTATTTATCTTCATAATTGGGGCTGTGCTAGCCGCCATCGTGGCGCTAAGCACTTCCAATTCGAATATGCGTAAACGCATCGAGGCCGCTCCCACTGCGGGTTTAATGCCCGGAGTGGATCTAAACCAGCTCGATGCGCAGGCTAACTCTGCACTAATGGCCGCCGACGATTTGGTACACACCGCCGATCAGGAGCTGGCTTTTGCGCAGGCACAGTTTTCTAGTTCCGAAACGCAAGCTTTTGCTAAGGCTATTGATAGCGCCAAGGCGGAGTTGAGCCGGGCTTTTGAATTGCGCCGTCTACTTGACGACGATCGCCCTGAGACCCCGGTGCAGCGTCACCACATGCTTAATGAGCTGCTTGATCGCTGTCAGCGGGCCACTAACGCAATTAAGTCCCAGGAGCAGCAGTTCGCTTCTAAGCGCGATGTGTTAGCCAATATTCCTGACAGCCTCTCGCAGCTAAATATTCAGGTAAGCGAAGTGCGCGTCAGTATTGAAAACGCCCGCTCGCTACTAGTTGCACTATCTGCCACCTACCCGGCTGAATCGCTTGCTTCAGTGGCTGACGCCCCTGAGCGGGCCGCCAAACTACTCAAGGCCGCCCAGGTGACTGCAGCCCAGGCCAAAGAAACCTATGAGGCGGGCAATAGTGTGCTGGCACTAGAGCAGATCCGTTTGGCTAGTTCTACCGTCACTCAGGCGGGCGAACTAGCTAACCAAGTGATGGCGACACGCTCCCTGCTCGAAAATGCTGCCGCTAACCTAACTGCGGCTATCACCTCTATTAGCTCTGACATTGAGGATGCTAAGCGTCTAGGCCAACCTAATGGGCCCGTGCCCGCAGCCGTGCTGGACCCGCTAGTGGCTCGCGCCCAGCGCGCCATTGCGGCCGGCCAGCGAGTGCTGAGCCAAAGCCAGCTAGACCCGGTGGCTCCACTTAATGAACTCACCGCCGCTGAGGCTGCTTTGGATAATGCCCTAGAGCAGGCCCGCAGCCAGGAAGAGGTACGTAACCGTGCCCGCGCCGGCCTTGACCAGCGCTTGGGGCGGCTTAACGCCTCTATTGATGCGGTTACCAACATGATTTCTACGGCCCGTGGCGCGGTAGGGATAGCCGCCCGCACCGACCTAGCTGAAGCTTCACGCCTGGCTTCTGAAGCTAAGCAGAGCCTTAGGAATGATCCGGTGAGGGCCGGACAGGCTATTGGTCAGGCAGAGCAGCTTATCGGCCGCGCCCAGGGCCAGGCCCAACGGGACATTAACCGTTTTAACGCCAATCAGCCGCGTGCTATTGGCTCCAGCGGAATCGATATGGGCACCATGATGCTAGGTGGCATCCTGCTAGGTGACGTAATCGGAAATGTTACCCGTAATATTGGTAACCATGACTGGGGTGGCGGCCCAGATTTCGGTGATTTCGACATAGACTTCGGCGATTTCATTTAAAAATAACCGTCATATCCGTACTGCCCCGCCAACCTGGCAGACAATAAAACGAAAGGTATAACTCATGGCTGAGAAGCAAACGATCCTGGGGCGAATTTCCCAGCTGACCCGCGCCAACATTAACGCGCTTATTGACCGCGCTGAAGACCCGCAAAAGATGCTGGACCAGCTGGTACGCGACTACTCCAACTCTATTGTGGAGGCCCGCCAGGCTGTGGCCCAGTCCATCGGTAACCTGCGCATGGCCGAAAAGGACCAGGCCAAGTACACCGCTGAGGCTAACGACTGGGGCAACAAGGCCCTAGCCGCCTCCCGTAAGGCCGATGAGCTACGCAACGCTGGTGACGCCGCTGCGGCTGACAAGTTCGACAACCTGGCCAAGATTGCGCTAACCAAGCAGATCACCGCCGAGCAGCAAGTTAGCTCCGCCCAGCCTTCCATTGACTCCCAGCGTCAGGTGGTTGAGCAGCTAAAGACTGGCCTGACCCAGATGGAAGCCAAGCTTGGTGACCTCAAGTCCAAGCGTGATGAGCTGGTGGCACGTCAGCGTACCGCCCAGGCTCAGGTCAAGGTGCAAAGCGCCCTCAACCAGATCAACACCACCGACCCCACCTCTTCGCTGGGTCGTTTCGAAGACCGCGTGCGTCGCGTCGAGGCCCAGGCTGCCGGCCAGGCTGAGCTGGCAGGCACCTCCCTGGAGTCCCAGTTTGCCGCCCTAGAGTCCTCCTCCGCCCAGATGGAGGCTGAGGCACGTCTAGCCGCTCTGAAGTCCGGCAACCGCCCCTCTAGCGCCCCGCAGATCACCGCTGGCGCTTCCGACGTCGACATTGACGCCGCCTTTGCTGCTCTGAAGGCTGAAAGCCAGCCCACTGGCGACACCTCCTCCTACTGAGACGCTTTAGTGCCAAGGTGACTGTTCTTAGCTATCGCCTTGGCACTAAAGTGCCTCTAGCCGTAAAAACCGCAGTTTGCCGCTAAATTGTTGCCCTAGTAGGCGCGGCCTTAGCTAAAACAACGCGCAAGTACGCGCCCGATTCAAGTCATTGACCAAAATCGGGCGCGTATTTTTTCATTTTAAGAAACAAATTCAAGACTTTTGAATTAGTATGAGGATATGGGCACTCCAACTTATCTTCTAGTCGACGGCGAAAACATCGATGCAACACTAGGCACAAGTGTTTTAGGACGCCGCCCAGACCCAGATGAGCGGCCACGCTGGGATCGTGTATTGCACTACTGCAACTCTATTTGGGATCAAGACACACTAACTCGCGGACTCTTTTTCTTAAATGCTTCTTCCGGACATATGCCAATGGGCTTTGTACAAGCCTTACTAGCAATGGACTATCGCCCGGTTCCGCTTTCTGCATCGGCTGAAGAAAAAGTCGTAGACATTGGCATCCAGCGCACCCTGGATGCTATCGCAGAGCGTGGTGCCCCCGCCCGCGTGCTGCTTGCTAGCCACGACGGCGATTACATCCCACAGATTGAGCGCCTACTGCAGGCAGGGGTACAGGTAGGTGTATTCTGCTTCAGAGAGTTCCTGAACACACAGTTGGCTGCTCTGGAACTCGAAGGATTGGAACTATTCGATCTGGAACTTGATGTGCGTGCATTTACCAGCCCATTGCCGCGCGTGCGCATCATCCCGCTAGAAGAATTCGATCCGCAGCAATTCATCTAATCCGCTAAGTGGCTAACCTTACTGTCCGTTTAGTGGACGGGCTTTAAGGAAATCTTCAGGCCAATGCCTCATACTTTAAGCATGTCCCCGAATCAGACCGCTCCCGAAGCTCAGCTACTAGTAGTTGACGATGAACCCAATATCCGCGATCTGCTAGCTTCTTCGCTGCGCTTTGCGGGTTTTGACGTGTCAACTGCTCAAGATGGTAATGGCGCTATGCACGCCGTCGAGACTCAAAGGCCTGATTTAATAATTCTTGACGTGATGATGCCCGATATGGACGGATTCACTGTTGCCAGGCGAATGCGCGAACGAAATATCAAAGTACCTATTTTGTTCTTAACTGCTCGCGACGATATGGAAGCAAAGATCCAGGGATTAACCGTAGGCGGAGACGACTACGTAACTAAACCTTTTGGTCTTGAAGAAGTGGTAGCACGTATTCGCGCTATTTTGCGTCGTACCCAAAACGTGGAGCCTGAGCGTACCCATATTTTGCAGCTGGCGGACCTAATCCTAGACGAGGATGCCTACGAGGTGCGCCGCGCCGGCCAGGAGATCGAGCTATCCCCCACCGAGTTCAAGCTACTGCGCTACCTAATGGTTAACTCTGGCCGCGTGGTGTCTAAGAGCCAGATTCTTGACCACGTATGGGAATATGACTGGAATGGCGACGCCGCTATCGTCGAGTCATACATTTCCTATCTACGCCGTAAGATCGACCAGCTCAAGGGCCCCGACGGCGGTAAGGTAACGCCACTGATTCAGACCCGACGTGGAGTGGGCTATATGATGCGCGAACCCAAGGACTCCTAATGCGTGAGGGGCAACCGCTTCCCTCGGTCCCACCAGTCAAACTAAACGCGGCCGAGCCCACCCAACCACCGCCTAAACGCAGTTTGTTCCAAAGATTTTGGAGCAAACTACCGTTAACTAATCAGCTGGCAATAATAACCACCTTGCTGCTGATGTTATCGGTGGCGGTGACTTCGATATCCACCACGCTGCTACTGGAAAACACCCTGCAAGAACAAGTAGATTCGCAACTGGTAGATACCGGCGCCACCCGCACAGTTGGTAACCAAGCCCTGACTCTAATTAAAAATGGTCAAGCCAACCCCATTCCCTCCACTTACTACATTTACGGCAAATGGTTTGACGGCACTTCTGGTCAGCTGGTTTCTAGCTCTACCGCCGAGCATTACGGTATCCCAAACATTAAAGGCATAGATTTTTCCCGCAAAGCTGTAGCCTCATATAAACCCAATCCCTTCACCATTGAATCAAATATCGACGGCGCCAAATGGCGTGCCATCATCCTGCCAATTTCTTCCGCTGACGGTAAGGAATACATCGGTGGGGTGCTAATTGCGCTACCCCTTAAAGACACCGCGGACGCCGTCAACCACACCCGCCTCCTGCTGGGCCTAACCGGCGTGGCCATGCTGTGCCTGACAGCCACGGTAGCCACCTTGTTTGTGGGCCACGCGCTGGGGCCGCTGCGTGAAATCGAGTCGGTGGCAGGCAAAATCGCCAAGGGTGAGCTCTCTGCCCGCATTAATGTCACCCAGTCAAGTAACACGGAGATTGGCTCCCTGCAGCGTTCGCTTAACTCCATGCTCACCCAAAACGAGCATGCTTTTGAGGCGCGCACCCACTCCCAAGAGCGGATGCAGCGTTTCATCTCTGATGCCTCCCATGAGCTACGTACCCCTCTGGCTACTGTGCGCGGCTGGGGTGAGCTGTACCAAATGGGCGGGGTGCCCCCGGAGCAAACCGATGAGGTTATGGGCCGTATTGAGTCTGAGGCTAAGCGCATGGCGCGCCTGGTTGAAGATCTGCTGCAGCTGGCGCGCATGGATGAGGGGCGCCCGCTGGAGGTAACCCACTTCAATGTTTCGCAGCTGGCCCGTGAGGCTATCTCTGACCTTATTGTGTTGGCCCCTGACCGTGACACCCAGGTGCTCACGCTGGAGGGCGAGGAGCTAGAAGAAGAGCTCTTTATCGACGGCGACCGTGAGCGGCTAAGTCAGGTGCTCACTAACCTGCTTTCTAATGTTTTGGCTTACTCGCCTGACGGCTCCCCGGTAGAGATTGCGGTGGGCACTAACGGCACCCATACCATCATTGAGGTGCGCGACCACGGCCCGGGTATTGACCCGGCTGATGCCAAGAAGGTGTTTGACCGTTTCTACCGCACTGAGTCCTCACGTAACCGCAATACTGGCGGTTCTGGCCTGGGCCTGGCGATTGTAGCCACCATCATTAAGATGCACCGGGGTAAAGTCTCCATGCTAAACACTCCCGGTGGGGGTGCTACTGTGCGTATCATTCTGCCTAACGAATATGCCGTGGTAGAGTAACGTTTACAGTATGTTCTTAGATTTATTTCATAGAATTTTGCAGCCAGGAACGGTAGCCTAGCTGATTGTTTTTAATATGCCTGCTTATTGGCTGGCATTACCTTACCGAGCTGGGAGGCTTGTCCTATGGGCGTCACAGACGTACCGCAGTGGCTACTTCCTGCCTATGTGCAAGCTATGAGCCATGCTGGGGCTAGCGCCTCGCGTGAGCAGCTTCACGACATGGGCACCAACCTGATTATGCTGTGGTCCACTCCAGACCGCGCATTTCACAACTTACGCCACCTAATTGATCTGCTTACACGTGTAGATGAGCTAAGCGAGGAGACCCGTAACCCGGATCTGGTTCGCCTGGCTGCCTGGTATCACGGCGCTATTTTTAGTGTTTCTGCTGACCAGGCCATGCATCGTAACGGCGGTGAGGACGAGGCTGCATCTGCTGCTTTAGCCTATGAGGAACTGGTGGCAGCAGGCGTGTCAGAGAAGAACGCTAACCGCGTCGCTGAGCTGATTATGAATCTGCGTCGCCATGATCTGCCTACTTCCGATATTGATGCGGCGGCTTTGTCTGATGCAGACTTGGGCTGTTTAGCTATTGAACCCCAGCGTTATCGCGAATATTCGCGCCTTATCTATTCTGAATATGCGCATTTGCCGTTGCTGTCTTACCTGCGTACCCGCACCACGATTGTGCGTAAGCTGCTAGCGCGCGATCGTCTGTTTGCCTCTCCCCTGGGTCAGCGTTGGGAACTCCCAGCCCGCGAAAATCTTGAGGCTGAGCTGCGTCGGCTAAGCAGTAAGCTTTCTATTTTGGAGGCGGACAACGACGCCGTCGTCGATTTAGACCGTCTTGTCACCCCCGCTAGTGCCCCCTCCCCTGAATCTGTGGATTCAAGTGCGGCTAATGCAGCCACTGTGGCGGACTCGACGGCTGAGGCGGCGATGGAGGCTGAACCCTATGTGCCGCCTGCTTCAGCTAAGCCTAAGGCGGCGCCAACTGTGGAGATTAAGCCGGCTAGTGCAGGGGCTAGTGAGCGCCATAGTGAGGCCACCACTATGGAGTCTTGTATTGCCGATATTGACCACTTACTTAAGTGTAAGAAGAAGCCGGCTCAGGCAGTTACCCGCCAGGAGGCTGCTGAGGTAGCTCGCCAAACCATGCAGGAAGTAGTTGAGCGTCGCGCTAAGTTGGCGGCTCAGGCCCGAGCCCAGCGCACTGGCGAAATTCCGGTGGTAACCGACATTAGCCCGGACGGAGAGTTTTAACGGGCCGGTTTTGCTCGCTCAGCGAGATCGCTGAGCGCCGCTTGCGCTTTAGCCAACTGAGTCGGCTGCCATGCCACCGGTTTTGTGCACAGGTGGATAAGTTTTTGTGTCCTAGAGCCTTAGCCACAGCCTGCAAGCAAACTGGTGGCACCTAAACCTAACTTTGAGGTAGCAGCATAGCGCTGCTACCTCAACATAGTTAGGAGCCCATCATGATCATTAGCGCCAACACTGACGAGTTGGAGTCAAACTCGGCTCGCGCCAGCCGCCTATGCGGCTCTATCCGTGCCGATGCCCAAGCCCTAGACAGTGCCCTTAAGGCCTTGCAAGCCAGCTGGAAGGGGCAGGCCGCCACCCAGGCGGCGGCCTGTGAGCACGAGTGGGCTCAGGCCCAAAACCAAGTCAACACGTGCCTAGAGCACATCAGCTTGGCTTTGGGTAACGCAGCCACCACCTACTCCAGCACTGAGGCGCAGGTACGTACCCAGTTCATGATGCGTTAGTAGTGTGAAACTACGGTGGTGCCCTCCGGGGCCCAGTCGTAGATCCGCTTGGCGTCTTCCACCTTCATGTTTACGCAGCCGTGGGAGCCGTTGTAACCAGCGTCGTAACCAAAGCGGTCACGCCAGTAGGCACCATGCAAGGCATAACCACCCTCAAAGTAGGTAACCCAAGGTACATCCGGGGTTTCGTACTTAGAGCCGTCTGAGTTACTGCCTTCCATGGTCTGGTACTCATATTTGAGGTGGACCTTGAAGGTGCCTTCAATTGTGGGAGTGTCGGGTGCGCCGGAAACCATACCTACCGGCCCCCACACTATTTTGGTGCCCACATAGGCGGTAACGGTGTGGTTGGTTAGATCAACATCAACCCATTTTTCGTTACTGGCGGGCTGGTAGGCGGTTACTTCCTTGCCTTCAGGCTGGTGACGGTCTTGCCATACGTAGCCTTCGGCGTAGTCAAAGGAGCCAGAGTAGTCTTCACCGGCGCTTAGCGCGCTGG
>ERZ772912.998-NODE-998-length-11998-cov-7.207318_pt1 | contig 11998 bp, 9 predicted proteins | sample MGYA00512119_ERZ772912 | MGnify/ENA primary metagenome ERZ772912 (study PRJEB29015, sample SAMEA2738048) | human oral metagenome | biome: human oral; feature: human-associated habitat; material: saliva | place: China | collected 2230 ...
CATCATAATCTGGTGCTCTCGACTGGTCCATGACCTGCGAGAGCACCAGATTTTTTATCTCCTGTTTTTCTTCGTAGACTCTCTCTATAAGGGCGCATACGACGACGGCGTGCTTATGGCTCTTGAACATGTATCCCTCCAAATCTAACAGCTCAGTTTTCCCTAGGGGTTAGGGGAATGCACTCGCAATAGTTCGGGTATATCACTTTTTCGGGGGATAACTCCGTCTGAACGTTCACGGTAGCTTAGAATGGTAATCAAAGACTTAGGGGCAGGGAAGGAAAGCACTACATGATGGCTCAGCGCGACGGACGTGAACGACGCAAAAGCCCGGCGGGGCAGGAACCGCGTCGAGGTCGCACATCACGTGGCAGCCAGTCCGCCGCCGCGCGCGAAAGTCTTTCCGATGCTCCAGCATCTGCCCGTAAATCCCGTGCCCGCAAGCAGAAGGCGCATAAACCCGGTTCATCCCGCACGACCAACACCGCAGATAAGCGGGCTCAGCAGAAGCCAACTGCGCGGCGCTCGAAGGCCACCCTGCCGCCCCCGCAGCCAGCGCATCGTGAGGCACACGAGCGGCAGGCTACGTCCACGAACGTCAAATCTTCTGCACCTGCGGCGAAGGAACCCCACAGCACCGCAACCCATCGAACCGTTGAAGACCGCTCGTATTTGCAGCGTCCCGCCTGGATGCGCGCCGCTAACAGCTTCTTCGGCGCCCGTACCCGGGCACATCGTACCGATAGGGAACGCGATGCACGTGAACGCCGCATCCACCGCGAACACGATGACGATGAGAATTATGAGACTCCCGTCGCGGCACATCGCTTTAGCGGAAAATTTTTGGGCATTCTTATTATGATCGCAGTGCTCCTGCTGGGTACCGCATACCCGCTGACTAACTATGTTGATCAGCAGCGAGAAATTAACACTACCCGCGCCCGCATTGCTGAGCTCAAACAGGAAAACGTGCAGCTTCAAGCCGAGAAAACCTGGTGGCAAGACGACGACTATGTGCGCCAGCAGGCCCGCAGCCGTCTATTCTATGTGGCGCCGGGCGATACCCCGTATACAGTCACCGGTATAGATTCGGATGACGGCCGGGCTGACAGCACCTCTGCCTCCGGGAAAAATGCTCCCGAAGATTCGTGGACGAACAAACTTTGGGGGTCCCTGAACGATGGTAAGGCTCCTTCGCCTAAACCTGCTGATAAGTAACGCCGGTACGGCTGTACACGTGAACCGTGCTGTACGATAAAACCTGACGTACCGATTCTTCAAGAAAGATCTATGAGCACTGTAGAAGACCTCAAAAACCGCGCCCCGCAGGGTTTCGGCGTTACCGTAGAAACCTTGACGCCCACCGACCAAGATATCCGAGTGCTCTCAGCACAGTTGGGCCGTACTGTGCGGGATGTTATTGAGATTCCCGCACGCTGCATATGCGGTAACCCGCTTGTTGCCGCCACAGCGCCGAGGCTATCGAACGGAAGCCCGTTCCCAACCGTGTTTTACCTGGCGCATCCGGCGATTACTGCGGCCGCATCCCGCCTGGAAGCGGGGGGCCTCATGTACGAGATGACCGATGCGCTCGCGGACGATACCGAACTTGCGAGCCGGTACACCTTAGCACACGAGAACTACCTGGCCGAGCGTGAGCGCATTCGTCTGATCAGCGGAACCGATGAGGTGCCCGAGATTGAGAATATTTCGGCGGGCGGGATGCCCACGCGCGTCAAATGCCTGCATGCCGTGATTGGTCACACCCTGGCGGTGGGCCGCGGCATTAACCCTATGGGGGACTGGGGCCTGGATGAGATCGCCGATTGGTGGACCCCGCAGGTTTGCGCATGTGAACCATCATGGCGGGATGCCTAATTTCAGCCATTTTTAAGAACTTTGCCCGTGCCGTTCACTGTAACCGGTACGGGCACCTAATATGTAAGTAGCTCGACGCATTAATCTGCGGCAGGCTAGATAACCTTAAGAACCTCACGCCTTGCGTGGATTGGAGCCCATTATGCGTGTTGGCGCAATTGACTGCGGTACCAACTCTATCCGTCTTCTGATCGCTGACGCCAGCACCGAAACCGTTAACGGTCGCACGGTAACCCGTCTCAACGACGTGGTGCGGCAGATGCGTATCGTCCGCCTGGGGCAGGGGGTTGATGCCACTGGATGGCTTGCTCAAGAGGCCTTGGACCGCACTTTTGAGGCAACGCGGGAATACGCAAAACTATTACGTAAACATAAGGTCAAGAAGCTTCGTTTCGTGGCGACGAGTGCCACCCGCGATGCCGGAAACCGTCAGGTTTTTATGGATGGTATTCGTGACATTCTGGGTATTGAACCCGAGGTGATTACCGGCGACGAAGAGGCGGAACTGTCGTTTGCGGGCGCCGTACTGGCGGTCGGTGCCGATGAGTCTAAGACCGTAGTTTTTGACCTGGGCGGTGGGTCTACCGAATTCGTGCTTGGGACCGAAGACGGCGTGCAGGCGGCAAGAAGCGTAAATATCGGGTGTGTGCGCCTGACCGAACGGCATATGGCATCTGCCCCTGCAACCCCGGATCAGATTCAACGTGTTGAAGCTGACACCGATGCGGCAATCGACAGCGTATTGCAGAGCGTTCCTCTCGAAAAGGCTACCCGGGCCGTTGCCGTTGCCGGTACTGCCACCACGATCGCCGCCGCGGCATTGGGGCTAAAGACCTATGATTCCGAGGTTATTAACGGTTCTTCCATCTCTGTAGATACGGTGCAGAAAACGGCAGAGATGCTGCGCTCTATGACCCGCGAGGAGCGCGCCGCACTGGGGTATATGCACCCCGGTCGGGTTGATGTTATTGGCGCCGGGGCTACCATTTACGCCCGTATCATGACTCGTCTGCGTGAGATCACCGAAGGAAACATCGATTCTGTGACGGTGAGCGAACATGACATTCTGGACGGCATAGCACTATCCCAGGTACGTTAAGCATGTACAACTAACACCCAACGACGGTAGGTACACAGGTATGACGCGTTCCAACCACATCGTCACGATGACGCGCACAAGCATACGTCGGGTCGTAGCGCTTCTCGGATGCGGGGCGCTCGCGACCGGTTTAGCCCTGTCCGGAGCTCCTGCATCTGCCGCTCCGACGGCCTCACCAACCCCTATAACGCTCACTCCCGCTGAAGCCGCCGTTCTAGGTAAGGACGACGTTCGTCAGCACGAATATTGGCTCACCGACTACAGGATTGTGGATGCGTGGAAACAATCGACGGGATCGGGCGTGACGGTTGCCGTCATTGACACCGGCGTCGACGGCACCCACCCAGATCTCGTAGATAATGTGCTGGAGGGTTATGACGCCTCCGGTGAAGGCTCTCCTAACGGTTGGCAGGGGCTGGGCGTAGAACCCATGCACGGCACCGAAGTTGCATCCCTGATTGCCGGTCACGGTCATAATGTTTCCGGTATTCCTAAGATTGCTGGTCAGCCTGGTAAACCTGCGGGCGTTATCGGCGTGGCGCCGGATGCCAAGATTCTGCCTATCTCCCTTAACATGGTCTCAAATGCTGAGAAAAGTATTGATGAGCAGATTCCCGCCGCCGTGCGTTATGCGGTAGATCATGGCGCGCAGGTAATCAATCTTTCTATCGGCTCGAATAAGACAACCTGGCCCAAGAGCTGGGACGATGCTTTTGCCTACGCCGAAGAGAAGGGCGTGGTCGTCGTAGCATCCGCCGGTAACCGTGGCAGCGGTATTACCCAGGTGGGTGCCCCGGCGACTATTCCGGGGGTTCTGACAGTTGGCGGCGTGGACCGTCAGCGTGAGGCTTCCAAGGGCTCTTCGACTCAGGGTATTTCTATTGGCGTGACGGCACCGAGCAACGATATGATTGCTGCCGCGCCGGGGAATAAGTACATGATATGGTCGGGGTCTTCGGCATCCGCTCCGCTGGTTTCTGGCCTTGCGGCGTTGATTAAGTCTAAGTACCCCAATCTGAGTGCGGCTCAGATTATTCAGCGTATTACTGAAAGCGCCGACGACACCGGTGCTGCCGGGCGTGACCCGGTCTACGGGTTTGGCATCATAAATCCGCTGATGGCTCTGGACCCTTCAACCCCGCAGGATGCTACGGAGAATCCGCTGGGGTCGTTGAAGGCTTGGATCGCCGTACACCGCCGCCAAGAGGTACCTGCTCCGACTCCCGCCGATGCTTCGGCCACTCCGGTGCATGAAGAAGGCGAGACTATCGTTAAGGCGAAGATTCCAGAGCCCAGCCGCCCGGTTGAGGATCGCGGATTTTTGCCGTTTATCATCGTGGGGGCTCTCTTTGTCATTTTGGGGCTGCTCACGGTGCGCAGTGTTCGTCGTCTGCATCGCTTGCACGTTAATGTACGCGATGTAGTGCCGCATCCTCATCTGCACGGGCACGGTGAGCGAGAGCAAGCTTCACATTCCAAGCCTTCTGCGGCTTCGGTTGCTGTTCCGGATGCTCCTGCCATTCAGCCGCCCGCTGCCAGCGCGCCCCAGAGCCCCGAACCTGAGACTGCTGTGCCTGATGCGCAGGCACAAACACAGGTTGCACCTGCCGCTGTTCCCTCCCCGGCACCAGATGCCGCAGCCGCAGTGCCGTCAGCACCCTCCTCCTCCGGTCTCCAACCTGGGGCGGATCAGAACTTAGACAAACAGCAGGATGCGGCTGCAACCCAGAAGAGCGCAGCTGCAACGGGTACCGAGCAGAGCGCTGTGCCCACGCAGTCTCCTGCCACCGTGCAGAACGTTGGCACAACGGAGCACAATGTTGACTCGGCACAGAACGTCGGCGCAGTACAACCTGCGGCATCAGCATCAAGCGTGGCTGAACAGTCAACGGTGGCTACAGGACAGCCATTACCTCAGACGCAGAAACCGGCAGAGTCTCAGCAGACCGACCAGCACAATACGGTAGCGCAGACTCCTGCCACACCCGCGAAAGCGACTCAACCGGCGGACCAGGGGAATGTGCCTGCGCCCGAGCAAAAGCCCGTCGCACCTGAACCTCAGGAATCAGAAAAACCTGCCCTGGCTCAGACTGTAGCTCAGAGCGAGGGCGTATCTCGCACCCCGCAGAGTCCTGCCGCCGAGCCGGTTAAGGACTCGACCGTAGGGCAGGAATCCTCCGATCCTGAAGCGTCACAGGTATCGGCAGATACGATCGGGAAGGCTTCGCACCGACCCGCTCAGAAGAACGGTACGGCACAGCATCGAGCCCACCGTTTAAGTAGGGGTCCGTTACCTCCGCATCGGAAACCTCGTCTGCCTCATATTTCCGGGATTAAGCGCCAAGTTCCGGAAACAGGTGTTCCAGATGTTCCTGACGAGGCAGCGAGTTCAGCATCCGTACAGAATCCTACGGGGCAGGACGGTCGCCCGGCTTCAGCACCGCGAAAGGTCGCTTCCGCCCAGAAGAAACATAATACTCGCACGCCGCGCAAGAAGACGGCTAACTCGTCGCGCCTTCGTCCGCAGGGTGCCGCTTCGGGGCGTTCCTCAATACCCGCCGCGCCGGAATCTGGTATTCCAGAGCCTTCATCGGCTCACGAACCTGAGCCACGGAATCCTAGCTCCTCCTAGTGATAGTGAAAAGCACGCAGTTAATAAACATTTCCGATAAAAATGTGGAAGAAAACTTCGTGACTCCTAACACCCGGTCTGTGGGTAGAGCAAAGGTTTAAAACACCCTAAGGACGCGCTACATGATGCGGAACGCAACCCTACTGGCGGGGCAAAACCTCGGTGCATAAACGCGAAACGTTATCATCCAAGGGCGGTTTTCCTTACTTCGTATGCCTACATAAATGTGTTTTCCTCGGGATAAACGCGTAAAATAGTGGTATACAACATGCAGGAAAAATAGTGTTTTCGCGTTTGCGGCACCGAACATCGGGGCTTACGGAGAAAGCTTAAGAGTTTCTGTTCGTTCACATGTCCATGTGTCCTGCACCCTGGGAAGCGCATGTGAACGTATCATTGAATGCTCGCGCGCTAAAGCGCAGCGGGTAAACAAAATCTAGGAAGTAGCAATATATGTCGTTTCATAAGGCACAGGATCGTCCCCGTATTCTTATTGTCGGTGGTGGCTACGTAGGCTTTACCGTCGCCAAGAAAATTCAGAAGGCTATCAAACAGACCGGTGGTGTGGTAACCATCGTAGAGCCCAACCCCTATATGACTTACCAGCCGTTTCTGCCCGAAGTCGCTGCGGGTTCAATGGAAGGCCGTAACGCTACCGTTCCGCTCCGCCAGCACCTGCGCGATACCGAGTTGATTCCTGGGCATGTTGTCTCCGTTAACCATGCAGAGCGTACCGCTACGGTTGAACCCATCGACTATGGTGAACCCTTCGAGCTGAAATATGATGAGATCATTCTTGGTGCCGGTGCCGTGACCCGTGCGTTCCCAATCCCCGGTCTTGCCGAAGTTGCTATCGGCATGAAGACTGTCGAAGAAGCCGTCTCCGTGCGTAACTGGGTGCTGGAACGTATTGAGGTTGCATCCGTACTGGATGACCCTGATGCTCGCCGCCGCGCCCTGACCGTCGTCGTCGTAGGCGGCGGTTTCGCCGGTGTTGAGACCATCTCCGAACTGGAAGACATGGCTCGCGAAGCTGTTAATCGTAACGACCGTTTGAGCGTATCCGACCTGCGCTTCGTGATGATCGAAGCTGCACCGCGCATCATGCCAGAGGTTCCAGAAGACCGTGCCGAGAAGGTTGTGGCTGAGCTTCGCGCTCGCGGCATTGAGGTTCTGCTCAATACCTCCCTCTCGGACGCTACCGACGGTCACCTGCAGCTCATCAACATGACAGATAAGTCGCCCGCCGGTGAGATAGATACCGATACTCTCATTTGGACTGCTGGTGTTGCTGCATCGCCGATGCTCAAGAACACTGACTTCCCGATCGACGAACGCGGTCGCGTTCGCGTGAACGCAGATTTGCGTGTGGCTGGCGATAATGGTGTGGTCGAGGGCGCTTGGGCGGCTGGCGATAACGCTGCCGTTCCCGATCTTTCCGGAGGCGGCGTGGGCGGCTTCTGCGTACCAAACGCACAGCACGCATCTCGTCAGGCTTTGGTTCTCGCCAAGAATATTCTGGCATCACGCCGCGGCGAGCCTCTGACCGACTACTACCATGAGACCATCGGTGTGGTTGCCGGTCTAGGTCTGTGGAAGGGCGTTGCAAACTTCAAGGGCAAGACCCTTGCAGGTCCGCTCGCATGGATTATGCACCGCGGCTACCACGGTTCTGCAATCCCCACGACCGAGCGTACCGTGCGCGTTATGACGACCTGGGCACTCAACCAGCTCTTTGGCCGTGATACCACGACGATTCGCCACCAACGTTCCCCGCGCCTCGCTTTCCAAGAGGCCACCGGAACGGCACCGGCGAAGACTAAGGCAAAGCTCTAACGAGCCTAAAGCGTCGAAACCCGCAAACTAATGCTATTCTTAGTAGTGGTCTTGCGGGTTTAGACTTTGCCCCTATAGCCCAATTGGCAGAGGCAGCGGACTTAAAATCCGTCCAGTGTGGGTTCGAGTCCCACTGGGGGCACGCTATAATAGCCCGTCGCATCCGATAAAACATTTGGATGCGACGGGCTATTTGTATGCCTTGGGAGGCGAGCGTATCTCTACCTTATGAGAATCATGGGATCGCTGGGTAGGGGAGAAGCCACGGTATATAAAGAAGGCACGGTCGCGATGACGGTGCCTTCCGGGTGGGTAGACGAATGAGTGATAGATACGTTCTGGAAGAACGCTCAGGCGGTTAAGCCTTATTGCGACTGAAGAACGAATCTAGTGAGTACCTGCCTCCACCGGTCAGAATGAACATGATAGCTGCCATGCCCAAGACGAAAACGTACTCGAAGCCTGCGCCGGTCTTCTGATCGGTGATGAAGGGGTCGTTGATGTGAACAAAAATAAAAGCACCTGCCATAGCGATTGCGATGGCGGCGGCCGCAAAACGAGTTCCTAAACCAAGGAGCAAGAGAGCTCCGCCAATAAGCTCGGCACCAATGGTAAAGTACGCCGAAAGCTCGGGTGCAGGAATACCCATTTTGGCGAACGCTGCACCTTCTGCTGCGGGACCGATCAGGAATGCCTTCTGGAAACCGTGCATGACAAAGGTGAAGCCCAGCGCTACGCGGAAAATTAGGGTGCCAACAGATTTAGCTATTTCATTCTTCATGACTACAAGGTTGTCAGGTAAAGTTTTATCAAGCAAAGGTAAACATCTATAAATCTTTTTTACATAGGTTCTACACAGCTTAAACACAGGTTCGGTGTGATGCTGCACTCTTAAAGAGTCTATATGGGCCTCAAGATGAAGAATTGTGACAGTAAACCCCCGCCCTTACTGCTTGTCAGGGCGGGGGTGTATGTGTATCTGTAGGGGAGTGCAGACGGAGGTAAGGCTCAGAGACTTAGCGTGACTCGCATGCTATGCCGTCACCGTCACGATCAAGATGGTCGGAATACCCCGGTGCACCGCGGTGCATATTACGATATCCCGCAGCACGGGCATCAGCGCAGGTTTGAAATGCCAAAGCCGGGGCGGGGTTCTGTGCAAGAGGCGTATCCACCTGGGGCACAGGAGCGGGTGGTGCTTCTGCGGCTCCTGCGCAGGGTGTAAGAACGTTGATCATAGCCTCTTTTTCGGCTGGTTTGACCCACAGGTGGTACTTAGCTTTCACCCGAATCTGACGTGCCACATAAGAGCAGCGGAACGATGCGTTTGCTGGCAGCCAGGTGGCGGCATCCGAATCGCTTTTCTGCTGATTCGCAGGGCCATCAACTGCCAGAAGGTTTTCGGGATCATTGGCGAGTTGTAAGCGTTCTTGAGCCGAAATCTCCTGAGCGCCCGACTGCCAGGCATCAGAAAGCGCCACAACGTGGTCGATCTGAACCTGCTCCGAGGTATCTTTCCCACGCATGAAATTAATGACCTTCCCGGTGTAAGGATCGTTAAGAATGCCCGATATCACCACGCATCCGCGAGAGTTTTTATGCTGTTTTGCGGTGAGATCCCGGTTGAGAATGTCATTGCGGGTATCGCATCCGTTATGGTCGATATCGCTCCAGGCATCTCCGAACTGGGCACGGGAGTACCCGGTCTTAGGGGCGCGGCCTTTAACGGGAAGGGCATTGAGGATGCGCAGGGCCTCACTAGCCTCGTCAGATCCTATAGGTGTCGTACCTTGTGGCTCGGCAGAGCTGGTATCGGGATTGACGATAGTGATGGTTCCGGGGCGAACTTGGGAACCCTGATGGGCCGTCGAAGTATCGGCATTATTCTCTTCGGGTGATTCACCTACCTCAGTCACGGTGGGTGTTTGTTCCGATTCCTGCGCGGAAACCGTGGGTTGCTGTGAGGCCTCCGCGCTTTGTGAAGAAGTAGAAGAATGTTCAGCTGCCGAGTTCGCTGAGGGGGTGCTGGGCGCAGAGACGGTTGACTCAGAAATTGTGATAGTTTCAGAGGAACATCCGCTCAGCGCAAGTCCTAGGGCTAGAAAAGCTGCGGAAAATCTTGTGCCGAGTTTCAAGGAATGCCCTTGACCTGATGCAGAGGGCCAAAAGACATGCGCGCCAGAGCGCGATGACAGTATTTTTAACATCAATGATTCCTAGAGATTGTATGTGTGCATAGAGTGAATGCTTTTCACAGTATAGAAAGAAAACGCCCGTAAAGGGGGAATTTTGGTGATGTCACACGATTTGTGTATATAAAGAAACTAAGATGAATGGAGAAATGTGCGGAGCAGAACGATATTCTCTCCCGCGTACAGTCAGCTTGTGTTTATAAACGTAGCCTTTGTACATGCCGATTATTAGAGGAACCCCAATGCCCACACAGCAGGAAAACCGCAGCAACAAGCCCGTGCGTATGGTTGCCGTAGACATGGATGGTACTTTCCTGAATGATGATAAGACGTTCGATGTTGAGCGTTTTGAGAGAATCCTAACCCGCTTGTCTCGGCATGGAATTTATTTTGTGGTGGCAAGCGGAAATACCTACACGAAATTATGCCAGTATATGCATGGTTTTGAACATCGAGACATTATTTATATCGCAGAAAATGGTGCCTATGTAGCGGATGATTCCGGGGAACTTGCGGTGCATCATTTTGCTGCCGAGGATCTGCCGCGTGTGTACGAGATACTGAACGGTATGCCTCAGCTTGGGATCGTTGTGTGTACGGCAGAGAGCAGCTTTATACTGGAAAACCGCGAAAAAACGGTTATGAACATTATCCGGGACTATTTTGAGGTGCAGGGTAAGCCGTTGCCGCAGAATATTGATCCCTTCGCTTTTGCCAGTATGTTTTATCCCGGAACCGAGCGTATTAGCTCTTACGAGCAGGTGCGTGGTGTTCCCATCAAATTTTCTCTGCAAGTAACGCATCGGGATCTGCCGGATGCTACAGCACAGTTACGGCGTACCCTGCCGCAGACGGTAACCCCGCTCGTTAGTGGTTTCGGTGCAATCGATCTGGTGCGTGCCGGTGTGAATAAGGCAACGGGGCTGAAAGATCTGTGTGAGCGTTTGCGGATAACCCCTGCTCAGATAGTGGCCTTCGGTGATAGCGATAACGACCTTGAGATGCTCTCGTTAGCCGGTACTGGTGTGGCAATGGCCCACGCTTCAGACGAGCTCAAGGCTGTGTCCCAGCGGGTGATTGGCTCGCATAATGACGGTGCGGTGCTCGACTATTTAGAGAGCATGCTCGACGAATTAGAGGGGTAAGTCCCCGTACCAATAAAGGAGTTTAGCTCTTATTCGACTTGCAATGTGGGTTCCCTAGCCTCCGCGCTGCCTCCACCACGGCGGCACGACGTTTGCGGTGCTCCTCTTCGGTCGGTTCGCCGCAGAGCATGCGAGATACCTGCGGCATAGCCGACCACCACCCCACGATAGCGAGAATAAAAAGTACAAGGTAGGCGGCATCTATATCGTTTGTAACAGCGCCCGCCTCTTGCCCGGCGCGTATCGCATCCGCTTTGAAGGTGTAGTGACCGCGCCTGTATTTCTCATGGGGGACTTCGCCGTCAATCGTGAGGGATTCCCAGCGCAGCAGACGCATTAGATCGGGATGTTCACGGTGGTAGTCGTACATGCGTCCGGCGTAATCACCAATATCTTCTGAGGCAAATGACGTGAGACCAACGGTTTGGGCGATTTGTTCGAGCTCTTCGCGCAGAATGCCCCTGAAGAGCTCTTGTTTATTCCCGAAATAGTTGTAGATACGCTCCTTATTGACCTTTGCCCTCTTAGCAATGCGCTCAACGGTCGTCCCATCGGGGCCATGTGCGGTAAATTCGGCGAGAGCCGCCCCTTTGATCTTTTGTTTCGTGCTTTCGGTATCCCAAGCCATCATCTGTACCACTCTCTTTCGACAGTTCCAACGTTATGGTTGCAATTTATGTCTTAATGGTACTAGGGTTAATTCCAACGCTTCCGTTGGATTGGAGTTTACCCATGTGCCACAATACAGAGAATACGACGATGAATACCGCTGCATCGGTATCTTCAACCTCCGAAGAATATCCCGCAACACGGACTGCAGTAGCAATTCTGGTATCTACAGCACTGCTCATCCTGGCGCAGCTATACGCCTCTATACCGTTGCTCACCCCGGTCTCGTCTGCCTTTCAAGCCGACGCAACGTTCGCCCTGTCGTTGTGTTTCAGTCTTGCCTACGCTGTGGGATTTCTTATCTGGGGACCGGTTTCGGATCGTTACGGACGAAAAAGGATTATAGCGATCTCCCTGAGCGTGCTTACCCTAACCACTCTTGGATGCGCCTTTGCTCCTACGCTCGGTATGCTCGCTATTCTGCGGGCCTGCCAAGGTATGACTGCCGCCGGATTCGCACCCGTTGCCCTAGCGTATCTTACGGAATCTGTGCTGCCTGCCGGGCGAGCACGAGCTATCGGTGCAATGTCCACTGCGTTCTTAGCGG
>ERZ772912.1002-NODE-1002-length-11940-cov-5.428860_pt1 | contig 11940 bp, 9 predicted proteins | sample MGYA00512119_ERZ772912 | MGnify/ENA primary metagenome ERZ772912 (study PRJEB29015, sample SAMEA2738048) | human oral metagenome | biome: human oral; feature: human-associated habitat; material: saliva | place: China | collected 2230 ...
CCGGGCCAGTTTGGTTTCGATTCATAGGGCGCTCAACACCACCCTGCGATGCAGGCGCACGTATCATGATGACTCTCATCCCTCCTGCCGTGGGATCCATCGTTGGATCCATCGTTGGTGGCGGCGCCCTGTCAGGCCGCCGGTCGAGAATCGCCTGGATCGCTCTGACATCCCTGGCACCGGCCGTGTGGGGGACGACGTACATCGTCACCACCCACGCCCTTCCCCCGGGGCACCCGGTCTTCGCGGCACTGATGCGGACACTCCCAGCGGGTGTTCTCGCCCTCCTCGCCTCCCGGACGCTGCCGCGCGGAACGTGGTGGTGGAAGAGTCTCGTCCTCGGGGCCCTCAACATGGCCTGCTTCTTCCCCCTCCTCTTCGTCGCCGCGCAGCGTCTGCCCGGAGGCGTCGCTGCGACACTCGGGGCCGCGCAACCGATCATTGTCGCCGGCCTCGCCGTCACCGTCCTCGGTGAGCGCCTGTCGGCATGGAGGCTGATATGGGGCGTGATCGGCGTCGTCGGTATCGCTTTCGTCGTCCTGGGACCGCAGGCGCAGCTCGACGCCCTTGGGGTGACGGCCGGCCTGGGCGGAGCCGTCTCGATGGGCCTGGGAGTCGTCCTCACCAAACGGTGGGGCAGGCCCGACGGCGTCAGCGCCCTTGCCCTGGCCGGCTGGCAGCTCACCGGCGCCGGCCTGCTGCTGATCGTGCCCGCCGTCGTCATCGACGGCCTCCCGACCGGAATCGATGCAGCGGCTCTGGCGGGATACGCCTGGCTCGGGCTCGTGGGAGGGCTGGCCGCCTACGTCCTGTGGTTCGAGGGTATCCGCAGGCTGCCGGTCACGCCGACGGCGCTGCTGGGCCTGCTCTCACCCCTGACCGCTGCGCTCCTTGGGAGTGTCATCGCCGGTGAGGCGCTCACATCCATCCAGCTCCTGGGATTCGCGCGCGCTCTGAGCGCGATGAGCGCGGGACACCTCGCCCCGCCCTCTTCCCGCTCCTCCTCGTGAAAGGACCCCTCATGAGAATCACCGTCATTGGTGCCACCGGCATGGCCGGGACCGCCGTCGTCAACGAAGCGCTCAGCCGCGGTCACGAGGTGACCGCCGTCTCCCGGCGGCGACGCCATCTGGCCGGCGCCGGCGTCACCTCATGCCTGCTGGACGTCACCGACGTCGAGGGTGTGGCCGGTCTGCTGAAAGACAGTGACGCGGCCGTCGTCGCACTGCGCCCGCCTGCCGGACACGAGAGCGACCTGGCCCGACTGACAACGGTCGTCCTGGACGCCGCTTCCAAGGGCCGAAGGCCTCTGCTCATCATTGGGGGCGCGGCCCCGCTGAACTCGCCCGGCAATCCCCGCACCCTCGCCATTGACGACCCCACCATTGTGCCGCCGGCCTGGAGAGATGTGGCCCAGGCGAGCCTCGATCAGTTCCGGGCGTGCCAAGAGCACAGCTACAAGGGCTGGGTCTATCTCAGCCCTCCGGCGATCTTCGCTCCAGGAGATGCCACCGGCTCCTATCGCCGCGGAACCACCATGCTTCTGCGGGACGCCCGCGGGCAGTCCCGCATCAGCCCCGAGGACCTGGCTCTCGCCGTCGTCGATGAGCTGGAGCACCCCGGCGGCGAGCAGCACATCACCGTCGTCGCCGCGGAGGCAGGGGACTCAGATCCAGGACGACAGGAACATGTGGGAGACCCAGAAGGAACGTGAGACCGTCTGCCCGGTCCAGATCGGCCACCAGAAGGCGGCTGCTGCGCAGGCCAGGAGCGTGACCACGATGATGAGGCAGATGCCCTCGGTGCGGATCTGCCATGTGGGGGCCATCGTCCATTTCGCCAGGGAGGTCCACGGGCTGCGTCGGCTGCCCGGCTGCGGTACTCCGCCGTCGGACCATTCCGGCGTGGAGGCGCCCGACGACGTCGAGGGGCCGGGATATCCGGTCAGCTCGTCATAGGCCCGTTCCTGGGCCGCATCGGTCCGCGGGTCGCTGAAGGGGATGCCGGGCTCGAGGTCGTCGTCGATATCGGTCAGGGCCGGGTTGATGCGGTAGATGCCGGGGTCGGTCTCCTCCATCGGCGGCGTCCACACGGCCGTGCGTGCGAACTGCGGGCCGAAACCGAGGAATCTGGCGCCCATGCCGCGCCACGGCCGGATACCTGGGCCGATCTGCCGTCTGTGGAGGGCCACCATCTGTGCATCGGCGCTTGCCGAGCCGGGCAGCGGTGGTAGCAGCCCGGAGGCCATGCCCAGTGCCAGCACGAGGACGAGCACGACGCAGGGCACGAAGGCCACCGTGTAGAAGGTGAAGATGGTGCGATCCCGGTACTGGAACCAGGGCACGTACAGGCCCAGGTAGCCGATAAGAGGTACCCAGGCCCGCCAGTCGCGGTTCTTCACTCCGATGATGATCACGGCCACCAGCGCCACCACGGCCGACCACCAGATGACGATGTTCCCGATCGAGGTGATGGCTTGAATGCAATCGCCGCCCGTGCAGGTCTGCGGCACCTGAGCCTTGTCCTCCCAGAAGAAGGATGTCGGTCGGGTCTGCAGCAGCCAGCCGGAGGGCTTCGACTGGTACGTGTGCGGAGAGTCCAGGCCCACGTGGAAGTCGTACATCTGCTGGTGGTAGGCGATGAAGTCGTTGATGTTCTGGAACGTCGAGTCGTCCACGTACCCGGATAGCCAGGGGGCAGGAACCGGCAGCCCCTGCTTGATCTGCTCGGCCGTCCACCCGTGCTTGAAGGCACCCAGGTGGGTGAACCAGGACCACCAGCAGCCGACGTAGACCACGATGACCACCGGAATCGCCTGCAGGAAGTCGCTCACGCCCTGGGCGACCGTCCCCTCCAGGAACCAGGCCCGTGCCCCCACTCGCCGTAGCGCCATCGTGTCCCAGATGACGACGGCGATGCCGGAGACCGCCACCAGGTAGAGCCCCGACCACTTGATGGAGCAGGTCAGACCCAGCGCGATGGCGGCGGCCAGCAGCCAGGGACGGATCGTGGCTCGCGGGGCGCGTGCCCCGGGCACGGTCCCCGCCATCTTGCGAGCCAGCCTTGCTCGCGACCACTCCCGGTCGCGGACCAGGCAGTACAGGGTCAGGGTGGCGAAGAAACCGATGAACACGTCCAGCAGCCCGATGCGGGACTCGGTCAGGGCCACGCCGTCGATCGCCAGGAGCAGCCCGGCCAGGCCCGCCAGCAGCGGTGAGCGCGTCAGGCGCATCGTCAGGCGCGCCAGCAGCATCACCGTGAGGATCCCGGCGACGGCCGGCATGAACCGCCAACCGAAGGGTGACTCCGGACCGAAGATCTCCATGCCGGCGCCGATGAGCCATTTGCCCAGCTGAGGGTGGACGACGTAGGCGGCCTCCGTGGATAGCCCGGAGAAGTTTCCGCTGGCGAAGGCCGCATCAGAGTTGGCCGCCCAGCTCCCTTCGTAGCCTAGGTGCCACAGGGAGTAGGCGTCCTTGACGTAGTAGATCTCATCGAACATGAGCGTTCTGGGGTGGTTGAGTCCGATGAGGCGCAGCAGCGCGGCGATGAGGCCGACGACGCCGGTGACGATCCACCCGCGCGCCCTCACGCCGAGGGGCAGCACGGCCCTCACTGGGCCCAGCCCGAGCAGGGTGCGCAGCTCGTTCTCAGTGCGCTCGGCGACGATGGGCTCTGCTGGTGCAGGGCTCGTGGGCTCGGCCGGTTCCTGGGCGGACTCGGCCGGTGCGGGGTCCGCGGCCTCATCCCGCCCTGAGACGGGTTCCTGTGCTCGTTCCTGCTCCGCGTCCGGACCGGGGGCACCGTCGCGGGACTGCTCGGGGGACTGTTCGGGAGACAGCGCGCTCGGAGTCGTCACACCCCGAGTGTAGGCGGAGGCTTCATCGAGGGCGCACCGACATACTGTGTCCTATGACTGAGAGCAGCCCGCCCGCACCAGCCGCCACTGTCGGGGGCGGCCACGACGACACCCCCGGCCCGGGCATCCTGCCCGAATCCGCTGCTGCGGATAGCACCTCTGCTGCTCCCGCCGCCCACAGCCCGGACCTGCGCGGCGGGATGGTCACCCTGGCCGCCACTCCGATCGGCAACGTCTCCGACGCCTCCCTGCGGCTGCGTCGTGCCCTGGAGCAGGCCGACCTCATCGCCGCCGAGGACACGCGCCGGCTGCGGTCCCTGGCCCAGCGCCTCGACGTCGAGCCCCGCGGGCGCGTCATCGCCTTCCACGAGCACAATGAGCGTGAGCGCGCCCCCGAGCTGCTCGAGGCCGCCCGCGCCGGCCTGCGCGTCCTGGTGGTCTCCGACGCCGGTATGCCCTCGGTCTCCGACCCCGGGTACCGGCTCGTCCAGGCGGCGGTGCGTGAGCAGGTACCCGTCACGGTCGCACCGGGTCCCTCGGCGGTGCTGACCGCCCTGGCCCTGTCCGGGCTGGCCTCCGACCGGTTCTGCTTCGAGGGGTTCCTGCCGCGCAAACCGGGGGAGCGGCGCCGCGCCCTGGAGTCCCTAGCCACCCAGGAGCGCACCATGATCTTCCTGGAGTCCCCCCGCCGCGTCCACGACTCCCTGACCGCCATGGCTGAGCTCCTCGGCGCCGAACGCCCCGCGGCACTGTGCCGGGAGCTGACCAAGACCCATGAGCAGGTGCTGCGGGCCCCCTTGGCCGAGCTGGCACGGGCCACGGCCGACGGCGTCCTGGGGGAGGTGGTCCTTGTGGTCGCTGGAGCCGAGCCTGTCGCCGCCAGCCCCGAGGCCGCCGCGCACAAGGCCCTGGCGCTGGCCGAGGCCGGCATGCGCCTCAAGGCGGCCGCGGCCCAGGCGGCCGGTGAGGCCGGTCTGCGCCCCAACGAGGTCTACCGCGCGTCCCTGGCGCTGCGTGACACCGCAGACTGAGCCGACCGGGCTCCTGTCGGGGCCGATCCCGCTATGGTCGTGTCATGAACACCGAGCACCGCACCGGTTCCCAGGCCCCCGCTCGCCGGGCCCTCATCATCGTCGACGTCCAGCCCACCTTCTGCGAGGGAGGCGCCCTGCCGGTGACCGGCGGCAACGCCGTCGCCGAGCGCATCGCCGCCCACCTGTCCTCCCACCGGGGGGACTACGACCTGGTGGTCACCACCCAGGACTGGCACATCGACCCCGGTGAGCACTTCTCCAGCGAACCCGACTTCATCGACACCTGGCCCGTTCACGGTGTGGCCGACTCCGCCGAGGCCCAGCTCCACCCCGCCCTGAGCGCCCTGGAGGCCGACGCCGCCGTGAAGAAGGGCCAGTACGCCGCCGCCTACTCCGGCTTCGAGGGCGTGGACGAGGACGGGCGCACCCTGGCCGACATCCTGAGCACCGCCCGTATCGAGGCCGTCGACGTCGTCGGCCTGGCCGAGTCCCACTGCGTCAAGGACACCGCCCTGGACGCGGTCCGACAGGGTTACCGGGTACGGGTCCTGACCGATCTGACCGAACCGGTCAGTCCCGAGCTGGGACGCATCGCCCGCGCCGACATGAGCGCCGCCGGCATCGAGCTGGCCCCCTCCCACTGAAGGACCGCCCGCACCAGTCACCGGGGCCGACCACCAGCCTGCTCACCGGGGCCGGTCGCCGGGGTGGCCCCGAATCGTCCCGAAAACACCATGGGTGCCCTCGCCGATTGCCTCGGCGAGGGCACCCATGCGTTGCCTGAGACGGGCTACTGGGCCGGCCAGCCGCCGGGCTGCTGGTACTGTCCGGGCTGCCCGGGCTGCGCCTGCGGGTTGTACTGGCCCTGCTGGCCCTGCTGGCCCTGCTGCATGGGCTGAGTGAAGACCGAGGGCTGCGCGGCCTGAGGCTGCTGCTGCCCTGTCCACCCGAACTGGGCGGTCGGGGCCACCTGCGAGTACTGGGGCTGGGCTCCCGCTCCCGCGGCCGAAGCTGCGTAAGGGGCCTGCTGGGGGGCCGGCTCGGGCTGCTGGTACTGGGGCTGCTGAGCGTACTGCGCCGCCTGGGGCTGCTGGTCGGACTGCCAGGCCCCCTGGGTGTAGACCGTCGGGGTCCCGGGCGCCGCGCCGGCCGTTGTGCTGAAGGCCTCACCCGCCGCAGCCGGAGCGCTACCGGCGGCGGCCAGCTTGGAGCGCCAGGCCATGCCGCCGGCGCCCATCGCCAGGCCCACCACCGCCATAATGATCGCGCCGACGACGCCGAACAGGGACATCAGAGTGGCCGTTGCCGACGAGGGGGCGATGATCTCACCCATGGAGACTCCCGCAGTGCTGTTGCAGTCAACGGTGTAGGCGCCCGACTTCTGGGAGGAGAAGGTCGAGAAGAGCTTGCCGCCCTTGACCTTCGTGGACGACGAGCTGGACTTCGTGTCGACGTCGTCGCCATCGGGAGAGGTCACCGAGCACTCCGGCGCGTCGTCGCCGTCGCTGTAGAACAGCCCGTAGGTGCTGCCCTTGTCCAGCTTCACCGTGGCGGCCTGGTCGCCTGGCAGGTCGGTGATGGTGGCGTTGTACTGGCCGCGGGTGACCGCCGAGCCGATTCCGCCGATGATGGCGATGAGGAGGATGGCCAGGCCGGCCGCCGCCAAGGCTGTCGGGGCGGCCAGGCTCCTGGACGTCGTCGGCTGGCTCGCGGCACCTGAGTAACCGCCCTGAGGCGACTGGAACGGGGTGGCCGGCGGGTACTGCGAGGGCTGAGGCTGACCGCCGGCGAGAGCCGGGTCGTAGCCGTTGGCCGACCAGCCTGCTGAGCTCGCTGGGTACTGGGAGCCGGGGTACTGGGACATAACTGGCCTTTCTGGTCCATCGTGTCCGTGTGAGAGGCGCGTGGGAACACGTCATGACGGCGTGCACGGCAGCAACGCGATGCTGGAAGCTCGCAGCGCACCCGAGACCTCACAGGAGGTGTCGATATGTCGGAACAATCACCGGGCGGGAGCCGCACGACTCGGACAGACTACCGGGAGGAGGTGGTGCCCCGCAGGCGGTGGACCAGATCTGTGCCGTGGACTGAATCGGTCGGGAACCCGATAGGCTGACCTCCATGACCCACATCCTGTCCGCAGTCGCCTGGCCGTACGCCAACGGCCCGCGTCACATCGGCCACGTCGCCGGCTTCGGTGTTCCCTCTGACGTCTTCTCGCGCTACATGCGCATGGCCGGTCATGACGTCCTCATGGTCTCGGGCACCGATGAGCACGGCACCCCGATCCTCGTCGCCGCCGACGAGGAGGGCCTCAGTGCCCGTGAGCTCGCCGACCGCAACAACCGGCTCATCGTCGAGGACCTCGTGGCCCTGGGCCTGTCCTACGACCTGTTCACCCGCACCACCGCCGGCAACCACTACCACGTGGTCCAGGACATGTTCACCACCGTGCGGGACAACGGCTACATGGTCCAGCAGGTGACCCGCTCGGCGATCTCCCCCTCCACCGGGCGCACCCTCCCCGACCGCTACATCGAGGGCACCTGCCCGATCTGCGGCGCCGACGGCGCCCGCGGGGACCAGTGCGACACCTGCGGCAACCAGCTCGACCCCACCGACCTCATCAGCCCGCGCTCGCGGATCAACGGCGAGACCCCCGAGTTCGTGGAGACCACCCACTGGTTCCTGGACCTGCCCGCCCTGGCTCAGGCCCTGGGTGCCTGGCTCGACGAGCGCGAGGCCTCCGGCACCTGGCGGCCCAACGTCATCAAGTTCTCCCAGAACCTCCTGGGGGACATCCGCCCGCGCGCCATGACCCGGGACATCGACTGGGGCATCCCGGTGCCCGGCTGGGAGGACCAGCCCACCAAGCGCCTCTACGTCTGGTTCGACGCCGTCATCGGCTACCTGTCCGCCTCCGTGGAGTGGGCGCGCCGCAGCGGCGACCCCGAGGCGTGGCGCGCCTGGTGGAACGACCCCCAGGCCCTGTCCTACTACTTCATGGGCAAGGACAACATCGTCTTCCACTCCCAGATCTGGCCCGCCGAGCTCCTGGGCTACAACGGCCAGGGCGCGGCCGGCGGCGAGCCCGGGCGCCTGGGCGTGCTCAACCTGCCCACCGAGGTCGTCTCCAGCGAGTTCCTCACCATGGAGGGCAAGAAGTTCTCCTCCTCCCACGGCATCGTCATCTACGTGCGCGACTTCCTCGAGCGCTACCAGGCCGACGCCCTGCGCTACTTCATCTGCGCGGCCGGCCCGGAGACCGCGGACGCGGACTTCACCTGGGCGGAGTTCGTGCGGCGCACCAACGGCGAGCTCGTGGCCGGCTGGGGCAACCTGGTCAACCGCACCGCCTCCATGATCCACAAGCGCTTCGGGCAGATCCCCGAGCCCGCCGAGCTGGAGGACATCGACCGGGCCCTGCTCGACGCCGTCGAGGCCGGCTTCGCCTCCGTGGGCGACCTCATCGCCCAGCACCGCCAGAAGGCCGCCCTGGGGGAGGCGATGCGCCTGGTCGGCGAGGCCAACAAGTACGTCGCCGACACCCAGCCCTTCAAGCTCAAGGGCGAGGACCCCGCCACCCAGGCCCGCCTGGCCACGGTCCTGCACACGCTGGCCCAGGCGGTCACCGACCTCAACCTCATGCTCTCGCCCTTCCTGCCGCACGCCGCCAACGACGTCGACCGGGTCCTGGGCGGGGCCGGCCGGATCGCCCCGATGCCCCGCATCGAGGAGGTCGACGAGCTCGACCCCGACCACCTGCCCGAGGCCTTCGACGGCCGCACCGGCTACCCGATCATCACCGGCGACTACCAGGACGCCCCCACCTGGGGACGCCACCCGGTCACCGTCGGCACCCCCGTGGCCAAGCCGGCCCCGGTGTTCACCAAGCTGGACGAGTCGATCGTCGAGGCCGAGCTGGCCCGTTACGCCGGCTCCGTGCCCGACGACGTCACCGGCTCCTGAGGTCGCATGGGCTCGAAGAAGCGCGACCGCTCCTGGCCGCCGGCCGACGCCGTCACCCCGTTGGCGGCTCCGGTCACCGACAACCACACGCACCTACCGGTCGCGGCGGACGCCGGCGGCCCCGGCTCCGAGGCGCCGCTGAGCGCCGCCGAGCTGGTCGAGCGCGCCGCCGCCGTGGGTGTGACCCGCGTGGTGACCTCCGCCTGCGAGGTCACCACCTGGCAGGAGAGCCTGGCCCTGGCCCGCCAGCTGCCGGGAGTGCGCGTGGCCCTGGCCGTGCACCCCAACGAGGCCGTCCTGCACGCCGGAGTGCGCGAGACCGGCCCCGACGGGCTCGAGCCGCGGGCCCAGGAGCACCATGCCGAGCCGCTCGAGGAGGTCATGGTCCGCCTGGAGGAGACGCTCAGGGCGAACGCCGACGTCGTCGTCGCCGTCGGGGAGAGCGGCCTGGATTTCTTCCGCACCGGTGAAAAGGGGGCCGTCGCCCAGCGCGAGGCCTTCCGGGCGCACATCGCCCTGGCCAAGGACCTCGACCTGCCCCTGCAGATCCACGACCGTGACGCGCACGCCGCCTGCGTGGAGGTCCTCAAGGCCGACGGCGCCCCTGCGCGCACCGTCTTCCACTGCTTCTCAGGCGGGCCGCAGCTGGCCGCCGCCTGCGCCGAGCACGGCTGGTACGCCTCCATCGCCGGCCCGCTCACCTACCCGGCCAACGACACCCTGCGGGAGGCGGTCGCCAACCTGCCCGAGTCGCTGCTCCTGGTGGAGACCGACGCCCCCTACCTCCCGCCCAAGCGCTGGCGCGGCCGCCCCAATGCCTCCTACCTGCTGGGTGACACGGTCCGCTTCCTGGCTGAGCAGCGGGGTCTGAGTGAGGAAGACCTCTGCCGGCGTCTGCAGGCCACCACCGAGACGGTCTACGGGGCCTGGTGATTGCCGTGGGTCGGCCGAGGACCGACGGGAACCACCTGGGCTCAGACCTATGGACCCTGACATCCTGCGGGGGAGGAGGTCGCCATCCCGGGAAGAGGAAAAGAGGGCGCAGCAGTGGTGTCGAGGCCGGTTTTGTCCGGACGATGCCTCCCAGGTTGACATCGTTCTTCCAGGGGTGTCCCAGGTGGGTGACAGGTGGGGATCAGGGCCTGTCTGCACGGTTCCATCACAAGCGCACAGGGTGTGAGCAGGTGCATTGGCACGCCCCTGGGTCATCGGTTACGGTGACACGCAGTCGTCAAACGAAGGAAGTTCTATCGTGGGTCGTCACTCCCAGACCAGCTCCCTGAGTACTACACTCTCCGGCCTTGGCTCCTTGGCCACCAAGAAGCGGACCGCCTCCGGTGGTCACGGCCGTCGTCGCGCCGAGGGGCCCGCCAAGACCTCCCTGACCCCCATGCTCTTCAAGGCGGGGGGTGCCGCAGCTGCCTTCTCCCTGGCGGTCTCCGGTGCCGCCTACGCGGCCATCTCCGCAGGGGATGACGAGGGTAGCTCCTCCTCGGGCGGTTCCTTCGGGCTGATCGGTGGTGAGTCGGACGGGCAGGCCAAGGCCGCCGCCACACCGAAGGCCGGCGCCGGCAAGATCGCCAGCGCCCAGACCTCCACCACCACCGTCGACGAGCCGCAGGTTCACAGCACGGTGAAGAAGGAGACCGACTCCCTGCCCAAGGGTGAGACCAAGGTTGAGACCGCCGGCGTTGACGGTCTCGTGCGCACCACCTACGAGGTCACCACCCAGGACGGCAAGGAGGTCTCCCGCACCCCCGTCGCCCAGGTCGTCGTCACCAAGAAGGTGGACGAGGTCGTCCTGGTGGGTACCGGGGAGCAGCAGGATCAGCAGGCGCAGCAGGATCAGCAGGCGGCACAGAATCAACAGGCGACACAGGCCCGGCAGGGGCAACAGGCCCCCGGCGCAGCAGACTCCCCTGCCGGGGGCGCGGCCAGCGCCGCGCCCATCCAGATGCTCAACGCCTCGCGAATACAGGACGACAGAGGGCCCGCACCACACGAGGCGCTGTCGTTCGATGAGCTGAAAAAGCGTGTCTCCCGCTATGGGCGCATCATCGGAGAGATTCCGCTGGACACGCCCGATCTGTTTGCCTGGATGGTGGACCGCAACGGCTCGCAGGTCGAGGTCTACATCACTTCCGATGGAAGCGCGATCTTTGCCGGCGTACTGCTCAACGGCGGGCCGCAGAACAATGCAGCATCCGATGCATCCCCCGGCCCGGGTGAACCGTCATCCCCTTCGCGGACTGCATCCTCGCCCACCGCATCTTCACCCGATGTATCCTCACCCAATGCATCCCTGCCCGATGCATTTTCGCCCACTGCGTCTGCCCCCACTGATTCTCCATCGGCCGAACCTTCATCGACGGCATCTGCACCGGCAGCGGCATCGCGGGGCGCGGCATCCGGTGACACCACCGGTGACGGCAAACCCGTCGCAACCTCCCGGGCGAAAGGCAACCCCAACGCCCGGTTCGCCATGGACGGGCACTTCGAGGGAACGCCGCCCCCCGTCATCCAGTATGTGGACAAGCTCGCGGGCTTCAGGGAAGGCGAAGGCGCGCCCGGCGATACGGTCTATATCTTTTTCGACCCACGCTGCCCCTATTGTCGCGCAGCCTACAACGGCACCCGGACACATGTCCGGCAGGGCGCCACGATCAAGTGGATTCCCGTTGCCCTGCTGGGCAGGCGGGAACCCACGCCGGATGGCAAATATCTGGACCAGAAAGGGATGAGACTGTCGGCCACCATCCTGCAGAACGACGACCCGGCATTTCTCGAACGGGTTCTCGGCCGCAAGGAACCGATCGAGACAGCGCCGGCCGGGGCAACCGTCAACAACCTGCTGGACAACGAAAAAATGATGACCCTGCTGTTCCAGGCATCGCCGGACAGTGGCGACGCCGGCGTGCCTGCAGCGCTGTACCTCGACCACAGGACCGGTATTGCCAGGCTGACCACCGGCCTGTCGGAGCAGGTCATTCGGGAAGACATCCTTGGAAAACCGTGACATGAGAGACACACAATACGTCCCCGTATTCAACCCGACTTTCCGCATCCGGCAGGACGAGG
>ERZ772912.1003-NODE-1003-length-11935-cov-10.575000_pt1 | contig 11935 bp, 7 predicted proteins | sample MGYA00512119_ERZ772912 | MGnify/ENA primary metagenome ERZ772912 (study PRJEB29015, sample SAMEA2738048) | human oral metagenome | biome: human oral; feature: human-associated habitat; material: saliva | place: China | collected 2230 ...
CCGGCGGGATTGGTCTGCACCTGATGGCTCCGGTTATGGTGTCGGGAATGTTGTTATCCGGCCATGCCATGGCGGCCCACTTGCAAGACGGTACGGGTACAAATGCAATCACCATTTACGGTGCGGGTGTGAGTGGTGACAAGGTAGCGGAAGCGACTGGGGCGGATTCTTTTGCAGCAGGTACAGGTACAAAAGTATATTCGCAGAGTGGCATCGCTTTGGGAACCAATGCTGTTTCTGGAGACAGTGGAGATAGCAACATCAAAAATACAGTTGCCATTGGCAACCTTGCTAAGGCAGAAGGTGGTAATACCATTGCAATGGGTCAAAACGCAACAGCAAAAAAACAGTCGGATTTGGCCATTGGTGATGGGGCAAAAGCAACGCTAGGCCAAGGTACTGCAGTGGGTGTGAGTGCCAATGCTACACAAGCCGGTGCCAGTGCTTATGGTTATTTGACTAAAGCGACCGGTTATCTTAGTACAGCTATTGGTAATCAAGCGCAATCCTCAGGGATATCTTCTATTGCCGTAGGGAAAGCATCGTCTGCGGGGTCGCATGCGATTGCAATTGGCGATGGAGCTTCTGCTGCCGGTAAAAGCACTGTTGCAATGGGTTTAAATGCAAGTGCTTCTGAGGATGCTGCAACCGCAATTGGTGCCAACTCTAAGGCTACCAATGCTTCTACAGCAATGGGCGATGGTTCGCAAGCCACAGGGTTGAATTCAACTGCTTTAGGTTGGAATGCCAACGCAGCAGGTCGTGCAGACGTTTATATAGGCAAACGAGCTGGCTCAGGCACAAATAACGTTGACAATTTTGATAATGTCGGTATTGGTGAGAGTGCGGTAAAAGATGCTGGCAGTGCCACCAAAGCAGTAACTAATGTTGTTGGTATTGGTACTGGTGCGGCCGAAGGTATTCAAGCTAGTCACAATATTGCTATTGGTGCTTATGCTAATGGTACTGAATCTGGCAATCCTGCCGTAACAACAGACAATAACATAGCTCTTGGACAAAGGGCTTACGCTACTGGTGGTACTGCAGGTAATGCCATCGCCATCGGTAATCGTTCAGAATCCGAGGGTAGTGCGGCTGTAGCTGTTGGTGCATTAGCTAATGCACAAGGAGCTCAAGCGGTAGCTATTGGACAAAATACAGTTGCCCAGGGTGCTGGTTCAATTGTTCTTGGTGGATCTCAAAGTGCTCCTAGTGCTGCTAAGGCTACTGGTTCGCAAGGAATTGCTATTGGTCAACAAAGTGCTTCTACTGCAACTAAAGGTATTGCCATAGGGGTTGGTGCTCAGGCAAACCATGTCAATGGTGTTGCTTTGGGTTCTGATTCTGAAACAGCTGCTGCTGTTGCAACCACAGATGCCACCATTAATGGCATAACTTATAATGGTTTTGCAGGAACTGCTCCTACTTCAACTGTGAGTATTGGTAAGTCTGGCGGTGAGCGTACATTAACCAATGTAGCTGCCGGCCGTATTACTGATACTAGTACTGATGCGATCAATGGCAGTCAGTTGTACTCTGTTGTAAACGGCTTGGGTTTTGATGTGAATGCCGATAATAACGCTGCTAAAACTCACAAGTTAGGTAAAGAGTTGGCCATTGTTGCAGGCAATACCACAGAAGCTACTTCTACCAGCAATCTGAAAACTGAAGTTACCCAAGATGCTACGACAGGCAAAACGACTGTTACGGTTAGCATGAAAGAGGCTCCGAACTTTACCAGCGTAACCACCACCGATACGGCGGGTAACAAAACCGTTACCAACGGCAGCGGCGTGACCATCACTCCGGCGTCCGGCAATCCTGTCAGCCTGACTTCGGATGGTCTAAACAATGGAGGCAACAAGATCACTAATGTTGCTAAAGGTACTGCTGATACGGATGCGGTAAACGTGAGCCAGCTCAAAGGCGCGGCTGATGCCCTGGGTGGTGGCGCAGGCGTTAATACTGATGGCACCTTCAAAGCGCCCAGTTACACCATCACCAAAACTGATGGTACATCGTACACTCCAGCTAATAATGTGGGCGAGGCTCTAAGCAACTTAAATGCAGAAGTGATTAAACCCATCACCTTTGCAGGTGATAGCGGCGCGAACTCGACACGTAAGTTGGGCGAAACCCTGACGATTAAAGGCGGCGTGACCGACACGAGTAAGCTGATAGATAACAACATCGGCGTGGAGTCGGACGGCAACGGCACGCTGACAGCGAAGCTGGCTAAAAATATCAATCTGGGTAATGATGGCAGTCTACAAACTGGTAACACTAAGCTGGACAATGACGGTGTGGCAATTACCAACTCAACTGATCCTAATAAGAAGGTAAGTTTGACCAGTGATGGTCTGAACAACGGCGACAACAAGATTACCAATGTTGCTGCGGGTACGGACGGTACAGATGCGGTTAATGTAGACCAGCTCAAAGCAGCTAAAGCTGCAGCCACCACTAAAGTAAAAGCAGGTAACGGTATCAGTGTTAACGGTACGCAGAATGCGGACGGCAGCACTACCTACACAGTGGCAGCAGATACTACTCCATTGACAGTTGCCAACGGTAAAGTAACCCCGCCGGCTGCTGCTGACGCCAACAAACTGGCGACAGCAGGTGATATTGCTAATGCCATCAACAACAGCGGTTTCCAAGCTACGGCGGGCGGTAATTTGGCCAGCGGCACCAATGCCACACCTACTACTGTTAAGCCTGGTCAGAAAGTAACCTTTGCAGCCGGTAACGGATTGACTGTAAAACAAGATATAGACAATGCCAGCGGCAACCAAACGTACACCTATGCATTAGATGCCCAATCTGTGGTGCAAGATGCCCAGCTTCCTGTTGTGTACACCAAAGCAGACGGCAGCAAAGTGTACAAACAGCCGGACGGCAAATTCTATGACGCACCGACAGGCGGTAACGAAGTTGCAGCCGGTGACGTAATTGCCAGCATGCAGGATGCGGCAGGTTCCACTACTGCGCCGACCACTTTGGCTAACGTGAAGAGCAATCTGGCAGATGCAGGCAATGCCGTAACCAACCCGGCTGGCAACAACCGCGCTGATTTGGCAGGCAAAGGCAACAATGCCGCTACCGTGAATGATGTACTGAATTCTGGCTTTACCGTACAAGGTAACGGTCAGAACAAAGACTTCGTTACCCACGGTGACACCATTAACTTTGCCAACGGCCAAGGTACTGTAGCCAACGTAACGAGCACCAATGGTGTGACTACCGTTAAGTTTGATACCCCGATGACCTATGCCGATGCATCAGGCAACCCCACCAGCACCCCGAGCAACAAGGTAAACCTGGTAGGCGGTACGGCAGGCAGCCCGGTTACTTTGGGTAACGTAGCTGACGGTACTGTTGCTGCAGGGAGCAAAGAAGCTGTGAATGGTAGCCAGCTGCATGCTACGAACCAGAATGTTGCCAATAATGCGGCCAACATCGCCAAAGGCATCAATTTCGGCGGTACTACCGGTAGCAACAACTACCAGTTGGGCGATACCATCAACGTGAAAGGCGACAGCAACATCACCAGCACCACCGTAGCCGGCGGCGCACAGTTGGCGTTGAACCCGAACCTGAACGTAACCAGCGTGACCACCACCGATGCGGCGGGTAACAAAACCGTTACCAACGGCAGCGGCGTGACCATCACTCCGGCGTCCGGCAATCCTGTCAGCCTGACCACAGGCGGATTGAACAACGGCGGCAACAAGATTACCAATGTTGCTGCGGGTACGGACGGTACCGATGCGGTTAATGTCAGCCAGCTGAATCAAGCACTAGGTTCAATTACCGGAGCAAACACAGCTAATTTCACAGCTTTAAACAACAAAGTTAATGAAGTAGCTGCTGATGCCAAAGCCGGCACTGCTGCTGCGATGGCAGTTGCAGGTTTGCCTCAGGCTTATCTGCCCGGTAAGAGCATGATGGCTGTCGGTGGCAGTGTTTATCGAGGTGAAAGTGGCTATGCAATTGGTTATTCCACTATTTCCGATGGTGGTAACTGGATTGTCAAAGGTACTGCAACAGGTAACTCCCGTGGTCACTACGGTGCTACGGCAGCAGTAGGTTATCAGTGGTAAGTTAATCAAATCGATTTCAGACGGCAGTAAGATTAAGAGGCCGTCTGAAATCGACAATCGAAAGGATGAATATATGAAAATAAATACTTCATGGTTAAAAACAGGTGCTGCATTGGCAGCTGTTTGCCTTCTGTCTGCTTGTGCAACCAAAAGTAAGATTACTGCCGACGGCACAACAGATAATCCGGTTTTTCCGAAACCCTACTCGCTGACATTTAATAAAAACCGGGGTACTTTCCCTACCCAGGCAGAGTTAGACAAAATGCGTCCCGGCTTGACTAAGGATGATATATATAAAATTTTGGGCCGCCCACACTATGATGAAGGATTATATGGTGTGCGCGAATGGGATTATCTGTTCCATTTTTATACTCCGGGCGTAGGTACTGATCCAGATAATACATCGGGTGTGCCAGATATTACGACTTGCCAATATAAAGTCATTTATGACAAACATAAATTCGCGCGGAGTTTCCATTGGAATCCGGTTTATCCGGCCGATGCGGTTTGCCCTCCGAAAGAGCCCAAAGCGGAGCCTCAGGTAATTATTCGTGAAATAGTGCCAGCTCCTCAAAAAATTCGTCAATAGGTCACTTGATGTTAAAAGCTTTATGCTTGTTAATGCTGTCAGGGGCGAGCGTTGCTGCTTCCGCCTCTGGCGGCATTGATGCTTTTATGCAAAGTAAAAAAGTAACTGTCTATACCGATAAGGCCGAATTATGTTTTGCCGATACAAAGGAATGCCATCCTGTGTTGATTGGGAAAACGACACCCAAAGGCCGGTTTGACCTGCAGCTATACAGTACGGAAAAGGCCGGTTATGGCGGCGACGTGATTGGCTTCAAACAAGAAAAAGACTTTTTGTTTGCCTTGCACCGTGTTTGGACGTTGAAGCCGTCAGAGCGTCGATTGGAACGCATTCGATCCCCGTTGGTTGCAGATCGAATTATGACTAATGGCTGTATCAATGTTCATGACGAGGTGTATGAAAAATTAAAAACGTATTTTGTACTCGAAATCCTCTAAAAAGATGATTTAAAGAAGCGAATATTGTCCATAGTCATTGTCTTGCGGCTTGAAAAAGTTATAATCGGAAGCGTCGTTTTCCTCAATACTCAAAATATTGTTTGTCGGCAGATTGAGTATATGAGGCCGTCTGAAAAACATTTTTTACGGAAGGAATATCTATGTCGCAAACTCAAAACGCCGTCATCCCGTCATGGTCATGGATGACGGCCCGTGTAGTCCGTATTTTAGGTTTTGGATTTGGTACAGGCTTGACGAAAAGTGCTCCGGGTACTGTGGGTACCTTGCCTGCCATTTTTGTTGCCGGCCTGTTGTTCGGCATGGGCATGAGTCATCTGACATTGCTGATTGTAGCGGCTGCCCTGTTTTTGCTTGGGGTTCGGATTTGCGATATTTTGAGCCGGGAATTGGGAACACATGATCATCACGGCATCGTTTGGGACGAATTTGTCGCCATGCTCCTTGTATTATCCTGCGTGCCGCAAGGGCTGGGTTGGTGGTTACTTTCCTTCTTATTATTTCGGCTGTTTGATATCTTAAAACCACAGCCGGTGAAATGGGCGGATAGTCAGATTAAAGGCGGATTGGGTGTCATGCTTGATGATGTGATTGCCGCTGTTTATGCCATCTTAGTCGTGCAAGCACTGCATTGGTTATTTGCCTAAATCGATTTAGAAAATGGGGGTTGTCCTGATTATTTGGGACAGCTCCTTTTTATTTTTCCGGTTGGCTTTTTGATTGAACAGGTAGTGGATTTCAAATAACGACAGACCAGCCAACTCAGTGTCATTTCCACATCTGGCAGCATTTCCTTTTTCAAATGCCGTCTGGGCTTATAGGAGGCCGTCTGAAAGCCCATTGCCTAAAATCTACGATATTCCTACAATGCCTCCGCACGCTAAACCCTAAAAAGTAATTGCCACTAAGTTTGAGCAGCCTGTTATTTCAAACCATTATTTCAGAAACACATCATGCAAGAGACCCAAATTCTTTCAGACGGCCTGCAATCCCGTTCATTCAATATTCCCCGCTACCGCCTGACCAAACTCGGCGAACAAATGGCGCGCCTGCCCATCGACCCGAAAATCGCGCGCATTTTGCTGGCGGCGAAGAAGCACGACTGCATGGCGGAAATATTGGTGATCGCGTCCGCGCTGTCGATTCAAGACCCGCGCGAGCGGCCGCTGGAGGCGCGCGATGCCGCCGCCAAGGCCCACGAGCGTTTTACCGACAAGCAGTCCGATTTCCTTGCCTATCTGAACATTTGGGACAGCTTCCAGCGCGAGCGCGACAAAGGCTTGTCCAACAAGCAGTTGGTGCAATGCTGCCGCCAATATTTCCTGTCGCACCTGCGGATGCGTAAGTCGCGCGCGATTGAAATGGGTTTAACCACCAAGGAAGTGGCTTTCAGACGACCTCCCGAAGTCAAGCAACTTTTATTGTGAACTCCCTATTATGAAAAAATCTCTTTTCGTTCTCTTTCTCTATTCATCTCTACTTACCGCCAGCGAAATTGCCTATCGCTTTGTATTTGGGATTGAAACCCTGCCAGTAGCGAAAATGGCGGAAACGTTTGCGCTGACATTTGTGATTGCTGCGCTGTATCTGTTTGCGCGTTATAAGGCGACGCGTTTGCTGATTGCGTTGTTTTTTGCGTTCAGCATTATTGCCAACAATGTGCATTACGCGGTTTATCAAAGTTGGATGACGGGCATTAATTATTGGCTGATGCTGAAAGAGGTTACCGAAGTCGGCAGTGCGGGCGCGTCGATGTTGGATAAGTTGTGGCTGCCTGTGTTGTGGGGCGTGTTGGAAGTTGTGTTGTTTTGCAGCCTTGCCAAGTTCCGCCGTAAGACGCATTTTGCCGCCGATATATTGTTCGCTGTAGCGATGTTGCTGATTTTTGGACGTTCATTCAGTACGACGCAGGAACACGGTATTTCGCCTAAACCGACATACAGCCGTATCAAAGCCAATTATTTCAGCTTCGGCTATTTTGTCGGGCGTGTGTTGCCATATCAGTTGTTTGATTTAAGTAAGATTCCTGTGTTCAAACAGCCTGCGCCAAGCAAAATCGGGCAGGGCAGTGTTCAAAATATCGTCCTGATTATGGGCGAGAGTGAAAGCGCGGCGCATTTGAAATTGTTTGGCTACGGACGCGAAACTTCGCCGTTTTTAACCCAGCTTTCGCAAGCCGACTTTAAGCCGATTGTGAAGCAAAGCTATTCCGCCGCTTTGATGACGGCTGTGTCCCTGCCCAGCTTTTTCAATGCGATACCGCATGCCAACGGCTACGAGCAAATCAGCAGCGGCGATACCAATATGTTCCGCCTCGCCAAAGAGCAGGGTTACGAAACGTATTTTTACAGCGCGCAGGCTGAAAACGAGATGGCGATTTTGAACCTAATCGGTAAAAAGTGGATTGATCATCTGATTCAGCCGACGCAGCTTGGCTACGGCAACGGCGACAATATGCCCGATGAGAAGCTGCTGCCGCTGTTTGACAAAATCAATTTGCAGCAGGGCAAGCATTTTATTGTGTTGCACCAACGCGGTTCGCACGTCCCATACGGCGCATTGTTGCAGCCTCAAGATAAAGTATTCGGCGACGCCAATATTGTGGATAAGTACGACAACACCATCCACAAAACCGACCAAATGATTCAAACCGTATTCGAGCAGCTGCAAAAGCAGCCTGACGGCAACTGGCTGTTTGCCTATACCTCCGATCATGGCCAGTATGTGCGCCAGGATACCTACAATCAAGGCACGGTGCAGCCCGACAGCTATCTCGTGCCGCTGGTGTTGTACAGCCCGGATAAGGCCGTGCAACAGGCTGCCAACCAAGCTTTTGCGCCTTGCGAGATTGCCTTCCATCAGCAGCTTTCAACGTTCCTGATTCACACGCTGGGCTACGATATGCCGGTTTCAGGTTGTAGCGAAGGCTCGGTAACGGGTAACCTGATTACAGGCGATGCAGGCAGCTTGAACATTCGCGACGGCAAGGCGGAGTATGTTTATCCGCAATAAGCGGCGTGAAAATTAATAAAGACAAATTATCTTATTTATCTTGCGGTAGGTTTAAATTTTAGCTAGAATAGAAGAGATGTATATCAATAAGTCTCACAATATATTTTAAGCAAAATATTTGCTTGGGGCTATTGCCCTAATAGGAAAGCATGTACCAGGTGGGCTTCGCCCATTATTGATGTTGTAAAATTAGAAATAGGGAAATATTCAAACTTTTATTGGTTCTATTTGGTGAGAAATCATTGTTGGAGATAGCGCTTAATCCATCATTGATGAATAGGGCTCTAATGTACATTAGGTTTGGGCAATTGAAAATTGTTAGGTATTTCCCAAGCTGGAGAAGGACGCTTTTCCAGAGCGGCAGCCGTTCAGGCTGCCTTTTTTTTAGGATAATTATGGATATTTTGTTTGCTCCTGCTGTACCTGCATGTGCATATAGGCAAGAAGAGAGTTTGTTCAAACCAAAATTAAGCCACTCCAAATCATACGAATGGTTTAATAGCCCGCTATTTAAGATTCGGTATGAAAAAGCATTATTTGTAGTTCTGAGGACAACAGATAAGATATTCTTTATTATTGATAATAAGAACATTTATTATAATATGATTGAGACAAAAGGGAGAGTATGTCATACGCCTTGTTATGAATTAAAAGGGCTTCATTCTCGTTTAGCTCAATTTTTAGTACGTATAAAAAAGCCTAGGTATCTTTATTCTGGAGTAAAAGGTTTATCTTATTTGGATAATGCCCGTGTGCATTCGGTTTATTATGAAACATTCAAAACGGATATTTTGGGGTTTTATTCGGCTACAACTCAAGCTATTGTTTTTAAATTTTTTAGAAATAAAATGCAATGTAGCCATAAGGTTGCTAATATTTTAGCAGAATTATGTACACTAGAAGGAAAGTTACCAACCGGCAGTCAGCTTAGTATGATTCTAGCCTTTTGGGCAAATTCAGATATGTTTGAGCAGTTAAACCAACTTGCTCAAGAACATCATTTGGTAATGACAGTTTATGTTGACGATATTACATTTTCGGGTGCAAAAATTCCTGCTGGGTTTCGTCAACAAGTCGCACAGATAATGTCAGAGCATGGTCATACCATGAATAAAAAGAAAACACGACTATATCAGGCTAATTCTCATAAAGAAATTACAGGTTTGATTATTAATAGAGCTGGTGACAGTCCTATTCCTCCTAATCGATTTTATTTAAAGTTACACAATAAATTAGCAGAATTTAATCAAATTTATGCTGAAATAAAAAATGGTAAATCCAAAATGGAAGAAGATACTTTAAGACAATTAATTAATCATCTGATTGGTCTATTAAATCATGCTTCTCAATTTGATAAAAAATATAAGCTGGTAAAAAAGCATATTCAGAAGCAGCATGATGATTTAATTCAATGTCTACAAAAACAAGGGGAAGAAAAACGAGGTTTTTGTATAGAATTTACACCAGTTGCACCATAGGTTTGACTACACTCTTCAATAAATATGCAAGATAGATTCTTACAAAAATACCACCTGACCAAACTCGGCGAACAAATGGCGCGTCTGCCTATCGACCCGAAAATCGCGCGCATTTTGCTGGCGGCGAAGAAGCACGACTGTATGGCGGAAATATTGGTGATTGCGTCCGCGCTATCGATTCAAGACCCGCGCGAGCGGCCGCTGGAGGCCCGCGATGCCGCGGCCAAGGCGCACGAGCGTTTTACCGACAAGCAATCCGACTTCCTTGCCTATCTGAACATTTGGGACAGCTTCCAGCGTGAGCGTGACAAAGGTTTGTCCAACAAGCAGCTGGTGCAATGGTGTCGTCAATATTTCCTGTCGCACCTGCGTATGCGCGAATGGCGCGAGCTGCACCACCAGCTTGCCCAAACCGCGATTGAAATGGGTTTGACCACCAAGGAAGCCGCGTTTAGACAACCTCCTTCCCAAGAACACTTAAGGCCGTCTGAAAGCCAAGGTGACCAAGACCTATCCGCCAAACTCAAACAAAAACAACTGGACAAGAAACAACACCGCGCCCAAATCCGCGCCGCCAAAGAAGCCGGCTACGAACAAATCCACCGTGCCCTGCTGACCGGCCTTATCGCCAACGTCGGCATGAAATCCCCCGACGGCAACGACTACACCGGCGCGCGCGGCAGCCGTTTCCACCTTTTCCCTGCATCAGCCTTGTTTAAAGCCAAGCCCAAATGGGTGATGGCGGCAGAATTGGTTGAAACCACGCGCCTTTACGCGCGCGACGTCGCCGTTATCCAGCCCGAATGGATAGAGCAGGAAGCGCCGCACCTCGTCCGCTATCATTATTTCGAGCCGCACTGGGAACAAAAACGCGGCGAAGTCGTCGCCAGCGAACGCGTGACGCTTTACGGCCTGACTGTATTGCCGCGCCGCCCCGTGTCTTACGGCAAAGTTGCGCCCGAAGAAGCGCGCGAAATCTTTATCCGCGGCGCATTGGTGGCGCAGGAAAGCAATCTTCAGACGGCCTTTTTTGCACACAATAAAAAGCTGATTAAAGAAATTACCGAACTCGAACACAAATCGCGCAAGCAAGACGTATTGGTCGATGACGAAGCCCTGTTTGCGTTTTATAACGAACGCCTGCCCGAGCTGGTGTGGAAAGACGCGAAAGGCGGCATTTGGGGAAGCGAAGATTCCGTACGGATTATTGAATCTGACAAAGCCGAAAGGTCGTCTGAAAATGAGCGCAACGAGTTTCGTAAAAACAAGCGTAATGGGTCTCACCAAAATGAAAATCACGGCAACACCGTAGGTTGGGTTGAAAACCCAACATCAGCCGTAACCGCAAAAACTGTTGGGTTTGACAATCCAACCTACGCTACTCAGCAAACTACCCCCTCCCCCGTGGGGGAGGGTCGGGGAGAGGGCAAAACAGTTGCCGCCCAAACCAACTTTTCCGCAACCGCAGCAAACCCTCTCCCTACCCCTCTCCCGCAGGAGAGGGAACAGAGTGCCGCAGCTTCAACGATTTCAGACGACCCCAAACCCAAAAAGCAGCCAGTATCCCCAAAAGGCCGTCTGAAACCTTTGCCCCTTGCCGATATCCGCACCTTTGAAGCCTGGCTCAAAACCGCCGAGCGCGACAATCCGCGTCTGCTGTTCCTCAGCCGCGACGATTTGATGCAACACGCCGCTGCGCACATTACCGAAGAGCAGTTCCCCAAATTCTGGCAAACCGCAGACGGCAAGTTCAAACTTTCCTACCGCTTTGAGCCGCACCATCCGCTTGACGGCGTGACCATGACCGTGCCGCTGACCGTCCTCAACCGCCTGCACGCGCCGTCGCTCGAATGGCTGGTGCCCGGTATGTTGCGCGAAAAAATCCAGCTGCTGATTAAAGCCCTGCCGAAGCAAATCCGCCGCATTTGCGTGCCCGTACCCGATTTCATCACCAAATTTCTCGAAAGCAATCCCGACCGCCAAGCCGCCATCATTCCCCAGTTGGCGCACTTTATCGCCAAAAGCGCCGGCGATATGCGGATTCTCGAGCAAATCGACCAAGACGCATGGGCGGCGCAAGAATTGCCCGAACACTGCTATCTGAATCTGCGCATTATCGACGATGGCGGACAAGAGCTTGCCGGCGGCCGCAAACTGCACGAATTGCAACAACAACTCGGCCAAGCCGCCGCCGTTACCTTCCGTGACAACACCCAAGAATTCGAGCGCGACAACGTTACCGTATGGGACATCGGCACCCTGCCCGAATCCATCAAATTCGCACGCGGCAAACAACAG
>ERZ772912.1019-NODE-1019-length-11825-cov-3.606202_pt1 | contig 11825 bp, 10 predicted proteins | sample MGYA00512119_ERZ772912 | MGnify/ENA primary metagenome ERZ772912 (study PRJEB29015, sample SAMEA2738048) | human oral metagenome | biome: human oral; feature: human-associated habitat; material: saliva | place: China | collected 2230 ...
GCTTTCTGGCATTCCAAACCATTCTGGAAGATCATATAAAACTTCTTTTGAAATCGATTCTTTTTCCTCTTTATCTATAATTTCTCTAATAATCATGTTCATCTTTAATGTCCTACTTTCTTTAAAAAGTCTCGCGCTAATGCGATTTGTCGTTCTCTTTCCCATTGATATAACTATTTTGTTCCCACTCATTCCAAGAATACTCTTCTGGCTTTATCGTCTTTGCCTCTATTTCCTTTAACTGTATTGTCATTATACCAAATAACTTGAGAAGGTTATATTCCCATTCTCCCCCTTTCTCCAACATGTCAAAAACACCTATAGCACTTTGAAACTGCTATGGGTGTTATCATTACTTTATGGATTCAAAGGAATGCCTGCTAATCGTCTAAAATAGTGACGTTCTCCTCCATGCATCATTTCTTTTTCTTTGGTTTCGAAGTAGGCAGTTCATCATAGATAGCCTTAAACAAATCCATTAAGAACTCCTTATCTTCTACATTTTCCACCAGAAGCATTTCTTTTGCCCCTTCATAAGGTTTTTCTAATGAAGCGTCAGGCATACTTTCTCTAGCAGAAGTCACATTTTTGATTAGGAATCGATCATCATAAATTCCACCGGCAACCTTTTCTCTGTAATACAAAATATATTCTCCCATCATTGCTCGATAGCGGATATCCTCTAATCCTGATAATTGTTCTAAAATATACGCTAAATATTCCTTGCTAGAAGCCATCCTTTCACCATTCCCCCCGTTACTTCCAGATTACATTTCCAAGATGAATACATCCTTATCTACTTCATCTCTACCCATTTGTTGTTATCCATAATAAATGGCTTCGCTAACCCTTCTCCGGTATAGTCTTGATATTTCGTTTCAAGATACTTGTAGACATCTTCTTTCGTCTTGAACTTAATTGCTTGGTATGGCTCCTCGAAGGTTAGTTTTTCGACAAATAAGAATCCATCACCCGTTGGCACTAAGACTCCCACGTGGCCGATAAAGAGCGATTCTCCGTCCAAATTATCGTGAATTACGACTGAGAGCATACGCGCATTTTCGTCAAAAGTAAATTGCGATAGGAACTGTTCCATCTTCTTCGCATGCGTCTTCACGTCTGTCGTGGCTTCCGTTTTCACACGAGAGAACAGACGATTCAAGTCTTCTTTTTCGTCTGCACTAAAGAGATGCCCTTTGTCAATCGCATCATTATCGATAAATAAGAGCTCGCTATCCGCAGTAATTTTCGGAATCGTAACCTTGGTCTTCAGCAGCGCATACGTATTGATGCGACAGTTTGTTCCGACAAAATCCCCATGTTTTGCAGTCCAAAGCGGAGTGATTTTCTCAACGTCATACTCCGTTTTTGTAAACGACGCAAAGTCCCCTTGCAAGCCTGTTTCGCCGACAATCCCATTATAGTCATTTACCAACTCGAAGAACTTCTCCACACTTTCTTTATCCAAGTACGCAGACAACAACGCCTTCACTTCCTCAACACTTGAAGGATTGCTGATATTGGTATAGGTCGCAACCCATTGCGGTGCTTCCTGAGCTTGTGCTGCTACAGTTGTCGTCTCCGGAGAGGCCTGAGTTGTCGTTTCTTTTTGCGTATTGGCGCATCCTGCTAAGCCGGTTAAAACGGCTGCGCAAAGTCCTATTTTTACTGTTTTCGAAATACTCTTCATTCTTTTCTCCCTTTCACTGTCGTTTTCTACGATTACCAAGCGTAATTCGGTTCACCGCATGTCACCATCGCCGCCAACAACTCTTCTGGCGTTACTTTTTTCAAACCGCCGTAAGTTGGATCTTGGACATGCGTCATGGAATCTAAATAATAAATTGCGGAAATGTCTTTCCCATCTGGCGTCAACTCGTAGCCAATCCCAATCACATTATGTTCCCCTGATTTTCCAGGATAAATCTGAGAAATGGTAAAGGTGTAATAGAGCGGATAGCCATCATCAATATTCTTGCGAACTCGCTCTTTAAACAAACGCATATCCTCCGAATTAGGGCTAGCATCCGTAACCGTCGCAATACGATAACCCGCTTGCCCGGCTTGGGGCTCTGGATACCCAAACAAATGCTGATTCAACACACGAATCGCATCCCTGTTATGCGTTCCGTAAGGTTCATACGTCCCCATCTCTTTGGCTAACTGCTGCTGCGAAACGGCAATCCCTTGACTTGATAAGATCATACTCACCGTTGTTGGTGCACAAAAATACCATTTCTCTTGAATTTGCGGAGTTACAGACAACAATTTCTTGCGACTCCCCTGTACAGCAACCGTTGTTTCGGTTGTTGGCGTTTCGGTAACGACTGTTGTGACAGCTGTCTCCGTTGCCGGCACTGTTGTACCCGCTGTTGTCGTTCCTTGAGATGATTCTGTCGCCTGAACTACTGTTGTCGCTGTTAGCGTGGTCGTCTTTTGACTCTGTTCATCCGTATGCACACACGCAGGCAAAAGAAATACACTGAACAGTACAACTACTATCAGATTCTTTTTCATAAAAATGCCCCCTGTCTCAGACAATAAGCGCCATTAAACCAAACGTTTCACCCTTAATTATGAGTTTTCCACGGCATTTGTGAATGTTCTCTCCAAGCCTCTTTTCCTAGAGGCAAGTCTTTGATTTCCCCGATAGACGAATCGAGCTCGTAGGCTTGTTTCAAGCTCACTAGCATCAAGTCCTCAATGGTATGCTCCTCGTTGCATAGAAACTGCCACATGCCATCGTCCTCGTCGTGACTCACGTATAGAATCGGCTGTTCTCCTCTTGCAATATGCTTGCACAGTATCGTTGCCGTATTTAGATCTTCACGAAATGGAAAATTCATAACCATCCTCCTCATTCTACTTGTATTGACGAACCATTGAATGCGGTTCCATCTCTCACTTATAATCTATCCTATTCTCTAGAAAAATACAATAAAACCTCTGTGAATTTTAGGAAAACTATAAGTATCTACAAAAAAGGAGTAAGCATAAAAACTTACTCCCTTATCATTAAATTGTACGAGCATATTCACGAAGATATTTAAACGGAAACGGAATCACTGTTAGCATGCCTAATTTTACAAAATCTACACCCATTAAAGGTAGCAGTTCTTCAAAAATCAACTTGCTGTCGTCTTCCGCCTGAACTTCACGAATGACACTAGCACGTTCCAGTTTTTCTTTCATTCCTTCACCAATCTTACCTACACAAAAATGAGCAGTAGTATCGTTTTTCTGGAAGTAATTAATATCAATCACTCCAGAGAAATATTTTTCTCTCTTCTCCTTATTACGAAGATATGCAAAGAGTAAAATACCTTCATCCTCAAAAATACTGTCTACGACAAATTTCTTTATCGTATTGCCTTTCAACAATTTGAAGATATCTTTTTTATCATATTCTTTTTTTGCTTGGAGTGTTGAGATGATTTCCTCTAGTTTATCAATCACTTTTTGATTATCTGTTTTAAGCACTGCGATTCTCAGTAATCGTGTCCACTCTTCTCCTCTGAACTTTGCAGTTTCTGAGGCCTTTTTAAGAGTATCCTCAATCTCTTCCATTTCTGGTAAAGTATGCATAGTTGTTTTCTTAATAATATTAATATTCCCTATAGCATCCTTCACTAATCCCTCAACAGAACCATCTGCAGAAAAATAATCCATATATCGGTTATACTCAGAAGCGTTGAACAAATCATATTCCATTTTCTCAACGTCGAAAGTACCATCTGGATGAATCTTCATGAAATAATATTCTTCGTCAATCTCTATACCAAAAATCCAATCTGAATCAAACTCATACCTTTCCCAATCAACTAGGCTGATTTTCCCTTGTTTCAAGTCGTTTTTAATCACTAATTCTTTTAAAATCGTCTCTACAGAAGTATTCACATCATGCTGAAAGTTTTCTTCCGTAATATGTTGCACTACTACTGCTTCTGTTGATGCCTTATAAGGATCGTCTTCCCCATAATAGTCCTTTTCATGGATATAACGAATATTAACTTTGCGCTTAGATAGACGCTTCCCAATACTACAATCCACTCCTGGAATCCGATTTTGTAGTTCTCGGCATAAATCTTGTAAAAAGGACTCTGACGTGGAACTTTGTATCTCATCGATTACATTTATTCCTGTTTTTAATAGTTGTCGCTGTACCATCTCTTTGGAACCCCTCAACTCAGGCTTTTTCACCGAAAGAATTTTCGGATTTTCGTACGTGACAAATTCAATAGAGAAATACTCTGAGAATTGCTTTCTAACAAGATTCATGAAATTATACAATACGCCATTTTTAGAACAAGTAAATGCGTTATAATCACTAAAATCGAAAAATGCAATCGAACTCTTCTCATTACCAATAGGTTTTTGAATCAAGTTAGTCGGTTCATTCAACTTTTCTTTGGATACTCGTTTTAACGTATGGTGATGGTAGGCAATTTCATATTGTGGATAATCATGAATTTTTCGTTTACCAAATTGCATTCGACTTTTTTGACTGAGAGCCGTCATTCGATGAGCAGATAACTGAAGACACATTTCCTTCGTGACTTTCACTTCAATACAATCTAATTGAATCATATTTCCATCAGAGTCTTTCTTTTGCCAAGCCGAATGATAACAAAGTAACTTGCCGGTTAAATTGTTATAAGAATACGCAGCATGTTCTGGATTCGATAAAGAATTGAAGAACAACTGCAACAAGATATGTTTGTCCATATTTTCTGCATTCAATTCTTTTATCGAAAGATGTTCGCTGCCTTCATACTTCTGAACAGCTTGGAATACCATTCTTTTTTCGACAACTTTTGCCTTCGTCATTAAATAGAACTTCTTTCCACTTGCAAAAACAATGGAACGGACAAATGAGTCTTCTCCTAAATCTAAAAATGCTGCTCCACTTTTGATGAATTTCTCAGAAGTTTCCAATTGATAAAAACGGTAATTCTCTTGAATTGCTTCATAGTCAAAAGTTGCTTTCAACTCATTCGTTGTGATTTTTTGCGTCATCTCAAATAACCCTCTCTTAGAATTTCATCTATAATCCTTGGATCTAGTTGATGTATATCAGTGCGATACAAGCACGGTATTTCAACAATTCTTTCATCATAGCTTGTTGTAATTTTCATTTCTCTATCATAGAGAATATTAATTATCACCGCACGTTTTCCATTACAAGCGTTAAGCTTTTGAATGATTTTTTCTTTAGCCTTCTTGGCATCCACTACCATCGTATCCTTCCAATGCTTGAAGTCTACGTAGACATCGTCCCCTATCTTAAAGTCAAAAAATTCAAATACTTCTTCGGAAACTTCCTGAAGTTCGACATTTAAGAAATTCTCCAGGATAAATTCTCCAACAACTTCTCCTAAGGCACCTTTATAAATATTATTGAACATCGGTGGCGTTAATAAGTATTCGCTTGGAGTAAATTCCGTTGCATATCCCATTTTTTCAAAATAATCCTTGACCCCTGGAATCCTTAACACTTCTTGCAAACGTGCTTCCTCCTCAGACACTTTTTGAGGCAATGACCCATCAAACTTCACGGTAATATTCTTTTGGTAATCACCTTCTTGAGAGTACGAGTAGCCTGATATTTTTCCAGGGGCTTGGAGATAGATAGATTTATAATTAAGATTCTTTTCGATTTCATGCTTATCAATTGTTGGATGTTTAAGCACCTGCTCTCTTAATCTCTTCCATAAATTAATGTTCTTCTCATCCCACTTATATCTTAATTTATTGATAATTAGCATACTCTTCAATGATGCACTATTGGCTTGATTCTCTATTCTTATAAGTGAATCAGCACTAGTGTATTTGTCATTTTCCTTTCCTTTTTTTATAATTTCAGCAAATTCCGGATTTACCATTCGTGTTTTCACAGCTGTCGTATCAATTTCTTTTAATATTGCTTCATCTAGATAAATGTATATATTTTTATTTTTCAATCCTGTTCTACATATACGTCCTACAGCTTGAATCAACACTCTAAGTGCCGCATTTTGAACCGAACACGTTTCATAGCGATTGGAAAGTAAGTTTGCTTTAGCACTACTATCGATTTTCTTAAAAATTTCCTTAATATCATGAAATCCAGCGACTCTTGAAACTTCATTATTTTCCATTAAAAATTCCATTTCAAATATAAAGCGAACTAAAGTTTCTTCGGAAATTATCTTATTCCCAAAAACGTTAACGATAATATTTGTTGGCTTTTCAAGATAAATACAATCAAAATCTTTTTCCAACAATTCTCGTACATTATCGTTCACTTGTACTACATCCACGTCTTCTGGCTTTCTATACTGTAGATTCTGCCCTGCACCAATTGTTTGGTACGAAGATAGCACAAATAGTTTTTTACCATTTGAGAGCCGCTCTATAATTTCATTATATTGCGTATCATAGTCTTCACTGTTGATACTTACTATTAATTTATCCTCATCATATTCACGGCCTACCTCTTCAATAATATCCTTCGCCATTTCCCTAAAGAGAATTAAATCAAAATTTCTTTTTTTCTCTTGAGCCAGTTTATTACTAAGGCATAAAAAAGATTTAGCTTCATCATTTACAATAAATGCTTTCATAGCTTTAACTATCTTAAGAAATCTTCGTATTGCAAAATCACTACTGCCAATGTCCATTTCTAATTTTTCTGCATAATAGTCAATAAGCCTTTCATTCTCGTAGATTTTTTCTAATTCTTTCTTAATTTCTTCATCACAACTAATTGGATGAGCTTGTATTTTTACTTTACTATAATGTTTTGTAGAATCTGCAAATGCATTTTCTAATCTTTCTCTATCTTCTCTAGGCATAACATAATAGTCGTCCTGCAACATCCGTTTGAGGTATTCTTGGGAGTAGTTTCCTAGTACTGTATCGATTGTTGCCGTGGCTGAAATCCCAATAACTCTTGCTTTCTGTGCCATCCGCAGAAGAATTTTCTCTGGAGTATCAGAAAAATCGTATAACCTTATCTCTGATTGCATATTATGACTTGGATCATCTTTGAAAACGAAGTATCTAAATCCATTATTGTAAATAGAATGCTCTAATTCCAAAGGAGATAATTGATTGTCTAATAACGATTGTTTCTTTCGATTCATTTTTTGTTCAGACAAAATTAAGGGTGTCAAATATCGTATGAACTCTTTATCAATTTGAAATTCACTTAGAACAGATGTAATAGCATTCTGAAATGTAAATTCGTCTTCTGAATTGTTACGCTCATCTTGCAAATGTTTATAGTTTTTCGCAAGTTGTCTACATCCATTTTGAAAATAGGTAATACAGCCCTTTACGCTAGACAACAAGTCCAAAACACTTAATTGAGAGTCATTTAATTTTTGTTTCGTGAAATGAATCCAGTTTTGTTTAGCTTTCTGATCAACGATTATTTCGATGTATGTGTTCTTATTCGAAAGAACTGAATGATATGTTAAATCATTAAAAAGAAAATTTCGTGTTCTGATATCTCCATTGTTATTATCAGTACGAAAACTATACTTCATATTAAATTTGTTATTACAATCCTTAAACACTCTAACACATTCATTTAGGACTTCCTCACATGATTTAGCCGTTGCATACTGCTTCATATTGTGCTGATGACTCATTGAATCAGTTGTCAGTTCTGTCGGGAAACTCTTTGTATTTATTGCTGAATAAATTTGGCTAAACAGCTGCTGATAATTTACAGGTTGATTTAGTCCTTTTTTTATGATTTTATTTAATATTCTTTCCTTGGTTGCATCAAATTCATCAATAAAAATAATGGACTTCTCAATAATTGAATGATTATAAAAACTATACGTAGGTTCGATGATTGTTGTGTTCCCTGAAACAAACTTATCAATCGTCAAAAAATAAATCTGTTTGTCTCTTGAAAAAACTGCTGGATAAAGTTCTCCAATCCATTTGTACTCGTCATTTGTCTTAATAGCTTTTAACTTTTGTGTAGGAGTTTTAAAAATCGATAAGTCCTCTATTATTAACGAGCGCAATCCAGGTTCTCCTGTTTCCTGTATTGAGATTTCGATATTTTTTATCATAGATGCAATATTTTCATCTTTAAATTGTGAATCTCTATTACGATATGTACAAACCGTTTGAACATTTTTTAATAATTTTTTGAATTGATCTTTTGAAGTAATTCTTTTAGGGATTTTTCCTGATTTGTATAATGAATCAAGATTCTCAATTACTTTGTCCGCATTCGCTTCAATACGTATACACTTTTTCTCGAAATCTTCTTCTTTGTTTTTCAATTTGAATCGTTCTCTCAAGTCTTCGAAAGGCAAATTCTTCTTTAGTGTCGTCACAAAGAAAAAATTTACATTCTTGTACTTATCTGTATCGTAGTTGTCAGCAATAAATTCTAAAACATTATACGTTTTCCCAAAACCCGTTGGCATATCCAATAAAAACAGTCCATTTTCTCGACCCTCACAAAAATTCCCAATAGCTTTCTGCATTCTATTTTCCCCTTTCCATTAAAAAGAAAAAAGGTTGCATTAAAACACTCCATCTAAAGTGGAGTTGTTTTAGATATCAACCTTTATTAAGTTTTCATTTCTATTCAGTTGTCAATACAGCCGTTCAAAAAACGACTCAACAAATTCTAACGCATTAAACTATGTAAAGCGCTATCATTTGTATTATAACATGAAACTTCCGCACTTTCACTATCTATTTCAGCACAAAAAAACGAGCACCCGAAGATGCCCGTTTCGTTTTAGAATAAATCAAAAATTAACTTGAAGTTTAAAATCGTTAGGATAACGGCTACCGCGTATCCAAGGAAGGTATTCCATTTAGCGTTGGTGAACTCGCCCATGAGTGATTTCTTCGACGTGAAGTAAATCAATGGGAAGATTGAGAATGGTAACGCCACTGATAAGAATACTTGTGAGTAAACCAAGAGTTGGTCCAATGTAGTTTCTTGCGAACCGAATAACATAGCTACGACGATAACCGGTAGTAAGGCGAATAAACGAGTTACCAAACGGATCACCCATTGTGGTAATTTCATGTGTAAGAAACCTTCCATCACGATTTGTCCTGTCAATGTCCCTGTAATTGTTGAGTTTTGACCACTTGCTAAAAGGGCCACGGCAAAGATCGTCGATAAGGTCGAACTTGCGACCGCTCCGGCAATCTTTGAATCTTGCAACGCATTATACATTTGCGAGAAGGCAGAAATTTCAGAGGCGTGTCCGAAGAATAACGCTGCTCCTAAGATTAATAGGAGTGAGTTCACGACGAACGCTAGGCTCAATTCAATGTTTGAGTCCCATGTCATGAAACGAACCGCTTTACGCACGTTATCTGGATCCGTGTAGTCCACTTTTCTCGTTTGCGATAGTGATGAATGCAAGTATAAGTTGTGCGGCATTACTGTTGCTCCGACAATTCCTAGCGCCAATGTTAAGATGCTATCGTGTCCAGGAGCTGTTGGTTCGAATAGTTGCGCCGTTGGTAAGAATCCTGTGAAAATTCCTGAGATACTTGGTTCTGCTAACGCTACTAAATAGACGAAAATCAATAGAATAGTGAAAATCAATGTGGATACAATCGCTTCGATTTTCTTAAATCCAAGCTTCATAATTCCAAGAAGCAAGAATACGTCGAGAACCGTGATAAAGATGGCTCCCATAATTGGAATCCCGAATAAGAGGTTCAAGGCGATGGCCGATCCAAGCACCTCCGCTAAGTCTGTCGCCATCAAGGCTAATTCGACAATCACCCATAAAATATGACGAAGCCATTTTGGTGCGTGGTGCGCTGTTGCTTGCGCTAAGTCCATACGTGTGACAATCCCAAGTTTCCCTGCCATTTGTTGCAACTGCATTGCGATTAATGAAGAAATAAGGATTACGAAGAGCAATGTATATTTGTACGAAGCCCCTCCGACCACGCTGGTAATCCAGTTACCTGGGTCCATGTACCCTACCGCTACGAGCGCTCCGGGTCCTAAGAAAGCTTTTAAGTTTTGCCAGAAATTATTATTCTTTGGCGTCTCAATCGATTGGTTTACTTCTGAAAGTGATACTTTTTCATGAGTAGACATCCTGTTCTCCCCTTTTTTGAAAATAATTTTCATTGTATGTAAATCTTCTGAAAACAAGTCATATCCATATAAAAACAGTACCTATTATAGCACTCAAGCACTTATCGCGCAATGTGAGATGTTACAGTGCATCAAACTGCTGTCTTTCCTCCTAGCAAATAAACTGAAATCAGGAAACAAAAAATGGAAATAAACTCTAAAAGCTTACTTCCATTTTAAGACATTTATATTATTTGCACCGTGCTCTGCTTAAAACGATTGTCGTCTGACAAGAGTTGTAGAAACCTCTACAGATTTTCTTTTATCTCCATTGATAATCGCAAGAACTCCATCAATCATTTCTTTTGCTAACTGACTATAATCTGGAGAAATGGTTGATAATGCAGGTGTATAATATTGTGCTATTGGAATGTTGTCAAACCCTACAATAGCTAATTGGTCAGGAATCGAGATTCCTTTTTCGTAACACGCACGAATAATCCCTTGGACTTTTTCATCCCCAGAGACAAATATAATATCCGGTATATTCGTACCTGTTAAGTTATCGATCGCATAATGATACACAGATTCAATCGTAGCTAATCCATAAACAACTTCTAAAGCAATTTCATACTTTTTCTCTTTTACAAAAGTACGAGCACCTTTCTCACGATCTTTATTAACAAGTGACTCTCCACCCATTAGTAGCCACATGTCACGAAGCCCTTTATCAGCAACGGCTCCCATCAAATCGTACATTGCTTGGAAATCATTATTCGAAACATAAATAACACCTTCTGTCTGTGATTCCCCAAACACAATAAAAGGCATATTATTTTTCTTTAAATATTGAATTCTACTATCATCTTTACCTTCATAAAAGACAATAACTCCATCGACTAAACTTCCAGTACTTGAAATAATAGAATCCTTAATTGAATCCCCTTCACCAAAATACTCGACGATTGCATTGACTCCCATTTCTTTACAAGTTTGTAAAACCTTATCCAATAGTGTCTGGAACCAGATTAATGGGAAGGACTCCATCTTCTTGACTGAAATGAGAATATTCGTTGTTTCTTTCTTAGTCAGATTTTGTGCATACGCATTTGGAATATAAGACAGTTCATCAATTACCTTCATCACAGACTGGTAAGTTGCTGATCTAACTCCATCACCACCATTGATAACACGGGAAACAGTCTTAGGAGAGACCCCTGAAATGCGCGCAATATCATAAATAGTAGCCTTTCTCTTAAACTTTTCCATCCTTACTCCTTATAAATTTATTTTTTCGATAACTATACTAATTATCATTATTGATGCATTCTGTTCACTCGAAATCTTAAGAGTTCACTTTTATATCCAAGCAATTCAAAATATCTGATGATCATCGCTTGAATAATCGCGTAAGTCATTGGTATACCGTATAATTCTATCAAATATAATTCAGAGACACAATTCATTTCTTTAAGCGATTCGTCTATTTGATTTATGTAACTTTCTATTATAGGGATAAGCTTTTCTTTAAAAATCACTTTTTTCATTATTTATTCCATTGGTAGATGAAAGGCCCATACCCATTCACACAAATCATGAAATGTATGAATGCGACATTCTTTTTCTAAGCAATCTCTATCATAATATTGAATGCTACCATTATCAAAATCAATTTTACATACTTTCATCCTGAAAAAAACTCCTCTATCAATCTTACATTAGAAAATATTTTTTTGAATTCCACCATAAAATTTTATTA
>ERZ772912.1021-NODE-1021-length-11821-cov-7.176186_pt1 | contig 11821 bp, 10 predicted proteins | sample MGYA00512119_ERZ772912 | MGnify/ENA primary metagenome ERZ772912 (study PRJEB29015, sample SAMEA2738048) | human oral metagenome | biome: human oral; feature: human-associated habitat; material: saliva | place: China | collected 2230 ...
CGGGTCGACGCCGCCGCGTTAGACGCCAACCGGTATCATCATTACCCTGATCGCGTCGATGCCGGGGAACCCAGTGGGAACCCATCAGAACCGGGACACGACGAAAGACGAGCCACAAGGAGACCACAAGCATGGCAGACCGCGCACTGCGAGGCATGACCATTGGCGCGAAGTCGATGGAGTCGGAGGACGGCGTCGAGTTCGCCGAGCGGATGATCGTCAGCTACGAGTGCCCGATGGCGCACGTCACCAGGATCCCGATGTCCACCGAGGCCGAGGTGCCTCCCACCTGGGAGTGCCCCGAGTGCGGCCAGCTCGCCGCCCGGCGCGGCGAGGACGAGCCCGAGCCCGACGAGCCCAAGAAGACCCCGCGCACCCACTGGGACATGCTCCTGGAGCGCCGCAAGGTCGATGAGCTCGAGGTTCTCCTCAACGAGCGCCTCGAGGCGCTGCGCAGCGGTGAGGTCTACCGCGAGCGGGTCAGCGGCTGAAAGCCGTCAGGAGCGCTTCTGCCGCGATGAGCTCGTCGGACGCTGCTGCTGGTACCCGGCGGCGGCCCGACGGCGCTTGTCGCGGGCGGCGCGCAGCCTGCTCCCGGCGACCTTGGCCGCATCGAGCAGCTGGCCGGAGCGCTTGGCGACACCCCAGCGGGTCACCAGGGACAGCTCCTCGGTGAAGATGCCCCCCGAGAGCTTGGACTGCCCGGCCTCCCGCTCCAGGAAGGTGATCGGCATCTCCACGATGCGTCCGCCGATCTCGTCAACCAGCTTGGTCATGTTGACCTGGAACCCGTAGCCGAGGGCCTCGACCTTCCCGAGGTCCATGCGGCGCAGGATCGAGGCGCGGAAGACCCGGAAGCCCGCGGTGGCGTCCTTGACGCGCAGCCCCAGCATGGCGTTGATGTAGAGGTTCCCGGCCTTGGACAGGGCCACGCGCTTGGCGTCCCAGCCCTCGGTGGCGCCGCCGGAGACCCACCGCGAGCCGATGACGAGGTCCGGCTCGTCGGCCATCTCAGCGCGCTGAATGAGCAGGGCCAGGTCCTCGGCGCGGTGGGAGCCGTCGGCATCCATCTCCACGATGAGCTCGTAGCCGGCGGCCAGTGCCCAGGAGAACCCGGCGAGGTAGGCCGGGCCCAGCCCGTTCTTCTCCGAGCGGTGCAGGACATGGATGTGGGAGTCCTCGTCGGCACGGGTGTCGGCGTAGTCGCCGGTGCCGTCGGGGGAACCGTCGTCGACGACGAGAATGTCGGCCTCAGGAGCGTGCTCGCGGACCCGGTCCAGTGCCGTGGGCAGGGACTCGATCTCGTTGTAGGTGGGGATGACGACGAGTGCCTTCACTTCAGTCTCCAAGGTTGGGGTCGTGTGGCGCCGAGGCTAGTGGCGGCGCCCTGAGGTTATCTGAGATCAGCGGCGGCGCCGGCGATCCCCGGCCGCAGCCACTGCCTTCCGCCCTGAGCGCAGCCGGCTCAGGATACCGGCTCCCACCAGTAGGCCTGCACCGGCGAGCAGGATGATGCCGGGGGCGGCACCGAGCCGGTCGGCGACGGTTTGCGAGCTGCGCAGCGGAACGTCGGCCACGAGGCTCGCCTGGGTGTAGGGCCGGGTGACCTGCTCGACCTCACCGCGGGGGTTGATGATCGCGGTGTAGCCGACGGTGGAGGCCTGGATGACGCTGCGGCCGTGGACCACCGCCTGGACACGGCCCTGAGCGAGCTGCTGGGCGGCCTCACCGGAGTCGAGGAAGGAGGCGTTGTTCGTCGGGATGATGATCGCCTGCCCGCCCTGTTCGACGCCGGTGCGCAGGGCGTCGTCGTAGGCGACCTCGAAACAGATGCCCATGGCGAAGGTGACGTCCCGGCCCTGGGTGACGGCCGGAACCGTCAGTGTGCTGGGGCCGGTGCCGGGCAGCATGTCGATGCCGACCCGGTCGACCTGGGTGGTCAGGCGCCGTACCAGAGAACGGGAGGGGATGTACTCCGCGAAGGGCACGGGCCGGTGCTTGCGGTAGTAAGGATGAGCCGTCTTGCCCGAGACGTCTCCGGGATTCCAGATGAGGACGTCGTTGTAGCGGATGTCGTCGACGACAGGAACCGCGCCCACGAGCACCGGCGCCTGGACCGCCTGGGCGGCCTCATCGACAATGGTCGCCGAGGCCGGGTAGTCGCGAGGGTCCAGGTCCGCGGAGTTCTCCGGCCAGATGACCATGTCGAGGCTGCCGGGGCCGACGTCGGCGGCCAGCTGCTTGGTCGCCTTGGCGTGGTTGCCGGTCACCTCCAGGGCCCGGTTGAAGGCGTCCTCGAAGTCGGTGGCCACATTGCCCTGGACGGCTCCGACCCGGACGGTACCGTTCTCAGCGCGCGTCTCCAGGGGCAGCGTCCGCGGCGCAACGAGCACAGCCGCCGCGATTGCTGCGCAGACGAGGACCGGCATCGCGCGGCGCTCATAGATGGAGCGAGCTGCATGGGCGAGGCATGCGGCCGCCAGTGCCACCAGCAGCCCCACCCCGGCGCTGCCGACATAGGCCGCCGCCGGCAGGACAGGGGCATCCGCCATGGCGAAGGCCAGGCGTCCGAAGGGGAAGCCGCCCAGCGGCCATACCGAGCGTAGCTCCTCCATCCCGGACCACAGCAGGGCGAAGAAGAGCACGTCGGCCGCGCCGGCCGGCACACGCTGCGCGAGCCGCCCTCGTTGGGCGGCTCCCTGCAGCAGCGGGAGACGGCTCACCAGGGACCAGGCCCCGCCGAGTGCGGCCAGGTAGAGGGACTCGAAGAGCGTCAGCGCGATCCAGCCGATCGGGTTGCCCATGCCCACCATCGTGAAGTGCAGCAGAGGAGTGAACAGGCCGAAGCCGTAGAGCAGTCCCAGACCGGTGCCCGCCCAGAAGCGGCGGCCGCGGATCAGGAGCATGAAGGCCCCGACCCCGATGAGGGCCGACCACCACAGGTTCACCGGGGGGAAGGCGGCGTAGGTGGCCAGCCCCGCCAGCAGCGCCACCGCCGCCGGGGCTGATCGACGAAGCCAGCCGGGGGACCGGTAGAGCATCCGGGAGGGCAACCGAGAGGGCACTGTCACGCGGTGAAGCATACGGGTACGTTGATAGTTAACCTTTGTGACGGCGGGCCAGAGCGTGATGCACGGGCCGCCAGGCCAGGGCCAGCAGGGTGCCGATGACGGCTCCGATGAGGCAGGACATGGCTGTTCCGGTGATCCAGGACAGGACTGGGTTGTGGGTGAGTTCCTCGGCCCACTCGATGGCGTGGTGCAGCGGGTGGAAACCGACCTTGGCGAGGTTGGCCGCCAGGATGTGGCCGCCCACCCACAGCATCGCCACGGTCCCGATGATCCCGATGCCGCGGAAGAGGGCCGGCGCAGACGTCACGATCGCGCGGCCCATCGAGCGGATGGCGCCGGTGCGGCCCTGTCCGGCCAGGTGCGCGCCGGCGTCGTCGAGCTTGATGAGGGCCGCCACCAGGCCGTAGACGGCGAAGGTGATGAGCAGGGCGATGAGGACCAGCACGATGATGCGCCGCATGGAGGACTCCCCCTCCACCTCGGCCAGGGCCAGCAGCATGATCTCGGTGGACAGGACGAAGTCCGTGGTGATGGCCTGACGGATGATCTGGGCCTCGTCGATCGGACCGGACTCCTCCTCGACGTGAGCAGCGCCGCCGAAGCGCTCCAGGATCTTCTCCCCGCCCTCGAAGCACAGGTAGGCGCCACCGATGACGAGCGCCACCGGCAGGAGCCATGGCGCCACGGCCGTCAGCAGCAGGCCGATCGGCAGGATGATGAGGAGCTTGTTGCGCAGCGAGCCCAGCGTGATCTTCTTGATGATCGGCAGCTCCCGGTCCGGGGTGATGCCGGTGACGTACTGGGGGGTGGTGGCGACGTCGTCGACGGCGGCCGCTGAGACCTTCGCCGAGGTCTTGACGGCCATGGAGGCCGTGTCGTCAACAGTGGACAGCGTCAGTTTGGCGAGCGTGGCGATGTCGTCAAGGAGGGCGAAGAAGCCTGACATAGGGGCATGAGTCCTGTCGTCCGGAGTATCGGCTGGAACGAGAGTACTAGCCGCCGCGTCACACGGCCGACCAGCTCACCACTCCCCTATTGAGATCCAGGGAGGCCTCGGCGGCGCGCATCGACAGGTCGGTGACCGCCCTGGCCTGCTCGGGGATGGCATCCGGTGGCGGTGAGAGGCTCGCGATCTGCCCGACGACGTCGAGCAGCTGCTTGCACCAGCGCACGAAGTCCCCGGCCGTCAGCTCCGTGGCGTCCAGGATGTCCGCCAGCTGCGCGCCGTCGCACCAGGCCTGGACGGCCCCGGCCAGGGCGGGCTCCGCGCCCGAGGAGGCCTCGATGCGGGCCAGGGACTCCAGGTCGTGGATCCGGTGCGAGACCCCCAGCTGTGCGCGCAGGCACTGGCCGAGCCTGGAGCCGGGCGCCACGGGCAGCCCGATCGACTGTGCGCTCAGTCGGGGCTCGTAGACGCAGGCGCTCAGTGCCCCGGCCAGCTCCGCGGCGCTGAGGTCCTCGAAGACTCCCGTGCGCAGGCACTCGGCGATGAGCAGGTCCCGTTCGGCGTAGATCCGGGCCAGGACCTTGCCGGCACCGGTGACCCGCAGCTCGCGCTCCGGGTGGCCCCGGTCCACAGGGTGCAGATAGCCCAGCTCGAGCAGGACCTCGCAGACGGCGTCGAAGAGGCGGGCGATGGTGCCGGTGCGGGTCTCGATGCGCCGCTGGAGGCGCTCGGCCTCGGCCTTGGCCCTGGACCACTTGCGGCCCACCCGGGCGTGCTCCTCCCGGTCGGGGCAGCCATGGCAGGGGTGGGAGCGCATCTCGTGGCGCAGTCGCTCGAGGTTCTCGATCGCGCTGTCTCGGCGGGCCTGGGCGCGGCTGGAGCGGGTGCGCGTGCGCTTACCGCTCCCTTCCAGGTCCCCGGCACGCAGTGCGTCGACCAGACGCTGAACGAGCCGGTCCCGGTCCCGGGGCCGGTGCGGGTCCACCGAGTCCGCCACCCGCAGCGCGCCCACGCGCATGACCCCGTCCGGTGCCGTGTCCGGGGTCAGGGCGACGACTCGCGCATCCTCCCCCAGCACCGTGATGGTGGGGGTCCCGGTCCGGTCGGCACCGACCTGAAGGACGATGCCGTGGCGGCGGCGTCGCCCCTTGCGGAAGACGATGACGTCACCGCGTCCCAGTGAGCTCATGGTCCGTCCCGTCTCGCTGCGGCGCGCCGCGGACTTGTCCCGCGACAGGTCCGCCTCGGCGTCGGCAATGGCCTGGCGCAGGGAGGCGTACTCGCGGAAGTCGCCCAGACGGCACGTCATGTCCTTCTCCAGGCCCTCCAGGCTGCGGCGCTTGCGGCGAGCCTGAGCGGCCAGCTCCACGACCCCGCGGTCGGCCTGGAACTGGGCGAAGGACTGCTCGAGCACCTCGCGCACCCGCATCCGCGGCATGCGCTCGAGCAGGTTGACGGCCATGTTGTAGGTCGGACGGAAAGCGGAGACCAGCGGGTAGGTGCGCCGGGAGGCCAGCGAGGAGACCGTGGCCGGCTCGACGTCGTCAGCGGCCAGGACGACGGCGTGGCCCTCGACGTCGATGCCGCGGCGCCCGGCCCGCCCCGTCAGCTGGGTGTACTCCCCCGGGCTGAGGGTGACGTGGGCCGAGCCGTTCCACTTGCGCAGCGACTCCAGGACCACGGTGCGGGCGGGCATGTTGATCCCCAGCGCCAGGGTCTCGGTGGCGTAGACGACCTTGACCAGGCCCGCACTGAAGAGCTCCTCCACCGTCTCCTTGAACACCGGCAGCAGCCCCGCGTGGTGGGCCGCGACGCCGCGCTCCAGGGCGTGGGCCCAGAAGTGGAAGCCGAGGACCCCCAGGTCGCCGGAGGGGATGTCAGCCGTGCGCCGCTCGATGACCTCCCGGATTCGGGCCGCCTCGGCCTCGGTGGTCAGGTCCACCCCGGCGCTGACCACCTGGTGGACGGCCTGCTCGCAGCCCGCCCGGGAGAAGACGAAGACGATCGCGGGCAGCAGGCGCGCCCCCTCCAGGGCCGTGACGACCTGCAGTCGCGAGGGCGGCTTCAACCTGGCCGTGCGGGCTCCCCCCTCGCCACGGCGAGGCGCCCGTCCCCCTCGGGCGGAGCGCTTCCAGGGCTGCGGCCCTCGGGCCGAACCGCCACCGCGGCCACGGTAGCTGTTCTTGGAGGCGCCACCGGAGGCGGCGGCACGCCGGGCCTGCTTGATGGCCTTGAGCAGCTCAGGGTTGAGCGGGGGCTGCCCCGTCCGCTCCGCCTGCCGCTCCGGCTCAGTCTGCTCGGACTGGTCGAGCTGGTCGGACTGCTCAGCCGCATCCGCGGGGTGGGAGTAAAGCGGTAGCAGCCGGCGTCCGACCATCATGTGCTGAGTCAGCGGGACGGGGCGCTCCTCGGAGACGACGACGGCGGTCCTGCCGCGCACCTGGCCGAGCCAGTCGCCGAACTCCTCGGCGTTGGAGACCGTGGCGGACAGGGAGATCACCTGGACCTCGGCGGGCAGGTGGATGATGACCTCCTCCCACACCGGCCCGCGGAAGCGGTCGGCCAGGTAGTGGACCTCGTCCATGACCACGAAGCCCAACCGATCCAGGTCACGCGAGCCCGAGTAGAGCATGTTGCGCAGCACCTCGGTGGTCATGACCACCACGTCCGCGTGAGGGTTGACGGAGGTGTCACCGGTCAGCAGCCCCACCTGGTCCTGACCGTGGCGGGCCACGAGATCCAGGTACTTCTGGTTGCTCAGGGCCTTGATGGGGGTGGTGTAGAAGGTCTTGAGCCCCCGGGCCAGGCCCAGGTGCACGGCGAACTCCCCCACCACTGTCTTGCCGGCGCCCGTCGGGGCGGCGACCAGGACACCCTCTCCCCGCTCGACGGCGCGGCAGGCCTCCTCCTGGAAGGGGTCGAGGGGGAAGTCGTAGCCCTGGGCGAAGCGGGCGAGCTCACTGCTGGAGGCGGCCTGTCGACGTCGAGATGCGGCATAGCGCTCGGCTGGTGAGCTCATGGCAACACCCTACGGGCCCGATCAGCTTTGAGCCGGTAGGAGCAGCCGGACGGCGTCGGGGACGGCTTCAAGGCGCAGGGGCAGCTCGGCCAGCGGCTCGCCGTCGGCGAAGGGGTGAGGAGGCGGGCGCAGGCCCCGATCACGGCCGGTTCGTTCAGCGAGAGCCTCGATGGTGACGGTGCGGCTGCGCTCGACGTGGACGGCCGGGTCGGTCAGGTGCGTGCCGCGGAAGAGCCGGCGGAAGAGGGCGAGCAGGTGGGTGCGGCCCACGGGATCCAGGCGCAGCACCTCCAGCAGGCCATCGGTGGGGTCGGCCTGGGGCGCCAGGTCCATGCCGCCGCCGACGTAACGGGTGTTGGCCGCCGCCAGCAGGAGCGCCGGTCCCTCCCAGGCGCCCTCGTCGGTGGTGACTCGGTAGCCGTAGGGCGCCAGCGTCGCGAGCTCGGCGGTGAAGGCGCGCACGTAGCGTCCCTCGCCGGCGGGCCAGGAGAGGGTGTTGGCGCGGGCGTTGACGGCTGCGTCCACTCCGGCGCTGACCACGGCCAGGGACCAGCGACGCTGCGGGGCGAGCAGGGTGCCGTCGGGGCGGGAGGCGTAGATCGCGTCCACCGCCGTGATGGCGCCCTTTCCGGACAGCGCCTGGTTGATGAGGCGGGCAGAGGCCTCCGCATCCCGGCTGGGCAGACCGAAGTGCCGGGCGATGTCGTTACCGGTGCCGGTGGCCACGATGCCCAGGGGAACACCCGTCGTGGCGACGATATCCACCCCCAGGTGGACCATGCCGTCCCCGCCGACGACCACCAGTGCCTCAACATTCCGATGCGGCCCGTCCCCCAGGAGGGCCCGTCCTGCGTCACGCGCCTGCTCGTAGGAGCTGCCACGCACGTGAAGGACCTCGTGGCCGGCATCGGTCAGGATCCGGCGGGCGACGTCGTCGGCGGCCGCATGACGGCCTCTACCCGAGGAGGGGTTGGACAGCAGAGCGATACGCATCGAAGGAAAAGGCGGGACAAGTCAGGCAGGGACGGGGGTGAAGCACCCGGCTACTCGGCCAGGGCGGCCTCGAGCTCGGCATCGAGCTCAGCACGCTTCTTCTCCACCCGTTTGTCATGCGTGATGGAGATGAAGCAGGCCAGGAAGTACAGGCCAGTGACTGGCAGTGCCATGAAGATCATGGACCAAGCATCGGGTAGCGGATTGGCGAAAGCCATGAAGGTGAAGATGGCAACGACGGCCCATCGCCAGCCCTTGAGCATGGTCGTCCCCCGCATGAGCCCGAGCATATTGAGGGCGACGAGGAGCTCGGGCAGGAGGAAGGCGAGTCCGAAGACGACCACCAGTCGCATGGTGAAGGACAGGTAGACGCCTGCGTTGATGAGGCCCGCCGTGGGGCCATCAGGAATGAAGCTGGTGAGGATGGCGACCGCATGCGGCATCACCCAGATCCCCAGGGCAGCGCCGGCGGAGAACAACAAGAGTCCCACGACGCCGTAGGACCAGGTGTAGGCCTTCTCCTTGCGGGTCATGCCCGGTCCGACGAAGGCCCAGAACTCGTACATCCACAGTGGGGCGGAGAACAGGACGCCGAGCCAGATGGAGACCTGGAGTCTCATATCGAAGGAGGCCAGGATCGTGTCGAAATTCAGAGTGAGGTTGGCGCCGCGGGCATTGGCGGCATCGATCGGCCGGGTGATGAGGGAGAAGGCCTGCTCGTACAGCACATAGCCCACAACCGACATCACCAGGACGCCTAGGGCAGAGATGAAGAGCCGGTTGCGCAGCTCACGCAGGTGGTCCCCGATGGACATGCGTGCCTCGGGGTTGTCCTTGCGCCTCGATCGCTTGATCTGAGGGAGCTTGGGCACCACGGCCTCCTTCGTCTGCAGGTCACCGGCTCTCGCCGGATGACATCACTTCTGGGATGAGCCCTCGGCGCTCTGAGCGGTCTGGCCGGACTGGGTGGGCTCGGTGTAGTAGGTGCCCTCCTGCGGCTGCTGAATCTGGGCCTGGGGGTCCTTGGAGTCGTCGTCGCGCAGCTCCTTGACCTCCTTCTTGAAGACCTTCATGGACTGGCCCACGCTGCGGGCGATGTCGGGCAGCTTGCTGGAGCCGAAGACAAGCAGGACGAGGACAAGCAGGACGACAATGTGTGTCGGAGTGAACTTCACGGTGCTGCTCCTTGTGGTAGGGGCTATCGATACGGGCTGAGTGTAGCCTCCCGGGAGGGAGCCTCAGAACGAGGGTCCCGACGGTTCGCCCCAAGGCGGACGGGTCAAGGCTCAGCCGTTGTATGAGGTCAGAGCCCGTTTGGCAGATGCTGCCGCCTCTTGGGCGAGGTCCGGGGGCTCCACCGCCACGAGATGGCGACCCGCTGAGAGGACCAGGCCGATGAGCCAGGCGCGGTCACGTCCCTCGACGACGACCTGAAGGTTGCCGTCCGCGGTCTCCTCCTGGGAGAGGCACGGGACCTGCTCGGCGAGCCAACGGCCCGTCGGATGCAGGACCAGAGTGCCGCGAGGCCTGTCCTCTGCGGAACGACCGGCCTCGGGCTGGTTCCTTCGGCGCGAGGCGCGATGCCGCACGGCAGGGGTGTCGAGCACCTCAGCCGACGTGATCCGGTCCAGGCGGAAACTGCGCTCGGCCTGGGCGCTGAGGCACCAGCCCACCAGCGTCATATGTGATCCATCACTTTCCAGGGTGATGGGATCAACGTCTCGCTCCGAGGGGGTGTCGGTGGCGGAGACATAGACCAGGTGGAGGCGGCGCCTGTCCTGCAGAGCGGAGCGCACCGTGGCCAGAATCCGGGACGCATGGCTGGAACGTCCGGCGTGTGCGGGCCCTGGGCCGGTGGTGGTGACGGTTCCCGGATCGACGCGGGTGTCGGAGTCCTCGGTGGAGGCGCCTGAGCTGAGCAGGGCGGTCACCGCCTGCTGGGTGGAGGCGATGACGGGTGCGGAGGCCTCGTCGTCGGCCAGGAGGTCGGCGAGCACCCTGAGCGCCATGAGCAGAGAGATCGCCTCCTGCCGGGTGAGCCGAACCGGGCGGTCCAGCCCCAGCGGTTCGGACAGGCGCAGGCGTCCGGCCTCGAAGTCCGCGGCGTCGAAGTCCACGAGGTCCCCGTGCATGCCGCCGGGCAAGCCGGAGATCCACAGCGTGTTGACGTCGCGCTCAATGACGGCCGGGGTGACGCCGAAGTGCTTGGCGGCCTCGGCAACGGTCACGCCGGGGTGTTCCGCGACCCAGGCGGGCAGGGCCAGCAGTCGCGTGAGCTGGTCGGAGGCGGATGCGCGCGCCATCCTCACTCCCCCTCCGGTGCCACGAGCCCAGCCGCGCCTTGCAGGTGGGACAGGACCGCCTGGCGCAAGGGCTCGGGGGCGAGGACGACGACTGCGTCGCCAAGCGCTGCCACGGTTCCGGCGAAGGAGAAGGGATCCTCGTACTCGACGGCGATGAGATCACGGCCTTCCAGGTGCGCGGGCAGAGCAGGCAGTTCTGCCTGCGAGCCCTGAGGCGGATCGAGGTGGGCCCCGGCCAGACGCAGTCCTAGAGCACGCCCCGGCAGGGCGGCGAGCAGAGCGCGCCGGCGGCTGGGCGCCTTGGCGGGAAGCCGGGTGAAGGCTCCGGGGTTTCCGTGAACGGTGACTGCCCCGGTGATGCGAGCCAGCCGGAAGGTCCGCAGCCCGACGGCGGTTCCTTCCGCTTCCTCCGGTTGTCTGCTGGCGTCTGGGCTGTGGGCGCCTGCAGGCTCGACGGCGTCGAGGTACCAGGCCCCCTCGGCCAGGCGCAGGTGGTGCGGCTCGACAGTGCGGGCCCGGGTGCTGCCCGAGCGGGCCGAGACGTAGTCGAAGGTGACCAGGCGGCGCTCGTCGACCGCGGTGATGAGCTCCTCGGGGATCTCCTCACCGGACAGGTCCGCGGTGAGGACCGGCAGGCCGGCGAAGCTGCTTCCGGTCGGTCCCTCACTGACGGCACGCAGCTTGGTCAGGGCCCGCCGGGCCGTGGCGGGAAGGTCACCGTCGCGCCAGGCGGAGGCGGCCAGGCTCAGGCAGGCGGCCTGCTCGGCGCTCAGGTGCAGCGCGGGCAGGGTGTAGTCCTCCTCGATGACCCGGTACCGGGGCTCCTCGGGGCGTCCGGTGGTGGTCACCTCGATACCGAGCTCGCGCAGCGTGTCCTTGTCCCGCTCGAACTTGCGGCGCGCCGAGAGCGGATTCGTGGAGGGGTCCGCCAAGCCGTATCCCGGCACACTGGCCACGAGCTCCTCGGCACTGAGCCCGGTGGTGGTGTTGCGCAAGGTGAGCAGAAGGCTCACTAGACGCTCCTCGGTGCTACGGGTCGGCTGGCTCACGGTGCCCCAGCCTAGGAGAGTCCGGTGGCCTGCGGCTGGTGGCGCGCGCGCCCGGATAGTCTGCCGCCATGATGTGGCGCGACGGCGTAGTGACCGGGACCAGGACGGCATGGGGACCCGCGGGGCGATCCTGCGCCGAGCTGGACGTGGAGATCGACGGGGCTCCCAGTGGTGCGGACGGCCTGCTGCCCGGCCAGCGGGTCCGCGCGGTCGCCTACGAGGCCCTCACCGGGCTGCCCGACACCGGGGAGCGGGTGAGGCTGGAGGTCTCAGCCCTCGACCGCGCCCTGGGCACGGGCGGGCACGCCATGGTCAGCTCTCGCCTCGACGTCCTGCCCCCCGATCCTCCGCGCGAGGGGCACCTCGTCAAGGCCCGCTACATGCCGGACCAGGTGATGGTCACCGGCGTCGACGAGCAGGGCACGGCCCACCACGGCCTG
>ERZ772912.1023-NODE-1023-length-11814-cov-8.053746_pt1 | contig 11814 bp, 4 predicted proteins | sample MGYA00512119_ERZ772912 | MGnify/ENA primary metagenome ERZ772912 (study PRJEB29015, sample SAMEA2738048) | human oral metagenome | biome: human oral; feature: human-associated habitat; material: saliva | place: China | collected 2230 ...
TACGACGTGAGGAGACCCCGTTGGTGAGCGTCTCGGTGGTGTCAGTAGCACCGATCTGTTCGGGACGGATGCGCGAGGCGTGGGCCAGGAGCACCGTCAGGGCATCGGTCGCACCGAAGGGCAGGTCGTCCACCGGTCCGCCGGCGGCCGGAGCCGCCGCAGCCGGTGCGGCCTCGCCCGCGGGGGCGGGAGCCTGCTCGGCTGCAGCGCTCTGCGCAGGAGCCTCGGCCTCAGCAGCCGGCTCCTCGGCAGCCGGAACATCGAAGTCCGGCTCGGTGAGCTCGACGGCCGGGTCGGTGTCGGTGGCCAGCACCCGGGCCTCGTCGCGGCGAGCGTTGTGCACGGTGACGTGGCGACCGGCGTGCTGGGGCAGACGCAGGGTGTTGGTGGCCAGGTTCGCCAGGGTGGGTGAATTGGCCAGGCCCACCTCGACGATGTGCTCGATCCCCAGGCCGCCCTCGCTCGGGGAGGCCAGCAGGACCTCCTGGGTCTCGATCCAGCGCACCGGGGAGGCGAACTGCCAGGCCAGGAGCTCTACGAGCAGGACTCGAGCCAGCTCCGTGGGGCGCTTCGCCCAGGAGTCCCAGTCGGCCAGGATCTCCTCGACGGGCTCGGAGGGCACGACCTCAAGGATCGAGCGGGCGAAGTCCTGGGTCAGGGCGAAGGGCCGGGCCACAAGGTTGGGCACGTAGTGGCCCACCAGGCGCGCGACGTCCAGGTCCTCAGGGACGAGCTCAAGCAGGCGGCCACGGAACTCCGGCACGCCGGGGCGCAGCACCTCGGAGTGGAAGGGCACGTCGATGCCGGGGACGAACATGAAGGGGTTCTTGCCCCCGCGGGCCTTGGCCTTGGCGCGGGCGTCCGCGGCCAGGGCGTCCAGGCCCTTGATCGTGCCGGCCACGGCGTACTGCACGCCGGCCAGGTTGTGGTTGACGATCTGGAGGAACTCGCCGGTGGCCTCGGAGATCGAGCGCACGTAGGCCTCGACCTCGTCGGCCTTGATGCCCGCCTGGTTGGGGCGCAGGGCCCCCATGCGGTAGTTCGAGGCGCCGTCGGCGTCACGGGGCACCAGCGAGTGCATGGTGGAGCCGCGCTGGAAGACGATCGAGATGGTCGTCTCCACGGGCATGACGCGCCCGTAGGCGCTCAGCGCCGTGTACTCGCCCAGGGAGTGGCCGGCGAAGGCGGCGCTGTCCACGAGGGCACCGGCCTCGGCCAGGCGCGCAGTGGTCGCCATGGCGACGGTGGCCAGAGCCACCTGGGTGAACTGGGTGAGGTTGAGCAGGCCCTCGGGGTGGCGGTAGGTGACGCCGCGGGCGGTCATCTCGGTGGGGTTGTCGCGCACCAGGTTGATGACGGAGAAGCCCAGCTCGGCGCGGGTGTGGGCGTCGGCCCGCTCCCAGATCTCCCGGGCGGCCTTGGAGGAGTTCATCTCGTCCAGGCCCATGCCGGGGGCCTGGATGCCCTGGCCGGGGTAGACGTAGGCGGTGGGCTCGGGCGTCGTCACGGCGGTGCCGCGGGAGACGACCTCGCCGTTGATGCGGCAGACGACCTCCAGGACGTAGCCGCCGCCGACCACCAGGCCGGTGCGCTCCACGGTGATCTCGACGTCGTCGCTCAGCTCGACCGGACCGGTCATGACGTAGGTCCAGCCGGCCAGGACGTGGCGCGAGCCGTCGGCCGCGGTGGAGGCCGCCACCTGCTGGGCGGTGGCCGACAGCCACATGCCGTGGACGAGCGGGGCCTCCATGCCGGCCACGTGGGCGGCGTTGTAGGAGGTGTGGATCGGGTTGAAGTCACCGGTGACCCGGGCGAACGCGGTCATGTCCGCGGGCGCGGTGACGGTGGTGCGGCGCAGGATGCGGCGTGCGGCCGGGGCCGTCTCGCGTCCGGTGCCGCCGGCGAGCTCGGGGGCGCTGGGCACGGCGTTGCCGGAGGCGCGGCCGCGGATGGCGAAGCGCTCACGCATGAGTGCCACCACGGTGCCGTCGGTGGCGTCGGTCAGCTCCAGGCGCACGTCGACGACGCGGCCTGCGCTGGACTCCTCCAGTGCGGCGACCCAGCCGGTGACGTTGATCGTGGGGCTGGTCGTGGCTGCGGCCTCCTGGAGCTGGTGGAGGGTGAGGTGCAGGTCGATGGTGTGGTCCAGGTGGACGGCACCGAGCAGGCCCTCGATGAGCGGCATGCCGTCCTCGACGACGCTGCCCAGGGCGGCGTAGACCACCGGCCAGCAGGGGCCGAGCAGGGCGTCGGGCACGAAGGGCGCGGCGGACAGGTCCGACGGCAGGGCGTCGGCGGTCACCGAGGCGTGGTCGTGGCCCAGGGTGCTTGCCAGGGTGAAGGAGCCGTGGATGGTGCCGAAGGGCTGGGTGGTGGGGCGTCCCAGGACGTCCGTGGCCCCGGCCTGCGCGGGGCGGACCTCGGGCAGGTGGTCGACATGGTCGCCCGTGATGGACACGGCCCCCACGCCGGCGGTGGCCCGCAGCAGGTCGTTCATCGTCTCGCTGATGCGCTCGGGGTCGACCAGTGGAGCGGCACCGTCCCAGGCGCGGGCCAGGCGCAGCGGCACGACGAGGCGGCGCACGGCGTGGATCTCGTCTCCGCCGGGAGTGCCGTCCCAGTGGGTGTCGAGGCGGATGTCGAGGTCGTAGGCGTCCTCGGCCACGTCCGGGCGGGCGACGACGTTGTAGGCGTCGTCGTCCAGGACGGTGGCCGGGTTGACCGTCAGGTGGCCGTTCCACAGGACGTGGGGGGCCACCTGGACGAGCTCCTTGGCGTCGGCCACGGGAGCTGCCAGGACGCCGTCGGCCACGGCGGGGGCGGCGCCCAGGCGGCCGGCGGCCTCCTGCTCGCCCGTGCCGGCCTCCTGGAGGGCCTCGACGGCGGCGGTCTCGAAGCGGCCCAGCAGCTCGCCGACCGGCTCATTGATGGTGGTGATGCCGGCAACGGCGACCGGACCGGGGATGATGCGCACCTGGTCAGCGGTGTAGCGCGGGTCCTGGGACTGCCACAGGGAGTCGGTGCCCCACCAGCGCAGGATGTCGGCGTCGACCACGGGCACGAAGGGCACGGGCTTGGGGTGCTTGCGGCACAGGTCGACGAACCAGGCGGCGTCGACGGGCTCCACGAGGGTGGAGGCGGCCGACGGGTAGTGCTCGGCCAGGGCGGCCAGGGCGGCGTCGGAGTCGATGACGGCGTCGTAGTCGGCGAAGAGCGTGGGGATCTCGCCGTGGTCGGCCCGGCTCAGGCGGGCCTCGATGCGGTGCAGCAGGTCGATGAAGCGGTCGTACCAGCCCTCGTCGGCCCAGTCGGCGCGGGTGGCGCTGCGCCCCTCGTGGGGGGCGACGCACAGCTCGGCGTAGCGGGTGGCCCACTGAAGGTAGGTCATCTCCTCGACGTCGCCGAAGTAGGGCTTGGCGGTCTTGGCCAGGGCGTCGATCATCTCCTGGCGGCGTGCGGCCATGGCGGCCTCGTCACCGGCGAGCTCCTGGATGAGGCGGGAGGCCCGGGCCGAGGAGTTGTCGATCTCGTAGAGGTCGGCGCGTAGGTGGGACAGTCCGGAGGTCATCCCACCGATGGACTCCCCGGAGGCGACCCAGCCGCCCTCGACCCCGGAGTCCTCGGGGATTCCGGGGGTGTCGACGAGGAGCTGCTTGACGTCGTCGTTGGTCTTGGCCTCCAGGCAGGTCATGGCGGCGGTGCCGATCATGACGCCGTCGACGGGGGCGGCGGCCGTGCCGTAGGCCTCGGCCCAGCGGCCGGTGAGGTAGTCGGCGGCGCGGGTGGGCGTACCGATGCCGCCGCCGACGACGAGCACCACGTTGGTCACGGCGCGGATGGCGTCGTAGGTGGCCAGGAGCATGGTGTCCAGGTCCTCCCACGAGTGGTGGCCACCGGCGTGTCCGTCTTCGATCTGGATGATGACGGGGCTGTTGGGCACGGCGCGGGCGATGGCCAGGACCTGACGGATCTGGTCCACGGTGCCGGGCTTGAAGGCGATGTAGGGGAAGCCCTCGGCGTGGAGGCGCTCGAGCAGGGCGGTGGCCTCCTCGAGCTCGGGAATCCCGGCGGAGATGGTGATGCCGTCGATGGGGGCGCCCCCGGCGCGGGCCTTGGACAGCAGGCGCTGGGTCCCCAGGTGCAGGTTCCACAGGTAGCGGTCCATGAACATGGCGTTGAAGGCCGCGGTGCGCCCGGGCTCGAGGGCCTTCTCCAGGCCCTCGAGGTTCTCGGTCAGGACGGCGGGAGTGGTCTGGCCCCCGCCGGCGAGCTCGGCCCAGTAGCCGGCGTTGGCGGCGGCCGCCACGATGGCGGGATCCACGGTGGTGGGGGTCATTCCCGCCAGGAGTACCGCGCTGCGCCCGGTCAGGCGGGTGAAGGCGGTGTCCAGGGTGAGGCGGCCGTCGGGCAGGCGGGTGATGCGCGGGGCGAAGCGGGAGCGGTCGACGCCGGGACGGGGGGCCGCGCCGGCGCGGTCGAGGTCGTCGATGGCCTTGGCGGTCCCGGCGGGCACGACGGTGGTGCCGGTGCCGGCCACGACGCCCTCGGTGAGGCGGACCAGGACGTTGCCCGGTCCCAGGTCCAGGACGGTGCGCACCGGTGCGTCCGATCCGGCTGCGAGGGCCTCGGTGACCAGACCGGGCCAGTCGACCGGGTCGATGAGCACGGCGGTGGCCAGGTCGCGGGCGAGCTTCTCGTTCAGGCCGCAGGCGGCCGCCCAGGCGGCGACGTCGTCGACGGCACCGGCGAGCAGCGGGGTGTGGAAGGGGACCGAGGTGGTGAGGAACTCGGTGACCGGGGCCAGCACGGCACCCCCGCGACGGCGGTCCTTACGGGCCTTGGCGCTGCGGGCGGCGGCGGCCTCCAGCGCGGTGACGACGGCCTCGAGGTCGGCCGGGCGCCCGGAGAGGATGTGCGCCTGACGGCCGTTGGTCACGCCCACGGAGATCCGCTCCGAGCCGGGGACCCGGGACAGGACGGCGTCGAGCACGCTGCGGGTCACGCCGCGCACCGAGAGCATGGGGGTGGACTCCCCCACCGTGCCCAGGTCGAGACGGCGGGTGGTGCGGGTGGCCGCCGCACCGATGAGGCGGGCGATGGCGTGAACCTCGATGACGCGCTCGCGCTCGCCGGCCTGCACGGCCTGGAGCAGGCTGACGCCCAGGACGCCCTGGGAGTGGCCGATGGCGCTCACCGGGGCGTGGGCGGCCGGGTCGATGCCGGCGCCGGGCAGGGAGGCCAGGGCGGCGTGCTGGGCCATGAGGATGCCGGGCACGGAGACGTCGGCGCCGTCGGCGGTGGTGCGGTGCTGAGGGGCGACCGGGGCCGCCTCGTCGTCCAGGAGCCTCGAGCCGCGCGGGGTCACGGTGAGCAGGTCGGTGGATACGGGGGCCAGGCGCTCGGCCACGGCCCGGTCGACCGCCACGACGTCAGCGGCCAGGGCGTGGTCCAGGGAGACCAGGTCGGCCAGCGTCTGGCGCCAGGGGGTGGCCTGTCCTCCGAAGGTGATGATGTAGGGCTCGCCTCCGCTCAGGCGCTCAGCGATGGTGGTCGCGGGGCTGGGGGCTTGCGAGTTCGTGTGCACGGTAGTGGTGTCCTTCGGTGTTGCGACGGCGCGGTCGGTGGTCTCGGAACTGTTACCTGAACTGGGGTCGGGTGAAGTCGGGGAAGACGAGAGAGGCGGTGGCGAGTGGGTCTCGGAGCCGGAGTCAGAGGGGGATGTTGTCATGCTTCTTGGGGGACTCGGGGCGGGCGTCGTTCTTGGCGCGCAGCGCGGCCAGGGAGTCGACGATGACGTTGCGGGTCTCCTCGGGGGCGATGACGGCGTCAATCTCACCAATGGCCACGGCCTTGTCGGGGTTGATGACGGCGTCGGTGTACTCGGCCACGAGCCGCTCGTGCTCGGCGGCCGCGGCCTCCTCCCCCTGCTCGTCACGAACCTTGGCCAGGTCGCGACGGTGAATGATGCCGACGGCTCCGGCAGCGCCCAGGACGGCGATCTCGGCTCCCGGCCAGCAGAAGTTGAGGTCGGCGCCGATGGCCTTGGAGCCCATGACGATGTAGGCGCCGCCGTAGGCCTTGCGCAGGACGATCGTCACCAGCGGCACGGTGGCGGTGGCGTAGGCGTTGATGACCTTGGCTCCGCGGCGAATGATGCCGGCGTGCTCCTGCTCGGCTCCGGGACGGTAACCGGGGACGTCGACGAAGGTGACCACCGGCAGCCCGAAGGCGTCGCAGAAACGCACGAAGCGAGCGAGCTTCTCGGAGGCGTCGACATCCAGGGTGCCGGCGTCCACCAGCGGCTGGTTGGCGACGATCCCCACCGGGTGGCCCTCGAAGCAGGCGAAGCCGACCACGACGTTGGGTGCGAACTCCTCCTGGACCTGGACGAGCTCGCCGTGGTCGACGACGGCCGAGACCACCTCGACGACGTCGTAGGCCTGCCGGGTGGAGGCCGGGACGATCTCGCCGATGCTGCGGGCGGCCTCGGCGTCGGCCTGGGCGTCAGCGTCGTCGTAGGCGTACAGGGGAGCGCTGACCTCGGATGAGGAGGGCAGGTAGGCCAGGAAGGTGCGGACCTGCCCCAACGCGTCCTCCTCGTCGTCGGCCACGTAGTGGACGACGCCGGAGACGGAACCGTGGATCTGCGCACCGCCGAGGTCCTCGGCGCTGATCTGCTCACCGGTTGTGGCGCGTACGACGTCGGGGCCGGTGACGAACATGTGGGAGGCCTGGCGGGTGGCGATGACGAAGTCGGTCAGGGCCGGGCTGTAGACGGCGCCACCGGCGCAGGGTCCCAGGATGACGCTGATCTGCGGGACCAGTCCGGAGGCGGCGCAGGTGCGGTTGAAGATGCGCCCGTACTGACGCAGGGCTCCCACGCCCTCCTGGATCTTGGCGCCACCGGAGTCGATGAGTCCGATGACGGGGATGCGCAGTCGCAGGGCGTCGTCCAGGAGGCGGACGATCTTGTCCCCCTCGATGGTGCCCAGGGCGCCGCCGGAGACAGAGAAGTCCTGGGAGTAGATGGCCACCTGGCGGCCGTCGATCTGGCCGAAGCCGGTGACGACGCCCGAGGGGCGGGCCTTGTCGCCGGCGCCCGAACCGGAGTAGCGGCCGATCTCCAGGAAGGTGGAGTCGTCGAGCAGGTTGTTGATGCGCTCGCGGGCGGTGCGCTTGCCCTTGGCGTGCTGGCGGGCGGCGGCTCGCTCCTCGGCCTCCCGATCGACGCGGGCGATGCGCTGGCGGAAGGCAGTGGTGGCCTCCGAGTCGGCCATAGTGGTTCCCTGGGCCGGTGTCTCGGCAGATGCGCCGGGGCCGGTGATGGGGGCGGTGGTCACGGTTCAGGCCTCCTCGGAGTCGTTCTCGGGGGTGCTCATGCGCACCAGGACATCGCCGGCCGAGACGGTGCGTCCGGCGCTGACGGGGATCTCCGAGATGGTGCCGTCGCTGGGCGCGTGGACGTAGTTCTCCATCTTCATGGACTCCAGGACCACGAGCAGATCGCCCTGGCAGACCGGCTGGCCCGGCTCCACGCAGATCCGAGTGACGATGGCCTGCATGGGCGCAGCGATGACACCGGGCTCACCGCCGGCGGTCCCGGTCTCACCAGGGGCTGCGCCTCGAGGTGAGCGGGTCGCGCCCGAACGGCCGCGCAGCGGCTGGGCCCGGTTGCTGCGGGGGCTGAAGCCTCGCGCCGGGTTGGAGGGGGCGAGGATCCCGTCGGGCAGGGTCAGCTGCATGCGGCGGCCGTTGAGCTCGATGATGTAGCTGGAGCGGGTGCGCGGGTTGGCGACCGTCTCCGCCGAGCCGTCGGCCTGCGACGTCGCCGCGGCGTCGGCGAGATCGGGCAGCACCTCGTTCTCGATCCACCGCGTGGTCACAGCCAGCCGCCCGGCCTCATCAGGGGCGGTGAAGTCGGGGCGGGTCAGGACCTCGGAGTGCAGGGCGGTGCACACGGTGACGCCCTCGACCACTGTCTCCCGCAGGGCTCGCCGGGCTCGGGCGATGGCCTGCTCCCGGCTGGCGCCGGTGATGATGATCTTGGCGAGCATCGGGTCGAACAAGGGGGTGACGACGTCGCCCTCGGTGACTCCGGACTCGATGCGGATACCGGGACCGGCCGGCCAGCGCAGGCGGGTGATGGTACCGGTGGAGGGGGCCAGTCCCCGGGAGGGGTCCTCACAGGTGATGCGCAGCTCGAGGCTGTGACCGCGGGGCTCGTTGACCTGTCCGAGGTGACCGCCCTCGGCGATGCGCAGCTGGGTTTCGACCAGATCGGTGCCGGCGACCTCCTCGGTGACGCAGTGCTCCACCTGCAGACGGGGGTTGACCTCCAGGAACCAGATATCGCCCTCGGGGGTCAGGAGGAACTCGCAGGTGGCCACCCCGACGTAGTCGACCGTCTCCAGGAGGCGACGGGAGGCCTCGACCAGACGCCCGTGGACGCCCTCGGGCAGGAAGGGCGCGGGAGCCTCCTCGAGGAGCTTCTGGTTGCGTCGCTGCAGTGAGCAGTCGCGGGTGGACACGACGGCGAAACCGCCGTGGCTGTCGCGAGCGCACTGGGTCTCGACATGGCGTGCGGCTGTGACGAACCGCTCCAGGATGAGGGTCCCGCCGCCCTGCGCCGCGGACTCGAAGGCCGGGGTGGTCCTGACCTCGTCGTCGTTGTTCAGGACAGTGATGCCGCGTCCGCCGCCACCGTCGGTGCGCTTCAGTGCGACCGGGTAGCCGTGGGTTGCGGCGAAGGCGATGACGGTCTCCGCGTCGGTGACCGAGTCGGTGATGCCGGGCACCGGGGCGACCTGGGCCCGCTCGGCGGTGGCTCGGGCACTCATCTTGTCCCCGAGGGCATCCATGGCCTCAGGCGAGGGCCCGACCCAGGTGATGCCGGCATCGATGATGGAGCGGGCGAAGTCGGCGTCCTCGGACAGGAACCCGTAACCGGGGTGGATGGCGTCGGCACCGGTGGTGCGGGCCAGCTCGAGGAGCGCTGCCGCATCGGTGTAGGACGACCCCTCAGGTAGTGCGTAGGCCTCGTCGGCGAGCTCCGCCGCGGGGCTCATGAGGTCCTCGGGCGTGTACGGAAGGATCGACGTCGCCCCGAGATCGCGGGCGGTTCGCACGATACGTAGTGCGATCTCGCCACGGTTGGCGATGAGGATACGCGAGAGGGTCACCAAGAGTCTCCTTACCTGGACGGTGCCGGGCTGGCGGCGGGCCCTCCTTGGGCCGGCGGGGTGGGTCCGTACCTTCCCTACAATCGCTGAAGGGCAGATCCACTGGGTAACGACGTTACGTGGTCAAGGCACCACATTCCATTTGTGGAAACCTCACAAAGACCGAGAGTTGCGTTGGTGTAACAATCGAGACCCCAGTAATGAGGCGGCATAACGGGGGCCTTGTAAAGGTGCTTCCCACCCTTCGAATGCCTTTGAGGTTTCCCACAAGCCCAACGTGGGCGGGGTGGCTTCACGCATCGGCTGCCACATCTGCATCACGAACACCTCCTCCAACAGGACATCGCTGCCGGTCGCGGGCAGCGCCCCGCGGCGTCGTCAGTGTCCACCGTGAGCGCCATGGCAGTGCGAGGAGGCCGCCTCACGCAGCTCGCAAATGGCGGCCAGGGCGTCGTCGGCACGATAGACCGCCGACCCGGCGACGAAGACATCCGCCCCGGCCTCGGCCGCGCGCTCAATCGTCTGGGCGGTGATGCCGCCATCGACCTGCACTCGCAGGTCGAGCCCTCTGGCACCGACCAGCTCGCGCGCCCGGCGGATCTTGGGCAGCATCGACTCGATGAAGGACTGGCCCCCGAAGCCCGGCTCCACGGTCATGAGCAGGAGGAGGTCGAACTCCCCCAGGACGTCGGCGACGGCCTCCAGGGGGGTGGCGGGCCTCAGGGCGATGCCCGCGCCGGCGCCGAGCCGGTGGAGCTCGCGCGCCAGGCGCACCGGCGCCGTCGTGGCCTCGGCGTGGGGGGTGACGATCTGGCAGCCGGCCTCGGCGTAGGCCGGTGCCCAGCGGTCGGCGTCGCGGATCATGAGGTGGGCATCCACGGGCAGCGAGGAATGGGCGAGCACCGCCTCGACCACCGGCAGCCCCCATGACAGGTTGGGCACGAAGTGGTTGTCCATGACATCGACGTGAATCCCGTCGGCGCCCGGGGCGCCGACGTCGCCCGTGACCCGGTCGAGCTCGTCGGCCAGGTGGGCGATGTCGCAGTTGAGGATCGAGGGGTGGATGGCCGTCATCGGGATGCTCCTCATGATGCGCTGGTGTGGTTGGTCAGTCAGCTGGTGCGGCGCAGCAGGGCGCAGAACATGGCGTCGGTGCCGTCGAGGTGGGGCCAGAGCTGGAGCGCCTCCCGGTCGGATCCGGCCGGCGGTTGAGAGGCCAGACGGGTGGCGACGTCCCCGGCGTGCAGGGGCTCGGTGTGTAGGCCCTCGCGCTCCAGCAGCCGCGTCACGTCGCGCACGACGAGGGTCGTCTCCAGGGCGTGCGGGGAGCAGGTCACGTAGGTCACCACTCCCCCGCGTCGCACGGCGCGCAGGGCACTGGCCAGCAGCTCGCGCTGAAGCTCGGCCAGAACGGTGACGTCCCCTGGCTGTCGGCGCCAGCGGGCCTCAGGGCGGCGGCGCAGCGACCCGAGACCCGTGCAGGGAGCGTCGACCAGGACCCGGTCGTAGGCGCCGGGCTCATCGCGCCCGAGGTCACGTCCATCACCGCAACGCACCCGGGCGACGTCCGGCGCGATGGCGCGTAGGGCGGAGCGCACCAGGTCGGCCCGATGGGGGCTGACCTCATTGGCCAGCAGCTGGGCGCCCGTCTGCGCGGCCCTCGCGGCGAGCAGGGCGGCCTTGCCACCGGGCCCGGCGCACAGGTCGAGCCACCGCTCATCGCGGCCCTCCACAGGGGCGTGCGCCGCAACAAGCGCCACCAGCTGACTGCCCTCGTCCTCGACCCCGGCCCGGCAGTCGCGGATCGCCTCGATCCGGCCCGGATCTCCCCCAACCATGACGACGGCGAGGGGACTGATCCTGCCGGGGCGCGGCTCGACGTCGTGGGCCCGGTCGGCCTTGCGGGCGGCCTTGGCCAGCGCCTCCGGGGCGATGAGGCCGGGTCTGGCGCACAGGGCCACTTCGGGGTCGGCGTTGTCCGCGGCCAGGAGCGCCTCGAGCTCCTCGCCGCTGCGGCCGTGGGTGACCAGGGCCTGGCGCAGCGCCTTGACGATCCACTCCGGGTGCGACTGGGTGCGGGCCAGGGCGGCCGTCTTATCGGGCGCGTCCCGGCGCAGCTCATCCATCCAGGAGTCCAGGTCCCGTCCGCTGAGGCGACGCATGACGGCGTTGACGAAGGTGGCCGCGCCGCGTCCGCAGGAGGTGGTGGCCAGGTCCACGGTGGTGCTCACTGCGGCGTGCTGGGCCACCCTCATACCCATGAGCTGGTGGGCCCCCAGGCGCAGCACGTCGAGCACGGCCGGATCGATGCGCTCCAGGGGGCGGTCCGTGCAAGCGGCGATCATCGCGTCGTAGCGACCCAGCAGCCGCAGGGTCCCGTAGGTCAGGGCAGTGGCGAAGCCGGCGTCACGCCGATCCAGGTCAGCGGTCTCGAGCAGCTCGGGCAGAAGGAGGTTGGCGAAGGCGTCATCGCGGCGAACGCGGGTGAGCACCTCCAGGGCCACCTGACGCGCCGGGTCCGATCGGCGTCGCGCTGAGCGCGGTGATGCGCCTGTGGACGGGCCGTGCTGTCTGGAAGGCAGCCGCCCCCGCCCCCGGCCGCCCGCGTGGTGACCACCGCGCTTACTGCGACTGC
>ERZ772912.1033-NODE-1033-length-11707-cov-6.976571_pt1 | contig 11707 bp, 7 predicted proteins | sample MGYA00512119_ERZ772912 | MGnify/ENA primary metagenome ERZ772912 (study PRJEB29015, sample SAMEA2738048) | human oral metagenome | biome: human oral; feature: human-associated habitat; material: saliva | place: China | collected 2230 ...
GGCATCGATGCGAGGGCCTCAACCTCGTCGAGCGCGCGACCGATGCGGATCTCGCCGGCCTCGACGCGGTCTGCGGCGGGCACCATCCACGTGATCTCGTCACCGTCAATGATGGTGGCCTCGAACGTCTGCCACTCGCCCGGGTTGAAGGGCCAGGCCCAGATCGGGTCGTTCCACACCTGCTCGGTGATCTGGCCGGCGGCGCGCATGCGCAGCTGAATATTGCCGAGGACTGTCAAGTAGGGTTGTTCGCCCGCGCAGTCGAGGAGCAGAACATCGCCCTGCTCTGCCTGCACGTGGGAGAGCCATGCCTGGGTGTCAGCGCGCCCCCACACGACGTCGGCCGCGGAATCCGCGAAATCGAGCGGCACCAACGCCGCGCCGAGGGGTCCGGTGACGAGCATCGCGCCCTGTCCGCGACACAAGAAGCGTCCAATCTGAAGCATCAGTCACTGCCTTCTCTACGAGGAACCCGGCGCGCTGTCTGAATCGACGCCGGACGTACTGGTTGAATCATTCGATTCATGACATTCGTTGTCAATGTTACTCGTGATTGGGTTCCTGCGTAGACTACAACCGCAGTTGAGTTGTCACGAGTGCCGGCTTCGAGGCTGGCTTTCACGAGGACATCGGCGGTTCCCTGCGGACCGTTGCCAGCGGCGACGATCGCGTGGATCTGGGAGTCTTGCAGGACCCCGTGCACGCCATCTGTACAGATGACGGCGCGATCACCCTCTTCAAGGGGCATGATCGTGTAATCCGCCTTGACGCTGCCGGATTGTCCGGCTCCCAGGGCCTTGGTGACGACGTTGGCCGGGGGAATCACCTGCGGCGCGCCGGAGGTGGCGGCCAGGTCGCGGGCTTCCTGCAAGGCGGAGTGGTCGTGGGTGAGCTGACGGATCCCGCCGGGGCCCACGACGTAGGCGCGCGAGTCGCCGACGTTGAAGGAGAGCCAGTAGGGGCCCTCGGGGGTCCACAGGACCATGAGGCCGGACAGGGTGGTGCCGGGCGCGCCCATCGGGTTATCGACGGGCGCCAGGCCGGCGACGGCGGTGGCCGCCGCGTCGATGGCGACGGAAAGGTCGACCAGGTCGACGGGGCGGTTTCCGAGGCGCTCGGGGCTCAGGAACTGCCGCAGAGTGATGACTGCCTTCGACGAGGCCTGGGCGCCGCCGAGGTGGCCACCCATTCCATCGGCGACCGCGAAGACGGGCGAAACCGCCAGCCAGGAGTCTTCATTTTCGGAGCGGACGGGACCGATGTCGGTTGACGCGCCCCACGATAGTGGGGCACGCTCAGCATGTTCACCCTGAGCCATCTACCTTCGTCTTTCTCGCTGCGTTGGGCGCGTGGGATAACGCGTAACACCGTTATTCTACACGCGAGCCAGAAATGGTTACGCGCTATCGAACGGGATCAGACCAGGCGAGCTGAGCGCGGAAGGTGCCCGCCTCGCGCGAGACGACGATCGCTCGACCGGGCAGTGCGCGGACCGGCCTCACACGCCCGATAACCTGACCTTCGTCCGGGTTACCGGACAACATGATGCCTGTCGACCCGAGGTCAATGAGGGAACGCAGGACGCGCTCGTACAGGGCCCCAGAGGCGCCACCCATCCGCCTCGCGATAACCAGGTGGAGACCAACATCACCCGCCTGGGCCAGCAGCGGCTGTAGCGCCGCGAGCGGATTACCCTCGGAGGTCACGACGAGGTCGTAGTCGTCGACGAGGACCCAGAACTCTGGTCCCTTCCACCAGCTTCTGTTCGCGAGCTGTTCGGGGGTCACGTCGTCGCCGGGTAGACGTTCCTTCAGGAACGCCGCGAACTCAGCCATATCTCTTGCGACAGACTCGTTCGTCGTCAGGTAGGCGGCCAGGTACTCCTTCGGAATGGCGCCGAGGGAGGAGCGGCGCCGGTCGACGACGATGAGTTGCGCTTCCTGGGGCGTATTCCTGGCCACGATTTCGCGTGCAAGGGAGCGCAGGAACGTTGTCTTGCCGGACTTGGAGTCGCCGAAGAGGTAGAGGTGGTGCTCGGAGTTCGGGTCGAAGCGGAACGCCCCGAGTCGCGATTCTTCGACACCGAGAATGAGCGCGGGGGCTCGGCCCTGCACCGGGGCGAGCGCGCCAGGCAGCTGCGCGATCTCCTCGGCAGTGACCTTGGTCGGCAGGAGGCGAAGCTTGGGGCCGGGGCCGGCGGGCAGCGCCGCGCGGATCTGCTCAATCGTGGTGACCACGCCTTCGCTGACGGTCGCCGGGTCCGCCTCGCCGTCCGCGCGGGGCAAGGCGATGAGGACGTGGTGCTTGGACGCGCACACTCCTCGGCCCGGCCGAGCGTCCGGGATCTGCTTCTGCACGTTGCGGTCCAGCGCGGAGTCGCGGAAGTCGCCGATCTTGAGTTCGAGCTTCGAACCGAGCATGTCAACGATCTGCATACGGAAGTCACTCCAGCGAGGCGTTGCGGCCACGAGGTGCACACCGAATGTCAGGGCGGTGTTGAGCATGCGACCGATCCGCATGTCGAGGTCGTCGAAGTCGGCCTTGAGGGAGGCCCAGTTGTCGACAACGAGGAACACGTCGCCGTATCCGTCGTCGTAGAGCCCCTGGGCGCGACCGCGCCGGTAGGTCTCGATCGAGTCGATCTTGTGCTGCTGGAAATAGCGCGCGCGATCCTCGATAATGCCTTGGACCTCGGCGAGGATTCGGGTGAGGACTTCACCGGTGTCGCGCGTGGCGATACCGGCGACGTGGGGGGCGTCTGCGAAGGACGCGAAGGTTCCACCGCCCAGGTCGATGATGTAGAACTGGACTTCCTGCGGCGTGTAGATGAGCGAGAGCGACATGACGAGGGAGCGCAGCGCCATCGATTTGCCGGTCAGCGGGCCGCCGACGACCGCGAAGTTACCGCCCGCGCCCGACAGGTCGAAGGTGAGCAGGTCGCGGCGCTGCTCAAGCGGGATGTCCCTGATGCCCAGCGGGAAGACGAGGGAGCCGCGCTGGCGCCACTCCATCGACACGAAGCCGACGCCGTCGACGGGTGCGAGGTCGGGCATCATCTGGTCGAAGGTGTCGGGCACGTCCAGCGGGGGCAGCCACACCTGGTGGGCGGGTACGCCCTTACCGGTCATCTTCGCCACCGCGATGTCGAGCTCGCTCATGTCTGCCCACTTGGCGTCCCCGGGCAGGCTCATGACTTCTTCGGACGAGGCCGGGGCTGCGATGGGCTCTTCGCGTGTCAGGACGGGGGCCAGGGTGAAGGGCAGGACCTTGATCGAGCGGTCCGGTGTTCCAGCCGTGGACAGCTGGGTAGAGCCGACGGTTCGCTGCGGCGGCGGGGCCGCGACGTACGAGGCACGGAAGCGGATGAGTTCGTCCGTGCCGGGCATGAGGAAGCCGGAGCCGGGCAGCGAGGGGAGCTCGTATGCGTCCGGCACGCCCAGAACCTCGCGGGACTCGCTGGCTGAGAAGGTCTTGAGGCCCACGCGGTAGGACAGGTGAGACTCAAGGCCGCGCATCCTCGAGGTTTCGAGCCTTTGCGAGGCGAGGAGCAGGTGGATCGAGAGCGAACGGCCCAGGCGGCCGATCGCGACGAACAGCTCGGCGAACTCCGGCTTGGCGGTGAGCAGCTCGGAGAACTCGTCGAGGATCAGGAAGAGGGCGGGCATCGGGGGGAAGGAATGCTTGCCCGCGATACGGTCCTCCTCATACTGGGTGACGTTGGCGTAGTTACCCGCCTCGCGCAGGACTTCCTGGCGGCGCACCATCTCGCCCTTGAGCGCGTCTTGCATGCGGTCCACCAGGGACAGCTCGGACTCGAGGTTGGAGATCATGGCGGACACGTGCGGCATCTCGGACATGCCCGCGAAGGTCGCGCCACCCTTGAAGTCAACGAGGACGAAGTTGAGCTGCTCGGGCGAGTGGGTCAGGGCCAGAGCCAAGACGAGGGTACGAAGGACCTCCGACTTACCCGAACCGGTTGCGCCGATCAGGAGGCCGTGGGGGCCCATGCCCTGCTGGGCGGACTCTTTGATGTCGAGCAGGACGGGGACGCCTTCGGGGGTGACACCGAAGGGGACGCGCAGGCGGTTCCTGCCCTCGCGACGCACCCAGGCCCGCTCGGGATCGTAGTCTCGGATGTCGCCCAATTGCAGGAGCTCCATGAGGTCCACGGAGCGCTTGACGTCCGAGCGCCCGACGGGCGTCTCGCTCTCTTTCTTCTCGGTGCCCATGGCGAAGGGAGTCAGTCGCCGGGCGATGGCCTCGGCCTGAGCGCGCCCCACCCGCTCCCATTCGCCGACGATCGCCTGGTGACTGAAAAGGTTGACCTCGAGCACGCCGCGCGTCTGTCCTTTCGCCACGGGGTGGACGAGGAGGCGCACCGTCGACGGGCTCGTCAGCGCCCCCCACTTCTCGTGCAGGTTCACGACAGTCACACCGGCAGCGCCGTCGCGAGAACCGATCTGGGTTGAGGCGGGCAGCTCAGCGCCGTCGCACACGACGAGGACGTGCGGCCAGGGCGTCAGATCACCACGTGGGGTAAAGCCCGGCCGATCCGTCACGTCGGAGCCGAGGAGGTCCAGCAGATCGATGTCCTCAGTGACCACCATGCGGGCGGGGCCCACGGCGTCCGACTCGACGGTCGAACCGGCGTGAGGGAGCCACTTGACCCACTCCCACTCCGTGAGACGATCCGGCGAGCACAGCACCGCGATACGCAAGTACGAGGGGCTGACGAAGGTCGCCAGGTGCGTCATGATCAGCCGCGCGACGCCGATCGTGTCCTCGCGGCGGCCCGCCAGCTCGACATGCGAATAATCCTCCAGGGGAACACCGAAGGCGACGCTGTCCAGGTTGCGGTGAGTCTCAACAAAGCGCGTCATCGCAGACAGGCACACAATGTCCGGGTTCGCCATGGGCGGCAAGTCGGGAGCCAGCAGCTCCATCGCCAAGCTCTGCTCAGACACGCCAACTCGCGCATTGAGCATTTCGACGCCCGGCTCACGCTCCCACACGCGCTCACCCTGTTCCGCCACCGCAACCAAGGCCTCGGGCGCGGGAAGAGCCCAGTTCACGAAAGCCCGCTGGCGGTCAGCGACGTTACGGACCGTCTGCCTCGTTTCCGACAGGTACGCCAGGTACTCACCGCGCAGCGTCCGAACCTTCTGACGATGCTGGGAGACCTGCCGATAGACGTTGAACGCGACCATGGCGACCATGGCGAACACCATGCCGCCCGCCATCATCAGCATCATCGAGTTGCGACCCTGACCTGCGCCCCCGCTGGCCTGGGAGATCGCCATGAACACCATGACGCCCATCGAACCCATCATCGGGACCACCATCGCAAGCACGTTACCGATGCCCGCGGCCTCAGCCTGGTTCGGCGGAGCCTGGATGGGAATCTTCCCTTCGGGCATCTCCGGTACGCCCTCCAAGCGATCCTCAGAGTCAGCCATCGTTCCTCCCTTGTCACCGCACCCGGGTAGCAGTAGTCCCCGCTATCCTAACGTGGACCACAGTCGAACTTTTGCCAAGCCCGCGTCTGATGACACAATACTGTCTGAGAGTGTCATCCGTGTCGGAGACGAAAGGAGGCTCGCGTGGGACAAACACAGGCATCGATTACCGTCGTTGGCAGCTCCCACCGGGAGGACTACGTCATCCCCGTCGGAATGACGATCGCGGGCCTGCTCGCACTCATCGAAGTTGATCTGACCAAGCTGTCAGCTCGCCTCACACTCGGAGGCGGACGCCCCGTCGAGCTCGGTGCTGTCATCGGACGAGACATTCCCTCCGGTTCGGTCATCACCATCGTCGGCACGCAGGAATCAGCCCAAGCCGTCGCCGACGACCAACGTTCCAGAAACAACCGGCGCTTCCGGCCGGCGCTCACAGCCACGGCCTTCGTATTCGTTGCCTCCGTCGTGTCTCTCCTCGGCGTCCTCCTGCCCGTGCTCGCCCTGTATCGCGACGGCTACGACATGCTCCCCTCGCTCGCGACTGACACGTGGGGACGTCTGGGCCTGGGGATCGTGTGCGCACTCATCTGGTCGTGCCCGCTCCTGGCCCCGAGCAACGCAGCGCGCGGCTTCGTCCTCGTCACCTGTTGCACCGCCGCCGGGGTGAGCGTCGGCGTCGCAGCCACTCCCCTACCCGGCTCACCTACCCTGCTGCCCGTCATCGTCACCTGGTCCTGCCTGATCGTCGCCAGCCTCGTTCTTTTCGCCAGGCCCACGCCGAGCGCGCGCGTCAACGTCCAGTGTTTCGCACTGATTGCCGTGACCGTCACGGTCGCGTCCCTCAGCGCACTGAGCAGTATCCGCTTCGCTCCGTTGATCTTCACCGCGTCGATTTTCTTCGTCTCACTGTCTCCTCACCTAGCCCTCCAGGTCCCCGACCACCAGGTGCTCGACCTGCCGCTGGTCATGAAGCGCCTCCCCTCCATTCGCCTCACCGTCCTGCAGCCACCATCGCGAATCACGCCGCTGCGCGTCAACAAGACGCTGGCGGAAGCGTACGACCGCTCCCGCACGATCCTGTGGAACGCGACCATCGTTGCGCTCATCTCCGGCCTGTTGACCGCCTACCAGATGCCGGTCGGCGAGGAGACACCCTACGCCGGCTACGCCACGCTCGCGCTGTGCCTCCTCGCGATCCTCGCCCTGGTCACCAACGCGCGTTCGAAGCGCGACCGGCTGACGCATTACGGGCCTCGTCTCGCGGCGCTCGCGATCTGGGTAACGCTTTTCTTCGCGCCCGGTTGGGACCGCTACCTCCTGCGTTCCACGGGCGAGTCGTCGGCACCGACGCTGACGTTCGCGCAGCACGTCATCCTGCCTCTCTCCCTGTGCCTGCTGGCTGTGATCGTGCCCGTCGTGGCGCTCATCCGCTCGGGCCGCGAGCCCTCCGCCCTGGTCGGCAGAATCATCGACATCATCCAGGGGCTTTCACTCACGTTGCTCCTACCAGCCGCGACCTACGGGTCAGGACTTTTCGATCTCGTTTGGCGGAAGGTACTATGACAGCCACATCACCCGACCTCGTTGCCGTCCCCGCATCCCCCGGCAAGCGCGTTGCTGCGCTCCTCATCGATATCGTCGGCGCCGCGCTGTTCGGTGCCGTCGCCTCGGCCCTGTCACACGGCAACGTTGCCATCATCGTGACGACCATCGTCGAATACGTTGCCCTCCAGGCCATCCTGATCGCACTGCATGGTCGTTCGGTGGGCGCCTTCCTGACGCGTTGCGCGCTGGTGCGCGCTGGTTCGTCGCAATTGTCCCCCTCGCTGATGGTGTCCGCGGGGTATGTCCTCCTGACGGCTCTGTCCTCGCTGATCCCGCCCCTGCCCGTCATCTTCGTTCTTCTGGGAGGCCAACGCGGGTCGTGGATGGCGAAACTGTTCTCACTTCAGTGCGTGACCTTCGTACCGGAGGACACAATCGACGAGGCCGTGGCGTCGCCCAGCCCCTACGGCAAGGCGGGTGCAGGCATCGCCGAGGGCCATACGAGTTTCTCCTCCGTGACCGACATTCCCTCGGCACCGATCAGCCACTCCAGCGAATCCCCGGCACGCGCCCAGCCCAGCGTCGAGCTGCCCAAGCCCAGCGTTGAACTGCCCAAGCCCAGCGCCCCGGCGAGCTCACGCGCGTGGCCTGCCCCGGCCCCGGCCTCGTCAGTGCCGTACGTGCCCGGCCCACAGATTCCCGCCCCCGTCCAGGAGGCGCCCGCCGCGGTACCCGTCCAGGAGGAGGCGATGCCCGAGGCGCCAGCCACGGCACCGGCACCGACGCCTGCGTGGGCTCGCGAGACGCAGGCCCCGAAGGCTCCCATCGGGGCACCGATACCCACGCCGACGCCGGTTCAGGAGATGCAGGCCCCGAAGGCTCCCGTTGCACCCCCGGCACCGACCGCGCGCTTCTCCGCACCCATGCCGCAACCCCTCGCTCGAGAGGCGAGCGCCGAGGCGCCTTCCGCCGAGGTCGAAGCCCCTCGCCCGCCGGAGCCCGCTGTCCCCGCGCCCGCTCTCCCCACGACCGCACCGAAACCTGCTGCCACAGCGACCAACAGCACCACGGCCTCGGCGCCGGCGAGCGCGTCCTACGCCGCACTCCTGCTCGACACGGGCCAGTCAATCCCCGTCAACCGCACGATCGTGCTCGGCCGCGCGCCCTCGCCGCAGCGCGCCACGGACTCCCCGATCCCCGTGGAGGATCAGACGCGCTCGCTTTCGCGTACGCACGTGCGCATCGCCCCCTCCGAGGGCGGCATTACGATCGAAGACCTTAACTCGGCGAACGGGACGCGCGCCCGTTCCCCCAACGGGCAGACCCACACCCTGGTTCCCGGCCAGCCCATCGAGCTTCCCATGAACAGTCAGCTGCTGTTGGGTGAACGCCTCATTTCCGTTGTGGACCTGCGCCAGCGGCGCTAGCGTGGCGCTGTGAAAGCCTCTTCTGTCATTTCCTGTCATCTGGTAGGCTCGAACCATCACGATCATGCCTGTCAATGAGGAGTTGTCATGGGTGCCGAGAATGTTCCTGCGAACATGGAAGTCAACTACTACAAGTGGAAGAGCTGGATCGCAGCCCTGCGTGAGGGTGAGGATAGCGTGGCAGCGAAGTTAAACAGGGCGGCAGGAGAACTCCAGAAAAATCTGGATGTTCAGACGGAGGCCAAGTGGGGCGTGGAGGCGGGGCCTGTGGCCTTTCAGGCGCGCTACACGTCCTACCTGACCCAGGAGATCACCGCGCTGAATGCGATGGCTGCCAATGTTCGCGACTTTGCGGGTGCGCTAGAGACGGCTGTCAGGGCTCTTGAGGCTGGGGATGAGGATGCGCAGGCGAACCTGGAGGCAGCCCTTAAGACTATCCCGTCCTCGTATGTCTCTGAGGAGATGAAGGCGATCTGGGAAGGGGATACGACCGGTTCGCCTCAGATTCCGCCAGATCTGGACTTCTGACGCTTGGCGCGTGTGTCGTTGTCCGTGTTGGATCTGAGGGAGGAAGATTGTGATGGTGTTGCGGGGACGTTGTCGTCGTGTCGTGGCCCGGTGGGTGGCGTGTGTGGTTGCGGTTGGCGCGTGTGTGGTGGGCGCAGGGGTGCCTGGGTCGGTTGGTGATCCGCTTCCTACGCCTAGTGTTCCTGTTGCTGCTTCGCCCGAGACACCTGTGTTGCCCGGTCATGTCGTGAAGATTATTAGGGCGGTGGTGGAGCCGACCACAATTAAGACTCCTGATGGGACGTATCAGTGGTCCATCCATATGGGGATGGCTTTCTACGGTGAGAAAAGTCAGGGAGAGAAGTTCGCGCAGGAGGACTGTCAGTTTCTGGCTGATACGTTTTGGTCGGGTAGTGCCCCGGACTATTTCGTAAAGGTCGAGTCGAGGGGTGTTTTTTGCCATCTGGATGCGTATTATTTGGGGGAGGCCCGTCACGCGTTTTATTCCCTGGATGAGGCGGGACATGTGCAGGTGCGTGCCCCTATGACGTATCTGACCCAGATCGTTGATTCGTTTGAGGACGCGAGTATCACCGAGTTTGAAGTCAGGTTCACCTCGATCAATAACGCCCATTGCAATGCCGAGCCCTGGCTAGCGCACTTGGATGATCCCCTCCTTGTTGGTCACCTGTCTTATTGTCAGTGGAGGCCTGACAAAGGCGACACTTTGCCAACGACGGATGAGCCGCTCCTGGAAGGCGAGGCCGAGCAGGCGTTCTTTGATTTCGAGCGGGGCACCGTCGGACCCTTCATCGACATGCCCGCACCCATCAACCCCTTCACCATCACACCCACGCCCCCGCAGGCCGAGGAGCCAGCCTCGGGTGCCACCACTGAGGCCGCCGCTTCCGAGTCCTCGTCTGCTTCTTCGCGTGGCCTCGTCATCGCCGTGGGCGCGGGCGCCGCGCTGCTCCTCCTGGCCGCGGCGGTGGGAATCACCTGGGCGCGGCGCCGCACGAGCTAGCAGATCGGCTAACACCGGCCGGCACCTGTCCCCCTCAGCCCTCACCCACCAATCGAAGGAGTAGTAGCAGTGGCAACGATGTTGAAGGCCCGCGTGGCCCGGTGGGTGGCGTGTGTGGTTGCGGTTGGCGCGTGTATGGTGGGTGTGGGGGTGCCTGCGTCGGTTGGTGATCCGCTTCCTACGCCTAGTGTTCCTGTTGCTGCGTCGCCCGAGACGCCTGTGTTGCCCGGTCATGTCGTGACGATCAGGGCGGTGGTGGAGCAGACCGCTATTGAGACCCCGGCTAAGACGAGGGAGTGGTCCATCCATATGAAGCTGAGTTTTCAGGGAGGGTGGATGCGGTCGTTGGACATTACGAAGGAGGAGTGTCAATACCTCGCTGATACTTTCTGGTCGGGTAGTGCCCCAGACTATTTCGTAAAGGTCGAGTCGGTGAGTATTTTTTGTGACCTGGATGCGTATTATTTGGGGGAGGCTCGTCACGCGTTTTATTCCCTGGATGAGGCGGGACACGTGCAGGTGCGCGCCCCCATGACGTATCTGACCCAGATCGTTGATTCGTTTGAGGACGCGAGCATCACAGAGCTCCAAGTAGATTTCACCTCCATTAATAACGCCCACTGCAATGCCGAGCCCTGGCTAGCGCACTTGGATGATCTTCTCGTTGTGAGTCACCGGTCTTATTGTCAGTGGAGGCCTGACAAAGGCGACACTTTGCCAACGACGGATGAGCCGCTCCTGGAAGGCGAGGCCGAGCAGGCGTTCTTTGATTTCGAGCGGGGCACCGTCGGACCCTTCATCGACATGCCCGCCCCCATCAATCCCTTCACCATCACACCCACGCCCTCGCAGGCCGAGGAGCCAGCCTCGGGCGCCGCCACTGAGGCCACCGCTTCCGAGTCAGCGTCTGCCTCTTCGCGAGGCTTGCTGATCACCCTCGGTGCGGGCGCCGCGCTCCTCCTCCTGGCCGCCGCGGTGGGAATCACCTGGGCACGGCGCCGCACGAGCTGAAACGTGGCGCATCGGCCGGAGTCAGCCGACTGTTGACGAACCTGACATGTCGGAGTGTTCACGCGCCGTCACAAGGCCGAAAGCCCAGCCACGGCCTCGTACCTGGCAAACCTAAAACTGACCAGATTGCGTGCGAGTACGGCGGGCGGGCTACACTGGAACAGCATCCGACCGCGCACGCAAGGAGAACCCCGTGCCCAACTACTTGACGGACGACGAGCTGGCACACGCCAAGAGCCTGCTCGATCGCATGACCACCATCTTTCAGTACACCGTCGTCGGCCAGGATGGCCTGCGCCGCGCGCTGACAGCCTCGCTGCTCGCCGGCGGCCACGTCCTGGTCGAATCCGTGCCCGGCCTGGCAAAGACGACGGCCGCACAGACCCTGGCGTCCGCAGTGTCCGGTAGTTTCCACCGCATCCAGTGCACCCCCGATCTGATGCCCAACGACATCGTCGGCTCCCAGATCTGGAACCAGGAACGCGGCGAAATGGTCACCCAGCTGGGCCCCGTACACGCGAACATGGTGCTCCTGGACGAGATCAACCGCTCCTCCGCCAAGACCCAGTCCGCCATGCTCGAAGCCATGCAGGAACGCCAGACCACCATCGGCGGCGTCAACCACAAGCTCCCCAACCCCTTCATGGTCATGGCCACCCAGAACCCCATCGAGGAAGAAGGCACCTACGTGCTGCCCGAGGCGCAGATGGACCGATTCCTCCTCAAGGAGGTCA